>Ga0208245_1000130_pt1 | contig 78502 bp, 77 predicted proteins | sample RifOxyC1_FD_184035 | JGI IMG/M metagenome (GOLD analysis project Ga0208245, IMG submission 184035) | Soil microbial communities from Rifle, Colorado - Rifle Oxygen_injection C1 (SPAdes) | ecosystem: Environmental > Terrestrial > Deep subsurface > Rock core/Sediment | place: Rifle, Colorado... | reverse complement strand
ATGCAATCAAATATATGCTTAAGCATTGGGATGGATTGACCTGTTTCCTTCGCGTCCCTGGTGCTCCCCTCGACAATAACATTCTTGAGCGAGAACTACGGCAGGCGGTGCTTAATCGAAAAAACTGGTACTTTTATAAAACGCTAATGGGTGCTTTGGTTGGTGATGTTATTTTATCCGTCATCAAAACATGTGAGCAAAACAATGTGGCCCCATTCCACTATCTGGTATGGGTACAGCAGAACAAAGAAGAAGTAGCGAAAAACCCAGAATTATTTTTACCATGGAATTATTCTCAAGAAAAAACAATGCCACTATTTTAAAATTCTAGGAAATACTCAAAAAGTTTAAAAAGTTAAGCAGGTTCACCGCAAGGGTACAAACCTCTCAAAGAAACGAGAGATTGTGCGAAATGTTATAAAATCCATCCATTTGAACCCCGATAACGTGATCATGGTTGATGTTTGGGGCTCAGAGCGACAATCAGAAGCATTACGAAATGCCCATAGAAAACAGTCTGGAGTCGTACTCCCTTTTCGTAAACTTGGAAGGCCACTGGATGCATCTGTGAAAGGTGTTGAAGGTGGAGAAAGGATTGCTGAAATAAAAAAAGCCGCCGGGTTAGAAGTCTGCCTCGACGGCTTTTTAAGTAACGCTGGTTCGACCAGCATCAGATTTGGTGGGCGTTGAGGGGATCGAACCCCCGACATCTACCTTGTAAGGGTAGCGCTCTCCCAGCTGAGCTAAACGCCCAAAACCGATTTAAGATTGTTTGCAGAGATTAATAGAGTGAAAAGTATCTGTCAAACTTTTTAATAAAAGAGTCTTGATAAAGTATAAAAAATTTTATTATTTTTAATATTCACACATCTCCGTGCTTAATGGCAGTCTAGCTTTGCTGGCATTTTTTGTTGTTTTATAGTGTTTTTTATCTAAGAATGTTCTGATCATTTATCTCTTACAAATTATCAAGACTAGTTAGATGTTTATCGAGAGAGGTTGTATCGTGACAAAGAAAAAAGTGTTTTCCTTTTTTGTTTTTTTACTAATATTGGTTGTGGCCGCAGCTTATTTGGTTTTAAATTTCGGCTATTCCAAGGGGTCACGTACTGGCCGACTAGTCAAAATATCACAGAAGGGATTTGCCATTAGAACCTATGAAGGCACAATGGATCTTGGTAGTGGTGATAAACTGACCTGGGATTTTTCTATCCACAAAAATGCTTTGGGAGATGAGTTGGTCAATCACACTGGAGAGATCGTGGAGTTGCACTACAAAGAACATCTCTATAAACTTTTTTATGAAACAAAATACAATGTTTATGGATGGAATAAAGTGCACAAAGAAGAGAGCCATGAACTACTTTGTCGTCTGGTGCGTATTTTAAAAACAGACGCGGCATTGGTGGAAAAAATTCGACCAATGATCCTAGAGCAGGATAATGAACTTCTTCTAAGTATAAGAAAATGTCAAAAGATGATCAATCAGGGCAATTAGAGCAATTAGGTAAATTAAAAAAAATAATTGCATATTACGATGCAAATGCAAAAGCATATCATCAGGAGACTGTTAATTTAGATCTCTTTCATCTTTACGATGAATTTCTTCAGTATCTTCCTAAAGGGGCCAGTATCTTGGATGTTGGTTGTGGTGCGGGCCGAGATTTTATGGCCTTTAGTGCCAGAGGGTATAGAGTAATCGGGGTGGATGCTTCAGTGGCAATGTGTCAATTGGCCCGCACCAACTCAAAGGCATCAGCGGATCAAATTATTAACATGCCTTTTGAGAAAGTTCATTGGCCAGAGCGTTTTGATGGTATCTGGGCCAATGCTTCCTTAGTTCATTTGACAGAAAAACAAATTGCCGAGGTGATTTGTTCATTAATGAATTCACTAAGGCCGAAAGGTGTTTTTTATCTATCATTGAAAGAGAAGTGGGACGAAGAAAAGGGCAAAGACAGACTGTTTTTGTCCTATAATCAAGAGAAGCTTATACATATTTTATCATCTATTCCTAAAATAATATTCATAAAAACTTGGAACTCTGCCGATTTAAGAGCTGAAAGAAAAAATAGTTTATGGATCAATACCATTTTCCAAAAGGCGAGTGAGACGGGTTATGAATGAAAATATAAACATAGATTATGATGGAGCTAAAATTTTAATTACGGTTAATGGGAAGGTTAATGAGGATACTATTTTTCCAACGATAAAATTTACGCCCAAAAGTAGTGTCCTTTTTGATCTAAACGGACTTACACTCCTAAATTCATGCGGCATTAGAGGTTGGATTTCTTGGCTTAATACTTTTTCCAAAAGCGTATCGGCAGTAACTTTTAAAAATTGCAACCGCATTTTTATTGAGCAGGTAAATCTAATCGAAGGCCTTGTACCAGCAGGTGGGATTATAGAGTCATATTATATTCCCTACTATTGTGAAAAATGTGACTTGGTAGAGTCGGAATTGGTTGAGAGCAAGAACAGTGCAGATAGAACTATTTTTAAAAATAAAAAGTGCCAGAAGTGTCAAGGGCCGATGGAATTAGATGTAATGGAAGAGAAGTATCTAAAGTTTTTAAAAAAATATTCCAAGAAGTGATAAATGCTTTCTTATCGCAACAGGCGAATGTCGTCATCATCGTGGCAGATCTATTGGGGGATTTTGCTGCTTACTTCCACAACCATCCTAGGCATTCTCTATGCCGTTTCGTTGGGTAAGAGCGTCGGCCATAGTGCGGTCCACTTGGTCGATAGTATTAATGAAATAAAATTTCATTTGGCCACTACACAGCAGATTTTATATGAGATGTTATATGAAAAAAATGAATTGGAAGAGGGATTGCCAATATATCATAATTCGTTGAAATCCGCAGAGACTTATGCCGATTCATTATTGACTGGAAATTTCGGAGTTGATCACGAAGAGCTAATGCCGCTAACTGGCCCAGAATTACGGGCAAAAGCGCTCTACTTACATGAAATGGTGTTACAATACAAAACGATGCTTTCTCCGGTTAGAGATTTGCTTTCCTTGCAAATGTATTTTAAGGATTCTCATGAGGAGATGCATGATCGCTATAGAACAATTTTGGAGCTAGTTAATGAGTTAGAAGCAAATATTCATGTAAATACTAATCGGCAATTAGAGCTACTTACCTACATGCAGTTTGTACTTCTAGTTTTTAGTATTGGATTGGCAATTTCTATTATTGCCTTTTCTCGTTTTAATGCGCGCAAGATTAACGAATATATCGAGCAGCTTTTTTTATTCCAGGATGAGTTGACTCTGGCAAAAAATGAGGCAGAAGTTGCTAATCGCACTAAGTCTGATTTTTTGGCACATGTTGGCCATGAGATTCGTACTCCGATGAATGCTATTTTAGGAATGTCGGAAGTTTTATTGGATTCTGGTCTGTCTAAGGAGCAAAATCAATATGTAAAAACTATCAATAATGCAGGAAGTGTTTTGTTGGCACTGATTAATGATTTGTTGGATCTATCTAAAATTGAGTCGGGGCATTTACATATAGATAATATAAAATTTTCCCCTGCGCAGGTGGCAAGTCAGGTACAGGAGTTGATGCAAAAAGGACTTAACGATAAGGGACTGGAGCTTTTAGTAAGCGTTGCGCCGCAAGTTCGACAATTTTATGCGGGAGATCCGGCCAGGCTTTTACAGATTCTAATAAATCTAGTGGGCAACGCCATAAAATTCACAGAGAAGGGCTCCATTACTATTGGTATTTCACTAAAACAGAAGGTTGATGAATATAACGATGAATTACTATTTTGGGTTAGAGATACAGGAATGGGTATTCGGGCAGAAAATTTGGGTAAAATTTTTGAAAGTTTTGTGCAGGCAGATAATTCAATATTTAAAAAGTATGGAGGAACGGGACTTGGTTTGGCCATTTGCAAAAAATTGGTTACACTTATGGGAGGAGAAATTTGGGTGGAGAGCAAACCAGAAGAGGGAAGTACCTTCTTTTTTAATATGCCACTTCCCGCCTGCTTACTCCAAAATGGTGATGATTTGGCAGTGGCACCAATTAAGAGTCGCGCGGTCCAATTGGAGTCATTAAAAATACTTTTGGTCGATGACTCTGCAGATAATAGATTGATCATTAAAACTTTTTTGAAGAAATATCCTTTTGAGATTGATGAGGCCGCTGATGGACGAGAAGGACTGGAGTTATTTACACACAAAGAATACGATATTGTCTTTATGGATATGAATATGCCTGTGTTGGATGGATATGAGGCAACTAAAATCATTCGAAAATGGGAGCATGCCAATCAAAAACGCCATTGCCCTATTCTGGCATTGACTGCCTATGGGTTAAAAGCAGAATTAGAACGATCACTGGCCGTCGGATGTGACGATTATTTAACCAAGCCGCTACGGAAGGAAACACTGTTAAAATATATTGAAAAATTCCTCAATTAATTCCGGTGACAATTATTTAAAAGATTGCTACCCTTTTCACCCTTACATTGGTTTCATTTTTTTACTCAAAATAACAACGGAGTTTATCATGTCTGGATTTAACAAAATTGTGAAAAATTATGAAGAAGCAATTGCCGGCCTAAAAAGTGGAATGACGGTAATGGTTGGAGGATTTGGTCTTTGTGGAATTCCTGAAGGGCTAATCAAGAAAGTCAGTGAATCAGACTTAACAGGTTTTACCTGTATCTCCAACAATGCGGGGGTAGACAATTTTGGCCTAGGATTGTGGCTAAATAAACGTCAAATTAAAACTATGATTGCTTCTTATGTCGGAGAAAATGCCTTATTTGAAAAACTTTTTATCTCTGGCGAAATGAAAGTAATATTAACCCCACAGGGAACTTTGGCCGAAAAAATTCGAGCAGGTGGTGCTGGAATTCCTGGCTTTTTTACGGCAACAGGATATGGGACTCCGGTGGCCGAAGGTAAAGAGGTTCGAGAGTTTAATGGACGTAAATATATTTTGGAAGAGTCTTTAACCGCTGATTTTTCTTTTGTGAAGGCATGGAAGGCCGATGCGATGGGGAATTTGATTTATCGTAAAACTGCCATGAACTTTAACCCTATGATTGCGACCGCTGGAAAAATTACAGTAGCAGAAGTGGAAGAGATTGTGCCAGTTGGAGAGTTAAATCCTGAGCATATTCATACTCCTGGTATTTTTGTTCAGCGAGTTATTAAAGGTAATTTTGAAAAGCGCATTGAACAGAGAACGGTAAAAAAATAACTTTATAAAAATCTATAAAAACTTATAAAAATAAAAAGAGAGAATTTATATGACACTAACGAGAGAACAGATTGCCAAAAGAATTGCTAAAGAATTACGTGATGGTTACTACGTTAATTTAGGAATTGGAATTCCAACGCTGGTCGCGAATTATGTTCCTGCTGGAATGAATGTAGTTTTACAATCAGAAAATGGGCTATTGGGAATGGGAGAATTTCCTGTCGATGATAAAGTAGATGCCGATTTAATAAATGCCGGCAAGCAAACAGTTACGGCAATTCCAGGGGCGGCATTTTTTTCTTCCGCAGACAGCTTTGCCATGATTCGGGGTGGGCATGTTGATTTAACGGTACTTGGTGCCTTTGAGGTAGATCAAGAAGGAAATATTGCTTCTTGGATGATTCCGGGGAAGTTAATTAAAGGCATGGGGGGCGCAATGGATTTGGTGGCCGGAGCACGCAATATTGTAGTGGCCATGCAACACGCCAATAAGCAAGGCGAGTCTAAAATGCTAAAGAAGTGTGCGCTTCCGTTAACTGGTGTGAGGTGCATAAAGAAGGTGGTTACTGATTTGGCCGTTTTAGAAATTAAAGATGGGGCATTTCATCTTCTTGAACGTGCCCCCGGGGTTTCTGTAGAGGAAATCAAGCGTTTGACAGAAGGTAAACTGATTGTCAGTGGTGATGTTCCAGAAATGGATGTCAATTAATTTCTAGTTTCATAGATAGAAGAAGGGGATATTTAATGTGGTTTTTTAGTGATGAAGAGAGAGAATTGCAAAATGTTTGTCGGGAATTTGCTAAAAAAGAGTTAGCTCCTTATGCGGAAAAGCACGATCGTGATGAGAGCTTCAATCTAGAGGCCTTTGCCAAGATGGGAGAATTGGGACTGTTGGGGATTACGGCCGATCCTAAATACGGTGGTTCTGGACTAGGTGCGACTGCGGCAACTATTGTAATGGATGAATTTGGCAAAGTATGTGCTTCGACTACTCTGAGCTATCTAGCGCATTCGATGCTTTGTGTGAACAATATTAACAACAATGCTTCGGAGAAGCAAAAAGCAAAATATTTGCCCAAACTTATTTCTGGGGAGCATGTTGGATGCATGGCCATGAGTGAACCAGGAAATGGTTCAGATGCGGTAGGTATTCAAACTAGGGCCAGACGAGAAGGGGATTATTACAACATAAATGGTGCCAAGATGTGGATTACCAATGCCAAGTATGCAGACGTTGCCTATGTCTATACGCGGACTGGGGATGAACGCAAGAACCTTTCTACTTTCATCGTGGAAAAGGGGACTCCAGGATTTTCTGTAGGAAAAGATATTCATAAAATGGGAATGAGAGGTTCTCCTACTGCTGAACTTATTTTTGAAAATGCTAAAGTTCCAGCGGCCAATTTAGTAGGAAACGAAGGCGATTCAATTTATCACATGATGAAAAATTTGGAGATCGAGCGTATTACTATTGCGGGAATTTCTTTAGGGATTTCTCGAGCTTGTGTGGAAGTGTGTGGCAAATATGCTAATGAGCGTCAGCAGTTTGGAAAACCCATTGGAGATTTTCAGATGATTCAACGTATGCTGGCGGAGATGTCCACTGACTCCGAAATGATGAAGCACTTCTTATATTCGGTGGCCTGTGACTATGATAGAGGGAATCGTGGCCCAGATGTTGCCGCGAAAGTTAAATTAGCACTTCCCAAAATGGCCACTAAAATTGCGTTAGATGCAATTCAGATACTGGGAGGCTATGGATATAGCAGAGAATTTCCAGTTGAGAGATATCTCCGAGATAATAAGCTAAATGAAATTGGAGCTGGGACCAATGAAGTTATGATGATGATTATCGCCAAAGCTCTACTTAAAGAATTTCGCTAACCATCTTTAGTTTTATTTGCTATTGCAGACAGAGCTGTTTATACCAATTTTCCAGTTCAATTTTATGAGCAATCTCCATTCTAGAGAGTTTAACAAAAGTATCTCGCGCCTCCACACTATCTGAGGCGTGGGCCAAATCCTTATAGAGATTGTAAGTAGCATGCTCATGGCCAATGGCAAAAAGTAGTGCTTCTTGTACGCTGGCATCAGGGGTTATTTTATCAATCAATTGCTTTTCTTCAAGGAAGCTATGATATTCAATTTTTGGAATTTGGAAATTATCTGGCCCAGCATCTAATAGATTTTCTAGTTCTTTTAGATGCTCCAGTTCTTCTTGGGCAATCTTATTTAAAATTTCTCGGGCCTTTTTGTTTTTGACCTTCTTAGACAACCGACTAAACTGATCATGGGCCCGCCCTTCCTGCTCGATAGCGTAGAAAATAACATCTTCAAAGGATGGGGATTTTAGCTCTTTCAAAATTTGGTTTGATGTTTGCTGACGTACAGCTTCTTTATTAATACTCAACATAAATTATCCTCCAGTTGATATTTATATATTGCTGTATTTATATTGCAAAACAATCGTTAGATTTGGAAATTGATACTATCTATTGCGTGATAGAGATTAGTTTATTCCAGGATTTTTTTTGTCATTTTATCGAGCAGTTTGCCTTCGACCTTGATACCTAGGCCCATACTATCTGTTAAATTTAAGTAGGAGAGATCCCCAATCCCACCGCTCCCAAAGCTCAAGGGATTTTTTGTGAGATCATAAGAAAGCAGATGGGTTCCGAAGGAACCTTCATGGAAAAGAAAGTTTCCACATAATGCCGCTAAAATGCGTCCGGCAGAAGAAAGGAGAGAGGTTTCTCCCACTTGTGCACCCAATTGACATTTAATTCCATTGCTCTTGGCCATGGCAAAAATTTTAAGTGCGTTGGATAATCCACCGTTTTTAGAAATGCGTAAATTAAAGAGGGAGGCACCTCCATTTTCGATCATCCACTTAGCATCACCGATGGAGCAAAGACTTTCATCAATACATACTTCTATTTTTCCGCGTAGAAATTCCATAAGCTTTGGATAGTCATCGCGGGAAGTTTTTGGCATTGGTTGTTCAATAGAGACCACGCCCATTTCTGCTAGTATCGGAAGATTCTTTTTGGCAGAGGCCAAGTCCCAGGCCTCATTGGCATCGGCCCTGATCTCGACATTTTTGCCAATTATTTCGCGAGATAGTTCTATGTTTTTTATGTCATGCTCTAAATCTTTACCGACTTTTAGTTTTATTTGAGTTATTCCAGTTTTTTGATATTGTTTTAAAATTTGTTTTACAATAATGGGAGTATCTGCAGAGACGACTCCACTATAGACAATTTCATTTTTGGGAGTGAGGCCGCAGGCCGAGGAGCAAAGATTTAATACCGATTTTTTATTTTCTTTTCCGTAGGCATCCAATAGCGCAAGTTCAGTTGCTGCTTTTACGCAAAGATCATATTCCGTAAGACTGTCAAAGATATCGTAAAAATTATCTAAAAAATAAAGCACATCATCAATATTATTAAATTCCATTCCTCGCATTTTTGGAAAGATGGTATTGATCAGATGGCCGGTTACTGATTCTGTGGTTTCGCCGGTGACATATTCACGTGGTAGAGCTTCTCCGTACCCCACAATATTATTTTCCGTTTCTAGTTCTACGATCAGGCCATCCACTTCGGAGCGTGATTTAAGGGCATGTTTAAAAACTAAAACAAAGGGAATATTGGTTTGGCGTAGTTTCAGTGATTTTATTTTCATCGCTAACTCTTCTTTGTTGTATTGTACTAATCCAACTCGATGCTATTTTCCAGCGCATTAATATTGCCAAGTAAAAAATTTACGACATCTTCCATTTCTTCTTCTCGATCAATAGTGTACGAAAGAAAATGACGATGGTCTGGCCCCCCGGGATAATATTTAGCAATAGCTTGCGGGCGATTTTGTTGTATATGCTTTATTGTTTGAATATTATCCATCATGGGATCATTTTCCACTAACAAATAAAGTCGGGGATTATCGTTTAAGGCCGAGGTTCCGTTGGCATGTACTTTAATAAATTTATCCAACTTAGTTGCCTGATCATAAAACATTTTGGTGAATTGTCGCAGCGACAGGTTGTCATGTTTTATTTTATAAAAGTAGGGCTCTGTTGAGGTGAAGAGTCCTGCGCCATTATCGCCATTTACAGGATAGATTGGTGATGGAAGATATTGATCCATACCCGAAAATAGATATTTTAGCTTAGAGAAGGGAAGAGGCATGCTTTTTTCGTTACGATAAAGTCCTGGAGTGGAAAAAATTGTAGAAGAGAGATCATCTTTGTCTCCGTTTATAATTATATAGGCCGTTACGATTTTGGCCCCGAAGCTATTTCCCCATAGATGGATTTTTGCAGAAGGATTTTCTTCCTTCGCAATTTCTTTCATCATCTCTAGGGTTTTAATGTACACATACCAACTATGGATATGGCCTTTTAGATTTACAATTTCTGCGCTGTAGCGAGAGGCCGGAACAAGAGAAGTTGATTCCCCCGATCCGATACGGTCGTAGGCATAAACAGTGAAACCAGAGGCCCTTAAATGTTCGGCAGTCTCATAAAACCAACCACGATGGCTTTGTAGTCCATGGTTATAGATAATGACATGTCCATTATCATTGCCATCATCAGGCGTCCACTTGGTGTAGGCAATGGCGTAGCGGTGAGAAAAATTACGAACTTTAACTGAATCGGTATCTAATTGATAGAAGGTTTTGTTGACTCCGGTTATTAGATCGTGAGCAAAAGTGTTCTCAGCACAGATTGCATTAGTGGTAGAGGCATAGGTAATTAAGACTAACAATAAAACAAGAGAGAGGTTTTTTATTAAGTTTGTAAGTGCCATAAATTCTCCACTTATACGATTAGTCTCTACTGTAGGGAGATCGTCTCTACTACGGTTAGAGGCCTAATCATATTAATATCGTTAGTCAGAGGCACAGTTTTAAACTGCGCCTCGCGAATACCTTGATCAATTCTCCACTTCTTAAAACTTTGGAAGGAGTCAGAGGCCAAAACTTTTAACTCAATTGGAGGAAGGCGAAGAGACGCACGCTTGGCCTTATATTCGATATTAATGGAGCTTAAATTTTTCTCCACGGCCGCAATAAATTTTTTCTTTTCATCAATAGATAGATTATTGCGCTCAAATTCAGTGTATAACTCATATTTGGACTCTGCATATTTCGCCAATGCCATATAGTAGGCAGTATGCAGTTTAGTTTCCTCTTCACTGTTTTTGATGGCCATCATTAATTGCTGCTCATACAATTTTTCTCCAGTGATATTGGTAACCCCTTTGCCCTTTTGTACAAAAACAATTGCTGGAGTATTATTTTCAAAACTTTTCACTTCAATAATATCGTTGATGTGGTAGCGATAAAGGCCAGCACGAGAAGTGAAAAATATATAGTAGCGTTTGCCTAAAGCTAGTTGGTCGCAAGTTAGGTAGGTGGGTTTGATAGAATCAATGTCATCAACATCAACAAATTCAAAGAAGTTTTCAGTGATGGTCAAAACGCCAGCGGAAGATTTAGAAGATAGAGGAACTGATCCTCTAAGTTCGGAGGCAAGATATCCAAGGTCTTTGATCGTGACGTCGCCATACCAGTCCTTGATAGATTTTAAAAAAGTGCTAGAATTTCCACCCGTCCAGCATGCAATGGTACAAAGCGCTGGCCAGTAATGCTTAGGGCGAAGTTTTTTCTCAGGATCATTTTCGATGATCCTTCGAAGGTTTTGGGCCTTTTGCGGCTTGGCACTAATTTTATTTTCCACAATTTTGCGGATTTCGTCGCTAATTTTTAGATTAGGATTAAGAGTTCCATGTTGGATATCATGTAAAAGTTTATCTTTTAGCTCATTACCTTTATTGGCCAAAAGAGTGAGGGTTGAGGGGTTGGCGGTAGAGATGAAGGAGACATTTTCTAACATCCCTAATAATATAATGCAGTAGTACTTTGAATCGTAGTCGTCGATGGTTAACACCTCATAAGGAAGTACATATTTTTTACGAATGGCCTTGCTCATACCCTGTAACATTTGGCCAGAAGTAGAGCCGTAAATGGTTCCATCTTCCGTTCTTCCTTCTTCTGCAGGTGAAGTAATGGCCAAAATTTTTCCATCAAAGGATTGAGGCCGCTCTTTGGAGACGGTATAGGCCCAAAGACGAGAAACTGCTTGATGAGAGGTTTTTTTTGCGCGCAATGTGATAGGAATAAACTTGGGTTTGCCGGTGGTTCCGCTAGTGGTGGCATAAGATATCGGGCGGCCTTTTACAATTACGTCGGCCTCTCCCTGAAGATGTCTCTCAATATAGGGGGCCAAGCTTTCATAGGTTTGGATGGGAACAAGTTTTTGAAAATCTTCGATACTTTTAATAGAGGAAAATTCGTGATCTTTGCCAAAAACAGTATCACGATTTTCTGCGATGATGGAAAGTAAAGTCGCTTCTTGAGTCTCTCTAGAATGTTTCGTTTTAAATTGAAATCTAGTTTCTAATCTGGTCCCGCTAACGCCAAGGCCTAATTTAAAAATCAAATCAGATGGCAAATTCTTTAGGTGCTCACCTAGCTGGCCATTTTTGCCGGAGATAAGTAAAAGCTTAACTTCTTTTGCCAATAATTTTAAAAGGGCAATTAAGATATCTTTGGAAGTTTTAATTTTATTAATTCTATTTAATTTTTTGAATGTATGCATAAAAACTCCTTAAAAAGGAAAATAGTCGGCCATGTTTATGGAGAATTTAGCTCCATTTATGACAAAATGCATCAATTAATGACGCGCTGTGAAATAATTATATTAAATATAAAACATTTTACAATTTTTATGCCCTTAACTTATCAAATTAATATTAAATTTGCCGAGAAGTCTACTATGGGACGAGTGGAGATAGAGGCATATTACCAACGTGTTGATCAGTTACATAAACTGAGTCAGCGCATTGCGCGGCATACTGAGCTAAAGCAGATCTTGCATGAAATTCTAATGGCCATGTTGGAATTAACTCATGCGGATGGAGGAACGCTTTACTCTCTGACTGGTGATGATCATATGCAGGTAGATTGTGGTGATATTTCAGAACCAGGCCCCTCTTATTTGCGGCATATGGCAACTTACGTTTCCATGATGGTGGAGAAAGAAGTAATTAAAAACGTCTATGAGGATAATCGTTTTGAGCGCAAAAGTTATGATAAAGTGGAAGATCACACAGAAAAAAATCCAGTCTCGCTAATTGCACTTCCGCTGGTAAATTCAGAACAGATTTGCATTGGAGTTATTCAGCTAGTTCGCAAGGGAGTTGAGGGTAAGAGTCGTCAGTTTGAAGATGATGAAATTCATCTGGCCAATATGTTGGCCGGACAAAGTTCAATGACTTTGTATAATGCGGTTTTGCGAGCAGATTTAGATAAACTTTTTGAATCTTTTGTTCGTGTTATTGCTGCTGCTGTTGACGATAAGTCCCAGTACACCGGTGGGCACTGTAAACGAGTTCCACAATTGGCGCTGATGATTGCAGATGCGGCCGCAAAAGAGAGTAGCGGGCCACTTAAATATTTTTCTATGAACCCTGAGCAGCGACGAGAGATGAAGTTGGCCGCCTTGCTTCATGATTGTGGAAAAATTACCACGCCGGTGCATATTATTGATAAGGCCACAAAGTTAGAGGCCATTTTTGATCGGATCAATGTTGTGGATTTGCGTTTTGAGATGTTGGCGCGCGATGAAAAAATTAGGCTACTAGAGCAGAAGGTGAAGGATTTGGAAAATGGTTGTTTTGATGAAGAAAAATATATTTGGAATGAAAAAAAGTATCAATTGTTGCTTCGACGGTTTGGGGAAGAAAAGAGTTTTTTGCGTTTTGCTAATACTGGTAGCGAATTTATGCGGCCAGAAGATCAAGAGCGAGTGCGTGAATTGGCCAAACGAACATGGAGAGATCTCGATGATAAAGTAGTACCACTTTTAAGTGATGATGAAGTGAAAAATTTGACGGTTGGCCGCGGAACGCTAACTGATGATGAGCGAAAGATAATTAATCATCACAGCGAGATGACAATAAAGATGTTAAAGGAGTTGCATTTGCCTAAGGATTTGATGCGGATTCCCGAAATTGCCGGCGGGCACCATGAGAAAATGGATGGAACAGGTTATCCCAATGGATTAACTCGTGAGGACATGTCTTGGGAGGCCAGAATGATGGGGATTGCTGATATTTTTGAGGCCTTGACTGCCCCAGATCGGCCATATAAGAAAGGGAAGACACTTTCTGAGGCACTGCGTATTTTGGGTTTTATGCGTAAAGATAATCATATAGATGAGGATATCTTTGATCTATTTATAGATCAAAAGATCTACATGCAATATGCCCAGTCATATATGAATCCAGATCAGATAGATGTCGTTGATGAGAGTAAAATACCTGGTTATGTCTTACCAGAAGATCGTATTCCGGCCATTCCGGCAGGGGCAAGAATTTCATTTACAAAGAAGAAAGTTGCTTGATAGTTTTCTTGAATGAAAATGAAAATGAAAATGAAAATGAAAATCAAGAAAGTGGCGTATTATCTCGCAATTATCATTTCAGTTTTTTTACAGTGGCCGCTGACGGCCATGACATTTGATGATGACATCGACCGTTCTAAACCGCTAGCAGAATATCATCCCAGTAAAGGAGAGGGGGATAGTCAAGGAAAGCGTTTTAATAATTTGGAACTATACCTGCAAAACTTTACGGCCAAATATTTAGAGTTAGAAAAGAGTGTTACTGATTTAAAAAATGAGACACTTCTTAAATTAAAAGAAGATTTGGTAGAAAAAGAAAAATCCATTACGAGCTTGAAATTGGAAATAGATAATTTAAAGCTAGAGATAAAAAATTTACGGGATATAGTTGAGAGTATGGCCAAAGCTGACAACAAAAATTCCTCACAAAGTAGCGGAAGTGGAAATGAATAGTTCCACAGCAGAGAGGCCTTTGCGTATTCCACCCTGGATTCGCTCTAAGATACCAGGTGGCGAAAATTTTACAGAGATCAAAAAATATTTAACGGAAAATAAATTGCACACGGTCTGCCAAGAGGCAAGTTGTCCTAATTTGGGCAAGTGTTGGCAAGAGCGCACGGCCACGGCCATGATTTTAGGGGACACGTGTACGCGAGGCTGTCGTTTTTGTAATGTTAAAACAGGAAATCCAAAAGGGGTTATTGATCAGAATGAAATTGCCTCGACGGTAGCATTGGCCTCTCGCTTGGCGTTGCGATACATTGTAGTTACCAGCGTAGATCGTGATGATTTACAAGATGGTGGGGCGGCGCATTTTGCTAAAGTGGTGCAGGCCTTGAAAGAGTCGGATGACAAACTTTTGGTGGAAGTGCTAATCCCGGACTTTAAGGGCGAAGAGAGCTCTTTACATATCTTGGGCCGAAGTCAACCCTTTGTGATTGCCCACAACCTAGAAACAGTTCGCTCTCAGACTACCCGAGTACGCGATCGGCGGGCCAATTATGATCTCTCGCTTTCTGTCTTAAAATTTTTTAAAAGTAACTATCCACATATTGCTACCAAATCCTCCCTTATGGCCGGGTTGGGGGAGAGTTTTGAGGAGATTGTTGTGGCCATGCAAGATTTGGCCAATGTGGGAGTAGATATTGTGACGTTAGGGCAATATTTAAGGCCATCACGTTCCCATTTATCTGTGGCCAAATATTACACGCCGGAGGAGTTTGCTCGTCTAGAAAGGGCCGCTTATGATTTAGGGTTTTCTTTTGTGGCCGCGGGGCCCATGGTAAGAAGTTCTTATCGGGCCCACGAATATGTCGATGCATTAGCAGTAAAAAATGGAAGCAAGTAAAAAATTTATTTTGAAATTGGCCGATACTTACCACTGCCAGATAATTGAAGGAAACGATACTTTTTTTATTATTAAATGGAGCTGGGACTACCAACAGGCCTTGGCCTTTCAATTGGAGATGGTGCAGTTGGTAAGAATCAATAGAGAGATCAAGATCTTTATTCTCTGCAGTCATCCGCACTGCTTTACCATGGGAAGAGGATTACAGAAAGGCAAAGAGGTGCAGCAGGCAGGATTGATTGATTTTGACTGGGCGCAGGCCAGCAAGCTTTGTTATCCTACTCATCAAATTAAACGAGGAGGAGGTATAACCTTTCACTATCCAGGACAGCTTATAATTTATCCGATTGTCAATTTAGGCCATGGAGAGTTTAGTGTAAAAAGTTTAATTAATTTTTTGGCGCAAATAGTTGAAGAGGTGTTGTTTAAGCGCGGGGGCGGCCCGCTGTCTCACGATAGGCCACTTTTGGGAATTTGGCATAAGGATAAAAAATTAGCTTCAATCGGATTTGCTCTGGAACACTTCGTAACTTATCATGGATTGGCCTTGAATGTTTTATTTGATAACACTATTTTTGCTGAACTTGCCAAGATAAATCCCTGTGGATTAGGAGTAGATCGCTATTCAACGGTAGAGGAAAGTTTTGGAAATTTGGTGGCCTTTAGTTCAAATAAGGAAAAGCTTATCCCCATTCTGGGCGATGAAATTATCGCCCAGATTAGAGAAAGGATAAGCTAAAAGTTATCGCTCCATGATGGGAACAATATTTCGCTGTTTTTCACCAGTATAAATTTGACGAGGCCGTGCTATTTTACTTTCAGGATCTTCAATCATCTCTTTCCACTGAGCAATCCAACCAGGTAGTCTTCCTAGTGAGAATAAAACTGTGAACATATTAACTGGAAAGCCCATGGCCTTATAGATAATACCGGAATAGAAATCAACATTTGGATATAGTTTCTTCTCAATGAAGTAGCTATCTTTAAGTGCGATCTCTTCGAGTTTTTTAGCAATATCTAGAAGTGGATCATGGATTCCCATCTTGTTTAAGATGATATCGCAAGAGCGTTTGATGATGGTGGCCCGAGGATCAAAGTTTTTGTAAACCCGATGGCCAAAGCCCATCAATTTAAAAGAGTCATTTTTATCCTTAGCACGGGCCACATATTTTGTTACGTCGCCTCCATTAACATGAATTTCTTCAAGCATCTCTAGCACCGCTTGATTGGCACCGCCATGTAGTGGCCCCCACAGTGCATTGATTCCTCCGGCAACAGCGGCAAAAAGATTTGCTTGGCTGCTTCCAATGACTTTAACGGCAGAGGTGGAACAGTTTTGTTCATGGTCTGCGTGGATAATTAGTAGTTGATTTAAGGCCCGTTCCATATCGGGATCAACTTTATATTCGTCAGTTGGGCAGGAGTACATCATGTTTAAAAAGTTTCCGCAGTAGCCTAATTTATTTTTAGGATAGATAAAAGGCTGGCCCATGGATTTTTTATAAGCATAGGCGGCAAAGGTCGGCATTTTTGCTAATAGGCGGATGGTTGCGATATGTGCTTGTTTTTGGTCATTGGGGTTGAGGCAGTCATCATAAAATGCGGCAAGTCCGCTGATGGCCGAGGCCAAAATGCCCATGGGGTGAGCGGAGCGTGGCCATACATCGAAATAGTGCTTGTAGTCTTCGTTGATCATGGTGTGCTCTTTAATATTTTTTTCAAAAGCATCCAGTTGGGTTTTTGTTGGCAGAGCTTTATTGATAAGTAGATAGGCCACTTCTAGAAAAGATGCTTTCTCACAAAGCTCATCAATATTATATCCGCGATAGCGCAATATTCCTTTCTCTCCATCTAGAAAAGTGATTGAACTTTTGGTAGAGCCAGTATTTCCGTAGCCATTATCATAGGTGATGTAACCGGACTGGTTGCGCAAGGAGCTGATGTCAACGGCCTTTTCGCCCTCAGATCCTTCAAAAGTTGGTAGTTCGTAAGTTTTTCCCTCTAATTCGATTTTGGCCTTTTTGCCACTCATAAATGCTCCTTATAATTGTTAGTTATTTGGGGTTTGTTAATATATAATTCCTTCTTATTTATTGTTATATTTTGCCTGTAAATTTCTATCTAGTGCATCTAGAAATTTTTCTGTTGTTAGATAGTGTGAATCATTTAGTTTATTTCCATGAATACATAGTGCCAAGTCCTTGGTCATTTGTCCGGACTCAACTGTTTCTATGCAGACATGCTCTAGTGTATCGGCAAATTTTATTAATTCTTGGTTGTTGTCTAGTTTTCCTCGGAATGCTAATCCGCGAGTCCAGGCAAAGATAGAGGCGATAGGATTTGTGGAGGTGGACTTACCTTTTTGATGATCACGATAATGTCTGGTGACGGTTCCGTGAGCAGCTTCGGCCTCAATGGTTTTCCCGTCTGGTGTCATAAGGACGGAGGTCATAAGTCCTAATGAACCATAACCTTGCGCTACGGTGTCTGACTGCACGTCGCCATCATAATTTTTACAGGCCCAAACGTATTCGCCATTCCACTTTAGACATTGAGCAACCATGTCGTCAATTAAGCGATGTTCATAGGTGATTTTTTTTGAGCTAAATTTTGATTTGTACTCTTGTTCGTAAATTTCCTGAAAAATATCTTTGAAGCGGCCATCGTACTGCTTAAGGATAGTATTTTTAGTAGAAAGATATAGCGGCCATCCTTTACTTAAGGCCATATTAAAGCAGCTGCGGGCAAAACCGGCGATTGATTCATCGGTATTGAACATGGCCAAGGCAACTCCATCGCCCTTATAGTTATTTACTTCATGAGTTTGTGGAGCGCCACCTTCTGGGGTAAAAGTTATCGTAAGTTTTCCTTTTCCCTTAGTTACAAAGTCGGTGGCCTTGTATTGATCTCCGTGCGCGTGACGGCCAATGCAGACAGGTTTTGTCCAGCCAGGAACTAGGCGGGGAACATTTTTGCAGATAATTGGTTCTCTAAAAACGGTACCATCTAAAATATTTCGGATGGTACCATTGGGTGATTTCCACATTTTTTTGAGGTTGAATTCTTTTACTCGCTCTTCGTCGGGGGTGATCGTGGCGCACTTAATTCCTACGTTATATTTTTTTATGGCCTCGGCCGCTTCAACCGTTACTTTATCTTCGGTCTTGTCACGATTTTCAATGCCAAGATCGTAATATTTTATGTCAATATCGAGGTATGGGTGAATAAGTTTGTCTTTGATAAATTTCCAGATAATTCTGGTCATTTCATCGCCATCAAGTTCTACTACCGGGTTTGCTACTTTGATTTTTTTCATCTGCGCCTTCCTCATGGTTATATATCGGGTTGAAGTTTATAAATTACCTATAATTTACTTATATAAATTGCTTTGGAGTTGCACTTTGCTACAGTTAAATTACAGAAGAGTAGAACATAATAATATGATGCTCATGCTGAGGCAAGAAGAGATTTATCTCTTTAATATTTTCTGATGATTTGATGATTGACGGGAGTACTCCGAGTGGTTATCCTTTTTATATCTAGATAATGTTTAGCAGTGCCTAGTGCGATGTTCAGAGGGAGTTTTATGGTAGCATTAACAGAATTAGAAGGATTAACGTTGGATGATTTGATGAATCTTCACGAGCCTGAACGGGTTCTTTCTGCCTTAAAAACGTTGATTGCCAAGCACCCTGAAAGTACTAGTTTGCACCAATTTTTAAGTCGCATTAACTTTTTGCGTGGAAACACCATGGTGGCGGCAGAGGGCTTTCGCTTAGTAACGGCCATCGATGGCCAAAATGCGATGGCCTTCTATGAACTGGGGATTTGTGAGTTTTATAAGGCCAATTTTGAAGCGGCCAAGGTTGCTTTTGAAAGGGTTATTGCGCTTGAACCTAATATGAAAATGGCACATTATTGGTTAGGAAAGTGCCATAAATTCGAATTTGAACACGGGAAAGTTATTGCCATATATTCGGAACTTTTACGAGAATCGCCAGAGTGGTCGATCGTGGCCTGTGAGCTGGGACTATCCTACGAGGAAATTGGGGATACGGAAAATGCAATCAAGTGCTTCGAGCATGTGCTGAAGTTGACCAAAAGAAATGCCGTCGCCTACTACCATTTAGGCAAGATGTATCAAAAAAATGGAAATCTTATTAAGGCAATAGAGACATATCGGGCAGGGTTAAAACTTTATCCAAAATCAGAGTTGCTGACACAATGTTTAGATTACGTTACCAGCATTGATATGCCGTAAAAATAGTAGAAACAGTGAAGGAGTTGATGATATGGGGAGTAAGCGAAAAATAGCAATTGTAGATGATGATCTAGATCAAATAGAGGCATTAAAGATATCCTTAGAGTCTTCTGGTATGGAGGTGGTCTCCTCCAGTTCAGAAAATGAGGCCATAGAAATGATCGCAAAAGAGATGCCTCACCTGGTAATTTTAGATGTAATGTTTCCAGAAAATCCGACGACTGGCTTTGAATTATGCCGCGCCATCAAAGAAGATTTACGAATTAAGCATATTCCGGTGATAATTCTTTCGGCCATTAACGAGAAATTTAATATGGCCTTTACCTCAGCAATTAACTCAGTAAGTGGAAAAGGGTCAATTCCGGCAGATTTTTTCATGGAAAAGCCTATTCGCCCAAGTATACTACTGGCCAAGATAAATGAGCTGGTAAAGTAAACTAATGGCCACTTTTACCATGCGCAAAAGTGATTTTTTGCAGATTAGGCTCTACTGGTTGATTCAGTTGCGCTGGATAGTTTTTTTAATTCTTTCGCTGCTGGCCACTTTACAGCATTTTCAACTTTTACGTTTTTTTATTGGTGGTATTGTAACCATAAAAAGCGTTATTTTTATTTTGGGAGGAGCTAATTTATTTTTTTACCTGATATATCTTTTTTTTCATAATAAATATGATTCGCTAAGTAAAATTAGGGTCTATTTCTTTTTTGCCCAGGTTTTTGTCGACTATCTTTGTGTCACAATGTTGATAGATAAATATGGAATGATTCCTATCAATCTGGCAGTGCTCTATTTGCCTCATGTTATTATTACTTCAATTGTTTTTGAAAAGTTTCGGCCAGGCCTTCTAGTTATGTTGGCCAGTTTAATTATAATTTTTATCATGACACTACAGCAGTCAAGGTTAATAGATGAGGCCTTTACTTCCTATTTGGAGCTGGGATTTAATTTAAGTGGAAGTTTGGCATTACTGCTTTTTAATATTTCACTTTTTGTTTTTATTTTTTATCTAGTTAGTCTGTTAGTCAAATTTATTGCACAAAATAAGCGGGAGCTTTTAGAGAAAAATCAGCAATTGATGAATTTAGATGCAGAAAAGCAAAAATATACGTTGCGTGCTACGCATGAGCTGAAGGCCCCATTTTCGGCCATTCAGAGCTATATTGGGGTTATTCTAGAAGGCCATGTGGGAGAGATTAATCCGAAAGTTCGAGAGATTATGGGGAAAATTGATCTGCGTTGTAGCTCTCTAACTAAGATGATTCAAAATATTATTCAACTTTCTAATCTAAAAACCTCGGTGTTTAAAGAAGGAGAATTTGTTAATACGGAGGTGATAAAGGTACTACGCTCTAAAATAGAGCAGCATAGTAGTTATGCCACAAGCAAACAAATTCGTATCGAGTTAGAGGTTAAGAGCGAAGGCGAAGGCGCTCTGAGTATAAAAGTTATTCCCAATCTTTTTGAAATTCTTTTTGATAATTTGATTATCAATGCAATCCATTACTCCAAAGAAAATAGTAAAATTCGGGTAGTTATTTCTCGCGGAAAAATTGTAAGTAGTGGCCCACATTTAGAAAGAGAGGCAATGGTTTATGAAGTTATTGATCAAGGGATTGGGATTGCGGCCAAAAATATAGACAAAATTTTTAATGAACACTTCCGCTGCAATGATGCGGCGGCCATTAATCCCAGCGGAAATGGGATGGGCCTTCCTATCGTGAAAGAGATCGTGCGTCTTCATTTTGGAGAGATCAAAGTAGAAAGTGAAGTAGGAGTTGGAAGTCGTTTTATTGTTACTTTACCTACAGATATTCGCTAATCATCAGTTATAAGCAGAACTTAAAGATCACGATATTTAATATCTTCTAGGCCATTTTGGTTTTGTTGTGACTGTTCAATGACTGTGCGAAAAATATTGCGAATGATATTTTTCAATTCACTTTCATCTTTTTTGGAAAAGCTCTTTAATTTTTCTAAGCAAAGATCAAAAAGTGCGCGTCGGGCGTTACCAAAAGAAGAGGTGTCGCGCCGCTCTTCTGTTATAACAATCAGTGTAGATCCGCAGATGCAGTTGCGATATTCTTGCACACTATTTTTAGCAAAAACGGTACCAGTCCTTCCTTTAATGGGATTAGTGGCCTTTAAATACTCATTTCTGGTCTGATAAACTCGGCCGCAAGTGTTACATTTTTTGGGAAATTTAAGATCATAGAGTTTTATCAACTTATTTCCGATGGATTCGGTGAATTGAGAGAGCTGTTCTACGGCCGTAATTTCTTCATTTAATTCTAAGGCCTCTTTCAGATAAGAGATAATGCTCTTAGTATTTTGTGAAGTATTTGGTTCTGTGGGTTTTGTCATATCGTGAGGCATCCTATTTACTGGTTAAAGTGAATACTCCATCCCAATCTGGAGGAGGAGGCGTTTGTTTAAATTGATCACATCGTTCGATGTAGATGGTCGAAGGATTATCCTTGGCCACAAGTTCCGGATAACGACGATGTTCGCACTCTAGCGATTTTTTAAAAAAATCTAAGGCCTTGTCCCACTTTTGTTGCTTATATTCGGCCAGGCCATTTTCAAAAAAGGCCTTAAGATTTTTTAAATTATCATCAACTTCTCCTTTCATTCCTAGTAATTCATAAGTGGTAACTGGTAGAGTTTTTCCCACTACCCGAATAGTATCAAGCTGACGAAATTCAAAATTATCCCCCGTTAGTTTTACCGTATCTTGGGCAATTTGGGTAAAAACCCCATATTGCTTGGCAGAGGCCTCTAGCCTGGCACTGAGGTTAACGGCGTCGCCCATCATGGTGTAGTTCATTCGTTTTTTTGAGCCCATATTGCCAGTAACTATTTCTCCCGAGTTGATACCAATGCGCATACGCATATTGTGCACAATCGCTGGCCACTTATCTCCCTCCTTTGTCCATTTGTTACGCAGTTCGCCTAAGCGTACTTGCATTTTGTGCGCAACTCGACAAGCGCGCACGGCATGATCTTCCATTGGCATAGGGGCGCCAAAAAAAGCGATGATGGCATCGCCTTCATATTTATCCAGCGTACCTCCTTCGGCCAAAAGAATATCGGTCATATCGGTAAGATATTCATTAAGTAACTCGACAAGGCGAGGAGCAGATAGCTTTTCTGAAAAAGAAGAAAAGCCTTGGATGTCAGTAAAATAGGCAGTTCGCAAACCTACGTCGCCGCCCAATTTGGGAGGTTCTCCGGATTGATGCATTTGATCAATAAGTTCTGGAGAGATGTAGTTACTGAAGGCCGCTTTTAAAAAACGCTTCTCTTTTCCTTCGGTCATCATGACGAAAATAAGTGATAGTACATAGGGCAAAAGAAGTAGTGCCAGGAGCGGGGTAATTATGGGATACCAAGTATAATCATTTTTAAAAACAAAAGTTGCAAAGTAGAGGTATCCAGCAGAGATTAAAGGGAAGCTGATATTTTGAACAAAGGGATTTGCCCCGCCAATAGTAAATAAAGTGACAATGATAGAGGCCAGCAAAAAGTAGGGCAAAATAGAGGTTAGTTCGATCTGGTTAATGAATGATTCATTCAAAATATTATCGATGATGGAAGCATGAAGATAGACACCAGGGAGTTGGCCTAAGGCCGTTGCTTTCAAATCTTCGATTCCTACCGCACTTCCGGCCAAGAAAACAATTTTATCCTTAAACTCTTCTGGCGTGACAATCATTCCCTCCATATTGCCTTGGTTTATGCTTTGAATGGTGGCCAGCAGCCCACCAGCGGAGATGGTCGTGAAATTCTTTTTCATATTGATGTAATATTGGCCATTGTTGTTGAGCTGAATCGGGAGATTTTCTAAAAAGAGAGTGCGAGGTGAGAGTTTGATATTTTTTATATCCAATTTATCTATTATGGGTGCCATAGAGAGCGTTGGATAAAACTTTCCTTGGTAGGAGCGAAGAAGTTTTGTTTGGCGAAAGATGCCATCTTGATCAGGGGCAAATTCTACCACGCCTGCTCCAAAACTGGCCTGATATAACTCGGGAATGGGAAGATAGTAGTTGTTGTAATTATCATTGGGCGTATAGTTATCGAGCTGAACTTTGAGAGAGAACTTATCAATAAAATCGGAAGGGAGTGGTTGGTTAAGAAGCAGATCTTTTTTATACTCATCTTGGGTATCGTGAATTAATTGATAGGCATGATAAACTTTTCCATTGACGGAAGAAGAGACAAGATTGATATCATCTTCGCCTAGTTCCTCTTGTTCATTGCGCGCAATCTGTGGTTCAGAAAAGAGAATATCAAAAACAATTTGGCGTGCCCCGGCCGCATTTAAAAATTCGACTACTTGCGACCAGATGGTACGAGGCCAGGGCCAGCGGCCAAGTAATTTTTTTGCGGAATAGAGACTGGCCTCATCCACCAGGACTAGTACAACATCTTTGCTGGCAATCTTATTCTTGTTGGCCAACTCTAGGCGAATATCAAAAGTCTTATTTTCCAAAAAATCGACAAACTTGCTCTGATTAACTAAGAGTGCCATCGCATTTGCCAAAAGTACAAATAGTGCGGCCCAGATAATTTTTTTTCTATTCAAATGAAACATAAGATTGTCCAGATAAAAAACAGGGGGAAGAGATAATCATGTTAATGTTAAAAACCATAGTCGGCGGACATGACCACCGAAATAGAGGTTTTTTCTATGTCGCGGATAAGGCCGCCAGTGTCGTATGGCTGAGTCTCTCCCGCTCCCATAGAATAAATAAGGCCTAATGTAACCGATGATTCTTTTGAATAGTTGGTGTAACCAACTGTCGCACCATACATATCTATGTGAGTGAGGGATTCTGTAATCCCTTCTTCTGGGGAAAGTTGGTTGCTATTGTTGGTGTATAATCCTAAGCGTAGAGAGTTACTTTGATTTAGGTAATGCTCAGTTCCGAAGGATAAGTTCCAGGTGTCAACATTACTCGGATTATTGCTTATATAATATTCAAAATCACAGGCAAAGAGGGTTGTTGTTGATTGAAAAAAGGCAAATCCCACTTTAAATTCGTAGGGGAATTCGCGTTTTACGGTAGAGGTTCCTTTTAGAAAAATATTGTTAGTCGCCCCAGTCTGTTCTGTATCAGTTTGCACGATGGTGGAGCTATTGATTAGCACGGTATTGGCGGCAGTCACGCCAACAGCAAACTGGCCATATTGCCAGAGCAGTCCCAGCTTCCCATTGATGCCATTTTCTTTGGTGGTGGTGGTACTGTAACCCATATAGTCAGTGTTATTGTTGTATTCAACCTGCTGATGAAAGGTCGAAATGTAGGAACGATGCAGATATCCCAGTGAGATACCGTAGGTTAAATTTCCTACTATCATTCCGGGAAAAATGGGCATGGAGTGGCCAAGAGAAATTAAATCGGTTACATCTTCAGTATGTAAATTCATAGTGTAATCAGAGATGCTCTGAGTTGGGTCGTAGTAAGTTTGATCTTGGTGCTCTACTGCGGCATCTGGAATTGCGTAGGAGATGGCCAGAGTATGGTTGCCTAGTTTTTTAATGACGCCAAAAAAATTGGCCAAAAAATTGCTGCTGGTGCGTTCCCAATTTTCTACCCCAATAGTTTCCTTATAGGTTGTTTCTGCGTTATGAAAAATCTTAGCACTGCCAGAAATACTGTCGCTGGGGGCCATGGCCATGCCTGCGGGGTTATAGATTAGCCCAGCGGCATCGTCACTTACGGCCGTGTAGGCACCACCCATAGTGGAAGCGCGGCCGCCAATCAAAATGTCTCGGTAGTGAGTTGTATCGGCAAGAGAGTAGGAGCTAACAGTAATAGCAGCAGTGGTAAGTAGTAGAAAGAAGAATTGATTAGAGTGTGACATATTTTGAAAACCTCGGTTGGTTAGTATTGCCATTTAACTGGTGTAGGCCATTTTGTGTCATGATTAGCTTAATGCGCTCAAGTCGACTATCCATTGAAGGATGAGTCTTATTCATAACCTGATCTTTATGTTGTTCATTAGATCTTTTAACCTCTTCTAAAAAATCATAATAACTTCTTACGTTGTAACCTAAGGCCGTGAGCATTTCAAGGCCAATAGCATCGGCCTCATATTCATCTTCGCGTTTGAGGCCATCAGTAAATAACAGATCCATTCCCTGATTTAGCATAGTGAAAAAAGCGGTGGAGCCGCCACCCACTACGGCCGCTATGTTGCTATTGAGAGAATCATCTTTGGCCTTGATATTAAGTTGTTTTACAATGTGTCGCTGATTTACATGGGTGATTTCGTGGGCCAAAACTCCTGCTAATTGGCCTTCATTTTTCATTAACTTTAATGCCCCCTTGGAAACAAAAATATATCCCCCTGGACAGGCATAGGCGTTGACATCATCGCTATCAAGTATCGCAAAATGATAACGTAACTCTGGCCGGCCTACTTGTGAAACAAGAAGTGAACCAATGGTGTTCACATAGGAGTTCATTTTTTTGTTGGCCAAAATAGTAGTCTTTCCTAATATTCCGGCCGCCAGTTTTTTTCCAAAATCTATTTCTGCCTGTACATCATCTTGAGTATATCCACCATCATTAAGCTGATGAAGCCGTTTGCGGGCATCTTCGTTGACAGTGTCAGTAGTGGTAGTGGCGCCAATTGCTGGAAGGAGAAAAGTAATAATCATTGAGGCCATAATAATTAATTTTTTCATAACTACATTGCTCCCAAAAGCCTTAAAGCTTTTTGTGGTGATACGTAAAATGATTCCATCTTTTTTAAGGCCGCGAAGTCGGCCTTAAGATTTGCTTTATCAAAATCGGCCTTGCTCTCATTTAGTCCTCGTGCCGAACCCGCACTGGTAAAATTAGAGGCCCGTTTTCTGGCATTAGAGGAGATATCTACTTTTTTATCCATTAAGCTCTCTTGAGCGGCAGGAGGAGAAGCAGAGAGAGTAAGCTTGGGAACCCAGCCTGTTCCTTGCGGGGTTACAATTTTTGCCCAAAATCCTTGTTCTGTTTCTTGTGTGACGGCCGCCCCACGTTCCAACTTATTAACTACCGTGGAGCCATTTTTGGGTTCTGCCAAAAGCGAAACAGATAATCCTTTTACATAGCGAGGGCCAGATTGTGCGCTGGCGTACTGGTAGATCAGAAACGTAGACAATAAAAAAAATAAAACAAGAGTATTTTTCATAGAAGATTCCTTGTTGTTTGGTGAGTTATCTAATTTTCTAACTTGAGTTTAACCCGTTTTATCTTTATGGGAAATTTCTTTTTCGTAAAATATTTGGTTAACCCGAGCGGCCTGGTCGGGTTTTAGATTTTAATAGACTCATAATTTTTAGAGAGCTATCTTAGGGCCTTTCTTTTTATAGGCAAAGGAGTCGTTACATGGCCATTGAAGTTTATATTTCTCAGGTACAAATAGAAAAGAAAGTAAAAGAGTTAGCAGCGCAAATTAATGCCGATTATCATGGCAAAGAAGTTGTTTTGGTAGGTGTTCTTACTGGATCATTTATTTTTTGTGCAGATCTAGTTCGTTATCTTACCATAAAAAACAGTATTGAATTCATCTCCGCTTCTTCATATGAAGGGGCCACTACCACTAGTTCCGGTAATGTTAAGATAAACTTGGATTTGAAAAGAGATATTGCCGGAAAACACATAATACTTATTGAAGATATTGTGGATACCGGACTTACCATAACTCAACTTACCAAAATGTTAAAATCTAGAAACCCAGCATCCATGAAATTGGCCTCGCTCCTCTTTAAAAAAGTGCGGGTGGAGCATCCGTTAACGATTGATTATTTAGGTTTTGAGATTGAAGACAAATTTGTGATTGGCTATGGATTGGATTATGACGGTTACTACCGAGAGTTGCCCTACATTGGTGTATACAAAGCATAGTTTTTTTTAGATATAGATAGTAGGGAATCGGAAAGCGTAATTAATGAATTGATGAGGGAGGATGTAATGGGCCAAAAAGCAATTACCTATGATGATGTTCTTTTAGTTCCGGCGTACAATCACTATGAGTCAAGAAGGATAGTGGATATTAGCAGTGGAGATCAAGCTGGAAAGTTAAAACTAGACTTGCCCGTCATGACCTCAAATATGGACACTATTACTGAGCATGCTATGGCAAATTATATTGGTGGTAAGGGAGGTATTGGAGTATTGCATCGATTTATGTCCATTGAAGACAATGTAAAAGAGTTTAAAAAGTGTCAGCATAAAACTTTTGTATCAATTGGCTGTTCGGAAAAAGATCTAGAGCGAGTAGAAGCATTGCGAGATGCCGGGGCATTATATTTTTGTATTGATGTGGCGCATGCGCATGCCAAATATGTTGGAAGAACAATGAAGAGCATGCGCGAGATGTTGGGTAAAGATGCCTGTATTATGAGCGGTAATGTTGCCACCTATGCAGGAGCTGATTATCTGGCATCATGCGGTGCAGATATAATCAAGGTCGGAATTGGTGGCGGTTCGGTTTGTACTACTAGAATAAAAACTGGCTTTGGAGTTCCGAATTTAACGGCCATTCAAGATTGTGCCCGTGTTGGCCGCTCGATTATTGCGGATGGAGGTATTCGTACTTCTGGTGACATTGTTAAGGCCTTGGCCTTTGGTGCGGACTTTGTAATGATTGGTAGCATGTTGGCCGGAACGGCGCCAACTCCCGGAGACGTTATTGTTAGAAAGGATGCAAATGGCAAAGAACGCAAAGTAAAACTATATCGAGGTATGGCCAGTCGAGAAGTTGCCGATGATTATTTGGGAGGATTGACCGAGTGGAAGACGGCCGAAGGGGTGGCCACGGAGGTAGCATACTCTGAGGAACAAGATGCTATTATCGCCGATATTATTGGTGGACTACGTTCTGGCCTAACTTATGCGGGATCGGCCACTATTCGCGAATTACAAAGAAAGCTCAATTATATTGAAGTAACTCCTGCCGGCAGAGTGGAGAGTTTACCTCATCGGACGCTGTAGTTTATTTTTTCATAGTTCTTGGAGAAGTGACGCATTCATATAGATCAGAGTCTATTTTATTACCTGATAAGGTGGAGATAAACAGGCCATCTGCACAGATGGCACAAAAATCACTCATGATGATACATTTGCCCAGTTTGGCAGAAATGGCAGGCATTATTTTTTGGGGTTGTGGGGCCGGGCCGGCAAAACCCTGCGCGCATTCGTAATCAGTTATCGTTAGCTCTGGCGATTTGGCGTCGGCCGCGGGGTGTTTTTTGCCATCGGTACAGATGGCACATTTTTTGGACAGCTCAACGCATTTAAATGCAGGGGGGCGATTTAGATTATCCTCTTGGGCAAAGGCCCAAAAGGTTAGGCCGGCAAACAGAACTATTTGCATAAGTACGCTTAATAAATCTTTCATCTTTTCGTCCCTTCTTTTGATTTTTCCTCTGTTTGCTTAGTATCACCCCCCTCTTTTTTTAGAGTATCAGAAACTTTTTTCTCGTTATCGTTGATATCAGGACATGTTATCTGCACCATTTTATTTTGCATCTTGATTATATTATTTAAATTTAATTTAAAGCTATGGAGATACCCATCTTTGTCGCCAATAATTACGGAACCATCTTTTTCATCCAAGGTGGGAGTCGTTAGGCGGGTAAGTTTGCCTAATTTATTTTTAATTTCACCAACAAGATTACCATCTAAATCAAAAAAACGCATAACACCATCATCTGAGGCCAATGCAAAAATGTTATCGTTAATCATTACGGGAGTGGAAGTGGTGGATGCATCAGTATTGTAGCGTGCATGAAGTGATCCGTCATAGTTGAAAATATAAATTATTCCGGCCATATCCGCGACAATAACTTTTTTGTTTTTTGAGGCAAGTGTCGGGGAAGCATAAATACGATTGCTAGTTTTAAAAGGAGAGGCAATTGATTTTCCATCAAAATTAAAAAAAAGAACATGATGCTCAGTGGATTCTTCTCCATCCCCCGCTACGATTAGATTGGCATCTTCGTCAATGGCCGGGGTAGCTATGACGTCATATGTGCTGAGAGACGTGGGCGATATAGATATAGCGAATGGATCTTTTTCTGTTGGTAGTACACTAATTACTCCACTACCTCCGCAAACGATGGTGCCTTTTGCTCCGATAGCAATAGAAGAGGTTACAGAGGCAGGCAGAAGACGACTCATGTTAAGAGGAGGTTTATTTCTGACCGCAGCAGCAAGTTCAAGTGCATAATAAGGCGTTTCTACAGAAGGGAGAGGGCGCGAGGAAATAGACTGATGTCCTTGTACAGAGATGATTTCTCCACTGTCTCGAATAGAACTCATTCCGGTATTGGCCCCGAATAATATGGTTCCATTTGCATCCATGGAAGGAGACATCTCCATCCTAACAATTTTTCCTGTCGCTATTTTGGGATAGACCTCATTTCCCTTGTCATCGAAAAAATAGAGTGTCCCCTTTTCGGTTAGGGCCGTGACAACACCTTCATTGTCAACAAGGGGAGTGCCGTAGATCATGGAATCTAGCTTAACGACTTTGATTGGTTTGGTGTTATTGGAGGAAAAAAAATGTAGTTTATCTCCTGCTCCGACAACGATATTTCTGCTTTTTTTGACAATTGCTGGAGAGGTAGTTATCGCGTCTGGTGCTATTGTGGGAATATGAGGATTTTCGTTGGTTTCGCCGAGGATCGACCAGTCAACCGCGTATAGCGGAATTTTTCTTTCTTCAAAGCAGCGCCCATCAGCGTTCGTACCAGGAGCCGCAGATAGTTGACTTCCAGCTAAAAAAATAAGTGTTGCTAGTAAAAAAAATAGATATTTGTCCATGGAAAACCCCTCATGATAAAGCTAAGCGCATCCCTAAACATTTTACACCTACTAATGTTTTATGGGCAAGAGGTACTGTTTGCCGCGTCTTATTCTTTTAATTTTCTGGCCCTTGGCCTTCTTTTTTGTTTTGGTAAGAAATATTTGCCGTTTTCTCTTTACGCTTATCTAGAATGTAGCGACTAATAGTGCGATCTTTGAAATCTGTTACGGAGGTTTGGCCAAAAATTAAGCGCTTAACTCTAACGAAAAAACTAGGAACTGTCTGGGTGGTGTCCGTCTCTTCTTCTATTTCTTCTAAATTGGATTTGCAATGCTTGCAGACAACCGCCTGGGCCTTGATTTCCTCTGCGCAAAAGGGACACTTTTTAGTTGCCTCGTTCATCGTTTGTTAAAATCTTGCAAGCTGGCAAATTAGAAGGAAATTCCATAACCAAGCATCAATTGAACTCCCGACATGTTGGTTTCCAAATCTTTATTTTGATATTCTAATTCAGAGTTGTCAGTAACTTGTGTGAGATCATCGTTAAGTTTGGTTCCACTCATCGAGCTAACAATGTTTTGCTGAATGGGAAGAAAGCGCCATCCGGCCTCCAAAAAGATGGTATGAGAGTCAAAGAAAATTTCGAAACCAACTCCGCCAGCATATCCTAAATTAGAACCCGAGGCCTTTACTTGAAAATCATCTTCCTTGATCAGTGTGTCAAGAGATCCCCATAATACTCCCATTTGAAAGAAGACGCGCATGAAATCTGATTCCATCGGATACAACTTTAAATATCCCGCAAAGTTCATTCCGTTGGTAGAGTATTCATATCCGTCTCCCTCTTCGCTTTGCATAAAATAGGAAGGGCGAATTTGAAAGCCGATTATAGAAGAGGGGATACGAAGTTGGATGATTCCATTGATTTCTAGGGCGCTGTCTAGATCGCTAACACTAAGTCCTCCCTCCCGCGTGTTGGCATCGGCGCGCAGTTTATTAACGTCTTTTTGTTCGCTGGAGACCGAGCTTCCGCCAAGTCCAAAGGTGAACATGCCTCCGCCTGAGCTTCCATATCCGTAGGCCAGGACAGAAGAGGAGAAAAGAAGCGTTAGAATAAAAATAAGCGCCAATCTGGTATTCATAAAAACATCCTTGTTAAATGTTACGCGCCAGCAAGCCAGCAGTTTACTGTTAAGAAAATTATAAAGGATTTTAAATAACAGTCAAATAGAAGAATCTATTCATACTCTTTAGGTACGGCACAAATAACCACCAGCGGTTCATGTTGCGATAGATTTTTATACTGATGCATTTCACCAGGCAAAACCATGGCAAAACTTCCTGTGCCGATGGGTGTTTCTTGGCCTCCTTGGCGGACTAAGGCCCCGTTTCCAGAAATGACGTAGTTTAAATGTTCAACTTCATGCTGGTGATAGGGGGTATGGCCATTTATTCCAATGGTAAAAACGCGGAAAGAAAAATGGGGGGCGCCATCATTTTTAGAAAGAGGGACTTGTTTTAAGACGTTTACCGCCCCTTCCATCTTCATCTCCACAGAGGCCGTCTCTTTTAGTGTGGTAATTTTCATTGATACTCCTGGTTTGATTAAAAAATCAGATGGGTGATAGTCTACATTTTAAGTAAGGGAATTAAAACTGCCTGGTAAAAAAAAATTGATTTGTGTTTGAGAAGTTGGCCGAGATGGTGCTACTATCTCCCCAACTGGATTTATTAAAGGAGATAGTTTATGCCTATGAATATTTTTGAATTTGCAAAAGAGCGGGAAAAGAAAATGGAAGGCCTGTTTCGTGAGTTGTCACAGGAAACCCATAATGTTGGGTTAAAAAAGATTTTAACCATGTTGGCCGATCAAGAAAACTTGCATTATAAAATCATAGAGTCATTCGAGAAAAAAAGCAGTCATGAAAAGATAGAGTCAGATTTGATTAGTGAGGCAAAATCTATTCTGAAAACAATCAAGCAACGAAAAAGCATACTTGATCTAAATGTTTCGCAACCCGACCTATATATCAAAGTGCGGCAATTTGAAAAAGAGAGTGAAGAGTTTTATCTAAAATGTGCCAAAGATGAAAAAGATTCCAAACTCAAAAAAATCTATGAACTGTTCGCTGCCGAAGAGCATAAGCACTACGTTTTAATGGATGAGTTAGTTCAGTTTGTCTCTCGTCCAGAGGAATGGGTAGAGCATGCAGAGTTTAGCTCTCTCCGGCAGTATTGAATCATTCCTGATGCCTAGGCCATTGTAGAATATGGGTGTATCGGCCGAATTACCAATTGATAAATTTCTTCCTGAAATTGTAAAAAGATTTACTGATACCAATGCGTTGGTGATTCGCGCTTCTGCGGGATCGGGAAAGACTACGCGCGTTCCTCTGGCACTTTTGCAAAACAGCAGTGGCCTTATTTTAGTTTTAGAACCGAGAAGATTAGCGGCCAAATTTGCGGCAACTAGAATTGCTCAAGAGATCGGTGAAGAAGTTGGCAACAAAGTAGGATATGGTTTTCGCTTTGAGCGAAAAATTTCTAGCAATACTCGACTTATCTTTTTTACCGAAGGAACCTTTCTTCGTTATTTGCAGCAAAATCCAAAACTAGAAAATGTATCGGCGGTAATATTAGATGAATTTCATGAGAGACATTTGGAGACAGATGCGGCCTTGGCAGTTTTAGATTGGATTCAAAAAGAGCTAAATCGCCATTTAAAAATAGTTTTAATGTCTGCTACCATTGAGGCCTCGCGCTTTCTACCCTACTTCAGATCTTTGGGAGTAATTGATATTGAGACGCCTATATTCCCGCTGGCCATTAAATACCTAGATAATAGTCCTGCACAGGCCAAAATTTCATTAGAAAAAAAAGTTTATCAGGCCATGCTTAACGCCTTGGAGATGGAAGGAGATATTTTAGTTTTTCTTCCGGGGATGCGAGAAATTTTGGCCACTAAAGAGCTTATAGAGGGGCTAGCTAATCGGCATGGGTGCGACTTGCATATTCTGCATGGAGAGATGACATCACAGGAGCAGAGTGCTGTAATGGTGTCTGAGAAAAAGAGAAAAATTATTCTTTCAACCAATATTGCCGAGAGTTCACTTACTATTCCTGGAGTTCGCTTGGTGATTGATTCCGGTCTGCATCGCATGAGCATATCTTCTAAATGGTCAGGAATTACTTCGCTTGTAACCAAAGAGATCTCTAAGGCATCGGCCATTCAGCGGGCCGGCCGCGCTGCTCGCACAAATTCTGGAACAGTGTTTAGATTATATTCGCCGCAAGATTTTGTGGCCAGGCCAGATTTTGATAAACCAGAAATTTTGCGCGCAGATTTATCAGAACTACTTCTTTTGCTGTTTAAATTAAATATTTCGTTGGAAAAATTGAATTGGTTTGAATCTCCAGGGGAAGTAGAGATGCGCGCAGCACAGGCCAGACTTGCTGCTTTAGGAGCAACTAATGGAGGTAAATTAACAGTAATCGGAGAAGAGATTTCTCGCTTTCCATTGCATCCACGATTGGCCAGGGCCCTATTGGCCGCTGCTGATTATGGGCAAAATGCTATTTCCGAGATGGCCGCATATCTTGCACAATGGCAAGGGGGTTATCGGGAAAAAAATTTACGCAAGCGATTAGAAGGTTTGGCCGGCCAGCTTACAATTAGTGCGCGGCCTGATTTTTGTCTAGAGAGAGCACTGCTTGCAGGATTTGTTGATCGTATAGGTAGAGTTCGCCGTAGTAATAAATATGAATTACTTTTGGCCTCTGGCGAATGTCTGAAAATTGGAAAAGAGCTACACTCTTTTTTTGATCCGGCCTGTGATTTTTGGTTGGTATTGGAAATAGGTGGAAGAGGGGAGATCTCTAAAATTTGTTCATTAGAAGAAGAGTGGTTTTATGATTTAGATCCTTGCCCAATTGAAGAATATCAAGAGATTTATTTTGATGATGGCCGTGGCAAGGCCATGCAAAAAGAGGAATTTTGTATTGGACAAATACAACTTTCTGTCAGTGAAAAGAATATTGTTTTTGCAGAGCAATCAGATGCAAAACAAAAACTTATTTGCGAACTGATTATGCAAAAGGCCAAAAAAGTGTTGGACACTTTTTTAGGTAGTGAGAAGTTTGCCATATATCGAGTTTATGAATCACTAGGTCTTGGACAAAAAAAAATTGATGATTTTAAACTAGATCAGTGGGCCTACGACTATTGCTGGATGCGCACTAGTTGGGGAGAAAATGAGGAGAAGGAACTATTAGAGGCCTTCACTTGTGCTTTAGAAAATTTCCTTGATCCCCGAAGACAAAATCCGTTAAGAGAGAATTTACCAGCGATGCTTACTTTAACGGACAGGCGAGTGCTACCAATTCACTATGAGCAAAACCCCTGGGTCGAAGGTTATATTCAAGATTTTTACGGATTAAAAGAGACCCCTTCTGTGGCCCAGGGGCGTTTGCGACTCACAGTTCGCTTACTGGGCCCTCATAAGCGAGCAGTACAAATAACTCAAGATTTGCAAAGTTTTTGGCGGGTGGGATATTTGCAAATGAAACGAGAGTTGGAACGCGACTATCCTCGTCACCATTGGGCCGATAATCCAGAAATTGCTAGGCCGGTATTGTTAAAAAGAATGATAACTGGCCGCTGAGGGCGACGTGATTGCTAATTAGATCGCTAAATTAGACAAGATGGGAGAAAAATTCTTGGTAATGCATTACAGTGATCCCGTGTGCGGGGTAGTTGCGATTATAGGTTGTGTTGGGGCCAGTAATAAGCTGGATTTTATGTTTAGGATTTAGTGCTTGGCCGAAGAGAATTAAGTTTTTATTTGGATTACGATCATTAGACTTACATTCAACAAGCATCCACGGGTGCTTGTCTTTGGTGACTAAAAAATCTACTTCTTGTTTTTCTTTGTTACGAACAAAGTGTAGGTCAAAATATCCTTGTGCGGTATCAGTCCAAAAATGACAGGACTTTAAAAGATGAAGAGCTGTTAAATTTTCCAAGCGAGAAGCTTCCCCTTCTACTTGCAAAATATCGTATAGGTAGAATTTCGGTTCGGATCGTAGTGCGCGAGTAATAGACTTTGAATATGGTTTAACAAAAAATCCGTAATATAGTGCGGCCGAAAGATGAACCCAGTCACGCAAGGTTGCGTAGGCCACGCTAAGATCTTCACGCATAGAGTTGATCGAAAAAATGGACCCAATTTTACTAGGGATTATATCTAGCATTAGGCGGAATGTTTGCAGATCGGAAATATTTTTTAAGTCACGACTGTCCTCATTAACTAATCGATCAAGACGTAATCTGCTCCAGCGCAAGGCCTTTGATTCTTCTCCGCGCAGGAGAGGTTCGGGAAATCCACCAAGTCTAAGCAGATCTTTCAATGGGAATGAAACCTTCTTTTTTTCAAAAAGGAGATGGGGCAATGGTGGAGAGGTATTTTCAGAAACGCTTAACGGATGAATGCGATAAGGAATGTAGCGGCCCAATAAACTATCAGCGCCTTTACGAAAAATATCCAGGCGAGCACTTCCCGTAACAACTATTTCAAGGAGTTCTCCCTCGGTGTCATAAATGCCTTTAAGGCGATTTTTCCAATTGCGGTCTTTATGAATTTCATCAAGGATGATTGGGCCGGTGTTTCGATTTGCAATGGCCATCTCCGGGGATTTTACCCACTGTTTTCTAAATGATTGTTGATCCCATGAAAAAAAATTTGAGGCCTTGTCTGTAAGGAAGCTTTTTGCCAATGTCGTTTTACCCACCTGCCGTGGCCCAGAGAGAAAGGCCATTTTTTTTTCGGCCAGGGCATCGTTTTTTATGCTGTCTTGTATATATCTTTGCTGGTTCATGATCGATGATTATGTTATCAGCAAACTGATAACTGGTCAAGACTAGTTATCAGTTTGCTGATAACTGGCAAGTAGAGAAATTATTCATCATCTGCGGTTTCGATATCGCTATTTAACTCACTTTCTGTCGGCAGGCGTTTACGATTTTTTTTGTGTTTAATTTTTTCTTTTAATGCCATAAGTGGTGCCAGCTTTTCGGCATCAATCTTATGTTTAAATTTTTTCAATATACCAAGGGAGTAATCTAGCGCGGAGTAGATAGACAAAAAAGAAGCGATATATATGGCAATAGTACCGACTAAATTCATAGGTAAAAACCAGACGGTATCATTGGCCATTAATAGCGGGATGCCAATCATTTGAGTGGTAGTTTTCCATTTTCCTAAGGAGGAAACAGGAACGGAAAGTCCTTTTTCAATGGCCAAAAGGCGTAGCGAGGTCATGTAGAATTCGCGGACTACTAAAATTATAACCAGCAAGACGGGGATGCGATCCAACTCAAGTAGTATGATCAAAGAAGAAACAACCAACAGTTTGTCTGCGATAGGGTCTAAAAAAGAGCCAAAAATAGTAGTTAGTTTTCGAGTGCGGGCAATATATCCATCAAAAAAATCAGTGATGGCCGCGATTACAAAAGTCCAAGCTGCCAGATAACCAAATGCCAAAGAATGTGCTTTAAACCAACCATCTCCGGAGTGAGCAAGATGTAACGAAGCAACGATAACCGGAATAAGGGTTATGCGAAAAATAGTTAAGCGATTTGGGAGATTGTCAATGGCCCACTCGGAGTCTGCTTGAGTTTTTTGCTCCACAATTACCCTCGATGATACAAATTTATTAGTTATATAATTCATGGAAAATATATTTTGGCAAATGGAATCTGAACATATTTGCTCTCTAATAAATTTTTCCATTTTCCTCTATAATTTGAAGGTAAAGAAAAGCAAAAAAACGCAGGCCGCGTTGTTAGGAGGAGAGAAATGGAGAGACAATTCAATTTGATTAAAACAGATTATAAGACGGTGGAAAAAAGAATACTTCCCAGATTCCCATTCTCCTATCTTATCTTTCGCGATAAAGGACAAAAATTTGAGATCAAAGATATCTCATATACTGGAATGCAACTATGCCTCAAAGATGGAGGCCACCAATATGTTGTAAACGATAAAATTGCCGGCGAGATCTATTGGCGTGGTAGTATCTTGCCAATTTCGGGCGTGGTAAAGTGGGCAAAGGGACGACGCTTGGGTTTACGTTTTGAGCAAGATGGCAATGGTAGGCGAGCGCTTCAAGAGTTTCTTTCGGTGGATAATATTTTGGCCGGTATTCGTCCGTTGCATATTGAGGATATGGGTTTGGAGCTTCCCCCTAATTTGCGATTTTGGTTGCGTGCCGATGCTCCCTTCGAAGTTTTTATTTGGCAACATTCAGATGGAGAGTTTTCTAAATTTCAAATTATCATGATGAATCGATTTGTAGAGTGGCAAGACGGAGTTGGAATTAAGACTGGGCAAATTTTAAAATTTAGAGATCATGACACACCTCTTATGGCCGAGGATGAAATCATGTTTGAAATAGATGATTTAATTTCGAAAGAATACATAGGATCGGTACTTCAAATTATTGGCGGCATTCCCCAAGAATATTTAAGTGGTGCGGCCTTGGATTTTATGAACATGAAATTAACATATAATAATTAAAGGAGAGATAATATGCCTACCGTCGAGCGGACAGAGATTTACAATACAACCCCAGAATTATTTTATAAGGTAATAACAGACTATAATTCTTATCCGGAATTTGTAGATGGAGTTAGTGAGATTAAAATTCTATCACAAAAAGGTGACTCTCTAGAGGTGCAATTTGATCTGAATTTAATTAAAACATTTTCTTATATTTTACAGATGAAGCAGACGCCCAATAAAAAAGTAGAGTGGTCGCTAAAATCAGGTGATATTTTTAAACACAATAACGGCTCATGGAAGCTGAAGGATTTAGGTAACGGCAAAACAGAGGTTACCTACAGCATAGATGTAGATTTTAAGGGATTCGTTCCTAAGATGTTAGTAAACAAATTGGTTTCGTCTAATTTGCCATCGATGATGCAGTCATATTTCAAGAGGGCCGGAAAATGATAAATAAGAAAAAAGAGGAAAGTGGTAGTTCAAGTAAAGAATCATTGCTTGGAGATGCTATTAAAAAAGTTGTCTCTATTGGCGTAGGTGCGGCATTTATGACCGAAGATGCCGTCAAAGGTTTGTTGGCGGATATCCCACTGCCCAAAGATATTTTAAATGGGCTTATGCAAAATGCTAAAACCGCCAAGGCCGACTTTACAAAGTCGGTGCGAGAAGAGGTTCGCTCTTATCTGGACAAAATGGATGTGCGTATTTTGGCCGATCACTTAATTGAAAAATATGATATTAAAATTCAGGCGGATCTAAAGTTCATTCCAAAAAATGGCCAAGATGTCGCGGCCGATGCAGACGATGAGCTTGGCAAATAAAATTTACGACAATCTTTTGGCCATTCGCCAAGAAATTCCCTCAACAGTTTCTTTGATTGCGGTTTCTAAATACGCAACCGAATTAGAAATTAACTATGCATATCAGGCCGGCCAACGAGATTTTGGAGAAAGTCGCGTTTTGGACTTGGCCCGCAAGGCGACTTATTTTGCGGATAAAGAGGATATTCGTTGGCACTTTATTGGCCACTTGCAATCGAATAAAATAAATAATCTACTTAAGATTAAAAATTTAGCGATGATTCACTCTATCGATTCTTTTAAACAGTTGGAGATGTTGTTGGGAAAGGCCGCCAGTTTTGATGGAAAAGCGTTGGCCTACTTTTTACAGGCCAATACTTCTGAAGAGAAAGAAAAATTTGGAATGGACTCTCTGAATGAAATTTTTCAATGTGTAAAGCTGGCGCAAGAATATGCATCGGCCGGACACCGTAAGTTTCACTTGACCGGACTAATGACGATTGGAAAAATCAGAACAGATGATTTTGTAAAGGATGCGAATAGTTCTTTTGCTCAATTGGTGGCGATTCGTCAGCAGATACAGATGCGTGCACGGCAAGAGCTGGGAGTAGATATTTCATTGAAACTTTCCATGGGAATGAGCAACGACTATAAAATCGCCATTGCCCATGGAAGTGATTATTTAAGAGTTGGCAGTGCCATTTTTGAAAGTAATGCTTAGGGCCGTCCTTTCTTAGGCTTTTTATGAGATCCCTTTTTTACAATTTTCTTGGGAGACTTTTTCGCGGCCTTTTTTGTCACATTCTTTTTTGCAACATGTGGCACAATAGGAGAACCCTTGTTGTGATTATCGTCGGCAGTAAAATTACCAGTATCGATTTCAATTCCAAAAATATTTTGCAAATTTTGATCACTAATATCAGACTTGGACTTAGCAGTAATTGCCATTGCCGGTGCTTTTGTTGCTTGCGCGATCAAATCGGCCTGATCAACTTGTCTTAGTAAAAAAAGTAATTCCGGTTCATTGTCAAATTTAGCACCAACACCATACATGACGGCTGCAACATGCTTGCACATATAAGCGCCATCTGGACACGAGCAACTAAGCTCGATCTCTTTAGGCCTTGGAAAAAGGCCATCTTGTTTATGCGTCATTACCTCCATTACAGATTTGGACAATTTTCCATGTAACAGATCAAGGAGTGAATCAATTTTACCGACACAGCTTTTGACAATTTGCTCCCATCTCTTCTTGGCCGTGGCCGTGATTGAAATGCTAACGCGATATAAAGACGATCCTTGCACAAGAGCATTAATCTCGCCTGCTCGTATTCCTAAGTGAACAACATATCCATTTTTCACATAACTTCTTCCGCGTGGCAGACGGTTAGCGTAATCACTAAAAGATTCCAAATGTTCACACCAAGCTTTTCCCCAGAAGGTATTTGCAATTTTTTTTCCTTCGATGGTAATTGGGGTGATCTTCTCTCCCTTTTTTTGAAGTTTTTTTATAGTATCCGCCGCCTTTTTTTGCTTTTCTCTCACCGAAACATATTTGGGCCAATAACCGTAATAACTCATAATCTATCCTCGCTTTTAAATGCAATCATGTCTGCCCCGATTTTAAATCAAGGGAAACTAGTTTTAATATTTCAGAATTAGACATTTCCGTAAACTGTAACTCGCCACCACTTGAGTTGCCAATGATTTCGTTGGATATTTTTATCTTTGAATCAATAAGTGCATCGATTTTCTCTTCCAGTGTTCCTCTGCAAATAAATTTATGTGCTATCACATTGCGTTTTTGGCCAATTCGAAAAGCACGGTCAGTGGCCTGGTTTTCAATTGCCGGATTCCACCAACGATCAAAGTGGATAACATGAGATGCCTGTGTAAGCGTAAGGCCCACTCCTCCGGCCTTTAGTGATAATACAAAAAAGGGTGGGCCATCTTCGCGTTGAAATTTCCCCACTAACTCTTTGCGCTTTTTTACTGCAGTTTTTCCATGAAGTACTAGTCCCTCCTGGCCAAATATTTGGGCCAGAAAGTTACTCAGAGGTTCAGTCATCTCTTGAAATTGAGTAAACACTAAAAGCTTTTCTTGCTTTGCCTTTATCACTTCAATTAATTCAATAAGCCTTGCAAATTTACCACTACCATCTGGACGAAATTCTCCATCTTTTAACCAGTGAGAAGGATGATTACAAATCTGTTTAAAACGCATCATATAAGAAAAAATCAAACCCTTACGTTTAATACCATCATCAACAACATTCAGTTCTCGCTCTAGTGATTCGACGGCGTCTTGATAAAGATAGATCTGATTTTTACTAAGCTCACAAAATGTTTTAAGTTCAATTTTATCAGGTAAATCTTTAATGATATTTTTATCGCTTTTTAAACGGCGTAAAATATATGGGCGAACTAGATTTCTAAGTATCGCATATTTTCTGCTCACGACACTTTGATCTTTTGCAGTTTTTGCGCTGGCATTTATAAATTTACTAAATTCGTCACTACTTCCCAAAAGTCCTGGCGCAATAAAATCAAATAATGACCAAAGATCAGCAGCACTATTTTCTATTGGCGTTCCGGTTAACACAAATCTATTTTTTGCCTTCAACATTTTTACTGCTTTTGTCTGCTTGGTACCTGGATTTTTTATTGCCTGAGCCTCATCTAAAATGGCCAGATTCCACTGACTATTTTTCAACCATTCAATATTTTGTAAAGACCCATAGGTCGTAATTACTAAATCAGTTGAATCAATTGAAGTAGGAATTGCCTGAAGTCTTAAATTTTCGGAAGAGTGCGCAATAAAAAAATTTAGTTCCGGGGCAAAGCGCATAAGCTCAGACTTCCAATTTCCAAGCAAAGAGGCCGGAGCAACTAGCAAACTACATGATTGGGATGGAGAAGATTTTACGGTTGAATTACCATATTTTTTCAGTAACAAAAGTGCAATCACCTGAATGGTTTTTCCCAATCCCATATCGTCGGCCAAGCAAGCACCTAGGCCTAATTGGTCTAGAAAATAGAGCCAGTTAACTCCTTGAAGTTGATATGGACGTAATGTTGCGTGTAAATATTTATTTAAAATGTGCAAATTCATATCTACATTATCAGGTGATTTCAAATTAGCTAGAATCTGATTTAACCATGGGCCGGCATCTATTTTTCTCCACTTAACTAACTCCTGATTGTCTTGATCGCTATCGCCAAAATGCTGTCCCACTCCGGCCAACAAGCGCATACCTTCTAAAAAACTAATTCCAGTTGCTCGGGCATCTTTTTCAATTTGTTTGAAATGAACAAGTGCTTCTTGTAATTTTATTGTATCAATTTCAATCCACTGCCCTCTAAAGAAGGTAAGACGCTCACTTTTGTTTAAAAGCTCTGAAATCTCTTTTTCCGATAACCTCTCACCATTAATATCAACCGAAACAGAAAAATCTAAAAGAGCATCAAGTCCCATACCTTTTGGTTTATCACTTCCAAGATTTAATGCAACTTGTGCCCGAATTGGATTTTTAGGCCTCCACCAGTTTGGCACTCGCACTAAAATTCCGGCCTTTTCAAATAGCGGAATATCCGATAAAAATTTAAAGGCATCGCCAGAAGTCCATCTTTGCGGATGATAAATGTCACCAGCATCAACTAGGTTTTTTATAAATTTACTCTCAGAAGATGCTTTAGATAAAGGAGCAAGAAGTCGCAGTAAAATCTGCTTGTCTTTTTTTCCTGAATATTCTTCAAGCGCACGGTTAAGTGGGAGATGTTGAGTTTTTCCGGCATTGGAAACTTTATTTGAATAGGTGGCCAAAAAGGCAAAAGGAAGATGTTCATCATTTTTATTTTCTGCCAAATGAAACCAAATTCTCCCCTGTAAAGTTACTCCTTGGTGTCTGGCAGAAAAAAATTCTTCTATACTTTGCTTAGATTCCTTTATCTGGGTAGTAATTGTTCCGATTAGATTATCCCACAGCCCTTTTAATAAATCCTCGTTGATGTATTCGCTGCCAATACAGATTGGTTTGGTTAACAAAAATCGTGCAAGGTCATCTTCTCCAAGCAAAACATTGGCAGACATCTGCGTCTCATTTTCTTTGTTTTGGGCAATAAAGCTGGCCAGAAATATACGGACAAAATCAATCCAATAATTAAGGCCCTGGTATTTATCAGCAAGATTTGGGTTGGTGTCCAAAAACAAAAGGGCAGATCCCATTCCTTTTTCGGCAACAATCTTTTCAAATTCTAATTCAGAAGACGTCGTGGCAGAAGAAAAATGTGGCGCACCGCTGGGGCGAACAATTAGCTCATGCAATTTTTCATTTTCGCCCATGCAGACAACCAAGTGAGATTGCTTTTAATGCGGCAGCATTGTAATTTGCTAGTGCATTAAAAGAGTCATGGTGGCGCCAAGTTGATTTTTTATCTGGTAATCCACATAAAAAAATGGCATCCGAGCGATAATTTAAATAGGCAAGACAAACAAACTCACTCCAATATTCATTATCGCCATTACCATATTTAAAAAGCCTATATAGTTTCTCCTCGGCATCTTTTATTCCTGGAACAATATTTTGTCTGGCAAAATAATTCAACCAATCACTCTTAGAATATCCTTCCAGCTGATATGGCGTTGTCACCCCGTAGTGCATATTTCCATCGGATAAACTAGGAAGTAGTCGCATAAAAATTATATCCCCTCGTTTTCCATTATATCCGGAACGAAGTTGAACATCTAAATGGCAATTGGTCACTAACTCGCGCACAGCGCACCGATCAACTGATGGAGTATCCACAACTTCATAAATTCCCATTCGTGATTCACAAAAATTTTGCAATGCCTTTTTCTGATCTGGGTTAATTCCATACTCGCCCACTAAATTTAAAAGGCAATTCCCAAAAGTCTCATTATCTGATCCAAAGGAGGCATCAAAATGGGTCCAATAGAAAAAATAAGTTCGAGTCATTGGACTTATTGGTGGAAATGCGGGCATATGTAGATCTTCCATTTTTACCCAAAAGCGATACATGTGATCTAGTGGATCAATCATGATTAAATCTTCACTTAGCATTGATGCTAGGTGCTGAGTATTGCCATAAATGGCCTCATCATGAGTGTGTCCCTCTTTTAAAAAATTTTCCACCGATTTTACTGTTTTCAGTTTTGCCTGGGCATTCTTTTTTGCCTTCCTGATATCGGCGATATTTATTATTGGCCTTGATAGTGTAGTTCGCACTTCAGTTAACATTTTATTAGATATTTGCCCCATACTTTTTCTCCTTATTATTTTTGGCAACTTTTTAGCATTTTTTTGCGTCGTTAGAAAACATAATAATTAACGAAAATGCAATTCTACAGCCCCCCTTCTATCCTTCGTATCAGGTAGCCTCTGAATATAAATCCAATGAGTAGCGAGATGAGTGAAAAAAGAATCATAAAATATGCTTGGTATTTTTCGATGTTTTGCCAAACATCTTCCTTGTAATCACTCATGGATTTATACTTATCATTTAATTTTTTTAATTCTAGTTGGTTTGCCAATGTTTCAGGAGTATCGAGTGTTTCATATATCTTAATAATCCGTTTAACATTTTTAGCAACGTCGGAAATAATAATTTGTTTTGCTGAATCGATGTCTATTACCCGGCCATACCTTGATACAAATGGCCGAACATTTCTGGCCAGCTCAGCGGTCTCAATATATTTTAACTTATAAATATATCTAACATAATCGTGGGAGTCCGGTATTTCATCTTTGTCTTGATAGACTGGTAAATATTTATATCTAATGTAGCGCGCCTCGATTAATTCATAATCGCCTTTTTTACTACGTATCAGTGCCATGTCGTTAGTATAGAGTTGAAAGGAAATATATTTTTCCATCTGTTTTTCATCAAATATTTTATTACCAACAACTATGACAGATTCGTCCTTTAGGTCTGAATCTATGGTGAGATTTTGGCCAATAATTGCCGAATAGCTTTTGACCAACTGAAATAAACTTACTTCCTCTGAACTGATTATATAATTGTTGGCCCTTTTAATTAATACATCGGCGAAAGAATTTTTGGAAAAAACTATAACTACTAATAAAACAAAAAAGTTAATTAGTTTATTCATTTTTGCTCTCCTCTTTTTCTGTTTTTGTCTCGCTGTTTTTTTTACCTAGCATGGGAGTTTTGATAGATTTTAGGGACTCGTTTTCTTTTTCAAGCTCTGCAATCGTGTTGTTTAGTTCCTCAATACTTTTTTCTTTGGGAGTTTTTTTACTTTCTACTATGGCCTTACTCTCTCTCCCTTGTAAGTACTGCTCGTAGTTTTCTTTTGTATCCAGACTTTCGATAATTTTTAGTAGTTCGGAAGTTGCTGTTCCGATTTCATTGATCACAATGGTTCTGCCATCACTAAAACTAACTATTCTTGCATGTCTTGATACTGAAGACCTTAAGTTTCTAATGGTGCTGTCGGCCAGTGGAAATTTCATTTTGTGTATAACGGTTATGTATTCATTTGTATCTGGGTATGAGTTAGAATTATATATTTCAACAGGAGCAAAACGAATGTCCCTTGTTTCCACAATGCTCCAGCCACCACTATCTTTTAGCATGGTCATGGTCAGTCCTTTGTTTTCGAGTATTCTAATAATGCTTTGAAGAAATTCTTCTTGGGGAATCTCATGTCGGAGGTAGAAATCTATTTTATCGTTGCTTTTTATGGTATCTTTGGAATAAGAAATTCGAATATCACTAGAGATAGCAAATTCTTTTATAAAACGTTCTAGCGAAAAAGCTGTTAAGTCCATAGGGGCAACTTTTCCATCTTTTATGGAAATTGTTTTAGAAAGGGTAGCGTGACATAACAACAAAAGTAGCGTGATTAAAAGAAACTTATTTGTCATATTGTTCTCCTTTGTTTAAATCGTTATTGTCATATTCTGTTACGTTGTATTCGATATCAGATTCGGCAGAAACCACCTGTGGATTGGTGTTAAATGCAATAAAGTTTCCGTGCGATGAAGGTGTCTGCAATAGACTAACAAATATAACGAGCAAGCTACCAAGTGCTAGATACTCGGCCGGTATGTATATCGTAAGTTTTTTTAACGAGCTAGTTAACAGCTTAGTAGAAGAAGTAAATGATTTAGAAAAATTGCGTGATTTGGCTTTGTGCATTTTCTTTTGTTGAAGCAGTTGATGAGCATTGTTTAATATTGTTTTTCGTAAATTAGATGAAATTGTGATGTCAGTAATTATTGCAATTTCTCTGTCGGTGGTTACTATCTTTTGCAATAAATTTGTATCCTCTTCGTTTTCCAAGAGATGGTTTTTTACTATTTTACTATCTCGATCATTTAGCTCACCATCAAGATATGAAAGGAGATTTGCTTTTGTTATTTTTTGTTTTTTCATATTGCACCTTCGCTTAGATCAAGTTTTTTTTGTAAGTTTAGTCGCGCTTTAAAAAGTGCCTGTTTGACCGATTCTATACTGTACCCACACACTCTCGATATTTCCAAATATGACATATCCTCTTTGATTTTTAAGTTTATCACAATCCTTTGGATCGTTGGTAATTCCATCATTAGAGAGTGAATTACTCCTTGATTTTGAACAGACTGTAGTTGCTCTTCGGTAGAGCAGTGCTCAGGTGTTGAAGTGGTGGCAATTAAAGATTCTCTTTTGATCTTCTCCCTTTTTTCTTTACGAATAACATCTATCGCCTCATTAGTTGCAATTCTGAAAATCCAAGCTTTGAAGGTTTGGCCTTCTTCCGTCAAATCTTTATAAAAATTTATTTTCTGAATAATAGTCATGAATGTTTCGTTTAAAATATCCTCGGAAATTTCTTTGTTAAAGGTGATTCGGTGGATATGTCTTAAGAGTGATTGAGAGTACTTGTCGAATAGCATCTCGACGTCCTTACTGTTACCAGCTTTAATTCCATTCATAATTGTGATGTCATCTATTGTCGACATTATTAACCTTTTTTGAGCAATTTTCGATCTAGTTTGCAAGTATAACGTTTTATGAGTTGAAAATGTTATCTTGAATAGATAAAAAAACTTTTTTTTTGAGTGGTCAATGATTTCACCAATATGTTTGTTATCGAAAGAGTAGTTGAGGGGGCTATTGTTGGCCATCATGCCAGGTAACCGAGCAGATTGATCAACGTTCGCAACGACGAGGTCGTCGGCCCGATTTAACCTACATTTCGCTTGGAGATGCTATTAAAAAAGTTGTCTCTATTAGCGTAGGTGCAGCCTTTATGACTGAAGATGTGGGCGGATATTCCACTTAGGGTAGAGCAGAACCAACGCAAAAATTAATATTACACTTAAGCTTCATTTGAAATTTTGTTCCCTTTGAGTTCATAGTTTTAATAATGAAAGTATAGGCGCTGTTATTGCTGAGATAGGTATTATAAAAGCGGCCGTATTCTGCAAAGGCGTTTTGTTCGTTGGTTATATATCCATTAAGATCCATTTCGGCCAGATAGTTCATAGAATCTGTGTGCATTGCAAACCATCTACGATAATCCTGTGTAGGTTGTAAAAAGAGTGGAAGGTTATAGGTTCCGGTAGTTCCGCTTAAATTTTTCGGAATAACGATGGAAACGGTTTTAAAGAGGCCTTCTGTATTTTCAATTATCATTGTCGCAGATTCTTGTTTTGCCACATATGAACTATTTTTCTCCACTTTGAAATTTAATATCCACGGTTTGTATTGGAATTCTGTTGCCGGGATCATTGGAAGCGAAGCGGCCATGGCGGTCTCATTGTCCGCGGTTATTCTTTCTAATTGATCTATTCCCGCACGAGCTAAATCGGGATCTACTCCAGCATTGGCCGCGATAGATTCTACTAAATAGTCTTTTCCCATACTCATTAGATCAGCGGAGTCTGGAAGGGTTGGAGGCAATCCCAGCATTATCATAGAAGAGTTGATTACGGAATTGACGGCCATAGTGCAAAGGGTAGAGTGGCAATTGATCATGTCCAGTACGATAGAAGCCAGTTCGGCCTTTATTTTATCATATGTCGCAGAAATCCAATTCACTGCATTAGTGATAAATTCCCAAAGATCCTCAAAGAAGTTTCCTATCTCGGAAAGGAAGTCATCGTCTTGATTACAAACATTGACAATTTCTCCATTAGAAAAAATGTTATTGAAAAGTGCCGCATTGATTACTTTTTGAAAGCAAGCAAAATTATAATTATCTGGTTGCATTTTTATTTGATGAGAAAAGTTAATTTTGGGATGTCCATCTTGGATGGTGGGCGGCGTTGGTGGCGTGGTGTTATAGGCCAGTTCAGCTTCTAGAGAAGGCGTGGCAACATCTTGTAGAAGCATTGCGCTTTTGACAGGAATTGCCCGGATGAAATAGCGATTAGTATCAAAAAGGCGCGGGCGTATTATTACTGGAAGATTGTTGCCATTGCGGCGGTAGGAGAAAAGAGGATATTTTTCTAGATGATCAAAGTCTACAATGGCACCATAGCGATATCCGTTTATCGGAGCGCTGCAATCTAGGATTTCTGCCAGTAAAACGGTTGGATTTCTCCAGTTATCCTGAGAAGAAAAAGCATACGGAGAAATTTGAATTACGGCACAACCAGCATTGGGTGCCAGGGTTTTCCAGCGTAATCGATGAGTCCCTTTATTTTGGCCTCTGGGAAGGGTCATCAGTGGAAGATAGTGATTACTTTCCATGGCCTGATGTAGGCCAATTTGTATTTCTGAGGAAAATTGCAAACTATCTAGATTATAACCTCGATGTTTTTGCATGATTCTATTTGTCTGAAAAACGGCATTGCGAGCTAGCGGCATTTTTCTAGCATCAATAAAGGTCGTAGATCGTCCAGGAACAGGAGTGGCACGTATTGTGCGCTGAGGGCGTATAATTTGGCCATTGTCGGCGATAGAACTTTCAATGATGGCCAATGAGCATAGTAGAATTGATATAAATAGTTTGCTTAAATAGGTGGGCATAGTATCTCCTCTTTGAAAAGTCAGAACTGTTTAAATGGCAAATACTATGATGATGAACTATGGGTCAATCGTTATATGCTGGATATGTAAAAAAGATTGCTAGAAAAATTAAAATAGATCGGTATAATTTTACAGGATTAACTGTGTTGATTAATTTTTACAATTAATGATAACCAACTATAAGGGGAAAAGGAAATGAGACTATTTTTAAATATTATTTCGGCCATGCTGATCGTACTTTTATTAGTGGGCTGTGCAACTTATAAGAAAAAGGCCCGCGATTTTATGATGGCCGGAGAGTGGGAGAAGGCAAGAGAGATGTGGGTGATGGCCTTACAAGATTCTCCCTCGGACAAAGAGTGTCTGCAGGGTAAACAGCAAGCAGAGTATGAAATAACTAACAAGTATGTGGTGGATACCAAGCGGCGTCGTGATGCGGGAGATCACTTAGGTGCGTTGGAATCAGCAATTAAGATTCATGATTTACACCTATTATGGGGATCAAGTATGGATCCTGATGTGGCCAAATATTTCAATGGAGAGTTGACCAAGTTATATCCTTCTTATCTCAAGATGGTGGATAGTGCTGTTAAACAAAATTTTCCCCTTAAGGCCTCGTATGATTTCAAACGCTATAGGCCGCTTTTTGAAAGTATTGGAGATAAGCAAGAAATGGACGGGATGGATCTGGCCATCACGCAGACTGGACAGAGTTATTGTGGGGCCATTAAGAGTGGTTCGCTCTCTCTTCCTTTCTGGCGACAGTTTGTGGCCAAATTTTGTAACTATTTTCAAATGGATATTTCGCAGTATGATAGTAAGGCCGCCAAGATTGGATCAGTTCTAATTTCTAAATTATCTACAAGCACAATGGTGGCCATGCTTTCGGGGATAGATGAACAGGCAATAAAACAACACTCCGTTTCGGCCTTCCGCAATTCTGCATGGTACCATCCACAAGGCGTTGGCGATCTGGAAGTTGATGTGGTGGGTAGCTATGGACAGTCGATGAGTCGAGGGAAAGAGAGTCGTACATACGAATATTACGTTAAAAATCCCAATACGAAAAAAAGTGAACTTAGGTATTACAACTATAAAATCGATACGGTCTCTCAATCCATGAGTTTGAAGTTGGTAGCAAAATATAAGTTAAATGGGCAAAAGTTTAGTTTTCAGCACAAAGATAGTCTCGAAGAAGAATCTTGGTCCTTTCCAGGTTATCAAGCGCCAAATATTGATATCGATGAACAAGAAGAGGAGTTGACTGACAAGGATAGTTGGCTTGCTCTTCAATTTAAGGAATATGAAAATAAATTATCACTCTCTTTTAAGCAGGCCTGGGTTCAAGAGTATTGTCAAACCAACTCTACAGATCCTAGTAGGAATGGGATGGGAGAATTTGTACTAAAATGTATGCGAGGGGAAGACGAAATGTACTCCGATCTAATTGATTCTTGGCATCTTAGTCACTTCGGTTTGCCTAGCAAACAGGCCGTTGAATTGATAGGGCCATATTATTGAATCGGATTTTTGATTTTTTCCTCAAAAAATGCTTTAGGATAATTTTCCAAATAAAACCGAGACGCCTCCTCAGGGTTGGCCCGCAAAAAAGTGGAAAATTTTGGGATCAAAAAGAGTAGCGGGCTGAGTATCAATGTTAAAAATCCGCTAATGAACATAGTCCAATTAAGTCCAATGCTAGAGATAAGTATTCCGGTCAAACTAATGCCTAATGGAGCAGAAATTTGCACCAAAAAGCCAACAGATGTGCCTATTCGGGCCCTGTATGCGTCTGGTCTGGCCAGTGTTATTTGAGTTCCCAGCGGAATATTGATCATCATACTTCCTACGCCAACCATTAGCATCATTCCGAGGGGAAGAATAATGTTTGGAATCCAAGGTAATGCGGCAATCCCAATTCCTATCATGGCGATCCCTAACACTGATGACACATCATTTTTAATTTTCAGACTAATTTTCCCAAAAAATATTGCCCCGATAATGCAGCCATCGCCAATGACGGAAATTACTTGGCCAAAGCGATATAACCAAAAATCTCTTCCAAGCGCAGTAACTTTAATCGATATCATGTTTTACATTCCCATAGTATTAACGTTGAATGTTGAGATTTTTATTCATCCCCCCCCAAAATTAATCTGGGATTAAAAATTCTCTATTGATTGCTGAGGTTTTGACTACGTCTTCTCCTCGGCAAGCTTCCATTGAACATTGTTTAACTTCAAAGCAAAGTTTGCTGCTGTTCCATTCATAATCATCATCCCCGCGCACTAAAATGCCTTCAACTTGATTGGTGCGAATGTTAAATACCGGAGAGCCAGAATTTCTTTGAAAAGAGTCAAGATTGGCAACAAAGAAAGGTGCTTGGGGGTCATTTTTGCGAACAATTGCCCCGTCGGCAATCTTAAGAGGCAACCCTGAAGGATGGCCTATAATTGCCAATGCAGTACCTTCCTTAACCTCTCCAATTTTTCGAATTGATAGAGGCGCTCGCCCTTCTACTTCGCGGTCTAGTTCGATAATGCCATAATCCATGCCAGTCTTATTATTTATTTTATATGTAATAACCTTCGCGCAAGAAAAAACGTTTTCCTCTTTTATGATGTCCTTTGATTCTTCAGTGAAATCAAAAACCCAGGAATAAGAGTTGCAGAATTCTGGATCGGCCGCACAATGCCCGGCGGTGAGTAATATTTTTGGAGCAATCAGAAATCCGCTGCAAAGTATTGGCACTTGCTGAGAAATAAACCTTTCACTAAAACAGAGCTGTTCGCGCTCTTCTAAAATTGCGGCCCTTATTCGAAGTTGGCCTGACGGAAGAATTTTATCATGAACTAGTCGTTTTTTTTGAACCAGTCCGGCCACCGATCTAGCATATTCACGAAAATTTCCATCACCGTATTCGGCCACTTCTGTGCGATTATCTTGGCCATAAACGACGGAAGGATGAGCATTAGAAAAGGTACCCCGTTTATGAGGTGCCGTGAAGGCGGCGGGGGCCAGTAATCCTGTAACAACGAAAAGCAGTATTAGTGGTAGTAGGGAATTTCTCATACGTTATCCATTGCGAGGTTAATAACATTAATCTTCTACATGTTTTTATGAATGCTATTAAGTGGTCCTGTAATATTTACATTGTTAGAATGATAAAATTCTCAGTGAAAAAATCTATTTGCTGGCAAGAAAACTTTATCGCATTTGTTCCTCAATTTCGTACTAACGATATAATAAAAAGTTGCTAGCTTTAATAGTTTAAGTTAGTATCGTCAATCATTTGATTTTATTCAGCGAGGTACTAAGTATAATGAAAAATGCAAACGTAAAAATTTCTTCAATTATTCTTTTATCAGTTTATTTTTTGCTGCTCCCTCAAAATGCGTATGCCTATCTTGATCCTGCTTCGATATCTATGTTTGCCCAAGTGGTTATTGCGGGAGTAGTTGGTGCCTTGGTTTTTGTCAAAGGTGGGGTTAGTTCAATTAAAAACTTCTTTAATAAAATCTTTAAGAAATCAACTCCGCCAAAATAGATACGAAGGCCTTGTGCAATGAAGAAAATTCAACTGATTTATCCGTTGTTGTTAGCTATTTATCCGTCATTATTTTTGTTCACGAGCAATTTTAGTGAAGCCTCAGGAGCATCATTTTATCCTGTAGTGTTGGCATCGCTTATTGTAACGGCACTTTTATACGGCCTTTTTTTTCTTTTTATCAGAGACTTCAAAAAGAGTGCTCTTTATTTGTTTCCATTTTTGGTTATTTTCTTCGCCATGGGCCACATTTCATTTGATTTTGTGGATCGTTTTTGGGAGGTGGGGCCACTTCTTGTTCGGATAAAAGAAAAATTGCATCTGGAGGTATCGGATGTGACTCTTTGGGCCTGGCCACAGTTTTTACTTTTTGGCATTTGTTATTTCTTCTTTGTTAAGTATCTTCGGAAAATTAAGCAAGAAACTTTGGATCGTTTTACGCAGGCACTTTTTGTGGTTTCTTTTTTGCTTATTATTTTCCAGGCCATTGATTTGGCAAATTCTCTTTGGTTAAAAGGGGGAGAGAGCGGCCAAAGTCGTAAGAAGTTAGAGGTTAAGGCATCTGCTAATTCATTATTTGCTACAACGGTTAATTTGCCAGATATTTATTATATAATTCCCGACGGACATCCGCGGGCAGATGTTTTGGCAAAGTATCACAAGTTTGACAATTCTAAATTTATTGCGGGCCTAGAAGATATGGGTTTTTTTGTGGCAAAAAACAGTTACTCAAATTATGCCGCCACATTTTTATCGATCACTTCTTCTTTGAACATGCGTTACATCAATTATTTTGCTGAGCGCAATGGCCAGCGCTCCCGTCACACGCTTAATGTTTATAATGAATTGTGGGATAATGAGGTTTTCAAATTTTTGCATGCCAAAGGCTATACGAATTATCATTTGCAGAATTCATGGATGGGCGCCAAAACTAATCGCTATGCAGATATTGAACTGCCATGTATTGAGGAAGAAAAAAAAGATGATATTTTTTTAAATCTTTTTATCAATTCCACCATGCTTTATCTGTTTTTAACGAATGATATTGCTCACGATATTGCCAAGTGCCATATGAAAGGAATTGAGCAGTTGTCCCAGCTTTATAAAATCCCTGGCCCTAAATTTGTTTCGGCCCATTTGCGGCCTCCTCATCCTCCTTTTGTTTTTGATCGGGATGGAAATTTTATAGAAAATGATCTTTATACCGATAATACGGAAGGGCCCAAAGTGCGCGCCTGGTTTCATTTTGATATGTTTGTTGATCAGATGGTATTTGTTGATAAACAATTAAGTGAGTTGGCGGCCAATATTATAGCTAATACTCCAAATGGTGCCATAATAATTTTTCAATCTGATCATGGTGCTCGTATTGTTTCCAATACTAGCTCTAATGATTTTCGCCAAGCGCGCCATGCAAATTTTACTGCCATTTATCACCCGGATAAAACTAAATTATTTGATGATAATATTACTCCCGTTAACATTTTTAGAATTATTTTTAACCACTATTTAGGTGGTAATTTTGAAATTTTACCCAACAAGATCTATTATTCAGAGTATGGACATCCATTTGATTTTAGCGAGATGAATTTTTAAATTTTTTTTAGTGCGCTCCGACAAATGAAAATTGGTTGTGACATTCGTCGCAATCAGTAAAACCTGGCAGGTTGTGATTTGGATAAGCAACATTGCTTCGTTCTTTTTGATGGCATTGCACACATTCAGAAGTGGTGGCCTCGTAGCGGCCGTTAAAATGGCATTCATTACACTCAAGAGTTCGATGTACTCCCATAAGTGGAAATGCTGTTTGAGTATGTTTAAAATTTGTTATTTCCCAAAAAAATTGCGAGTGGCATTCAGAGCACTGAGAGAGTTGGCCGAAGTGAATATCGTCTTTGATATGGCAAATTTGACAATTATCACCAGTTCCGGCCAAGATACGATCATCAAAATGACATTCTTTACATTGCAAGGTGAAGTGTATTCCTGAGAGTAAAAAGCTTTTATGGAAATCTCTTGTTTTTTTGAAACTATTTTCGTTGTGACAAGGAGTGCATGATCTGCCGAACTCTCCATTGTGTTGATCCTTATGACAGCTAATACATTTATCTTCACTATTAAATAAGAAGCGATAATTTCTTTTAGGATTTGAGGTATAGGGTTTTGGATAAGTTTGTTTTTGGTAGACCTTATGACACTTATGACAAGCACTTTCAGTATGCTTTGCTTTAAGTGCAAAGTTGGTTATTGAGTGATCAAAGGGGAGTAGTTTTTTAAAGGAACTGGTGCTGTGACAGTCGCTGCATTTTTGAGTGGAAAGATTAGGGAATTGGCCATTGTGGAGATTGGGATGACATGAGATGCAAAACTGCTGTCGAGCATTTGGAAAAGAAAAAATCTGTTTCATATTCTTTTTATGGCAACCATCACATTCTATTTTAGTGTGCGCGCCATCGATAATAAAATTGGTATCAAAATTATGACTAAATTTGCCAGAGTTTCGTTTGATTTTTTTCCAATCATCTTCCGCATGACAATGAGTACATTGGGCAAAGTTAAGGGTACCAGAGGAAATTAGCAAAAGATTAACTGGCCGACAAAAAAACAAGTGGTACCCTTTGAAGGAAATTAGGCCGGTCCCCTTTGAGGAAATTCGACAACATTTCAGAGTTGGCCAACAAAATTAGTTCTAAGATTTTAGGATTTCGTGTAGGATTTTAGTGGGCAGGGTTGTTGGGAGACCCCTTTTATTTTTCCTTAGCACTTATAGACGATAAATCCAATGTGGTAAGACTATGTGCTCTGCCAGCGCTCTGCACTCCTACCAAGGCAACCCTAAACCATCTGCACTGGATTGATGGCATTGATGACAAAAGCGGAATTGATCTTGAAGTCAACCTGCTATCGTTTTTGGCAAAAAACTAGCTAGGGTCGCTTCTTTCGCCTTGGCAATGGTGTTTGCTCTCTAAGAGGTACTTATCTATTACCAGCAATCCCGAAAGCTTCGCTATTGCAGAGGCCTGCTGTTATCTGGAATAGTTCGCCACTAACTCTCGTCAATCCTTTATCAACAATTGCTTGGTGCAGCGAAAGTCTGTGAACTGAAACGGTGGTTGTTGCGTCACCTTCCATACTCGTTACGCTTACATTGATAGGTGTGTTTAATATAAATGCGTCATACTTCTCACCACATTTAGCGATGATCTCACGATCATCATCGTTGTTGTTTGCGCGAAAAATTTTTGCATATGAACCTTCTAGTACAACGTTTTGACCATCCACATATGTGGCCGCCGTCTTTAAATCGCCGGCGCTTGTCGATGCAAACCCGATTGAAGTCAATGCAAGTGTTAAGCAAAAAATAAGTAATTTCATAATAACTCCTGTTTAAAAACCTTAGTGAGTGTGTCTCTTATCGTAATGATTTTTTTACTACATTGCAGGCATACTCCGTAGTTGTGCCAAAACCATATCCAGCGGATTTGGTTTCATTAATGATAAGGGAGATTTCCCCTGTGATAACGTCGCCACCAGTGAGAATTTCGCCTTTGATTACATAACTTGTGCGAGCATCTCCTTCTTGAATTGTGACATCAGTGATAACTGCGCTCTCTTGTTGGAATTCGGAGACACATTGAGCAAGTTGGCGGTTTAGGAGTATATCAGCAACTCTAGCAGCTTGTTCTCCCATGCTCACTACTGGACTTGGAACTAATTGTGTGGTGGCCCAAGTAAGTTGAGCTACAAGTAATGAACCAATCATAACCATTTTTTTCATAGTATTCTCCTTGATCGTCAGACATCATGCGTTTGTATTGTTCTTGTCTAGATTGTACTTTTAAAACCAACACAAAAACAGACGATTGAAAAATATACTGAAAAGTTTTTGTGGCCGTATAATTATTGGTCGGTTGGTTGCCTCTTTAACAAATAAGTTGAACTCATTGAAAACCCATTGGCACATATCTGGAGTTTAAATATCCACATACTTGCATTATTTTTAGTTTAAAATAGGCCATGTTTCGGTATCCGTATGCAATACAGAGAAGTTTCAGCTAGAAGCTCGAGAGAGCTTTGAGATCTGGCCGGCCTAAATGCCATTGGATTTAATTCACGCGCGCGTTTTTTGGACATTTCAGAGTTGGCCAACAAAATTAGTTCTAAGATTTTAGGATTTCGTGTAGGATTTTAGTGGGCAGGGTAGTTGGGAGACCCCTTTTATTTTTCCTTAGCACTATGATGCCTTTTTAATCTCAATCGATAATTTAAAACCTAGTGCATCCAAAACAGAATAAAGACTGCCAAGTTCAGGATTGCCCTGCTTCGAGAGCATTCTATAGAGATTTTCCCGATTGAGATTTGTATCTTTTGCTAATTGAGAAATTCCACGGGCCTCTGCCACATTTCGAAGAGCTACCAAAAAAACTTCTGGCAAGTCACTCTCTTCAAGTGCTGCTCTCAAATAACCTATTGCCTCTTCTGGGTCCTTAAGTGATTCGATAAGATCTTCGTGATAACTTATTTTTTTATTTTTTCCAGTTTTTGTCATAACGCCTCCGATAGTCGGCCCAATATTCGTGAGCTGTTTTTATATCTCTCTTCTGGGAGCTTTTATCCCCACCAGTTAAAAGAAGAACTAGCTTTTTTCCGGCCAAGGCAAAATATACCCTATAACCTGGCCCAAAATCTATCTTTAGCTCCAAAACACCTTCTCCAACTGACTCACAGTATCCAATGTTTCCAAGCGCCACTCGATCAATGCGAACTCGTATTTTTCGACGGCCTTCTTTATCTCTAAGCGATAGCAACCAATTTCTAAATGGACAAGTTCCGCCTTCCGTCTCGTAATAATCAATTTCTTTTGTCTGAACTTCCATCCTGAGAAGATTGTAGCTTAAAAGCTACGATGCGTCAATAAATTTTTAACATCACACCCAGTATCAATTTCAGCACTTGCTTGGAAGTTGAGCGGGAAAGCTAGCGAAAATGAGGGAAAATAGAAGAAAATAGGCGATAAAAAGAGAACTCAAAAATCTAATTTAAAATATTAATATTAAACACCGATTTCCATAGACTGGAAAATATTACGCAAAACCGGCCACTACTCATAATTTAATACGGCCAAAGCTAGGTTGCTCAATTTAAAAAAAATGAAATCGAACTACACAATCCATGATCTTTAATTCGTTCTAATCATAATCACATAATTTTACTAGTTGTAAGTGGCTTGTGCTCGGGAACGTTGGCGGATAATAGATCTTGAGCGGAAATGCGAGCGTTTCTGAGCAAGATCACAAAAGTTGAGAAATAACGGGCATGGCCCGAATTATTAATATTAGGTTAGTAATCAAGCTTTTACTCTAAAAAATTTTCAAAGATAGATCAGCCTCCTTGCAAATCTTTTCAATTATGTTAAACGGATAAAAAGATTATTCCGCAATTAATTAATTCGTTTGGTGTTACAACACCTCACCTACTTAAGGAGGTTCAAAATGAAATCAATTTTATTAGCAGTTCTCTTTTTATCGCAAATTGCTTTTGCAGATGTTTACAGCATCACAGGGCGCGTTTATACAGGCTATGTTAGTCCTGAGATTTCGCCATTTGGTGCTATCGTTGACTTAGATTCAGGTGAAGTCCTGTATGTAACGTCTTTGATATCGGTTCTTAGTCCAAAGAATTTAGATAAAGGCTGTAGATACGAATTTAACTACGTATTGGATACAACTGTCCCATTTAAGGCCATAAAACTTGTTCCCCCACAATCTGTAATAGACTGTGCGAACGACTTTCCAGCTGATAGGTAATTTTTTGAAAAGTGTAACATTTTTTATTACTTTTTTTTCTCTTTGTACTTTTTTTACTTTTGCGGGTGAGTCATTTTCACCCGCTGATTATTTTCAAAATGGTGTCACTTATTCATACCGTGCCGGTACCAGAGGGTTTGGTGGAGGGATCGTTTACGTTGAACTGCATGACCAGATACTAACATTCACGGTCACAATTCGTTTTCTTGGAGCTGGAACATTTTCGCGTACAAGTCGCGATGAAGTTCTCTCTTCTTCTATGCCTCACTACACTCCCTCTCCATCTTTTTTTGGCAGGCAATTGGATTCCTTCTTAGACCATCAAGGAATAATGGTTAGCATTCTTAGACTAAGGTCAGCAATTGAAGGATATTTTGATTCCAAATATACCCGTTTAAACTTATTGGTCGAATTTGGAAACGACAGTGACTATCTCAGTCCAGAGCAGAGGAATGAAGCAGATTATGCTCAATACATAATGAATCTAAGAAATGCTGTTGAAGCTAAGCATAAAGATATGCAGACCAATGCAATTCCAATTAGTATTGTTGCAAAGCCGGACGCTACCAGAGCAAGCCCTAGTGAGTGGGACATTTACTCTGATCCGCGTATTTTTGCCCACGAATTATTTCATGTTATCGGCAGTTATTTTGAAGGATACGAATGTGATGGCTACCCAGTAAATGGTATGATGCAAGATGAGTATATGTCGAGAGCGGTGGACAGTTATATGGGGAAAAGATCAGTTCCATATTTATTATTATCTGATCTGCTGGAAATGATTTCTTCTTGGGGGTCTACTAAATCAATTAACCCAAAACCAATGAATATTGAAATACTCGATGAATGGATCAATCGCTATTCTGATAGTTCCATTTGTAGTCGTACTTCTAATAGTAGAGTGAATTATTTATCATGGCCGCCGTCAAAAAAAATGAATGAAGCCAATAAGAATGTTCTTGAATGGATAAGTGGGAAATATATTAACTCGAATTATCTTATCCAATAATTGGATTATCTAGGAATGTGATCGATCGATTAATGAGAACGCTGGCAGTTAATGAACAATGCTCAGAAAGGTGCGCTTTTCTGAGCAAGAACATAAAAGTTGAGAAATAACGGGCATGGCCCAGATTTTTAATATTAGGATATTGTCCCAGAACTGATGTGCGAGTCCTAACTAATCCCACAGAAACTTAGTTTAATATTACCCCCAAATTTCATTTTTTTGTCCCAATGATTTTCCCAAGATTTTGGATCACAAATTAGTTTTATAATAATTCTTGTTATTTTTGCACAACCTTTTTCGCTCCAGTTGAAAGCAAATTTTTTTATTCTTCTATTTATTTCCCTCATCAGCCTTTCAAGTCGAGAAGTTACTTTCGGGGTGACGACACCTGTCTTCATCCAATAGCGAAGATACGTAAAAAGATTGTTTTGTGCATTGGATATATATGTCGCTGCTTGCCCATGGCCCTTCTGTTGTAAATATTCTGTCAAAGCAGTCATCTCCATTTCGCACGATTTAATTTTTTCATTCATTTCAACCAACTCCTCTATTTTGACTTCATCAAAGTTTTTTTCGGGTATTTCAATTTGAAAGATTGAGTGCACTTGATGAAGAGCATATTTAATATCCTGTAGTGGGGAAAAATCGGGACAAAGTCAGGTATGTACCTGCGTATCCAGGAAGTGAGCACTATTCAGGTAAAGATTGTAGTAGCTGTCATAAGTCATATAGTACTTGGAAATTTGATTCCTCGAGCACTAATCATGCTAATTTTAACTTCTGTCTTCCTTGTCACTTTAATAAGGCAAAAAGTGAGCATGGAACTACGAGTAGTACTTATTCTGTTACTGGTTGGGGGACAAAATGTGTTAATTGCCATACGCGGTTGCGTTCTTGGAACGCTGACTAGGAACAACTTTCTTGGCCGCGTATCCAGATATATTCTAATTCTGATAGAATCATGGCAGTTGCCCCCCACACAATTTGCTGGGCCAAACGGTAACATGGCGTTGGAGTTCCTTGATACAAAAAACTATCTTTAGAGTCTTTTGCTAAAAGCTCTGTTAGATTTATTTCATAAATGGCCGCTACTTCTCTTTCTTGTCTGATAAAGGCCTTCGGTGGTGAGCAGGTTGTTACGATGGGAATTACCAGAAAATTACTAACAGGGATAGGAAGTGGTGATAGTTGGCCAATAACATTTGTTGGCCGCAGAGCTAGTCCAATTTCCTCTTGGCATTCACGAATGGCCGCATCAATAGCGCTCTCTCCTGGTTCTATTCGCCCTCCCGGCAAGGCCATTTGTCCGCTATGGGGAAGGCCATCCTCATTTCGCCTGATAAGAGGAAAAAACCATTGGCCATCTTTGCAGTAAAGGTTTACGGCCACTGCGGCCGGAGAGAGGCAATTTGTGTTTTGATTGTACAAGGCCAGATCAGTAAGACGGGCAGGAGGGGCCATGGCCGCCCAGGCCTGGGCCTTTGGTAGTTGGTTATGTTTGAGATAGTCAGAGAGTCGACTTAGCATGGAAGCTTGTTGCATTGTTTTAATAGTAAATTAAAGACAGAGGTTAGCTCGACTGGGGCATAGGAGAGTTTTGCTTGGCGCAATCCATCGTCGCCGACATCCTCCTCGCGATTTATAAGCGTGTAGTTGAGCGATTGAATTTGCTTGGAGGTTTCGCGATTGATAATTTGATAGAGCCCCTTATATTTTCGATCGGCCTTTTCAAAATGAACTACCGCCATTTCAGAACTCTGGCGTTCAAAAATAGAAAATGCCACTGGTTGTCCGTCAATGCGAATGGCCACACCTGCTTGATCTAGTTCATTAAAATGTTTTAGAGTGAATTCTAAAGCGCGCAATTCGGCGGCCAGCGAGGGATCGTTTGATGGAATTCCATCAGCGGATGCCATGGACATGAGAATTTCCAAACAGTGTGCATTGCATTCTTTAGAAATAGGGGTTGCTTCCCAATTTGGATAGAGTTTTAAAAATTGGGCCACTAGATTGCGTTTTTTAGAATATTTGGAGCTGGCCAGAGTGGCCAGATCAGATGCTAAGTAGATGTAGTTAGCACCGGCCCGATCTTCTTCGATTTCAAAGTGTGCAGTATAGGGAGTAATTTTTTCTAAAAAATCAGCAGAACAGCTTAAAATTTCTAATGGATAGGGGAGTCGCTCTGCTTTACTAAAAAGCCATGGAAAAAAATTGTCTGGTAATTGGCCGATGGGTTGTAGTAAATGCCACTCCTGATTATTACCGTTTTGGTAAGGGCGGGCAATTAACAAACAATCAGGATTAAAGAAGGCCCAGTGGAAGTTGTAATTTTCTGCCCAGGCCACCATAGAAGCAAAGGTATATCCGGCAATTGGCGATGGATTGCGCTCAAGATGTGTTTTAATTTTAGAATGAGATTCTAGGGAAACTGGGGCAAAGGGTAGTCCGAGAAAAGAGCTGCCATCCATTAAGGCAACTCCCGAGTGGGAAATCTCATGGGAATAAATTGAGGGATTACTTTGTAACCAATTTTTTCGTAAAAGCTGGATGTGTTCGGTTCCGCAATAAGTCCTATCCATACAATACCTCGTTCTTGACAGTAGTTGGTTAATTTCTCTGTGAGAATTTTTCCAATACCAAATTTTCTATATTCTTTTAAAACTACTAAATCTTGAATGTAGGCATCACTGACACCATCAGACAAGGTGCGGCCCATGCCTATTGCATGCTCGCAATGCTTTTGAGAATCATAAATGGTGGCCACCATAAAGCAAAAACTTCCGGTAATTATTTGGGGAATGGCATCGCGGGCGGCGCTACTTTCTTTCCACCATCCTGCAGAAGAGTAAAGATCGACGATCTCTTGAGTCGGCCACTTTTTGACAACAGTATAGTTTATCTTTTCGCTAGTCATTGTTTGCTAGATATACTCCCAATCAAGGTGGTTGGGAAGGGAGTGGAAAAAATATACCTATTGGGGAGATTGCCAAGAGATTTTTTACAGAGGATAATATTGATATTCAGGCAGTATAGTGAAATTAAAGGATTATATAGTTTTTAGCATTAGCTTTTAGCATTAAGGAGAGGCGCATGAGTGGAGAAAGTAAATGGCGTTTTAAATATATTATTTATCCCCAGTTTCAATATACTTTAGTGGCCATCAATTCTTTTATTCTCTTCGTGGTCATTACAGTATTTGGGGTACAAATATACCGCTCTTTTGCTTATATCAATGGCCTGGGAGTGCGGGCCAATCTTCCCCCCGATCATAATTATTTTAAGTTTATTAATATTCAGACTCACAATTTAATGGTTAACATGACGATTGCCAGTTTTATTTCACTTGTTTTCTCGGTTTTATTTACCATCTATTTTTCACATCGTTTAGTTGGGCCTATTGTCCGTTTAAAGGCCCATTTTTTAGAAATTTTTAACAATGGGATAATTCGTCCGATTAATTTTAGAAAAACTGACTATTTTACCGATTTGGCCGAGGTGGTCAATAATGCGTTGGAGAAGATGAAAAAGTAGCTGTACTAGTAGTAGATTTTAATACTCGAATGCCCCAATATCACTAATTGTTTCATCGGGCCGCGGGCATCCTTGAAAGTCATTTTGGGTGAATGTTACGTTTGTACCTGTGTTGAGAGCAGGAGACGATGGTGTAGACGATATTATTCACCCAGGTAAGATTGTCGATGTCCCCAATAGAAAACTCCCTTTGAGTGGGGTCAGTATTTCCATAAAAAGTGTTATGCCAGTAATAATGGTTTCCTCCATGGCCTCCCCGTGTGTTGTTATCGGCCACTCTTATTCCTCCGCCATTATGGTGAAATACGTTGTTATATATATATGCCGTTGTTAGATATGCGTAATCAACAATAGGGTAGGGTTGAATTAGCATCCCCACCTCCAAACACCGCGGAAACTGCCACTGCACCGCCAATCCAGGGGGGTGTAGATGTATGGTGTATTTCGTTATCATGGTAATGTAGCTCATTTATTCTGTCTGTGCTGTAGTGTCCAAAGAATTGAGATTGGCCGTTATTATATGCAAATTCACACCAGCCAATTTCCACTCTTCCATGAGGGCCAAAACCCTGAAAATATAGTGGCCCAACTCGATAGCCAGGGCCATCTTCGGCCTTCCAATCTAGTGGTTTTCCTGTATGATGAACATAATTTCCCAGGAATCGGGTATCGTTATTAGAAAGATTTCCTGCAAATAAAAAGGCAATTCCATGTCCTGTATCTGCATATGTTGTTGTGGCGTCAAATCCAACAATGCGCAAGAAGTTGGCAGTGCTAGCACTACCAGTTCCCATGTGCCAAACTGAAAAGTCCATTTGGCATTTTAGCTTGGAGAAGGTCCAATAGTCTAAATGGTCAACTGTTGGTTGGTAACCGGCCTGGCGCATAAATTTGGGGATAGCAGGTGTTCCATCTCCAAAAACTGCCTCTTCAGCAGGATAACCAGCAATGGCAATTCTATTATTTTCTGTTCCAGCGTTGTGATTATTATTGAGAAAATGGATGAATGATACGTTTGGTGAAACAGAGGATGAATCACTTTCCAGGTATAATCCTCCTCTAACATAAGCAATATCGCCGGCAGTAAGCGAAGATCTTGCTTTTTCCAGAGATCGCCAAGGAGAGGAGAGTGTTTGGCCAGAGTGAGTATTATTTCCTGAGGGAGAAATGAAGTATATATTACCATTTAGTCAGGACTATAATTGTAATGGTTTATTCCACTGTCATGGATAGAATCTGCAGAGTAGTGGGTACTATCAATTTCAATTAGACAGCGGAAACCTATATCTGGCCGCCTATTATAGGCCGGATCAATGCCACCAGACAAATTAGTTGGGGGGATGGCAAAGAGCGGATTAGTGGCCGCAGGAGGAGCGGGAGGAATTACAGGTGGAGAAGCGTCATCAGTAGCGCTTACGAGGGCGTTAGCGATGGTATCGTTTATTATCGCTTGATAGATGTCGTAATTGGTGGAAACGCCTTCTTCAATCAGAATAGAGATGGTGTTACTGCTAATGCTTACGACTTCGTTACCGGCCGTTCCACCGGCCACTAATTCTAGCATAATATTATTTCCTGCTGATCCGGCAGTGTTGGCCGTTAATAGTAGCTCATATACGGCAGGGCCGGTAGCAACATAGGATGCTGAATCATAATCAGTCACAGGGCCGGATAACTCAGGAGGAATGTTACTAAGATCGTTGTATAAATCATCTCCCAAAGAAGAGATCACTGCTTGAGGGGTTAGTGCATAAAAGTGGGTGGAGAAGGCCGCATTATTATTTAATTGTTCAATTAATCCGCTATAGGTAAGTCCCGTCGGAGTGTCGTTGATGGTTACGGTAATAACAGTTCCTGCAGTAGCAATGGAGACACTATCATCATCAACGGCGGCATCTAATGCCCAAATTATAGTGTAAGCACTTTCCGGATTATTTTCTACTATAGTGGCAAAGGTAGTATTGGCAACAGGATCAGCGGAGGCACCAGAATCTAGAGTGTAGGATCGTCGTCTGGGAAGTTCTAAGGTGGCGGCAACGCCAACGGTGTCGCTGCCGGGTACTAATTCGAGATGATAGCGGCCAGCACCGGCGTAGGATTTATAGCTTCCGCCAGAGACAATACCACCCACTCCGTTTGTGGCCTGACTTACTACTTCTGCATTGACAGAGATTACGTCATCATGAAGTTTGTTAATATTGGAAGAGATGAGTGGTAAGTACAGAAAGGAGTTTCCATCATTGGCGGCAAGTTTACTCCACCCATAGTCTGTGGGGTAGGTTAAATTCATGGGAAGTCCCATCGGAAAGATAAAGCGTTCAGCAAAATTGGGCCTAGTATCTAGTGTCCAGCTAGAGAGATATTGATCGCAGACACCATCGTTATTGGCATCTTTGCACGGGCCTTGAATTCCATTTAAAGTATAGTCGATAAAGAAAGGATCATCATTGGTCACTGCCAAATCGTTATTGTTGGGATCTAATCGCAACACCCCTGCTGGGAAAAGGGCACCATTTTCTGTTTGAGAGGTAAGGGCCGTGCAAGTAAAGTTACAGGCCTCAGAATCAGTGCCACTGTTGTGGCATTTGGTATTATCACTAATTTCGCCGAAACAGGCCATTTGATCACTGGCCCATTCGCTAACGTTTCCGATGAAATCTTGAACACCGTATCGAGAGATACATGCTTCTGTTAGGTAGTATTCCCCTAATTGAGAGGAACCAGTATAGATGGAACGAATGCCAGAGTTGGCGGTGGCCGGCAGTGAATAGAGATTAGTTGCATTTGGAGCGTCAGAATTGTCGTAACCAAAAAGTCCCTCTTCTTCATCATGTAAACCAGATGCCTCGGAAGAGTTACACTTGGAAGAACTATTTAATTGCAGGCCTTGTTCATTGGTATGAATTGTCGAATCAGAGAGATCGTCACTCCAAGCGGAATAAGCAATCTGTTCTTTCCGGGTAGGTAGCTTATAAGAAAGAGGAGAGTCTGCATGGCCAGCAATGGAGGCCGGAGTGCGTGCCGCGCAGAGGGCACTGGCCTGTGTTTGAGAAACATTTGTCAGTGGCGGCAAGTGCGAGTAATTCCCGATGGTAGTTGCGGCGGCGAGGGCCGAATTTACCTCCGTCCAGGTGGTGGCCGCTGCCGCTACACCACTTGCTACGTAGCATTTACCATTTTCACGATTGTAAAAAACATCTCCATTATTGTCAGCAATTACACCGGCCGTAGTGGGGTCGTATGCTCCAACGCAACCATCGGCCGAACAGTCAGCGGCATAAGAGTAATTACAACCAATTTCGACTAAGTCGACGAGAAGATCTTTACCTAGATCATAGTAGGTTTGATCGGTGCTACTTTCATAGGTAGCACCCAGTGCTGTTTTATATTCTCCGGGCCCAGAGAATGGGCAGCGGTAGTTTTTTTCTAGATATGATTTATATGGGGATGCGCTACTGGTGTTCATTCCCATCAGTTCGCATACTTCTTTATTGGCCATCCAGCGATGAATGAATGCCATATTCAGAGGTGGCGAGGTTAGACGCACTTCTGAGATTACTTCGCGTGTTTGGGTTGGTAATAAACTGATAGAATCTATAGGAAGAATTTTATAAAAATAAACTTTGGAATCAACTGCTGTTTTATCAACAAAATTTAGGGTGGTGACGTCAAGGATCTCTTGGTTAAGCGGATGTTCCCAATCATAATCATTGCCAACTTCTCGGCGATAAACATTCCATCCAGAGATAGTAACACCTTCAAATGAATCGATACCGGTTATGGCAAAATCGTTCCATTCAAGAGTTATATCAGTGGTTCCGTAATACTGCTGCCAGGCACCAGAGGGATCGGAGTAGTAGCAAGCTTTATTGGTTTTATCATAGTAGTAACCAGCGCGCTTATCATTACGTGCCAAAATAGTTGGGGCCGCATCTCCTACACAACTGATACTGGGGGAGGCGGAAGTATTGTAAGTAAAGTCAAAGGTGGTATAGGCCGAGTTGCTGCTGGTTATGGCCGCTGAAATAGTTCCAATAGATGAAGGTAGTGAATCTGTAAGATAAAAATCCAAAGAACTCAGTCCTGGGGTTAAAGTAAAAGTGGTGTCTGTAGTTTGACAGTTATCATCGCTGTAGATGATACCACTGCTATCGCTAGTAGTTATGGTAACATTTATTGAGGAGTATGAAGTTGTAAGGTTGTCATATTGATTTTTTAAATTAAGCGTGTAGTGATGGCATCCCATAGGTGTGGTTGTGCTAGGGCCAGCTATAATAAAGGACCCACTGCTAGAATTATCGGTGGTAAGCGTCATAGTTGAGGCGGCCAGTGCGGGAGTTCCAGCTATTACTTCGGCCACTGAAATGGCAGTTGAATCACCTTCATAATAAAATTCTTTGCTGCTGGTGAAGGCCGCAATGGTTATGTTGTCGCCGGCCAGCGCTGTAGAGCAAGAGGCCTCGGAATAAAAATCTCCGCCGGCCGCACCGTCAGTTAATATGAGCAGTCGATCTTCGTAAGGAGTAAAGGGATTACCATTGGCATCAATGGCGTTTACTACAAATTTGCTACATTCGCTGCTATGAGCATAGGAGGGCCCTTCGACTGATAACAAATAGGCCCCTGCACAGCTAGCTACACCATCTTCACTATCACTGGAGGAGATATTACAAGCGAGATATTTCATTTCACTCCAGCCAGTACTATCGGTGGAGGTGTTAACGAAACACTTATTATTCGCACTATCATAGTAAATAGCATTTTTTTTGCCGGCGGTGGTGGCCGGTGAAGTAAGAGGTGATTTTGCTCCTGAGCAATCGGTTAGAGTTGTTGTTCCACAGGAGTTTTGTGAAAAATCGCAAGTGATTTTATTAATCACATTATTTCGACGATCTTGTTTGGGGCCAACGGCCGAAATATTTTTCCAACCGCCATGGCGTGCGCCAACGGGATTGATCGTCAATTTAAAATAGGAGGTAGGGTCATCAGTGCTGTCATCAAATGTGCCATCATCAGAAACTCTAACTCCTACGTTCACTTCGCCATATGCTCCAGCAACTGGCCGTAGTTTTAAAATTAGTCTATGCAAAGAGACGTCTGCTGCTGGTTCTCCTGGATTTCCTAGAAGGCCAATCTCAATCACTCCATCTACCGTTATAGGATCTAAAGTTACCGCTTCGTTTGAGTCGGCCAGTCCATCATTATCTATATCAAAATACGCTGCGATATTAGCAATGCTAACAGGCAGTAGGTCTTCATTATCTGAGCTGAATTGGACAGAGAGAGTTTGGCCATCTTCTCCATCATCGCCACCTTCTCCGAGGGTAATTCCGGTTACGACAACTTCATTTGTTTCGTTTGATACCAATCCAGCATTGATTTCGCTATCAAAGGCCACGGTAGGAGGATCATCAACATTAGTTATGTGCAGAGTATAGTTATATGAGGATTCATTTTCATCCACACCGCCATCTGAATCGTCATCTTTAATGTTAATTGTTAAAGTTATGGGTGACAGAGCAGGGGTTGATTGCTCTGCTTGCGGAGTAACTTGAATATCGATGTAACGCTCAGTAATATCATACAGGCCAACATATCCATCCATAAAAGTGGCAGAAGAGATAGTTGTTTCGTTACTGCTACTAAAGGCCCCGCCGTTGAAGCTTATCTTAATATCTTCATCACTAACAATGGTTTGGTCCGAACTTGTTATCTTGATCGTGAAATCCTGGTAGTATTCCAAATAGTCATCTAGATTACCAGCAGCAATGGGAACATCTTTAATGGTAAAGATGGTATCTTCATCAGCAGTTATTTCGTCTACGGCCGGGAAGACATTATTGACAATAGAAGTGGTGGCCAATGGTTCAACTGAGGCAGCATCATTAGTATCGAGGGCAGGAGGGTCGTTCACCGGGGTAATATTAGTAAGCTCGGCCATTTCATTATCAGAGGTGATTGCGTTAGCAACAACTTCGTATTCAAGATAAGGAGGATTAACGATATAGTCAGATTGGGCCGTATTATTGTAATCACTGTTATCAAGGCCACTGACATTGATGGTACAGACACCCACCGCGCAAATACACCCTCCACCCAAAGTGAGTCCTGCAAAATCGGTGATCGCACACCCAGTGGCCAAGTCACCATCAGGATCAATGTAGTGTAGCGTAACATTAAAACCACCAACTACTCCGGCCAATCCTTCGGGCATAGTAGCACTACTAGCGGTAGTTGTGATGTCACTAACTGGAGGATCATCTATCGGTGTGATGGGGATTGTTACTGTCGCCAGATTTGATCTGGCCCCCTCACTATCAATTACTCGATAAGAAAAAGTAACTTCGTAGCTCGTATGATTGTTTGGAGCAGTAGTAAAAAAATTCTCAGATGGGTGATAGTGAAAGTCTCCATCGCTATCTATCGTTACGCTGCCCGCCGTACCATAGTCCACACCACCTAGTGATACGGAGGGGCCTGCGGTCACCTGATAAGTTAGATTATTATCATTGTCACGAAAATCGTATCCTACAAGCTCTCCGTCAACATTTACGAGGTCATCTCCACAGTCGTTTTCTGGATCATCACAGGGAAGTGTAACATCTTCGGCAATAGGAGGATCGTTAACGGAAGTAACAGTAACACCCACCGTAATTGGATCATAGGATCCAGCATCATCTCTGATAGAAAAGCGAAATTGGCCATTGCCGTGAGCATTATCGGCCCCTTCTACCATGGCGTAGCAGATCCCGGCACTACAATAGCAACTGGTAACTTCAATCAATTCTTCGTTGGAAGGGGAGACGGAGATAATTGAGCAAGCAGAGGCAACAGTATTGTAGTGATTGTAGTAATCTAGTTCGACTAGTTCGCTACTATCTTCTAAAATTGTAACTTGCTGAATGATAGTAGTGGAAGGTTCGCAGCTTCTGGTCTTGCTGCTAAACTCCATCTGGGGAGGGCAAGAGACTTCGCTGCCAACTGGCCTATTTGGAACGCAAGATAGCGCCAATAAAAGCGTTAAAGAAGCGGATGCAATAACGGCAATGATACGCAAGCTATACTCCATAGTCGTAGTTTACCACGATGCCTTATCGACAAACTTGGAGATTTACTTAACCCTATACTGATTTTCTTGATTGGGGATAAGTTACTTAATTTATTGAATATTTTTTTGTGGATTGTTTTAAATAATACATATTTATCATAGAAGCACTGCCAAGAAAAATTGCCTTTTTGGAGGTGTGTCCTATTTTTTCTAAGCACTGCGTTATTTTTCTGGTTTGCAGGTAATATTTTTAAAGATTGATTAATTATGAGCATTCGCTCATAATTAAAATACTGCAAAATAGTAGTTAGATAGCTAACAGAAAGTAGATAATATGCGTCCAAAAAAACATCGTCATACTTGTTGTAAAATTAATGCGAACTACTTCAAACCTCGCGGCGTTTCAATGGATAAGTTGAGTGAGATTGTTTTGCATGCTGATGAGATTGAGGCGTTACGCTTGGCACATTTGAATGATATGTATCAAGAAGAAGCGGCCGTCGAAATGAAAATTTCCCGTCAAACATTTGGGCGAATACTAAACTCTGCGTATAGAAAAATAACGGAAGCAATTATTGATGGGAAAGCTCTTCGGCTTGATGAATCTACAGATTTAAAAAAAAGTGCAACATAGCGCACTATTATATTCGTAGGCATGCTGTATGTTTTGCTGCCTGCTTATATTTTGCATTTAGCAACAAAACTAATACAGAGGAGATAAAGTTTATGAAAATTTGTTTACCGGTTAATGAGAATAATGGCCTTAATAGTACACTCAGTGAGCATTTTGGATCTGCACCATATTTTATGATTGTTGATACAGATTCAAATGATTGCATCTCAGTGTTAAATAACAACCAACATCACGCTCATGGAATGTGTCGGCCATTGGAAATTTTAGGGCATGAAAAGTTTGATGGAATTGTGGTCGGAGGTATTGGGGCCGGTGCTTTGAATAAGTTAATGGCCGCAAAAATTAAAGTTTATAAAACAGGATATACGACAATAAGGGAAACGGTAGAAGCGTTTAAAGGGAATCAGTTGGTGGAGGTTAATTTAAATTTAGCGTGTTCTGGAGGCAATGGTAGTAATGGCCACCACTGCAACTAAGAGTTGTCTGTTTTGTAGTTAATAAAGAAAATTAACAGTTTCTATTACTGAATTGGCATATTTTTTAGTTCAGGAAATGTTGCTCCAGTTCCGGTTGTAAATTCCCAAACTGCAGTATCCCAAGCAAAACCAGTTAAGAAAGTATTTGGATCATAGTAGTAATCAAGATTATTGTTAAGTGTTCCAATTCCGCTTTCGGCAACAGGGGCAGAAGTGTAGCGATAACTGGTGGTGATAGTAGTGAGCGTGGTTGATTTATAACCAACTAATCCGCCACAGTTTGATAGACAAGTAGAAATCGTACCAGTCGAAAAACTATCTAGTATGGTTGTTCCAGAATACATCCATCCGACAAGGCCGCCTGCATATAACGGTGCAGTGATGTTTCCAGTGGAGTATGAATTACTTAGTGTGCCATTAAATTGACCGACCAGTCCACCAACAAGGCCGTCGCTAGAGGATAGATTGGCGTGAGAATAGCAATTTTTGATTATTGTGTTAAAGGCGTTTCCGACGATGCCACCGAAATATCCACCTTCTCCTTGAATACTGCCGCCGAAATAGGATTTTTCTACAGATGTATTCACCGCAACTCCCACTATTCCCCCGCTACTTGAAGAATGTGCGTAAATTTCGGCAAGGCAGATAATATTTTCAAAAATAGCATATTCAGCTAAGCCTACTACTCCGCCCGAATATAGGCCTGTTGCATTTAATTCAGAATTGGTTACCACGATAGATCGAATGATCGCACTAGAAGAGGCCGAAGTCCCAATGGCATTGCCCGCCAAAATACCGACAAAAGATTCTCCTGAAACATTCGCACCATCTAAGTGAAGATTTTCCACTGTTCCTGAAATTTCGGAAAAAAGTCCAACAAGTTGTTCGGTTGGTTTATTAATAGTAAAATTTGCGATGGTATGTCCGTTACCATTAAAGGATCCAGAAAAAGATCCGATTGGAGCAGTCTCCGTTCCCGAAAAATCAACATCGCTGCTTAAAGCAAAATTTTTATCACATGCTACGGAAGATGCGCTTGAGCAACCATCCGTGGCCAGACTAATTAATTGCTCTCTTGTTCCGATGTTGTATACAATTGGCCCAGTAGCATCACCTTCAGGGGCTTCATCCCAGCTAATTTCATCTCCTAAAATTGCTTCGAGATTTATAAACCCACTTTGTTCGATGTTTGTGATTACTCCATCCGTGTCAGTTATGATGACAGTATAATTTATTCTGTTGGCCGGATATGCTGTCGGAGCTGTTAGATCGGCAACGGTTCCGCTTAACGTTGAACTATCTGATTTTGTCATGGCCACAAAAGTATTACTTGCTTCAGTTGGATTGCAGTCGGTGATAAAGCTGTCGTTGCAGAAGTACAGATGGGCAACTACGTTGTCGTTTTCGTCTCCTGAAAAATTAATTAACACAGCAAATCCAGTTTTAGTGATTGATTCATTCTCGATACTCAAAAGGGTTATTGGGTTTATGGGAGTTGGAGTTGGAGTTGGAGTTGGAGTTGCGAGTATGCGTAAAACTTTTGGTTTATTTGCCAATGAAACTTTGGACGAACATGCCGTAGTAAAAACTAACGAAGCGGCCATCATGGCCAGGATTAGAATGATTTTGGTCCGGTGGATATTGAATTTCATAAGCACAGTATAACGCAACAAGTGGTACAAACTAAAAATAAAAAGTGTGAGCAACAAAAACTCATAGTTACAGAATACTATTTTTTGCAAGTTTTATAAGAAAATAGCAGGCATTAAAAAAGTGCCAACTTTTTGTGGTAGTCGTATGGGCCATGGCCGTATGGGGTGGCCGCTGGTGCATCATACTTATCTGAGCAGGGCATATTTGCCGTTAATATTGTTGCACTGCTCAGAAAAAGTATGACCTACTTTTAAGTTTTTAAGGATTCGTAAAATACTCAACGCTAATTATGGCCCCTTCTTCAGGAAGCGAGTTCTCGTTAAACTTAATAGTGTGAGATGTAGAATCATATTGCCATCCTGCAGATACTAAAATGTCATTAATGCGAACAACAATATTATTGGCGTCAATAGGAATTTTGGATAAAGCAAAACTGTCAGTTAGATCAATAATTTTTCCACCCATCATCGAAAGGATCTGATGGAAATCATCATGGATATTAGAAATAATTCCTCCCGTGGCCGTTGAAACTTCCATGTATCGCTCACCAACATCAATTGACTCAACCAAGCAGCCACCATTTTGATACAAGCTGGTTGAGGAATAGTTGATGTATTGAGATGTAGTGTTTTCGCAAATACTTTGAGTGTTGACGATACTGTAGACTTTCACCATTCCTGGATTACTTTTTTGTGCCTGAAAAAAATGTGTGTACTCCTGAGTGGATAATGGGGACTTGTCTTCTTCATCGCTGAGTATGACGACAATTAGATAGGCATCTGGCCGTAAAAAGGAAGTGTAACGATTAAAGAAGCTATAAGAAGTCTTTAATCCAGTTTCATTGGAAGATCCATTTACTCCTACTTGAATATAGCGTTCAAAATCAGAAATAAATTGTTGTTCATTGCTGGCGGCCTGTATCGAGGTTAATGTATCAGTGGGATTTATCATTACTCCGCTATAGCGATCGCGGCCGTCAGTAGTGATAATGGCCATCTTAAAATCTATAGTGCGAATTAAAAAATTTCGTATGAAAACATCAAAATTATAGGCCAGTGCTGCTTGCTCATCATCCATGGAGCCAGAGTTATCCACCATCCATAAAATATCAACTTTGTGGTTTTCCTCTGCACTGTTTTGTCTGAAATAATCTTTTACTGGCAAGTGAGTCACTGTAGGAGTAGGAGTTACAACCGGTTCATTTTCGTTTCCGGGATTTGTAACGCTACTACCTTCTTGTGTCGCCGGTATTGTCTCTGGGATCTTAGCATTTCCAATTTCATTTTGGCCGTTGTTTTCAATCGCAACGGCGATTTCAGTTTCTGTTTCAGTAGGGGAATCTTCTTCTTTTGCTACTTCCTCCTCGGCTTGTTCTTTAACCTCCTCTTTAACTTCTGTTTCCTGCTCTAGGTAGATTTTTTTGTAAAATTCTTGCTCTTGTTGGCAGGATTGAAAAAATAAAGATTGGCCGAGAACAAAAGCGATAATAGAAAAACGTGTACTTTGTACAAAATCAAATTGTGTTTTCATGGCCGCACCCAAAAATAAAGGCACAATGCTGGCCAAAACGAGAGATAGCTATTAACAAAACAGCTTGCAAATAAATAACTTAATACATAACACCCAAGATTCCGTATTAAGCGTATGCAGCACCCACTCGAACGCTCACAAATTTGGCCACAGGCCTTACGGTTATTTTGGATTTTGCTATCAAGTTACATGCACGGTTAGCGGACGTCCCACACAAAATCTAAAAGTTCTTCAATACAAATTATAATTATAACGCTATATCGGGAAAGAAGCAAATATCACTTCCAATGAATTGATTTTAGAAAGATTAAAGAAATCTTGGAGAGTAAGAAAATAATCGCCGAGCTACTTCATTATCTTATTGTAATTGAAAATATTTGGGGGGCTGCTATGTAAAATTCAACTGAACCAATATCAATAATATTTCGTTCATTACTGTAATAATCTGTTGTAACTAAGGATTGTATTGATGGGGCATTATTGCCATTGTTTCTCGCCGGACTTGCTGTCAATAGATTAAAATTACCTCCATTTTTGTCAACAAACAACGGGTCTACATTTTTACTATTGGCCCCTGCCCAAGATGGCATGGGATCGCTGGAACCAAACCAGATATTATTATCAGCTGTAATTTTATCGGTGGTGAAACTAGGATGGTTAATCTGATAATAATTTGTTGTGGGGTTAATTGCATAAATTATATTATTATATAATGAAACGGAATGTGGATATTGGCCAGAGGGTGAAAATCCAAACTGTATTATCCCACCAGGATAACCGTCTTCTGCGGCAGAATATATAGTATTATTATATACGTAATAGTCTCCAACATTTTCCTCAACACCACGGATCGAGAGGGGAGAGAAACCTGACACTTTATTTGTGTTGGCGTTGTTGATTATATTATTATAAAAAAAACATTCTTTCGCGCCTTCTCCGAATGAAATTGCCTCCTGAGGAAGGTTTTGGAATGAATTATGATGAATTCTTACATTCATATTCATAATACTCTGGGCGCCATCGCCTGCCACCTTGAAAGCACCACGCCCATACTTATTATCATGAATATAGCACCAACCTATATCAGCATTATTAAATTCATGGCTTAGATAAATCATATGAGACTGTAAATCTGATTGAGCAGAGGCACTTTGATTACCAACGCTAATGCCATACATTTTCAAATAGTCAACATGTTGGAGAGAAATTGGATTTACTCCCATATAACCAACCATCCCCTCTGTAACTTTTAAATTGACGAGTCGTGCAAAATCCAATGCATCAGTGGGAGTAGAGTACCATCCGAGCTGGATGGGAATTGCTCCAGTATTGTTTAAGTCAAAAGTCAGATTTGCAAAAACACAATATTGGCGGCGGGGATTAGCTAAGGTTACGATAGCTTTTTGATTGGTAGCGGTAAAGCTAACGGCCACATTTTCTCCAGGATATCCGTAAGTAGTGATGGCGTATGTTTCAGAAGTTCCACTTTTGTCGATATTAATCCAGCGATATCCATTTAATAAATTTTCCTGCCCAGATCCGAAATCATAAGCAGCATCACCGCGAATTACTAAAAAATCTCCAGCGGTAAAATCAGCTCTATCCCAAACTCCATTCGGGGTTCTAAAAGGATTCTTTATATCTCCAACAATGCCAGCACTATCGTTGCCAGTATGAGAGATGAAAAATATTTTCCCCTCTCTGATGGTAAAAATGTGATCAGTATTAGACGCAAGTCCATTTACTATAACTTTTATCGGACCTGTTGAAGTATTAGGAAGAGTGCCAGTTCCAACCTGAATAGAAAGCTGTTGTACATCTGGCCTGCCTAGTGAAAAACCAAGATATTTATACGAGGTAACTTCAATTCCATTAATTTCGACTTTTACATTGGCCAAATTGTCTCCGAAATTAAGTCCAAAAATTGACAGGTAGCATCCCTTATTATCTTCTCCCCCAGTGTTTGGACCTGCGATTATATCTGTGTAAAAGATGACAGGATTTGTTGATGCAAAAACAGAAGATATCGGCAAAAAGAACAATAACAGAAAAAAATTAAATTTAAATTTTCTTCGAAAAAAAAGGCCATTTATATGTTTCATATTGTTCCTTCACATTATAGTGAATTCTTAAAGAAATGAGAGGAGTAGAGGTGATTTAATAATCCTCCCAACAGGAAAAAGATAGTGTATAATTACGTATTGATTATTGTATCAACAATTATCGAAAAAACAACCAGTTTGGAGTGGAATTAAATGAAGATGCGAACTGCTTCTTTTTGAAGTATTCTTTGAGTAAATCCATCGGTAAAAAAATACGGTGTAACTATGAAAATATGTAAGATTTTTGAAATTAATGGAAAGGATAAAACATATTGGCAAATTTTAGATGCTGCAGTTTCTCTCGACATGAAAGTTGGCCATTTAAAATGGACTATCGCATCTTTGGCCAAGCAAGCGAAGGTATCAAGGCCACTTATCTATCACTATTTTGGAAGATCTAAAGAGAACATTTTATTAGAAAGCATTTGCTATTTTAATAAGTATATTTTGGGTACTTCACCTGAACAAATGAAGGAATGGGAAAATCATAATATTACACCATCAATAAAAATCGCACGAGAACTTCTCGATAAGATCCCTGCCATCATTCCCTTCTATTATATTAATCGAACAAAAGATAATGCTATTGGACGAGCGTTGCGGGAGCAGAGAGCCATTTTATTCAAAAAGCTTAAACACTTTTTTCCACAACTTGAGATGATAAAAATACAAGTCATCAAGGCCATGCTTTTTGGAATAATTTTCTATCCGGAACTCCCTGTCTCTGTTGTAGAATCTTCCTGCGAAGAAATATCTAAAATGATCTTTCCCAATAATTTTTGACACAAAGGCCTATTTTTTGTCAACGACATAAATAGAATCATGATTCTTCTCTTGGTATAAATTTAAATTAAACAAACAGGAGAAATCTATGGGCAACTATAATATTCAAATCCTTCCTATAAAATTAAACGCCCCAGTTATTCCTGAGGATTTTGGAAAATTTTCAGTGGCGGATCTAATATTAAATAACATGATTGTCGAGAATGGTGATATTATCGCCGTTACCTCAAAAATTGTTTCAATATTAGAGGGGCGCTGTGTAAAAGTTGCAGAAATTATTCCATCTCCAAAAACAAAACGTCTGGCAAGACACTACAACGTTAATCCAGCAAAACTAGAATTAATTTTAAGAGAGGGTAAACCAATCTGTGTTGTGCCAATGAAAAAATTAATGACTAACCGTAAAATAAATGAACTGATTTTTTCGTTGAGTGTTAATGGTCTAATAGATCAAGATAAATCATCACTAATGAACCAATATTCATACATATGGTTTTCCAGAGTTGGTTGCCATCTTGCCGATAGTGCCGGCATTGATAAATCTAATATCCCTGGTGATTATGTATCGTTGCTACCCAAAGATCCAAAAGAGAGTGCGCAGAAAATTCGTACAGAAATTATGTCAAAGGTGCAAAAAAAAGTTGCAATAGTAATAACTGACACAATGGGGGGAAGCCTATCATTTCAAGGACACTGGGATACTCCTCTTGCCTACGCCGGAATTGATCCACTGGAAAAGAAAGTTGGCGAAAAAGATGTTTTTGGATTAGTTGGTACTGGTGGAAGAGGCAATTATGTCGTTCCTATTGCGGCCATTGCCGGTCTAGTCATGGGTAGCTGTAACGAATGTACTCCTATAGCAATAATTCGTAATCTCCAATATAAATCAGAAATGGCCGATGAAGTTGATCGGGGCCAGGATTTAACTGATATTGAAGTTCCCGTTAAAGAAAGGTTGCGAATTATGTGGTGGACGCTTGTTACAACCATAGGCTATTTTTTACGATCGACGGTGTATCGTTAAAATAATTCGCAAGAATAAACGTAACAAAAAAAGAATGCCAACATGTCCTCTGAATGTAATTTCCTAACTACTTTTTTTCTCTAAAAAAAGTAGTTAAGAGTTTCTGATTATCACCGAATTATTATTGTGACAGAGGTTTAATGAAAAAGTCTATGGTCTGTGTTTTGTTCTCCATATACTGAGAAAGTTCTCCAATGATCTGACGCATGGCCTCGTATGATGCCTCTGGCATTTTACTACTATCGCCCCAGTCGGCCTCATTCACCCATAATGCGGCCTGGATTTCTCTCTCAGTAAAAGGTGGAAATTTTGCATCATTCCAGCCGAAGACATCGACGAGATTTCCGCTGAAGGCCAAAACATTATTCCAGCTATGGGAAGTAATTTCACCAATATCTAAAGAGCGAAGCGCAAAGCGTTCTAGAAAAATTTTGGTTGGCAATGATTCACCGTTATCAGCATTGTAATCAACAACGCCGTTGTTATCGTCAGGAGCATTAGAGTTATTTTTTAGCTGCAAATCATTAGGCAGTAGGAGATTTTTGCCACCGGCCGATTCTGAAAGCAAAGTTAATTTATCTTTTAAAATGGTGAAAGTGTAATTTCCAATGGCAGGATAGATAGCATGAGAACCCTTCGCAATGGCCACTAGGGGATGCTCTTGATATTTATATGCTTCTTCCCAGGAAAGGCGTATGCGTCCTTTGGAAGAGCTTTGAATAATATTTTTATCTGCATCGACGATATTAAGTTTTTGTCCTTCCATATAGTGCGTAACGAAATAAATTTCAATTATAAATACAAGTATGCGTTATTGCATCTTTTAAAAATGCCATGGATTTTTTCACTATCCTTGGCTAATCGATTCAATTTTTTCCTAGTCAATCTTTTC
>Ga0208245_1000128_pt1 | contig 79193 bp, 89 predicted proteins | sample RifOxyC1_FD_184035 | JGI IMG/M metagenome (GOLD analysis project Ga0208245, IMG submission 184035) | Soil microbial communities from Rifle, Colorado - Rifle Oxygen_injection C1 (SPAdes) | ecosystem: Environmental > Terrestrial > Deep subsurface > Rock core/Sediment | place: Rifle, Colorado... | reverse complement strand
TCGGGTGCGGCCCGGCGAGAGCGGCCCCTGGACCTGCTACGGCATGGCCTTTATCGGCCGGAGCGGCGAGATCGAGTGGGGGCCGCTGGCGGGGGCGCCGGATCTGCCCCTCGTACTGGAGGGGTAAATGATAGACCTACGGCGAGTGCAGGCCGACCACGCCGAGTGGCTGTACGTCGGCACGGGGAGCTGGGCCGACCTCTGCGGGGCCGACCTCCGCGGGGCGAACCTCCGCGGGGCGAACCTCAGCTGGGCCGACCTCCGCGGGGCCAACCTCCGCGGGGCCGACCTCCGCTGGGCCTACCTCAGCTGGGCCAACCTCTGCGGGGCCGACCTCCGCGGGGCCGACCTCAGCGGGGCCGACCTCAGCGGGGCCGACCTCCGCGGGGCGAACCTCAGCGGGGCGGACCTCAGCGAAACCTGCCTCGATCCGTCCAGGGCGCCCAACGGCGATACGGCTGGGTTTGCGCCCGACGGGGAGCACGTGATCGGATACCGCACCCGCGGACAGCCAACAATGGGTGGTCCCGCGTACGAGGACGGGCAGGAGTACGCGGCGCCGTGGTTTTCGACGGCCGACACGGAGTGCCACCCGGGGCGGTACCTGTGCCCCACGGCGGAGGGGATGACCGATCCAATCCGTGTGCGTGCGCTGGCGGCGGACGTGCACCGCGCCGGGAGCAAGTGGCGGTGTCGCAAGTTTACGGTGATGGGGTCCGCTCAGGCCCGAAAGGAGCAGGCCGAATGAGCACCAACCGGAGCTTGTGCCCGCAATGCGGGTGGGACGTAGCGGTGGACGAGGACGGGTGCTGCGTGGTTTGCGGGGCGTTGGCGCTCGGGGCCGGTGTGGACGCTGCGGCGCAGGAGATCGCCCGGCTCCGCGCCGACCTGGCCGACAATGCGGCGATGCTGGCGCACCAGTGCGACCTCGCCCGTGAGGCGGAGATTGTGGCGTCGGGACTGCGTATCGAGATCGCCCGGCTGACGGCCTGCGTCGGAGCGAGGGACAGGGCGGCAGTGCGCCCGAGCACGGCTGCCCACAAGGTCATGGCTTGTGCCTATTGTGGGCTGTGGGGCAGTAGCCAGCCGGCGCCCCACAGAGACGACTGCCCGACAATCACGCACCCGGTGAAGCCATGACGACCATCCGAATGATCCCGGTGCACTGCCCCCACTGCAACGCGGGGGCCAACCGCACAAGGCGCGGCACACGGGGCCACCGGGGCGGGACGTGGAACTGCGGCAGCTACGACACTGGCAAGCGCACGCCGGACTGTTACGAACGGCAGATCCAGCGCATGAAGGGCATGATGGAGTGGTTAGAGCGCCTTGCGGTCAATCGCTTCCCGGCGTGGCTGCGGGAACAGGCGGCAGACGCAGCAAGGACGGTGAAGCCATGACCCTGACACCGCAAGACATCGAGCGCCCGCGCGCCGAGGAGAACCCCCGGCCCGAGCCTCGGGACGAGACGGTGAGGCTGCGGGCGAGGGACCGGCGTGCCCCCGTGCAGGCCGAAGCCGGATTCCCTCCGGGCTCGATTGCGTGGTCGGAGCATTTACTGGTGTGGCAGGCGTATGCTGCGAAATACGGCAGGGACCAGTCCGCGGAACGCATCGCAGAGCGCGGCGGCTTCGGGCATCTGGAGGCCGAAGTGCTGCTCCGAAGGCCGCTTGAGACGTGGCGACCCTTGGCAGCAACCATTCGATAATATCGAAGAGTTCACAACGGCCCGGAAGGGCGAGGAGGAGTAGGATGCTCGGCAGAGACAAGCTGATCGCATGGCTCAACCACGACGGTGCCCGCGCCTATCAGTACCGCCGTGGCTTCATCCAGGCGCTGGTGTTCGCGGACATCATTACGCATGCTGAATGGGAGCACCTGCACTGGCAGTCCGAGAAGCGCGAGGATCTGAAACTGGAGGTCCGCTCGGGCGATGACGGGGAGGTGAAGTAGATGGCAGCGACCAACGACAAGCCGGACTGGACCGGACTCAAACGCGACGTCTGCGAGCGGATCGACGCTCTGCGGGTGGTGTGGGAAATGACGGAACCGGTGGAACTGCGGGACAAGCTGCGGACGGACCTGTGCATTCCCTGCCTCCGGCTGCTCTCTGAGTTCTGCTCGTGCGTGGAGATCGAGGACGGAGAGGAGGTGCCCCGTGGCTGAGCCATACCAGATCTGCTACCGGGCGGGTGGCGGATGGTACGACATCCCCGGATCGGGGCGGGTGAACGACGGGCCGGTCGAGGTCTACTCGTACCTGTGGGAGTACATCCACGGCGTCGGCTCGTGGGATCTGGACCCCCTTGTCTGGGTCGTGGAATTCGGGAGGGCGAGATGAGCAGGAAGAAGCCGGAACCGGAGCAAACGCGGTGGGAGTTCTCGACGTTCCGCAGGCCGAACGATTACAGCGTCGGCCAGTGGCGACAGGATTGCCCGTCCAGTTTCAACGGCGATGTCCAAGTCCACAAGTACCGGATCACGATTGAACTGGTAGAGGAGCCGGTGGAGACGGTCCGCGCTCGGCTCGTGGATCTGTGGGAGACGTGCGACAATCATCACCACTGGGCACCGCTGCGAGCGGCAATGGCCGCAACCGGGGGCGTGTTCACCACGGAGCAGGGATGCAGGAGGGCAAGATGAGCACCTGTCCGAAGTGCGGAGCGGCCGCCCATTGCGAGAGAATCGGCGGCTATGCCGTGATCTACAAATGCAACTCGTCAACCACGGTCGAGGGCTGGTGGGGCGAGTCTTTGGAGTGCAAAACGAGGCAGATCGCCCGCCTGACCGCTGCCCTTGTCCGTGAGCGGCGGGTGAGCGCGAGGCTAGCGCAGATGTGCGCCGTCGATTGGTGCCAACCGGGGCCTTGCCCGGTGGACAAAGACGGCGAATCACTGGACTGCGCGGCGTGTGTCATGCTGCAGGCAGAGGCCGAGGCAGACAATGCAACCAACGCGCCAGAGGCGCAGGGAGGTGTGTGATGGCAGCGCAGCTTTATGGATGCAGGGACGCAGACCGGATGGTCGGCCCGTGGGGGCAGGATGGCCCGTGGTACGGAGCACCTGTCGTCAGCATCCCGCCGCTGGTGAGAGACGGCAGGCCCGATGGCGTGTGGCTCAAACTGATCGTTGCCCTGTGCCGGGCGGTGCTGCTGAGCCCGCAGGCCGAAGCCTGCGCACTGGCTAAGCAACTGCTCGATCTCTTGGGGGTGAAGCCGTAATAGTTAGGGCGGGTGGCACGTCTTAGTAGTGCAGGGGGGCAGCGAGAAGAAATGGAATACAAAGACATGAGAATCGGAATGCGCGTCATGCTGGAGCCTACTGTCACAGGTCCGGCTTGCCGCGTTGGCGTCGTGAAGACAGTGGAAAGAGGCGGCGGCCTGATCCGGCACGACGACGGCAGTGTGTTTTGCTGGATGGCTCACGAGTTGATGCCTGCCGACAGAGGCGGGGTACACACGGATACGGGGCAGGTGCAGCGGATGTTCATCTACGATACTGTGGATGACCCGGACCTGGAGAAGCTGAAGCGGCTTGTCGAAAAACACGGCGGTAGGATAGTTATTCCGGTCGAAGATAAGGGTAGGCGGTGAATGAGATGGGAAGGAAACTGCCGAAGTGTGCGTTGTGCGGGGAGTCGCTGGCGTACCGCTACGGGATGAGGATTCTGTTGCAGTACACTGACCTGCCCGGTTCGCCAACGGTGGGCTGGCACGCTGGTACTAAAGAGAGTCCGGGGTGCACGGACACGGACGCCGCGGCCGAGGCCCTGTTCAAGCACCTGGAGCAGAAGCAGCCCGACGGCGGGAACCCCGTCCCGCTCCTTGAGGGCATCGAGCGGCGAGGTGAAGGGCGTCTGGTCGCGGGCAAGAAGTGGCAGGCGCGCCTTGCGTAAGATGCTCTCCCAAGCGCCGCCGTTGAACCGGATTTTCTGGTGGCAGGTGCAGGCCATTCTCGAAATCCTGTATCCAGACAAGCGCGCGGCTTACACTCGCGGCGTATTGCCTCGTCATCTGCGTGTGCCGGTGTTGCAGCGGTCCGCTGTTGATTCTGTGGCGTCAGACAGCCGGGGCACTGACTACGAGGACATCGTGCTGCAGCGCCCGCGATCTATATTCCCGCAATATGCTCCATTCTCCTTCGATCTGGGTATCGCCGAGCGTACCAACGCTGTTGTTTGGGGCAATCTCGTACATCGAAGTGCAGACGGAATCCCGGTGATTACATGAATCAGCGTATCAAATGGGTTGTCGCCTGGTTCCTGACAAACGGTGTCTTCGCCGCGTTTGTTTGTGTTGGAGTGCGCTACGACGTGTCGTGGATGAACGGCGTATCTGGTGGTTTGTATGGTTACGCTATCTTCGCATACGCTGTAACCGCATGCGATCTTGTTCTGGTCCGCAAACGGCGAACGGTATTAAGTTGCAAGGGCATAAAGACGTTAGACACTTTGGTGGTGAGACAGATGCAGCGGGTATTCGGTACATGGGTTGACGCTGCCTGCGACCTGGTACTCGCTGTCGTATTGTTGTTGATAGGATCGCCGTTCCTGTGCGCTTTGCAGTTGATCGAGATGTTCGCGTTTCAATGGGCGTCCGATGAGCGGGACAAGATAGCTGAAAGCCGGGGAACGGTGCACCGATTTGATTGATGGTTCAACAGGAAGGGAGGAGTATCCTATGATGAGAGAACAGATGCGTATGCAGAACGGAAGCGCTATTACACTTACGCCTGTGTCGATCTACATGATTGGCACGGTGGGAGGAGAGTCGGAGGCGTCGGTCTATCAGTACGACGGACTCACCTTCCATGTCCGGTTTCAGCAGGCCGACCCTTCAGGGCGGCAGACGGAGACGATCATCCCTGTTTCTTTCCCTATGGAGGCGGTTACGCACGACGAAGCGGTCCGTATAGCGGTCCTCAAACTGGGAGAGAGTACAGGGCGCAGACCCCGACGGCTCATGCTGCCAAGTCAGTCACAGCAGTACTACATTTCAACCTTCCAGCGTGTTCGTCGCGCCGCAGCGCGGTTCCTGTCCCGACTGCGTGACATCGTCCTGCTCCGAAAATAGCAGAAGTCTGCATTCGAGGTGTGTCACACAACACAACCTGAACTGCACCGCATTATGGTCATACAGTTGTGTACCGCGATAATGTAAGCTCTGGAGCGCAGCACAGCACCGCTACCCGGTCGGTGCGGGAAACTCACGTTCGATTACAGCGGTCCCTCTTCCTACATTTTACCAGTTCTCCCCCCCTACATTATCGTGGTACAATTCGAGAATAGGGTATTTATACTGGATCGACACGCGTAACAGAGGCGGATATTATGCGCGCAAATCCGCTCTGTATTCACGCACATCTAACGCGTGGGGAAGGGGCAGGATTGAAATGGTATTGACATTCAACCGATACGGAGATTGAAATGAGTGTAGACGAAAAGCTGCGTGAACAGGGCATTCTCACCGGTGCTGACACGGTTCCTGCCGACAGTATCCGCACGGGCGACATCCTCGACGCGACGATCACGTCCGCCGATCTCGCGAGTCTCGCCGTCACCACGGCGAAGATCGACAATCTCGCTGTGACCGCCGGCAAGATCGCAGCACTTGCTGTCGAAACCGCGAAGATCAATGATCTTGCCGTCACCACGGGCAAGATTGCCAACGGGGCTGTGACAGCGGATAAGTTGTCGGTTGCTCCCGGTGCAATCGCGACTGCAATGATCGCTGACGACGCGGTGGACAACACCAAGCTCGCTAACATGGCAATCGGTACGGTGAAGTGCGGCGGCGCTCTCGATGCTCCGACGGATGTCAGTCTCGCCGCTCTCGCTGCGGGTGCACTGATCGTCGGTCAGGGTGTAGGTGCTGCTCCGCTCGCGCGTGTCATCGGTACGGACGCATCGATCGACGGCACCGGGGCGCTCACCATTACCGCCGACGCCGTGACGAATGTGAAGGCAGCGAACATCCCGATCGGCTGCATGAAGATCGGTGGGGCGGCAAATGCTCCGACGGACTACGACGTATCCACCGTCGGACTGGGCGCGATCCCGATGGGGCAGGGCGCTGGTGTTGCTGTCGTTGCACATATCCTTTCGGGCGACATCGTGAACGACGAAACTGGAGCGTGCATCATTCAGGCGCTCGCGGTTGAAACCGGGATGCTCAACAACGACAGCGTAACGAACGACAAGCTCGCCAACATCACAGCCGGGTCCGTGAAGTGCGGCGGTGTAGCGAATGCGCCGACAGATGTGGACTGTTCCGCTGCTGGCGCCGTGGTATTCGGTCAGGGTGTCGGGGCTGCTCCCGTGGCGCACGCCATCGCTGGTGATGTGGCTGTGGACATGGCGGGAGCGTCCGTCATTCAGGCGCTCGCCGTTGACGAGGGGATGCTCAACAACCTCGCCGTCACTGAGGGGAAGATCGGGAACCTGGCTGTCACGAACGGCAAGATCGGGCTGGTTGCGGTGGACACGCCGCAGCTTGCACTGCTCGCTGTCGAGACGGCGGTGATCGATGACCTCGCCGTGACCGCGGGTAAGATCGCAGCACTCGCGGTCGAAACCGCGAAGATCAACGATCTTGCCGTGACCGCGGGTAAGATCGCCAACGGGGCTGTCGGTTCGACCAAGGTCACTGCTACCGCCATCATCGCTGCTGGTCCGAGCGCGCAGGCGCCGGGCGTGATGAAGTGCTACGTTGTGGACCTTCCGACTGGTGCGCAGGATTTCGTGCTCACTCCGACTGAGAACTTCCTGCTCGTCGCAGCCGCCATCATCAAAACCGACGGTGCTTGCGGCGCAAACGCGAATACGGTGCAGATGCTGTCGGGCGCCAATCCGGTCACCAACGCGCTGAACATGCAGACGGCCGGTCCCGCCGGCGCTTCGCTGAATGACCAGGAACGGGCGCAGTTCCTGACCATCGACGACGCGTTCTCTTCGTGGACCGTGGCGTCGGCGATTCACTTCACCACGGTCAACCCCGGTGGCAACTCGGCGTGCAGGGTGATCGTCCAGGGCGTGACGGTGTAACGTAGTTGAATTGGGGGGCACCGGTGAATCCGGCTGTCAAACTGCTGGACTTGGTTGAGGCGGGCGCAGATCCCGGCAAGGTGCTTGAAGAAGCATCGCGCGCCTGGTTACTGCACACCGCGTATCAGGCCAGCGACAGCCAGGGGGAAACACCGGCGCCCGCCAAGTTCGACTTCAACGTCCTCGGGTCGCAGGGCAACGCTCTGTTCGTGTTGGTGAACGGAAAGCGCGAAGCGTATGCACCCCAAGGCGATATGACGCTGACCGATTTGCTCCGCAACGTTTCACAGTGGAGCGTATTCGACAATCAGCGGGCGTATGAGTGGCTTCAGTCGGCGGCGAAGAAAGTGTCGGAATTTCCGGAGTCGGTACAGTCGCAGTTGGCCGGTACTCTTCAGGAGACGACAACGACCGCATTTGTTGCTACTATTCCATCTGCGATGAAGGTGCCTGGCCCTGGGTACACAGTCATTCCGCCGGGAGTATTGAATTTCTCCCTGACGTCTGCGGACCCGGAAGACGGGCATATCCATGAAGTCGTCCTTGACGGCAAGGGTGACGGGATCACTAGTATGGCCGGAACCAAAGTGGCACACGCCCACATCGTTGATCGGTACACTGTACGCGAGTATGTGTCCGAGATCGGCGGGGGGTTCAAATTCAAGTCCGTCCATCCGGACGGTATCAACAAGGAGAAATGATCATGTCAGTGAAAGTCTCATACGAACTCGTGTCGGGCGATCTCAACGCGGCGACGCATTCGGCTCCGATGATTCAGGGCGCATCGTCCTGGTCTACCCACATCCTCATGCTGCGCGTCGGGAAGCTGTATCCCGTCGTGTTGAAGCGCGACAACTTCCGCGCGCTCGACGGCAGCTACGGACGCAACGCGTTCATCCGGGGCGACCTGGATACCGCTGTGTCGTCCGAGGCCACCGGCTGGACCGGCGACGGGGCAACCGTGGTGTTCACGGCGCAGTCGCTGAACAACACGCCGATCCTGCCGTTCTCGGTGGACATCTACTACATCAACGCGGCAGATGTCACGAAGCACGTCTACGACAAGTTCGGCAATGGTATCCTGTACGGCGAACTCACGTCCAGCACGTACAGCGGCGAAGTCGCCATGGGAACGGTGAACTACCTCACCGGCGCGATCACGCTGAGCCTGACCGACAACGCCACGTGGATACCGAAGAACGCAGCCGGGATCAGCGCGAACTACACCTACTGCACGGCGCAGGTCGGGTCCGATACGTCGGCCGGACACAAGCGGATTTACCCGTACACCGCCGGTTCGTACTCCCAGCTTCTGGATTTCCGGTACGTCGCTTCTGTCGCCGGAACCATCGGGCAGGTCGAAGTCGCGCTCGACTTGAAGTAGTGTTCCCGCTGCTGTACGGCTGTGCGCGCCGTGCAACAGTTCCGCCGCAGTGCTGCCGCGGGGACCGAGCAACCCGCGGCAGCACTGCACTTCCCCGCGAGGTAGCCGATGCCTGATCCTGTTGTCCAAGAAGACCTGCTTGCAACACGGCTGGCGATCTTCGATTCGCACTCCCTGCTGACCATTCAGAGTTTGCTTGACAGGTTCACCGACAAAGACGCCGAGGCGCCGATGGTAGCGACGCTGATCTCGATGGCGACCGGAGCGCAGGCCCTGTCGCAGCCGGGCCTGGCTGTGTTGTTTGCTGCGGCGAAGAAAGTGCTCCCGCGCGTGCTGAAGATCGTACAGGCGCGTGAAGCGGCGGACCCCGCGCAGGTAGACGCTACTGATGTCGCGAAGTTGAAGCGGGTGCACCCCGGCGTGGACGTGGCGGCGATCTTGAAGACATGGGCACAGCCGCAGGTGCAAGACGCGAAAGATAATGCACTGGACCGCATCGCGATGTCTGGTATGCAGGAAGGCATACGTGTAACGCTGTCGGATGTGCTGAAGTCGATCTCGGAATCACCACGGTTTGCGGCGTGTAAGTCCGGATTGCAGGAGAATGTGCAGCGGGCGTTTCAGACCGGACTACTTCTCGTCGAGAGTACTTCGTCCGGCCCAAAGGATACGGGCGCGTTGGCTCGGTTGATGGAGTATGTACAGGTACAGGTGAGTTCGACTACCGGACTGCTCAATTACCGCCGTGCCATCCGTGAATTCGCCGCTGTATGAGTCCGCCGGTTGAAACGTCGGCGTTCCGTTCTCTAATTGAGCGGCGCTCGATAGACAGCGGTACCCCCCGAGGCACGATCTACGATGTTCTCCGCCCACTCAAAGACGACCCCGACATCTTCATTTCGTTCAGAACGATGGAGCGCATCGGTATCAATCCGAAGTCAGAGTACGACACCCCGATCGGCGTCTACGCGTACCCGCTGCAGAAAGTGTGGGACGAAGACACGGGAACAGTGGACGTGCCGTTTGCCGGGGAGAATCCGATTGTGCACATACTCCGCCGAAGGAAGGACGTCGGACACGTGCGGGACATCAGTCTCATGCTGACTGCGGCAGGGAATGCAGCGTACAAACGTATTCTTGCAGACCCTGCGTGTGCTGCTGCGATTGATAAGGCGCGGCGTCCAAATGATCGTTCTGAAACTGTTGCGACGGTATTGAATCGGTGGAAGTCCGAGGCGCGTATACAGTCCGTGGGCGGTAAACTGTGGAACGTTACCCGCTTGGCAGCGGAGCGGAATCCGCGTAAGTGGAACCGTGTGCTGCGTGAAGTTTGCGGGTGGGAGAGTATTGCCGATCTCGGCGGCGGTATCATTCACGTCAACGAACCCGTGCAGTGCGTGTTTCTGTCTGTCCGCGGATTCGAGGTTGTGTCGATCGAGCAGAACAAGCGTTACCGTACACCGGCGCTTTCGTTCGACGAATACCAAGACCTGCTGACCGACGGGAATGCAGAGCAGCGGCTGAACCGTGTGCTGTCGTTCGTGCAGCAGTTTCTATCAAACGCCCAGTCCGTCGGTGAAGTCAGCCAGGCGGCGGCATTCTTGATTCGTGCGCTCAAAACCAGTGCGCAGACACACGCCGCTTACCTCAGTATGCTGCAGGCCGGCAGCGGCCTGGTCTGGTGGTCGTCCGGTGGTTCAGGAATGAACCGAGAGCAGCATATCAACCGCGATGCGCTTGTCCGTGTACTGAAGGGCGGCGGGTTTTCTGCCGACGAGACAGCAAGTACTCTGGCTCCGCTGGTGTATCAGATGTTGTTGCGCTTACGGGGGGACGCTGCGGGGGCTTCCCTTTCGCTGATCAACGCGCTTGGCGTGCAACGCGGGTTTGCTGCGGCACTGTTGGACTACACGCTTAACAAGGAAGCGTCGCTTCCACTGAGTTTTGGAAGGGCGTTACTCCACGTACTGATTGCTGTGGCCCCTACAGAGTTACAGTCGGATCAGTTGCGTCCTCAGATACTGCGGTTGGTTCGGGCGTTTCTGGTGTCAGACAGCAATCGGACGTATGAGTCAGATTTTGGCGGTACTCTGGCGTTTCTGTGTACTGAAGGTAAACTTGGGTCTGGTCTGGTACACCCCGTGTTCGACCTGATCGCCGAAACAGACAAGCGGTACATTTCTCCGGCGACGACGATTGCGTTCCTCTGGCGTGCTGCTATTGAGGATGACATGCGGCCGGGCGTCGCACCGGGTATTGGTGACATGGCGACTGAGTTCTTCATCAAAGAGACGCGGCGCCGGTCCGGGTTTGATGCGGCGGTAAAGGACGTGTTCGGGCCGGTACTGAACTACACGTACAGTGAAGGCAAGATCCCGACAGTATATGCCTCCGTTGCAACCGCGGTAGAGACGCTGTGGCGGCAGAAAGAGATCGCTGTGTTGGATGACAGTGTAACGGCAATGCACAAGCTGAACGACTGGATGGGCAGGTTCGCACCGGCGTCGTCGGCCTTGCGGGTGCTGGGTGTATACGAAGCGCTACAAGCGGAACATGACGCTGTCTTGATCGCTGGAGCGCAGCAGGCCGCGGGTGCAGGGAACAGCACATGAACCAGGAGGGTGTTATGAGAACTGATGTACTGTGGTCGAGAATCAAGGCGCGTGAAGTGTTCGTGTTCGGCGTGGAACGGGACGGCGAGGATTACACCGTCGAAGTGTCGCTGCACGCCGACAACAGGTTCTGCTGCTGTTTCGTAGATGACAGATGTGACGACGTTTTCGTTCCTTACGGCGGAGACACGAATAGCGTGACAACGCCGGGACAGGCAGCGGTTCGGGCGGTGCAGTTGCAGTACGGTGAGCCGGAACCCGAGTCAGAAGATGCGGCGGACGAGAAAAAAGGCAAGGGGCAGAGCGAGCCGAAGTAGTCTTTCGCCCTGCACTGTAGTATTAGACCCCGTACCACAGCGGCCAGTGCCGCGGGAGTATGTTCATGTTCGACATCAAGACCAAGTTGATGCAGTTGCTTCATGGGTCCGATACTGAAGGCGGAGACGGCAGTACCCGGTCGGACCGGGAGATCGATGCTATCCGTTGTCTGGCGGCGCGTACTGCGGAAACTGGAGTGGTCAATGAAGTAACGACGGGTACGGAGAAGTACATCGAACTGGAACGGCTGCGGCAGATGGTCCCGAGTCACAGGTGGGATGACGAAGAGCAGGCACTGGCGTTACGCACACTCAATAGCGTCGCTATCCAGATCGGGGCAGACTTGCGCGCTGCGGGCTTTCACCAGAATAGTGTGAGCGCCGATAAGGGCACGGGCTGGATTCAGTTTACCCGCGGTCCGGCGGTGTTGACGTTCACGATCGGATTCGGTGGGCCGATTACTGCCGCAGATCCTGTGACGCTTCAGCCGAAAGACAAACAACGCCAGGTCAAGATCGAGTGGGTGTGGAAGCCCGGTGAACAGCAAGAGGTATTGTTGCAACAGGAGTTCAACTCTCTGCGTTCCGCCGTGCAGGCCGTACTCGATCAGGCGCGCGTCAGCAACGCCGCGGGTGAAGCTCCCGGACAAGGAGAGTTACCGTTCGGGCGGGCGAACGAGTCTGTCGATCCGAAGCACGTTCTTCGCCGTCTGATGGAGGCCCCCACCGTTAGTCCGGAGCAGCAGTTTGTCGCGCTGGTTCCGTTCGACAAGGCGGCACTGCATCTTGACGGTGATACGTATTTCTACCGCTACAAGGGAACCGAGTACTTGTTCGACCACGATGTGCATACCGACCCGAGCAGGTGGACCGGCAGTCTGTACGCTGACCTTTACGTCTTCAACGGTCAACCGTATGTGGACGTCCGCGAAGCTGACGAGGAGTATGTGCAGGACACCCTGGCGCAGATCCGGTCGGGGGAGATCAAGAACGAGAACGCAGAGATCGCGTATCCCGGAATGACGGTAATCGCTTATCTGGCGCGACACGCCGATTATAGCAGGGTGGAGAGGGCGTATCGTGGTGCGTCGCAGGCCGTTGCTTCGCTCGCGCCGGGCACCGAATTCCAGTTTGTCACGCAGCCGGAGAAATGGGGATTGTCTTCACTTGACGGTGAACCGACGATTATCGCTGTGGCTGACGATAAGGCCGATGCTGTAGTCCGGGATCTTCGTCGTGTTCCGGGCCTGTACGTTGTCGCTACAATGCGGAGTGGCGTCGGTACGGGTAAGTGGGCAGGGAGCAAGAATGGTGCAGCGTTGGGCGAGGGATACCAGGGTACCAACGACCCGGAACCCAAGTTCAAGTATGGGGACGCTGTAGAGTGGGACATCGGGACATTCGGTACGTCGTCACACAGTGTCATGTCCGGATCGATTGTCTCGATCGGCGGCTATGAGGGGGAGAAGTACGGCGGCTGGAAATACAAGGTGCGGGAGAAATGGCCGGGCGGGAAAACCGAGAGCAAGTACCATAACGAGGTGAACCTGCGGCCAGCTTCGGCAGCTACCAGCGAAGCCGCTCCTCCACCGATGGACCCGGTTGATGGGGCAACGGATACCGGTGCTGACCCTACCGCAGGTTTCGGCAGCAACGAGAACCGTGAACCCGACCAGGAAACTGACATCATCATCAGCGACATCGGTCGCGGCAAGTCGGCGTACATCGCTGGTTACGCTGGTAAATCGTTCGGGCAGTGGGACGAGTGGGACGAAACAATTGCCGGGATTAAGGCGTGGATGAAGAAGGAGAACTTCTATCCCGACGTAGCGTTCGTCAATGAGCGCGGCAACGTATCGTGGGTGAACCTGGATACCGGTGGGTACTACGAGAGTGCGACGTTGGCCCGTGGGCGCTCCATCAACGAGGAAGTCACAGACGAAGATGCCGTGTCGTGGTTTATGGTCAGTGATGTTGAAAGCGAGTTACAGGAATACCCGTACCCGGAACGTGGTACCGCGGCGGTTACACGCAACAATCCGCCGGTCGCAACACCAGACGCGATCGCTGTGTGGAAGCAGTTCAAGCTGGCGGTCAAGACGGCATTGAACGCCTGGGTGCAGCAGGGGCACAAGTTCGCAGACGGCTTCGACGTAGACGTTATGATGCGCGAAGACGCGCCGGTGGACGTGCTGCTGACACTGAACGGGGAGGGTGCTGGTATCTGGGACGGGCGGTGGGATAGATTCTTCGCCGACACGAAAGACCTGAAGCCGTTAGAGCGGTTCCTGAAAAGTGAATTGGAAGAATGGGCTAATGTCGGGGCGGGCAAGATGAACGCAGCGCTTGCCGACGCCGCTCGCAGTTACATTCAGAGCCGGGGTGTAGTGCTCCGGGAAGCTACGTTCGCTCAGCGGGTTGTCCGTCGTTTGCGGCTGAATGAGGCTGTTGTCGGCGACGTGCTGAACAGCCATCTCGGTCGCGGGGTTACCGATGCTGATCCCCGGCTGAAGCACTGGATCAGCACGTTCGCTCCTGTTGTTTCCGAGAAGCTGCAGGAACGGGGGTTTACCGTGCTGGACTCTCTGATATCGCGTGACCTGGTGTCCGCCGGTCTCGGGGTGTTCGTGCGGTCTTCGGTGGCTTCTCTCCGTCGAAGCGATGATCAGGACGACGATGCCGTGCGGGGCCTCCCTCTTCGTGTGGAGCAGACAGAGCTTGACCTGTGGTACAAGTTGCGGGGTCTGTCTACGCCGGAGGGTCGTGTCAGCGGTGTGCGTGCATGGCTGTCGCCGAAGGACTGGCGGAACCAGACCGGCTTGATACCTGAGTTGCACCTGTACGTCACGATCGGCGGGACGGGCGGAACGGCGATTCGACGGGCGATTCGTGACCGCCTTGACGTGCAGCCGCCGAAGTATGGCCGTCGCGCTACTGATAGCCTGCAGCAGCCCGCGGCGTCTGAGGGCGTCCGTCAATCTGACGAACACTGGAACGTCAGTGTAAACGCTGACGATCAGTACAGCGGGATCATCGACAAAGTTGCGGTAGCACACGGCGGGCAGGCGCAGCGGGCCTACAAGATCGTCCGTGGGCAGTACAACATCGACAGGCCCGAGACGGTGTTTCACTTCAAGTCGGAGAAAGACGCCGAGGCATTCGAGCGGGACGTCCGTGATCAGGTAGACACGGCAGCGGTCGCGATGAGGCAGCGGTGGGTCGGGCTGGAAGAAGGGCTGCGGGATAACATTCGACAGGAGAGTGCCATGGATGCGACGGACGTGAAGACAAGATTCAAGCAGTTGGTCGAGGGCGTGCCCGTGCAACTGACGGCAATCCCACCTGCTGGACGGCAGCACAAGTGCCCGCTCAAACTTCGGAGCATCAACGAAACGCGGCTTTCCCGCAAGACAGCGAAGGACTTCCTCGCCGGTAAGCTCCCGCTTACCACAGATCCCGTCATGTTCATGCGCAACGGGCTGAAGGCGACACTGAAACTCGGGCTGACCGTCTTCAATCCGACTACACACGAATACTCGTCGCTTGAACGGGACAAGCTCGATGCCGCCGACGAGACGCAGTTGCGGGCGTGGTTGCAGGAATATGCGACACACGGTACCGTGCAGGAATTGCTGCCGGCTGCTAGAATAGGTGAAGTTGATACCGTCCGTAAGTGGGACAGTCTGCTGAGGGCGGCAAAAGCAGCGGGGCCTGGTGTGTACGCCATGATGAAGGCTGAAACCGGCGGAAACCGCGAAGACACGCTGGTAGACAAGGCGCAGGAGATGGACGGCGGGTATACCGACGGGCACAAGATATGGCACCCGACGGACGTTCTTGCGGCAGCGACAAAGGTCGGCGTGTCAATGCCGGCGTGGGAGACCTGGAAGCTGTGGCCTGCCGAAGCGAACGCTCAGATTCCCGTGTGGGCGCGGTATGGCGGCGATACTGTCACCGTTTGGTCGAACGGTGGATTGTCCATCCACTCCACCGCATACAAGGGTAACTTCCTCGCTGAAGTCGGCGACTGTACTGGGATAAGCCAGCACATTAATACCACCAACTTGCGGGACGTACTGGCACAGGGGGCTGTCACAGGTGTGCAGGCGGGCACTGACGGTTACAGGGCGTATTTCCATTTCACTTCGGCGCGGGGGGACTGGCTTGTTGTCGGCGAACGGGATGCTGCTGCTGACCCTGTACAGGTACCCGCAACAACAGCGGAACAGCCGTCGGAACCGCTGCCGGCTGCTGAGTCGAAGCAGTACCAGACGACGGGTTACTCGATCTCTGAAGGCACCGAAACAACACTGTACACAAGAGCGTTCACGGAGCAGGCGGCTGTGCGTGAATGGACGCGCAGGTCTCCGACGAAGTGTACTGTCCGTCTGGTGGAGCAGCCCGCTCCCATTACCGAGCAGGCTGGCGTAGACAGCACAGTCCGCAGACTCATGGCGTCCGGTATGTCGCCGAAAGACGCGTTGACGGAAGCGATCCGGAAGGCGGCGGGCGGTCTGCCGGCAACTCCGCCGAAAGCTGCACTGTTCATTACCGACAAAGGGCAGACCAACGCGACGCACCATGACGGTCTGACGTACTTCATCCCGTCGGCAGAAGCGTCACGCCTCGGGCTTGAACAGCGGGGCGGCTCGCTTCGGGCAGTAATCGTGATCGGTGGGAAGGAATACGAAGTCGAGAGTCAGTACTGGGATCAGGAATCTCCCTACTACTTTTCGATCGGCGCTCCCGCTAAACCGAGGTAGGTGCATGGACTCTGCTACCCGCATATTCATGCGACTTGTAGAGATGGAGGAGGCAACAACAGTGTATCACGTGACGGCGGGGCCGTGGGACGGTAAGGATCTGCGTCCGCTGCTGGACCGGGTGCAATCCGGAGAGATTACCAGCGAAGACGCGAAAGCGGCGTGGGAAGAGCGGTATGCTGAATACTACTCTGACCGGGCGTGGAACATTCTGCTGGGTACCGATGGCAGGGAGATTCACTGTCACGCCACGCTGTCAGCGGCGCTGGAGTACAAACGTGATTACGCACCGAACGGCGATGTACTGGAACTGGACGTCGCCGGACTCACGACGGTTGGTGTGGGTGGTGAGTACGTGCATCCTGTTGTCCGTGATACCATTCCGGCGGCAAGGATCAAGGTAGTTGCATGACAGACGAAGCCGTTACTCGGTTCACGGGTCTCGCCGAGGCTGTCCAGTTGGGGAACGAGGAACGGGCGTATTTCGATGACCTGCAACAGCAGCTCAATGCTCGTGCTCCGGTGTGGTTGCGTTTCGAGATCCGACCGCGGTTACAGATCTACCAGGCGGGCGTACCTGCTGTTGCAGAGATCCGCATTGTGCGCCCGGCCGAAACGGACAAGCACGGAACCGTTGTGATGCTGTACCCGTATCAGGACTCGGCGGAACTGGATTTCGTAACATCGGGGCGGAAGACATCGACAGTAGACACCGTGACAGTACACTCGCTGGCGACAGGCAAGCTCGCGGATGCCGTGGTCGCTCTGGTACTGCGACACATCGAGGAACCGCGAGAACGGACGCGGGCCTACGGGACGCCCACCGTGAGTGAAGCGCCGAAACCAAAACAGGAATTTGACACCGCGGGCGGGAAGTGTATGAAGCGCGGGTGCACGGCACCGGCAACACACAAGGCGAAGTGGGCCGAGGGCGCTGCATTCGTTCGGTTCTGCGACAAGCACTGGGACGTCTGGTCAAAGGAGCATAAGCCGGGAACAGGTGACGACTACTTCGACCACCAGAAGATTGAGGCTGACGAACAAACCGAGTTCCGCCGTTTGGCCGGACAGACACTCGACGAGTTTGTGGCGAACGATATCGTGTATCTCCGCAAGTACCTCACGATGTCGGACAAAGAGAAGATGACAGAACTGATGGAGCGGTTCCCATATGAAGCGTTCGACTACATTGAGGGAGTGAACCCGGACGCCCTGGCGGAGAAGGGGATCGGTGACGGCAGTGAGATGGAGCAGTACGCTGAAAGGATGCTCCCGTTCACTCCCGATGACTGGCCAGGCGTGAACCTGGAGGATTTCGCTTCTCGCCTCTTGTCCGGCTCTGACCCTGCAAATGTCCCTACCTGGGCGCACATGTCTTTCGAGCAGATCGTCAAGAATCAGTGGCTCGTTCATTTCTCAGACGCGGCAGGCAATATCGCCGGTGAGGGATTTACGCGTGGAATGGGCGACCTTGCTCGGCTCGGACTGACGACGTACTTTTCGGACCGGGAACTAAAGCACGGGGGATACAATTTCGCGTTTACGCCGGGCGATGCGCTTCGATTCGGGCGGGTTCGTAGCGGCAAAGCGCAGTATGGGAAGGAAGCGATCATGTTCCGCGCTTCCGGAGCACAAGTTCATCACTGGGGGGATGAAGAAAACCAAGTGATCGTGTGGGGCGAGACAGCCCGCGATCTTGTGTACCTTCAGTCTAACGACGGGCTGGAGTTCTACGTCGCACAGCCGGGGACGAACAAGGAGTTTGTCCGGGGGGATCTGAAGAAGGTCATGTCTTGGGTCGAAGCCAACTACGCGCAGTACCGGAAACAGGTCGGGAACCGGCAGCCCGGCGGCGTAAAGTACCGGGGCTTGGGGCGGTTGTACTGATGGATACGGCGCTTACCCGCTTCCGGTCGTTGGTAGAGTTTGCTGCTGCGACGACGTCTGAACTCTCTCGTTCCTATTACCACGGTACGACGAAGGAGCGGGGCGCTGCCATCATGCAGGCGGGAGAGATTCGTCCCGGAGCAGCGGTACAGGGGCGCGGCCGACTGGACCCTGTTGTCGGTCGGACGTACTTGACGCCCGATATCGGGTACGCTCTGATATACGCGTTAGGCGGTAACTATGCCGGTGTGCCGAACACTGCTTACACCGGGCGAGGTTACGTGTTCGTGGTGCCCGGTACCGAACTCACTGACATCCAGCCTGACGAAGACCAAGTCGGCGAACTGATCCACACCCGGACGGTTACGCCTGAAATGAAAGCGCAGTTCGGGTATAAGATGGATCAGACCCAAGTACCTGACTGGGTCTACAACTGGGGCCGGAAGGTGGTTTCACCGCGCGCATGGGAGAAAGCAGAGGACGGGGAGTACTCGTATTTTGCAGTGGCGGGTAAACAGATGCTTCGCAAGATGTCGCAGACACAGAAGCGTGAACTGTTGGACCTCGGTATGCACGTTGCTAACGAGGGTACGGTGCGCCCAACTGAAGTGTGGTTGGTTGACTGGTCAAAGGCGCCGCAGTTCAAGCGCGATGGGTCCAATTTCTTCGAGATAGCGCAGCGGGTAGACTGGAAGCCCGCGGATCGAGGTACGGTATGATCGGACTCCGCAAATTCCTCGTCGCTGTTGTAGCGATCACCGCTGTTGCCGGGATGTCGATGTTTGACGCTTCCGATGCTGCGCTCTACACGCTCGGCGGGATTGTGTCGGTGTATTTCAGCGGACAGTCGTTCGTTGACCGGATCGTGAAAAAATCAGGAGGTGGATGATGCCTACAGGAATGTCGTACGCGCTCGCACGCAAGTCCGGGCAGCCGGTCAAGAACGTCGAACAGTACTGGAAGGAAGCCAAGATGGCTGCTGCCGAGAAGTTCGGCAAGAAAGAGAGCGAGTTCGACGACCAGGCATGGAGTTACGTGACTGGTATCGTCCAGCAGCGGCTTGGGCTGAAGAAAGAAGAGTCGGCGGAAACGCGGTACCAGCGGACGGCGCAGGGACTGATTGAACGCGTGTTGCAGGGAGCAGACGCTGACGCGCTGGTAGCTGGTCTCAATGAGGTAACCGCAGCAGGTGTCGCCGGGGGCTTGGGTGCTGCCGGTGCTGTTGCACTCGCTACCGGGCTGACGGCGGCACCGCTCGTTGCGTTGGGTACCGGTGTCGGACTCGGGGCGGGTTTGCTCTGGATCAATGACAGAATTCAGCGGGCGAAGTTCAAAACGCGGATTGCAGCGGCGAAAAGGCAATACGGTTTGGATGTGAGTGAAATCGGTGACATGTTCCGCCGTGCAACGGAGTATCGACTTGGTAGGGGGGGGGCGGTGATGCCTTCCGACTATGAGCGCGCTTGGAGCGAAGTAGAAGCTGAACTCAGTAACGCAGAGCAGCGTAAGCCGGTCCCGTCTGATTCCGCCGGCGCTCCTACTGCTCTGCCGCCGGCGGTAAACGCCCCTGTCATAGCCCCTGTGGCGCCGCAAGCATGACCGGCCCACTGACATGCTCGACCTGCGGTACTGCTGCTCGCAGGATCAACTGGAAGCAAGACGGGTCAGAGTACGACATCGTCTGCCCGCTCGGGCATCGGCAACGGGTAAAGCGGCAGAACATCGTGGAGCACTGTGACATCAACCGCATGTTGTGTGAAGGCGCGTCCGAAAGGAAGCTGCCGAAGATCACCGGTGTGCGAAACCTGTACAAGGTTTTTCTCTCTGGTGTCCTGACCGGTGTACTGCCGGCTGAGGGAGAGTGCACGTTGCAGGTGAAGCACAAGGACGGACTGGCTTACGTGCAGGTGGCGCAGGGGGCGAAGATGTGGTTGGCACAGGCCCCCGACAGACTACCCGAGTATACTGGCCCCGGACTGGTACTCTCCATCGCAGGCCCCACGAACCCTGGTGTTGCCAGCAGGGCGATGCGGATGTACATCGTCGAAATATCGCAGGGCATCCAAGGTCCGGAGATCGACCTAGACCCCGTCGCTGAAAGTGTTGGGCTGGTACAACGCGACCGCGATCGAAAGGGATTACCTGATCCGACACTGTCCGCCGCTGCTAAGAAAGCGCACAGGCTGAAGCGGGAGCAGTACAGGTCCGGTGTAGAGAAGTGGACGAAGTCGGCCGCGGGTAAGGCGTTCTACCGCAGGCTCGCCCGTTGGAACGCGCAACATGGGGGGGCGGACGACCCGGCACAGGGTGTGACGGACGTATTGGATAAACAGCGCAACGGAAAAGAGCAAGAGCCGTCGATGATGGACTTGTTGCGGAAATCGCAGAAATGAACGAGCGGAATACGTTCCGTTCCCTGGCTGAACGCCGTTCAATCGACAGCGGTCCCCGCGCTACGATTTACGATGCACTTCGACAGTACAAGGACGACCCGGACATCTTCGTCTCGTTCCGCGATCTGACGCCTGTTCCGCCGCCTGTAATGCGTCCCGGATTCATACCGACTAAACGCGAATTGATCAAAGCACAGGCCGACCTCATGCAGAAACGGAAGTCGAGTCTGCCGCTGGCTACCCGTATCGGTATCAACCCGAAGTCAACTTTCGGCACACCCAACGGCGTCTATACCTATCCGCTGCGCGAAGTGTGGGATGAATATGGCGGACAAGTGCGGCTTAACACACCATACGGTAGTGACAGGCCGGTCGTTGCCGTGCTGCGGCGGAAGCACGGTGTTTCTTTTATCCCGGATATCCAGGCCCTAGCGTCTACCGACTTCGACAGGTACCGTGCCGTACTGCTTGATTACGTGCAGCAGAATTTCGCAGCAGACGAATTAGCAGGTGAAGACGACGATAGCTCCGACGATCGCAGCCTATCGCCGGAGTCAGCCGTCAATCAGTGGTCGAATCAAGCTCGGCAGAAGAGCTACGGCGGACGACTCTGGAATATCACCCGCATGGCGGCGAAGCGGAACCCGAACAAATGGAACTGGATCTTTCGCACTTTGCTCGGGGTTGAAGGCGTCGTGGACCTTGGTGCTGGTATCATCCATCCGAGTGAGCCGACGCAGGCCGTATTCTTCTCCGTCAAAGCATTTGACGTCGTCACGCTTGAACCGAACGTCCTCCGGCGTAAGACGTACTTGAATATTGAAGCGCTGATACAGGAACTGCCGGAAATGACCGGGACTGCCGCTAGATCGGCGCTGGACTGGATCGGTATAGACCCGAAATCCGGGGGTGCGGCAGTTACGGCAGAGAGGTTGAATATTGCACGTCGCCTTGTGCTTGAAGGGAACCATAATCCTGAACTCGCCGCTGTGCTGTGGCGTTACGCTACCCACACCGAGTTCGTCTCTCTTGTCGAACTAGGTGTGCTGGCATGGTCGCGGGTACTGTCGGACGCGCAAGCTGGTTCACTCGCGTCTCGTATTATCGCCGGGGCGCTGGCTAGTCAGTCCCTCCCTTCTGCTCTTGCTGACGCTGTGACAGTGTGGAAGGCGTCCAGCGCTCTGTTCGATCGACTCCGTCAAGCAGCGGCGCTTGACGCTCCCTCTTTGTTGTTACACCCCGGCGGTACCGTGTTCCCACGATTACGCTATATCACTACTGCCCGTCAGTTGTACCGGGCGCTTGGTCTACTAGAAAAGGATCTGGACCAGGACATCGAGGACCGGGTGCTGTCTGTTATTGCCACTTGGTTGCAGCAGGGCCGTTCTACTTCAATCCCGGCTGATGCATCGGATCGGTCGGTTGCGGACGATCTTGTCGCATCAATGCAATCCGGGTTCGCTACACTGATTCAGCGCGCCGAGGCTGAAGCGATCACCGCGCTTGAATCATCCGAGACAGCGAAGCAATACCGCGCCGTCGCGCTTCTGGTTCGCATGATTGGCGCTGGGTTCCGTGTGCCAGATGCTCCGGCAGCAATTTCAGCAGTGTCGCGTGGTTTGCCGCCCGTTGCAGCGCTGCAATTGCTACTGTCGCCACTTCCGTTGGTTTCGCCGATGCGGTACTACGCGGGCGTCCTGAGCGACGCACTCCCTCCGATCTTCGCTGCTACGCGACGGCTTACATCGGCCACTGACTTGGAGGCGGTCGTGTCGTTGGCGTCCCGTGCCCGCCTCGTGGGGCCGCTGTTCGATCGATTGGTAGACGTAGCGCATGACCGGCAGCAGGAACTGAACCAGGCGGCAGCATGACTGCGCTGTCTACATTCCAGTCACTGGTCGAACGGCGTGCTGTTGATCTGCCGCGTGAGCCTGTTTCTGATCGGCTAGCGAAGTACAGAGGGCGTGCTGACGTGTTCGTGTCGTTCCGTGATCCTGTTGGTGGTGCTCCGAAGATCGGCATCAACCCGAAATCTACATTCAACACGCCGAACGGCATCTACGCGTATCCCATCGACTACGCCATTCAACACGGTCAGATGCGCGTGCCCTACGGTCAATCCCGCCCACTGGTGTACGTGTTACAGGTGAAGCCGGATACAAACTTCTTGAACCTGGAGTCCCTGACACCAGCACAGTACGCCGCGATGAAGCCTACATTAGCGCGGTACAAAGCAGACGGATCTACGGCGTCAGCGGCTGAGGCGCAAGAGCGAATGGATTCCGATTTTCCCGCTTGGGAACGCTGTGCCCGAGTGGGTACACCTGCCGGTAAACTCTGGAACGTGACCCGCTTGCTGGTAGCCAACAACCCGAACAAGTGGAACTCTGTTTTTCGCTCAATTCTTGGGTTCGACGGTGTTCTTGATCCGGGGCTGGCAGTCATACACGGTAACGAACCGACGCAAGCGGTGTTCTTCTCGATGCGCCCGTTGCATGTGTTGGAAGTGCTCGATAACAAGGAATACGAATCCGGCGCTGCCGCCTACGTTACACCGCAGACACACGCGTGGTTGAAGCGGTTACGCCTGTTCGGTACTCCCGGCTACACCGATGCGTCTGATCTGGCCGCAAAGCTGGCATCGGCTGGGATAGCGGAAATGGAAGCAACGGTACGGCATCTCCTCATGCAGGTATTCGCTCCGTGGATGCAGAGTATGGCGCATCCCGGTCCGATGGAGGGTATCCTGCATTTTGTGTCGGTGCTCCGTCAGCAGTTGGGGGGTGAGTTTGATCCAGCATTCCGCAAGAGCCTATTATCCGGCCTGTTCCGCGCTACAGTGCAGCGCGCATTACAGCCGGGCATCGGCCGGGTTTTCGCCGTCGTGCTCCGGTCTATTGTCGGTAATACGACAACGAAAGAAGTGCAAACAACGCTCGGCCTGACAGTGGACGTGATCCAAGGCTACATCCCGTCAGACGTCTTGAAGGGCGGGGGCAGCACATCGTCGCGGAATCTGCTGGAAAGTTTCTTACGCGCAGTCGCCGATCTCGTTGTTTCGCCGGAGGTCAAAGCAATTACAACGAAAAGCCTGACATCATGGTTCACGCAGTTCGTGCAGAAAGCGCGGGCCATGGTTACCGCAGACAATCAGATCCACAGCGTACTGCGGGGGACGCGTACAACCCTGTTTGAAATTGCAAATGTCGGCTGGTGGACCCGTGAATACGCGGCGTTGCTGGCTACACAGTTGGACCTACCGGAAAACTAGGAGGCAGATATGCTACAGCCTATCGTCGATACTTACTATCCGAGCTACACGGTGATGACCGAAGACCGCAGATCACTGCCGCCCGGCATCATCATGCGCGTCGGTGGGCGCTCGCAGACGTCCGATACGAAGAACGAGAACAACAGGGTGTACAAGCGGTCCCTGTGGGAGAAAACGCTGAACGATCCCGCGATTAAGACAAAGATCGCCGAACGTCGGATGTTCGGGAAGTTGGGACACCCGAAAGATGAAGACGCGTCGAAACCCGAAGACGTGTCGCATATCGTTACCGAAGCGCGGCTGGAACCTGACGGGTCGGTGTACTGCCAGTATGACATTCTCGACACACCGCACGGGCACGTTGCCGCTACGCTGCACCGCGCGAAGGCCGGTCTCGGAACGTCATCCCGAGGTAAAGGATCGACTATTGTCGAGAACGGGCTTGAAGTCGTGAACGAAGCAGACTACGCGCTGTCTACCTGGGACTTCGTTTTGGAGCCGTCCACCCCCGGAGCGTACCCACGTGTGCTCTCCGAAGCGAAAGAGGCCGAGGAACGAACGCGTGTGCGCGAACCGCTGCTGAAACTGATAAACGAGGCCACTGACACTAAGGTGATTGAAAAATGTGCGTCGTTAGGGGCGGAGATCCGAGACTCCGTATTGGTAGAACATGCTCTCGCCAAGCTCTCGCAGAGAGCCAATGGGGAAGGGGCCGCTATGCCGCACGCAGAAATCGAACGAGTAATGACAGCGATCACCGCACTTACCGAAGCCACGGACAGCATGAAAAAGGACATCGCTTTTGTGATGTCACAGGCGGCGTCGAAGAAGTACAAGTGTGAATCGTGTCACAAAGAGTTCGTGCGCGACGGCAGATCGCTGCCTGAAGGCGGGCCGTTGACGTGCCCGCATTGCAATGCAACTGGAACAGCAATTCGCCCTGTTGCAGAATCGGCACAGGATAATGTCATGCTGGCGAAGCGGCTTGAATCGGCAGAACGGCTGCTGGGCAGTTCTCTTCAGATGCTTCAGCGGTACAAACTGTACGAATCTCGCGCCAAGGCCGAGGGCCGCATTCTCGAAGCGCTGCTTGACACGCTCAACCAGAGAGAAACGGCGCGTGTTGCCGGTGCTGTGCTGCGGCACACGAAGCCCGCGTTCGCCCCGATGGCGCGCCGCCTGCTCGGTGAGTGCAAGACGAAGTCGGACGTCCGCCGCGTGTGGAAGACGCTGAGTGAGACGGGCGGTGCTGCCGTTTCCGCAGCGAAGCCGATTCACGAACAGGTACCCGCGCTGAAAGCGACGACACAGGAGGAATTCTCTCGTGCTGTCGCAGGACTGAAGGGCGAGCCGAATACGACTGACCCCGACACGGCGGTCCTGGAGTACAAGGATGGCACCGGAAAGCTGATCGCTCGTGCTGCTTATGCCAAGGGCAAACCGCCGGCGTACTCCATGTTGAAGGAAGACCGCAAACCGCAGCAGATCGCTGAGGGTGTGGGCCTGACGCCGATCGGACCGAATGTGAACGAGGTCGTCGTCGGAGGCACGCGTATCCTGTTCTCGTACAGGACGCCCGTAGCGTATTCAAAGGGCGGCGAAAACTTCCGTACCGACAAGGCATGGTCGAGCACGACTACGCGGCACATCAACCGCTGGCTCGGCGGTGCGCAGGCCAAGACGGTACCGCAGTCGGACCTGGACAGCTTGCTCGCGTCCGTCACAACCAACGAAGCGGCACGTTCCGCCGTGAAGGCGAAGATCAACGAGGCCGAAGAGACACCGCCGCCGGAATCCAGCACGCCTCCCGCTGCTGACACGGGAAAGAAGACAGGGACGCCCGGTTCGATCTCCTGGGGCACCATGCGGCTTCAGGATCTGCTTCCCCGCTTCCTGGACGAACTGGAGGATCTCGACGCCGACAAAGCGAAACAGGTCCAGCAGGAAATCAAGGATGCAGCGAAGACACCGCTGTCCGACCTGGGCGCAGACGATGACTGGTGGCAGTCGGACCTTGCGTCCGACATCCTCGCTGAACTCTTCGATGCCCTGGACGAGCACGCCCCCGCCGGTCACTACTTCGGCGCCTCCGAGGGCGACGGCAGTGATTACGGCTTCTGGGGAACCGACGACGAGTCGTCGAAGGACGAAGCCAAGCGGACGCGCCGTGTCGGCGGAGCCAAGCAGCGGGCGATGCAGCAGATCAAGCGGAACAGGCGGAATGTGAACGAAGCCGCCGACTCTACTTCACGTGAACCTCTCCCCGGACAGAACCGGGGTGTGGATACTGGACTTCCCGTCCTGAATTCGCCTGTGTCCGCAACAGCAGACATCATGTCGATCTTCCGGAGCAAGGTCCAGCGGTGACAACGACTTCAAACCCAAGGAGTATACGATGATCATCCTTTCCGAAGAGTACAAACGCGGCGTAACGGAGAACCAGAATCTCTGCGAGTCGCTGGTCAGCCGCAAGGACCGTTGCCTGTACGAGGGCAAGATGCCCGACGGCAACACGATGAAGTGGACGATGGGCGAGTTGCTGGAGGGGATCAAAGACGAGAAGAAGCGGCAGCAGACCGCCCTCCTCCTCCACAACCAGAACGTGTACTACCGGAGTCTGGAAGAGACGACCCGTCTCTCCTACGTCGGCTCGTTCGACCGCTGGTCCTACCCGGTCATCGCTGCGGTGTTCCCGAACCTGATCGCTCACGACCTGGTCTCCATCCAGGCGATGAACGGCCCGACGTCGATGGTCTTCTTTATGAAGTTCCTGTACGGCGTCACGAAGGGCGCAGCGAAGGCGGGGCAGGACATCCTGACCAACCCGAGCACGAACTTCGGGTCGAAGACCATCGAAGGCGAGTCGATCGGTACCGGTGACGGTGCCACGCAGGTATTCGCCGGTACGCTGTCATGGGTTCCGGTTCACTCCGGTACCATGCTGTTCTCCGACGGCGATACGCAGATCGTGACCGACAACGGCGCTGGTGTGCTCTCCGGTTCCGGCACGGGCACGATCAACTACTCGACCGGGGCGTACTCGATCACCTGGACTGCCGCTCCCACCGCGGGCGCTGCCGTCGTCGTGACATACGACTATGACAACGAAGGCAATAGCCTTCAGGCCGAGCTTGACTTCGTGATCACCGGTTCGCCGGTGACCGCAGTCACTGACAAGCTGATCAGCAAGTTGTCGCTTGAATCGGCGATGGACTTCAGGGTTGTGCACGGCAAGTCGGCCGATGTCGAACTGATGTCAGCGCAGGTGAGCCAGGCCAAGTTCGAGATCGACCAGAAGGTCATCAACGACTGCATCAGGATTGCTACCAACCAGCAGGTGGCGTGGAGTGCCACCCCCCCCGCCGGAGTGTCGTACACCGAGCACAAGCTGTCGATCGTGGACACGCTGGTCGGTGCTAGCAACAAGATTTACGAGACCACGCAGCGTGCACGCGGTGACTGGATTGTCGCCGGCGTCGGTGTCTGCAACGTCATCGAGACCTTGCCTGGTTTCAAGGGCAACGGCAAGAAGATCTCCGGCCGCGGCATCCAGCACATCGGAACGCTGAACGGAACCTGGGAAGTCTACATCAACTCGTACATGGCCCGCGCGACGTACTGCATGGGGCACAAGGGCGAGGAAATGTGGGATACCGGGTACATCTTCTCCCCGTACCAGATGTTCGAGCACGTGCCGCCCGTCACCCTGACCGACTTCCTCACCCGCTTCGGCATCTGGAGCAGGTATGGCAAGAAGGTCGTGGACGGCGGGTTCTACTGCACTGGCACCTGTACTTCGCTCCCGGTGTAACGTTCGTCAGTCCCCGCGCTTGGGCTGGGGGGCCTCCCCCCTGACGCCGGGTCTCCCGGCCCAAGTCGCAGCACTCACTAATACATGGCACTCTCAGCAACTATCGTAAGTGATTACGTCAAGCGGATGCTCGGCCAGGACACCACGTCCGGTGTCGTGGTCGAACTCACACCGAACATGATCACTGAGTGCCAGAATCAAGCATTGCGGCTGTACAATCGGTATCGCCCGTTTCGTAAGGAAGCACAGATCGCCGTGACAGCCGGAGTACAGAAATACGTGTTGACGACATACGGTAAAGGTCTGGTAGACTTCCAACTGAAGCCGCGTGCGCGTCCGGTTCTTGCGTCGGTTGACATCTTCAACCCGTATCAGATGGTTCGACAGCCGCTCAGACTCGACGAGTTCATTACGGACCGAGCGCACTTGGCTCTAGCGGCACAGGTACTGTCGGCAAATCTGGAGTGGGATTGGGAGCGTGACACACACACGCTGTGGATCGCATCCAACGTTACTGAGAGTACGACCGGCGTCTACACGTATCTGGAAGATCGGGCTGTGACGGATATACTGCCTGATGACGAGGACTGGTTTCTGCGGTACACGCTGGCGACGGCGAAGATGCCGCTCGGGCGACAGCGGTCGAAGTACGCCGTCGTCCGCGGGGCCGAGCACGAGTTTCAAATGGACGGTCCCGCCCTGCTTCAGGAAGCAAAGGACGAGTTGCCGCTGTTGGAGCAGGAACTGCGTAACAGGATCGGCGAGATCGGCGTGCCGCTGAGGGCATGATGGATGAAGACCTCGTTCGAGACCTGGTACAGGCGGTGGTTGACGGGGGCCGACCGGAACAGGTACTACACGAAGCGCTCACTGATACATTCGATGCGGATATTGCCGAGGGGGTGCTGGCGTCGAAGTCGTTGTTCCGCCGACCGCTTGCATCAACCAGCGATGTTGCGGCGGCCCTACTCGCTGCACGTGGGCATCTTCAGGAAGATGTACGATTCTACACCAGACCCGAAGTGCTTGAAGGACTGGACTACCTTATTGAGTATGTTGTGAGAGTTGGAGGCAAGAGATGAAAGTGCACGAACAGATTGACGCAGGCAACGCGTTCAAGTCCATCCTGACCGGGTCGAGGCCGAGCACGAGTAAGCCCGCTGCCGGTCCCGGCGTAGTCAATGAAGACACTGGCGACGAACCGCTGATCACCATCGAACCGGCTGAAGCGAAACGGCTCGGGCTGGCGATGATGGACTGGCACTCCAGTGCCAGTGATCCGATCTACGCCGCAGGATCGTTCCTGTACGGCGGGCATGCGGTAAACCGGGACACGCTGATCGCAGCAATAGCGAACCTGCGGAAGAATTCTGAGTCGTCCGCTCAGCGGCTGGCGACCCGACTGGAACGCGCCGCGGGGCTGGGGCAGAAGAACGAGGGTCGCTTCGATCGGGATGCTCCGGGTTCCGGTCAGGACACGGTCAGCGCGAATGAACTCGTTCTCTTCATCGACAACGACGGCGACCTGTACCGGCAGCGGACGACACCGATACACCAGAACCTGCTCCGCAAGATCGTGAAGGGTGAGTATGACCACACGAAGGCGCCGCTTTTGTGGCTCTACCTGGCAGACGCCGGGGCCAAGAAGTACGCCAGCATCCACGGAACACCGGGGCACTCGTGGTCCGCTCAGTTCCCCAAGCCGACGCGGCAAGCTGCGGCAAAGCAGATGGCGGACACATTCCTGCGGGAAGTGCAGGTCGGCGGGATCAACCCGTCCGATTTCGGTTTGAAGGGGGCCGTCCCCGAGGCGATCAAGTCGATGAAGATTTCAGAGTCCAGGAAGCGGACGAACGAATCGTTCACCGACGCCGCCGTGGACGACATGATGTCGGAATCGGTCAAGGGCCTGCTCCCGCTCTATCGGCAGTTCCTTGCCGAAGCAGCGAAGCAGGACACGTTCCGGCAGCCTGACGAGTTTGTCAGAGATACGGCAACGTGGTACGGTCCGGGCGGCAAGGACAGCGAGTACGGAACCGTGGTCGAGCGCGGCTTCGACGGGTTCAACGTGAGCGAGTACACGTACCTGAAGGGTTACGTCGAAGATCCTGAACTCCAGGACAAGTTCAGCAAGCAGACCGTATTCGTAGGCGATGACGAAGTCGGCCTGGACGACGACGGCGATCCTGACGAGCTTCACTACCAGAAAGCAGCACGGATCGGTACCGATCGCATAGCGGAAACAGGGGGGGACGAGTCTACCGTGAGTTCTATCGGTGAAGCGAAGACTACGGGACCGAAAAGCCGCCTGCTCACTCGGCTGCACGAAGCAACCGACCCCGCGACGACCGACGCGGTCAGTGACCGCAAGACAATGGAGTTTGCCTTGTGGCTGCTTGACCGGCCGGCGACCGACGCTATCAGCACGGAGACCAACCGGAAGCGGGCGGCACAGGCACTCAGGCTGGCACTGAAGAAAGCCGGCGCTACGCCGCGGGCGGGGGCATGACAAGCACGAAGGGAGTGAACTGATGGATGCTGCGCTCTCCCGGTTCCTAGAGTTGACTGAAACTCGGGACTCAAAGTTCAAGAGCCCGAAGCGCGCCGAGAACCCCGCCGCATGACACAGTCGAACCTATTCCAGTCAGCGCAAGATGCAGCGTACCTGAAGGCACGCGCCGGAGAATACGGTGAGCTTTACCGGCCGAACCGCGTCTTGTATCGGCAATCGCAGATCGCCGCTATCAGCGGAACCGTCGGCGCTACCAGTGCCGTCGTGACTAACCGGCTGTTCACCGACACAACAAAGGATTTCTCGACAACCGTACTGGTGAACTCTCTGCTCCGGATTGCCGGGGTTACAGATGATTTCGACAACGGCGATTACAAGGTGGTGCAGATCGTCAATGTCACTACGCTAAAAGTAGACAGTGACTGGCCTTACGGCGGTAAGACGGGGTTGCCCTACGAGGTCATTTACCACGACGTGTACGGTGATCCGGCTTCGGGTTCGGTTGCATGGACCGCGACAGCGGCGATCCCGTTCCTGTTGATCATGGACCCGTCCCCCGTTGTCTGCACAAAATACGGTTACGACCGTCCGCGAAACGGTATCCTGGTATTCGCAGCAAAGACGCTGGAGGATAACTCCATCACACCCAAAGTCGGCGACAGGTTCGTGGACGACGAAGGGCGGGAACAGGAGATCACCGACATCAGACCCGACGATCTCTTCACAGGTAGTGGCGTTCATGTGCGGTGGCTCGGTTCAAGTGAAGTCACGCACAAGCGGAGGATTTCGACATGACGGATGCTTCTGACAGATTTCGTGAACTGACACAGCTTTCGTCTGCGTCCGACGATCCTGCGCTTTCGCTGGTACAGCGCTCTCCCGGTCACCGTACACTCGACGAGGGCCAGCAGCCGAAGAACCTGCATGAAATCCGTCCGTCGGATGGGCGACGCACACTGGTCGAATGGGTCGGTGATGCGTACCCGATCCACAAGCCCGAAGTCGTGAAGACACAGGATTACCGCCAAGTGCCCGGTTGCTTGGCGGCGGTGTTGTACGGACAGACTCGGGCATTCCTTGACGCCGTGATTGCCGGACTGGATGGACTCGGCAAGATCGGACCCTTGGAGCACGCAGGGAAAGAGGAACCGACGCCGTGCTGGCCGGCAAGCGGCGACGTATCCCGCCATCTCACGCTTACGGCGTCAATCGCCGGGCAGCCGGCCGATGTCTCTCTCAGCGTGCGGCTCGATCCCGTTGCTGTCGCATCGAATAACGACGGGTATTGCTGCTGCACTGCTCCATTCAGTATCGGTGTAAGCGACGGGCACGATGCAGAGCGCCGCAACTCAGTCGGGCATGTCAACCTGGACTACCGTCACCCGATTCTGGGGTCGGTAAACCGGAGCCTGAAGTTCGACGGATTGGCGACGCCGCAGGATGTAGCAAACTCCATTCGTAAGGCGCTGCTCGCAGACGCCGCTCCAACCGGCGGAGACCTGCCGCCGAATCAGCAGAAAGTCACACCTGTGCAGGGGGCGTAGTGCGGGTATACGAACCACTGACGCCGAGTGAAGTGATCCGCCGGCGCATCGAGTTGCAGAGCGAGATGGTTGCCGACATCGAGGCGGTAGCAGACCGTGTGCACAGATCAGCGGCAGCACACGCCGCAAGTCGGATGCAACCGCAGGACATATTCCGTATCCAGTTGACTGACGACGAGAAATTCGTAATCACCGAAAGCGGCAAGGACTTGGACGCCACAGAAGTCCAGGTACGGTCTCGATTGGCGGAGTTACCGCTGGATGACGTTGCCGTGAGTCTGCAGCTAGACCGGATCTGGTGCTTCAAGACGCTGTATGTGAACAAAGCCACGGGGGAGATCTTCACACCGTGACATTCGATAGCGGAACCAAGGGAAAGAAGATCACCGACGTTATCCTTCGTCGCCGGCCTGAAGTCGTGCAGGCGCAGCAGAGCAAGATGGCAGCAAGGGCGTATGCAGTCCGCGCCGAGGTGCTGAAGCGCATTGAGTCGCAACTGTCGGCCGTTGGAACCGATGTCACTGTCCCTGCCGAGTACAAGATCACCTATTCTGCCGTTGTTGACAGCGTGACCATCATCGAAACCCCCGGAGCGTATGCTGTGAGAATAGACCCTGAGATGTGGCGTCGCTTGCGGCTTTACGAGTACGGGTCCGTCTCACTTGGTATCCGACCGCATCAGGCGTGGCGCGGCGTCATCCACCAGATCAAGAAGGCGATGGCACAGATATGACAGACACGGCAAAACAGAGCTTTCTCCGCATACTGCATGAAGACGTGTCGGACGAACAGATTCGTTCGGCACTCACGGCGTTTCGCCGTTTGTTGTGGGTGAAGCGGCAGAACGGCGTCAACTCCGACGAGTATCGGACGGCGAAAGAAGCGGCAGAGAGTGCCGTACAGGCGTACTTCGGCGCTCCGACAGAATACGCCGACATCGACCAAGCCGCGCGTGTTCATGCCTATACTACTTTCCGCCGTGCAGCGCACGCCAAGGGCGCTCTCGCTCCGCACGCACAGTCCGAGGCGGTTGAAGTTTCCTCGCTCCGGGCGGCGTTGAACGAAGCGCCCGGTGCGGATCTCGGGCTGAAAGACGACATCGGCGATGATCCGCCGGTTCGTGTCGGCGGTGTCGGCACGATGACAGTAGACACGGCAAAGACTCACCTTCAGGACAAGCTGCGGCAGTTGCTGTCGCAGGTCGAAAGTGAGGCGTGGGACCATATCAACTGGCGGGATTTCGATCAGATGACTGCGCTGGCGCGCTCAATCGACGCCGGCCGTAAGGAGAGAACATGAGCAAGAAGACACGGGCAACGGTTCGGCACTGGACTGAGCATGTGATGCGCGGGGCACAGCCCGGCGCTGTTGTCGAGGCGTTCGTCTCAATGCTGGAAGACCTGCGTGTCGGCCCGCTGGTCGATACGGCGAAAGCAGAGATCGCTGCGGGCAGACTGAAGCCGAACGCGAAGGACGTCGCCGAGTTCCTGGCGGTGAACTTCCCGCACCTGAACCAACTCCGCATCGACATAGCGGTCAAGATGCTGGTCAACGTGAAAGCAATTACCGAAGCGGTGCAGGAGGGCTTCTCTTACGTCCTGCTTCAGCCGGTAGAGACGATCCCTGCCGGAACCAGGGTCAAGATCGAAATCGTCGAGAAGTCGGAGGAGGACGAGCAGTTGACGCTGGCGCTCCGTTCGGTCGAGAAGATCCTACCGCGGAGCGAAGACGATACGGCGCCTGACGGTGAGAAGAAGCCGGCTGAGCCCGGCAAGAAGGAAGAGGGGGCCGACACCGACCCGCCCGACCCGCCCGTGCCGCCGGTGGACCCGCCGAAGCCCGACGGCGACAAGCCGGCAGAGGGCGGAGGGAAGAAGACGCCCGATTTCCTGACGGCGAAACTCACACTCCCCGAGGATGAACTGGATCTCTACTTCGACCCGGAGTCCGAAGAAGAGCCGGATGAGGAAGATGAAGACGATGAAGACATCTTCCCACCCGAAGACGCGGTGTCCCCGCCTGATGGCGGGACGCCGCCGCCGGCAGAACCCCCGAAGCAGTAGTATGGTTCCGTCCCGTACCGCCGAGGTCTACTGTGGAAGAAACTAGTGCTGTAGGCGCAGTCTTTCCAATCCTGAGTGTCATCACAGCGATTATCGCTGGTATCGGAATCCCGCTGTTTCTGTACTTGGTAAAACGGACTACAACGGCATACGAGATGGTAGTGGATCTCGAACGTAAGGTCGTCAAGAAAGATGACGCCGCCTTGCTGATTCAGAATCACTGCCTGCTCCAGCAAAAGGCGTACCTCGGTTCATTCTCGACAGCACAGCAGGACATTGCGCTTGTCAAGCAGTCCAACACAAACGCGATGGAGCGGTTTTCTGAATTAGAGGCCCGCGTCGGTGAAATGACAGCGGCGTTCAACAAGTTGAACCGCACGCTGCTTACTGTCATGGAAGGCGGGCGCGCGCCTGATACGGGGGATAGGTGAGCGCCAGGCCAGTAGATATATTCGAGGCGTATGACCTCGCGATGCGGCAGACTTTCGTTGGTCTGTGCAGCGGCGTACTAGAACACACCGTCAACGTGATCACGTCACCAGTAGACCGCGCCATGATCGAAGCGAAAACGGTATTGCAGTCTGGACAGTCGCGTCCCAACCTGCCGCTGGTCTCCTTGTACGCTGGCGAGAACATTGAGTTTCCCGGCGACCGGCAATCAACAGCCGTGATCCGCAATCTGGGCTACTCCAAGGCGCAGCAGCAAACAAAGCTCCTGCGGCGGACCGCCAGAATGCCGATGCTTGCCCGGATACCCTATACCGCCGACATCTGGACCGAGACGGCGCGCGAGGCACACCTACTCATTCAGAAGCTCGTGTTTTTGACCGGTCGCGGATACGCGTGGCTTTCTGTCCACGCCGGTGATCCGTGGGGTTGGAAGAAGGCAACGCTGCTCTTTGGGAACGCCGTGGTCAACACGACGAACCTAGAGTCGGCTGAGCGCTTCGGTGAGCGGTTGGTGCGCTTCACACTTCCGTACTATCTGGAGGGGTGGATCTTCGACAACACGCTGGTCGAGAAACAAGTCGCCCGCAACATCATCATCAAATTCTTCGATTGGGGCACACAGAACGAGATCGAACGTATCTACAGCCCACGTAGACACCCGCTCGGTACCGGCGATGGAGCGAACAAGAACTTCAGCGATACGTTCGGGATGCATTTGCAGACATACTCGGTGCTGGTGACGGGTACGGTCGGCGGATTAACGGTAACGGGGTTCGACGACGGTGCAGGCGTGATCTCGGGAACCGGGATTACCGGTACTGTGAATTACACAACTGGAGCGGTTGCCGTTACGTTCACGACGGCGCCTGACGCAGATACGCCGGTCGAGGCCGGGTTCTTTACGGAGGCATGAGATGGCGAAGTACAGGATTCAGAATCTGACCGAACAGGCGCTGACCGTGCGGGTCTTCCTGGGACCGGCAAAACGGCACGCGTGTACCAGCGTGATCGGACCCGGCGGCGACTTGTTCGCCGAGGGGGACTACGCCATCGAAGAACCGGCGCTGCAGTCCCTTGTTCGCAGCGGTAAGCTGCGGATTCTGCCGATCGAAGAACCGCAGCCCGCAGCAATCACAGTGGAAGTGAAGGTAGAACTGCCGCCTCCGTTGCCGATGCCAGTCGAAGACAGGCCCGACGAAGACGACGAGATCAAGACTCTCAACGACTAAGACGCGGAGGAATCAATGACGACATACAACGCATCCGGCACATACAATCAGGAAGACGACCGTTCGTACTCCGTCAACCTGAACGTCAACCTGCGCCTCGGCGCCATTCTCGCCGCGACGTGGGGGCCGGCAATGTCCGACACGCTCACGGCTCCGACGCTGTGTACGTCGCATGACAGCTTCCTGGCGACATTCGGCAAACCGAAGGCGACCTGGGCAGCGGGCTCGATCCAGTACGGCTGGTACACTGTCCGCGAGTACTTCCGCAAAGGGCGGTTCGGGCAGTTGGTACGGTGCGACGCGGCGCTTGACCCGGCCGTGAAGGCGCTGGGCACTCTCCGCGGGGGGCGGTCACCGGCATTCAAAACGGGGACGGACGGACTGCTGTCGGCCGTCGGAGTCCGCACGCTGACATCCGCTGCTGTTCCGGGGTTCATCGCCAGCGGAGTGAAGGTTGGGCACTTCCTGTACATCAACGAAGATGCCCCGGCGAATACGTGCAATGGGACATACATCATCACGGCCGTAGCTGCTGGTGTACTGACCGTCAACCGGGACTGGCCCGCTGATCTGTCGGCCTCCGGCGCCATCATCAACTTCGAGGTACACACGACCCGGTGCAACGCCAAGACGAACGGCGCGACCGGAACCGTGTCGGCACGTACACTGACGTCCGTTGCAGTCAATGGCGAAAACTTCACGACATCCGGTGTGGCAGCAGGCGACATTGTCCACATCTACGAAGCCGCGCCCGGCAGCACCGAAGACGACGGCGTGTACCTGGTCGATTCTGTCGCGTCGGCAGAACAAGTTGTCTTGGACCGCGACCTGCCTGTCGGCAACAAAAGCAACTTGGACTTTTACATCTACAAGCCGCGGACGATCATCAATCCCGACGCGACCAGCGGCGGTCCCGGCGGAGCCGTTCCGGCAAGCGGTGACGGATCAGCCGCGATCGGTCTGAAGACCTTCACGTCGGCGTTCTCCTACTTCAGCAAGTGGGGCGTTGTCGCCGGTGATATCCTGATCGTGAACGAGGGATCGCCGACCACAGACAACGGCGTGTACGTTGTCACCTCCACTGACAGCGACACACAGTTGACGGTGAATCGGGCTTTCGCTGCTACACTGGCGAATCTTGACTTCTACATCCTGCCCGCGTCCGTCCGGCTTCAGGGCTATTACAAAGGCACGCGCGGTAACAACTTCACTGCTGAAGTCAAGGTCTTTAACGGGGCGCCGGCGAACTGGACCGTGGATCTGTACGAGTCCGGCGTGCTGTTGGAGTCGTGGGCCAACACGAACCGCACCGCCTTCGCGACCGACGCGGCGGGCAGCATCTACTTCTCGTTGCCGTCCGGCGCTGTTGTCGCTGCAACGACTGAGCCGATTCAGACCACGGCACGTGCTGACCTGGCAGAGCCGCTGTTCGCTTCCGGTTACGTGTTCAACGGAGGGTACGACGGAGATGCAACAATCGCGACATCCGACAAGATAGCGGCACTGCGCCTGTTCAAGAACAGCGAACAGGTGCTGATCGACGTGCTGGCTGCCGGTGGTGAAGACGAGCAGGCGGTGCAGAACGAGATGGAGGCCATCCGCGAGGTCCGCAAGGACTGTCAAGTCGTCCTCGACGGACCGCCCATCGCTACCGTCACCAACCCGACGGATATCTTGCGCTGGTCGAACGGCACCAACATCCGTACATCGCCGATCAGCGCGTCCGGTTCCTGCATGGCCTGGCCCGAGGTCAGCGTGTATGACGAGTACAACGACAAGAACGTCAACTGCCCGCCGTCCGGTATCATAGTCTATTGCATGTGCCGCGCCGCCGAACAGGGCGGACCCTGGAAAGCGCCCGCCGGCCCGAAGCGCGGCATCGTTCCTCACGCACTCGGTGTGGCCTACTCCATCGAATTCGACCAGCGCGACATGATGCAGGCTGAGAACCAGTGCGTCAACCCCCTCGTCTCTGTCGCGGGCAAGGGGATCATGCTGAAGGGGCAGCACACGGGTCTCCGGTCCACTTCCCGCCTGAATCGCATCAACAACCGCATGACGCTGACCCTGCTGGAAGTCACCGGCGCTTCGTACATTTCCGAACTGGAGTTTGACACTTCAGACTCGACCCTGTGGGGCAACATCAAATCCGTCATAGATAAGGCGTGCGGGTACGTCAAGTCCGGCGGCGGGATCAAGAACTTCGAGTCGAAGTGCAACGCCATCACCAACGATCCGGCCGTGCTCCCGCAGGCCAACTCAGCGCAGGGTTACTGCTGGGTCGAATTCCCCGAGACGGCAGAGCGTATCTACATCAAATGGATCGTCACACCGGCCGGAGTCACGTTCGAGGAATACGTCGGCAACTTCAAGCTGTAAGCCAACCCGCAACACGTCAATAGGAGAATCACATGGCGAAAGTAGACGCAGATCACCTGGCATCCGGCAACGGGTACGAGCCGCAGCGCGAGAACAACTTCTACCTGAGCATCACGGGCCTGTCCCCCGACTTCGACTTCGTCATGCTCGCTCTCCGCAACATTACGATTCCGGGACACAAGACGGAAGGCGTCGTGATCAACTGGGGGAACTCTTTCAGGAAGGTCTCCGGCGGTGTAACGCTGGAAGATATGCCGCTGAAATGTCGTGATATGGTGGACAAGGATGTCCGCAAATGCCTCCTGAAGTGGTACTGGAAGGTATACGACCCGTACACCGGAAAGAAGGGGCTGTGTTCCGATTACAAGAAAGTCGGAGAAATCCTGCTGTTTGCCCCCGACGGAAGTTCAAACGAACGTGTCTGCGGGCTGCAGGGTATCTGGCCTACCGGCGAACCGCCGACGGCGCTCACCATGGACTCGCAGAACCCGCTGGACATGGATATCTCGCTGTGCGTGGACAAGGCGCTGTGGGATCTCACCTAGTCATTTGAGCGGGGATCTCCCGCTCCGGTCGATAGTTTCACGTCAACAGTCTCTTTGAGACGAGGAGTCAAGAATGGCCGGCTATGGAACCACTGAAAAACTGCCGTGCGGGATTCTGTATCCTGATGCATTCCCCGACGGTACTGTCAACCTGGTGCCGATGGGCACCACCGAAGAGAAGTTCTTCTCTGCCGAAAGTCTCAGGCAGGACGTCAAGACCAACAGGCTGATCCAGGGATGCTGCACGAATCTCCCCAAGGGGTTCGACCCCCTCGGGTTCACGATCCCCGAGCGGTTCTGGTTCATGTGGGTACTGCGCATCTTGTCCTGGGGGCCGGCGTACAGGTTCTCGTTCAAGTGTACGGAGTGCGGCGAGAAGTCGAACAACACAGTCTCGATGAAACCGCCGGACCCGGATGCTGTGCCCGATGACGGCAGCGAGCCGATCGGGTTTCCCGTTCTTCTGCTCACACCGGAAGACGCAGACAAACTCACGGTTACAATTCCCGGAGAGCACTCGAACGCTCCGGTCAAGGCGGGCGACGTACTCACGTGGCGCCTGTTGACGGGGCACGACGAACTGAAGATCGCCAAATACGCCGAACAGATGCGGCGGAAACTGAAGCCGGAGATCATCGGCGACCCCGAGTATGAGTACAGGTTGGCGCTGCGGCTGAAGACGATCAACGAAGCGGAGCCGACGTTCAGCGACAAACTGCACTACGTCCAGGCGCTTCGCGGACAGGATCTGTTGGCATACCGTGGCGCCGTCGAGTCTATTCGCGTCGGAGTGCAACTGGAGCAGGAATTCGAGTGTCAGGTGTGCGGCTACCCCAACGGCCCGATGCCGTTGCCGGTCAGCCGCGACTTCTTTCTTCGACGACCTGATCAAGGGACAGATTCCGCCGCCGGAGGAGTTGCTGGTTGAAATCCTGTACCTCCAGCGACAGGGCCAGATCCCGTGGGGTGACGTCATGCAGATGCCGCCATGGGAGCGCAAGCACATCATCGGTGTGCTCCTCAAACGGGCGGAAGCCAAGGGCGACACGCCCGCGGGCGAACCGAGTTCAACCCTTCTCTACCGGGAAGCGATGAAAGAGTTCCAAGCAGAACAGAAAGTAGCAGCGGAAGCCAAGAAGACCAGCGCTGCAACGGAAAAAGCAGCAGCGGAAGCCAAGGACGCGGAGCGGCAGGCCAAGCGGAAGAGGATGCGGCGTGGAGCCTGAGATAGTACCGTTGCAGTGGCTGCTGACATTGGAGGACAAGGTCTCCCGGCCCTTGCAGTCTTTGCACGTACTCCAGAACAAGTTCATGGACGGCGTCAGCAAGTTGAAAAAGCTCGGCCACGACATGTGGACCGGCTGGTTCAAGGACACCGAGGACGCGACGAAGAAGACAGGCGTCTTCAAGGGTATCCTCGACAAAGTCATTGAGTCGTTCAAGAACTTGGCGGGCCTGCTGAAGTCCGTCGGCGGGTTGCTGGTTGCCGCGGCCGTAGCGGCGGTAGCGTTCGGCGTGTCGATGGTGAAGGCGGCGGTGGAGCACCACAAAGGACTGCTCCTGCTGAACCAGGCGCTCAACATGACGGGCAAGCAGTTAGGGGTTGTTGCCGGGCTCACCGATAAGTGGTGGGCGAACCTCGGGTACACCAGGGAAGAGGCGTTGGCTGTCGCACGCCTCGGGCTGGAGTACGGTATCCTTGCCAAGCGGAACACAGACGCCGCGAAGAACATGCGGCTGTGGACGGATCAGACGATGATCTTCGCCCGCGCAACCGGGACGTCCACCGCAGCAGTCGGTAAGTTCCACTTCCAACTCGCCGAGGTCTACCAACTCGGGTACGAGCGGCTGCAGCGATTCGGCAGCGCGATGAAGTACGTCGGCGACAAGACGGCAATCTCGCATGAAGAATTGCTCGGGTTCAACGAGTCGTTGGACAGCCTGTTGATGTTGTCGGGTAAGACAGACAATAGCCTAATGAACTACGGCATACAGTTCAAGGCGGTCGAAGGGCACCTCAGCAACTTCGGGATCACATTCTCCCGTGTGTATCCGGCGCTGGCAAAGATGATGAAGATCGGCGAGGGAGGGGTGGCTGTCACACAGTTGGGGCAGGCGGTTGGTATGACGGCACGTGATATTCGAGACCTGATTCAGTCGCACCCGGAGAAACTTCCGTCTTTGATCGGACAAGCTGTCCGCGGGTTTGAGAGCTACAGTTCTGCCCGCGGGCAGATGCAGTACAGCCGACTGTCGGAGTCCCTTGGGATTGACGCCGCTGAACTGGCGAAGTACGGGCGCAAGGGTGTGGCAGAAACCGAGGCGTTCGTTCGTGAGTCGCTGAAGCACGGCGGCAAGGGGATGGACGATCACGGCAGGGCGGCGCGTAAGACCGTGGACGCTATCACACAGGCATTCGCCTCTCTGGAGAAGCAGATAAAGTTGATCTGGATCTCCATGGGTGAAAAGCTGATTCCTGTTATAGAACGGCATTTACTCCCGTTGATGAGCGCATTCGGCGTGTGGCTGAATGATAACGCCGGGATGTTTACTCAGTTCATCGACGATGTTATCACGGCGATCGAACAGGCAGTTGTTTGGGGCCAAGATTTCTGGGACGCTGACTGGGAGACACGGTTCAAGATGATTGCCGAACCGCTGAGCGAGTGGATTGCAACAGCATTCCGGTGGGGTATCGAGAAACTGAAAGCAGTTGACTGGCTCGCTCTGTTAAAGACGGGGCTCGACATATCCACCGCCATCGGCGCGCTTGTCTGGAAAGGGCTGCAGTCGGGTTGGACGCAGTTCACCGACTGGGTATCCGGACGCGGCGGCGAGAAGTTTCTCCGGTTTTTCGAGGGGATGCACACTGCTATGATAGACGAGTTCATACAAGCACTGGAGTGGTGGGCGACCGAGTCCCCGAATGAAATACGGCATGCTTGGAGGAAGGCTTTCGGCGGACCCGGCTTAGACCGGCAAGAGGCGGTCAAAGACAACCCAGTCATGGGTAACGTGATGGGGATCGGGAACCCATTGGCACAAGACATGGACGCCATGGACGCTGTTCTGGACTGGATGGGGGGATTGTTCACCAGTGCAGAAGGGAACACCGCTGCTTTAACCGATAAGATAGGCGCTAAGTGGCAGGCCACAATGTTGTCGATGACGAAAGATGCGGATGCCGCATTTGCTAAAATCACGCGTACTGCGTTAGACGCGAAAGTCGAGATGGCAGGAGCTTCGCCCGGTGGATTCTTGGAAAAGATCGGCTTCAAGTGGAAGTCGATTCTGCAGTCGATGCTCGATGAAACGAAGAAAGCGACCGACACCATTCCCCGCACGTTTAGCGACATGACGCATGAGATCGCCGAGGGCTTTAAGACCAGTTCGCTCGGCACGGGACTGTCTGCCCTGTGGACGGTCGGTACACAACTGGCTGGTGCTGCGGGAAAAGATCAGTCCGGTTTCGCCAAAGCGCACCCCGAGTTCGACCCATTCATCGCCGCTGCCAGCAAACAGTTCAACATCCAACCGGAGGTATTCAAGGCGTGGATCGCCCGTGAGTCCGGGTTCAACCCGAACGCCAAAAATGGTAAGCACTGGGGCCTGCTCCAGATCAGTCCCGAGGAAGCTACTACCACAGCGAAGCAACTCGGATGGGCATCCGACTGGAACCGGCTGGACCCAGAAAAGAACATCATGGCGGGTGGCGCTATTCTCCGTGGGCATTTGGACCGGACAAGCCAAGACCTCGGGGCCGCGCTAGGCCGGTTCCGGTGGGGAGGAGGAAGCGAAAAGTCACGTACCGATCCTTCGGGCTATGCCTCTGGCATCCTCGCTACAGCGAGCGCCCTGGGCGCAACCAGCCTTGCCACTTCCATCAACGGTGTTGTCGCCATCGACGACCGGAGGCTGCTGCTTGCGCTGGAATCAATCCGGCAAGAACTGGTTGCCGGCCGCGGCAGAACGCGTCCCCCCGGTAAAGGGCGCGAACCCGCCAATCCCACCGGACCGCTTGAAACCGCCGGCGTGGGTGGGATAACTCCCCTGTATGTGGGTGCGCTTGAATGAAATTAACTGTTCTCGATACGGTGACCGCAGCGTCGATTACCGTACTCATGCAAGAGCAGCCCGCATACGGCGCCCGTGCGACATATCCCGAGGAGGCAGTCCGCGGTACATCCGATCCGCACATCGGATACTCGCACACCGAGGGGCAGACTGTTTCTTTCCAAACGATGATCTGTTCGTCGCTTGAAGTGGGGGATACCAGAACGCCGCAGAACGTGATTGAAGACATTGCCTGGTTGCAGTCACTGTGTTACCCGGACTACCAAACCACGGCAGACGGCGGAATAGCGACACCGCCGCACAAAGTCACGATCTCGATGTTGCCGATGGCGATCGAAGGCCCGCCCCTCGACGCCGGTACGCCGAAACGGTCATGGACCGGCTACCTGGTGGACGTCCAGATCGCCGAGACCGGCGGGTATGACCTGGTTACGGGTTCTCCATTCCACGCCAAAGCGACAATCACGATGCGCGTTGTTGGTCCGCGCCTTGCCGGTATCAGGTGGATAGGCTGATGTCATCAACCCTGTCACTCGAACAACACCGCGAGAAATACTATGACGCCGCTACCGGAGGCTACACGTACTGGCCCGTTGCGGTTCTGCTGACCGCCGATCCAACCGATACACTGTGGAAGATCACCGACGGGTATGCGCACCGACCCGACTTGATCTCCGCATTTTTCTACGGCACTCCGCTCCTGGAGTGGGTTATTCCGATGGTCAACGGGATGGAAGACATGATCGCCGAATCCGCAGCGGATACGGTTGTTTTGGTTCCGTCCAAGGTCCGAGTACTCAACGCGCTCAACGCGATCGCATGACGACGCACGACAATACCGCTCGCATTCCCTGGGTCCAACTGAAGATCGGTGACACGCCGATATTGTCGGTACCGCCGAAGTACCTTCAGATGTTTCGCTACAACTCGACGGGCGATGGGTCCGACTCGTTCGAGATTGACCTGATCGACCCGGAATTCGAGAAGCTGGAACTGCTGCTGTTCCGCCTGCTCCTGTTGAAGTCCGACGGGAATCAGGACTCGATTCAGTTTCGGTTCGGGTATCCCGATCAGGACGCGTGGAACCCGCCGAAAGGCTGGCGGCGAGGCTTCCTCACGAAGTATCTACCGGAGTTCGTACCCGCCGGCCTGAAAATCCACCTGGTCGGCGCCTGCACCGTGTTTACACCGCGGCTAGACACACAGGGCGTCTCGTTCCCGCTTGACACGCGGCTGTCTGACATTGTCGCCGAACTGGCGAAACGAGATCCGCTGTGTGAGAGAGCCACGGTAGTTCCGACAATGCCCATTCCGGCTGCGCTATCAACGGGCGGTGACGCGTGGGTGATTCCAGTGTTCACGCAGTGGCATGCGTTCGTCCGCGAGTACATGTGCCCGCTGGCAGTATCGGAGTTGGGCAACGGTCCGTACATTCTGTCGATCTCGGTGTCCGACAAGGAGGTCTACTTCGGACCGCGGGAAACGTTGCCGCCGACCCGAACAATCCGCGTATTCACGGGACAAGACCCGTCGCTGAAGTCCTTCCGTCCCGGCTTCTCCGCCGAAACGCTTGCCGACCTGGCGCAGAACGGGGCCGTGTCGATCACGTTCAACCCTGACACCAAGACCTACCGCAAGTGGGTGGTGGACCCGGTAGTGAAGGGTTCTTGGGGGCAACGAGGGGCGGGCGCTATACTCCCGTCGGCGATCTTGTCGCAGTTAGAAAAGGATGGGTACATCGGTTCATTGGCGTTCTTGAAGACCATCGAGAGTGTCGAAGACCGCTTAGCATGGATCGAGAAGCACACACGCTGGATGATATCGGGACCGACTAACAACGACGCTGTCGCTGAGTTGGAAGCGCATTATTCCTGGCTGAAGATTTACGAGGCAACGGGCAACGCGACGGCCGAGTTCATCGGCGATCCCGAGACATTGGCGATCCGTGCCGGTGACGTGCACAATGTCCAGGTTATACTGCCGTCCGGCAACATCCACTGGTCTTCGGGCCTGTACCGCGTCATGCAGGCGGCGCACACACTCTCCAGCGACTACGGTATCTCTGTAGACTACCAGCGCGCCATCGACATCGAGGGGCAGTAGATGCGGGGCGATCTGCAGATTGATCGGGTGCTTCGCAACGCCGCCCGTCGGCAGTCGGGACGGCTGTACGGACCACAGGAAGGGCGGATTGAGAGCGTCGATGACCCGGCGCGGCTTGGCCGCGTGCAAATCCGGATATGGGTGCTGCACGGTGGTCCGAATGACACGTCCCCCGCCGCACTTCCATGGTGTCAGGTCGTCTTGCCGGGAGGGGCCGGGTACGACCATGGACCGTCACACGAGTACATCGTTGGTCAGGACGTCTGGATCGAGTGCCGGGACGGAGACATGCGGTACCCTATCGTCCTGGGAAGCATGCACGGCGCTGCGGGTGAAGAAATCGAGATGCTGACCCGCAGCGGCACACCGGCGGCGGAGCAGACCTGGAAAGCGCCCAAGGGCAGCACGGTACCCAAGGACGTGTTTGACGGCAAAGCAGCGGATGACAAACACCCGACGCGGAAGGTCTGGAAGAAGTCGTACAAGGGGCACACGATCGTCGTTGAAGACAAGGACGGCGCCGAGTTCTTGAGGATCATCGATCGTGCGGGGCAGATGATCGAGATGTCGTGCCCGGTGACGGTCGAAGCGAACAAGAACAACGCTCAGCAACGCGGCGTGCGTGACACAGTCAAGGGTGACCAGGTCGGGCATGACAAGCTGGTCGAGGGTCGGGCGTTCATCCGTCTGAAAGACATCTCGGGGCAGGAGGTCGTGCTCGACGGCCGCGAGGGGAACGAAAGCGTCACGCTTACGTCGCAGTGCCGCAACGGGCACCGGCAGCAGACGATCACGATGTCGTCCAAGCAGGGCGACGACGCGATCACCATCCAAGACGTTGTCGGCAACACGGTAGAACTGGCTGCCTGGCGGGATGATTCAATCAAGGTACAGAGCCAGTCAGGCTCAGCGCTGACGATGTCACGCGGTGGTAATGTGACGCTCAGCGTGGCCGGTGACTTCGCCCTGGATGTGGACGGCAAGATCACGGGGACGCACAAACGTGCGGAGACACAGGAATACCAGGGGTCGTTGAAGGAAACGGTACTGGCGACGCGCACGATGAACGTCGGTGGTTCACTGATTCAGGCGATCGGCGCTGCAGCATCGACCGTTGTCGCTGGTGCCTACAGGATGGTAGTCGGCAACCTGTCGCTCGACGGTACTGTAGCGGATGCATGGTACGTCCAATTACTCTCAGGTAACGCGTTGCTGAAGACAATGGCCGGTGCCGTCACGCTCGCCAATCTATTGTCGAAAGTAGAAGTAGACGTGCTCGGCAACATTACGCTTCAGACACCGGCCGGCAGCGTCCAGATCACGACGACTGGACAGGTCATTCTCAATAGCGGTACCGTCCCGTGCAACAACCTCCCGTTCTGCCTGTTCACGGGAGCCGTGCACGGAACCAACCCGAATACGCTGGCATGATCCCTCCCGACATCACCGCCCGGCTACAAGCAGCGACGCCCTACCCTACTGTCGGAGCGCAGGCACTTGTCTCTTCGCTCGCTTCGGCGATCACGTCCACCTGGTCTATGCTGGAGTCATCAATCACGATTCCCGGCGTTCCGGTCGGTCCGCCCGGCCCGATAACCGGATGCATCGTCACACTTGGTACCGCTACCGGAACGAACATGTTCGGTTCGCTGTCCTCGGTGTTCATCCCGCCGTTTCCAACCTACACACCCGGCGTCAAGGCACTGGTAGACGGCGTCGGGGTGGGGTTGTACACGACGTTTGAGGAGATCATTTTCGGTCTCGCCGGCACGGTACCGGCGCCGGGCGGTGTACCCTCTGGAATGCTATCTCTGCTTGCTGTCAATCCCGCCGCTTACGCCGGTGATACGCTGTACACGCGCTGTAAAGACGCCTTGCCGATGCCATTGATCCCGCCCACAATTGCGGTGCAGGCAACGCTCAATGCGTGGGCTGCCGCGCTGTCCGAGGCGATCGCTGTCTGGGTTGCACAGTCTTCGTTGGCTGGAACAGCAGCACTCATGGCGGTGATATGACCGTAATCTGGAACAAATGTACACTTGCCGACGTGCTGACAGCGGCCGGCGCCGATATGGACACGGCGTATACCGCGCTGGATGAAACGATGTCCCCGATTATCACCGGGCTTGAAGCCGCAGCAAACGGGCTGGCCGCAATACAAAACGTGATCCTGGCTGAAAGCGGCATCAACTACATGTCGGCGATTGCGGCGCTGATTCAGCAGATCAAGAACGAATACCTGATGACGGGGCTGTACCTGTTGCCGCTGTGGGACTACGCTCTCGACGACTACCTGTATCACCTGCGAACAGGACACCGGCTGTACGAAGAGGGGTTTCCCCACACATACTCACACTTCATGTCGCGAATCGCCGGGACGTTGACAGACCTCGGGGATACGCGCCGTCCGATCACGACCGGTCCGATTGCCGTATGTGTCTACATGGCGGCGGCGCCGACGTTCGTTGAAATAATGAACCTGGTTCACGCTGCGATGGATCTGATCCGCACAGACGACCTGCGGAAACTGTACGACCGGATGGCGTTCTTTGCCAAAGGCGGACTCAATCCAGCCGTCACCCATTCCCGTCCGCCGGACTGGAAAGGCGCGGCGTTACGTGACGTGTTCCCTGACATGGCCGCCGTGTTGGATCGAGAGTTCGACCGGATCGCAGAATACCTGGTACAGAACTCCTATCTGGAAGACACGCTGAAAGAGGCGGGACTGATGTTGCTTGCCAAGGCGCAGGCACTGGTACACGCTCTGGAGAACATCGCCAATTACATAAAGAACCTGAAGCAGGTGATGGCGTTGGGCGGGTATTTCCTGTATCTGGACACCGGCGCCGGCGTGGACGTCATCCGCCAGCAGTTGAACCAGATCCCGAGGCCCGGCGATTTCACCGACGACATGTTCATTACCGGCTTTGCTTCCGCTGCCGCCGGCCCCAACGTCTACGCGTTCAGCCGCTTGTGGTCGAACGCCAAAAAGACATCATCGTGAGGTCTGTAATGTCTGACGAAGCCACCACTACCCTTCGTACCATCACGGCGCATATCACGCTGGTGCAGGACGGGATAGATCTTGTCTGCGACGTACTGCGACGCCGAGCCAAGATGCACGACATCTCAAAGCTCTCACCTGCCGAGTTTGACGGCTTCGTGCGGATCAATAAGGCCGCTCGGGATCACGCCTACGGATCGGACGCATACAAAGCGGCGCTCAATCAGGAACGCGGGACCATCGACCGGCATTACGACGGAAACCCGCATCATCCCGAACATTGGGACCAGCCACAAGAGATGTCGTTGTTCGACATCATCGAAATGGTGTGCGACTGGCACGCGGCATGGAAAGTGTACTCAGGAGAGAAAACGGCGGAAGCCGGCGAATCCTGGTCTTCGTCGATGGCGAAACAGCGGAAGCGGTTTGACGCCCTGTCCCCCTCTCAGTGGTGGGTGATAGACGAGGTCGCGGCGCTCTTGGAGAAGCAGGCGTAACATGGCCGGCCCCACAACACTCGGTGCACTCACCGGACTCGCCTCCCCCCTGTCGTTATCTCCCGATGGTTCACCTGCCTACGCATCCGACGAAACACTGCTGAAGCAGTATGTCCGCCGGTTAGTGCAGGAGGGTGGACAAGCGTGGTTCGGTTCGTACCTGGAGTGGGCCGGTCTGGACGAGATGTTGTTCGAGTACACCAAGGACGAGGTGCTATCGGCCTGCTCTGAACAGCTACCCGCAGTATTCGCCGTCCTCAATACATACGTGCAGTACCTGAGATGTGAAGGCGCGCTCACAGCCGCCGGTGATACCGAGATCCGCGTCTTCTACCGGATCAGACGGACGGGAGAAGCAGTAACGGAGACGTTCAGGAGTCCAACATGGTAGACCTGCTGAAAGACGGCGTACAAAGCGCCGAAGACCTGCGCACCCTGCTGGAAACCTACATCCCGTCCTATCTTCCGTCGATCACGAACGTCGATACCGTGGGAGACGGGCGTAAACTCTTCAACCTGATCGCCTCGCTGTTGCGCACCGAGCACTTCGCGCTGGACTTCAGATTCCGTCAGTCGAACGCTACCGATGTAGACCGGTTGACACAGGCGTTCAAGGTCTTCTCGATCCTCGACTACAAATCCCCCGGCCCCGCGGCATCGGGGTGTACCGTGCGCCTAACCAACCAAACAGGGGCCGTCGTCGGTGCACCAATCCCCATTCCGCAGTACACCGTGTTGAAGACATTCGCATCCCCCGCGCTATTCGGTCTCACGACATCGTCCTTATCCATCCCGGTCGGATCGTCCTATGTCGATGCTGCCGTCATTCAGGGGCAGCGGTTCACGGGGCAGGCCGTCGCCGCCGCACTCGGTGGAGCGTACCAAGCGTACAAGGTCTCGACCCGCTACATCCCGCGGGAATACCTAACCGTCTACGCGAACGCCGTTACTGTTCCCCGAGTTGATTCGCTGTACGACGCCGACGATACGACCCTGTGCTACCAAGCGGTCTACGACGTGGACGGCTACCTGTGGATCACATTCGGAGACGGTACGTTCGGCAAGTGCCCGTTGATCGGCGATGCCATTACGGCCGACTGGATCGTCTGCTCCGGAACAACGGGCAACTTCACGCTGGCAACCAACGGCTTCTCCGTCCTTACAGGAGTGCTGGGACAGACGCTGTCGGCGCAGCAGACAACAGCCGCAACCGGCGGGTCCAACGGGCCGGACGTCGCCACGGTGAAACGAACGGCGCCGCGCCTCTGGGCCTCGGGCAACTACATCCGCCGCGCTGAAGATGCCGAAGGACTGGCAAACGACTTCTCTGGTGTCTACAGGGTACGCGTTACACGTCCAGGCGGGTCCGTGCTCAGAGTCTACGTCATGCCGGACGGCGGAGGCACCGCTTCTCCTGCTTTGCTTACCAACCTGCAAAGCTATCTCCAGAACCTGTGTGTCGAGGGCCTGGTAATCGAGGCATACCCGCTGGTACAAGTACCGCTTGTCGCTTCCTGCCGTGTTGTCGTTCAACAGCAGGCACACCGTATGTCTCGCAGCACAATATCCAAGCAGGTCCGTGCTGAACTGGCGACGGCACTAGGTTACACTCTCGCCGAGATCGGCCGCGGGTACAAGGTGTCCGACTTCTCCGCTCTGATCGAAAACCTGAGCAACGGACAGACTACCGACTACGTGGATATCAGCAAATTCACCAGAGAACCACGGGTCGTGCAGTCAAACCCTGCAGCACCCGAAGTCCACTCTTTCACGCTTGCTTCAACGCTTACCTCGTCAGACACCTGGAACGTTATCATGTTTGACGCTACCACATACTTCGTGACCCAGAACGGCGTGCTCCTTCCCGATATCGGTACAATCGGCGCAGTCTACGCGTCAGGCGGGCTCTCGTTCATCGTTGGTGAGCCGGGCGACACATTCACCCTGGGCGACACCTACACGATTTACACCTCCCGCTACCTCGGCAACATCACACTCCAGCCCGACGAGTACATGTACTACCGGCAGGACTCGGACTTCGAGATCGACGTAGTGTATGCTGAAGAGGATGTATAACTCACCCCTGCAACGAACGGAAACGACCCTTCCCGCCACGAATGGGTCGGATCGAATGATACCCTACCTCCCCCCCGAGGACAGATAGATGCCGCACCCCAATCCTGAGTTCCTGTCGTCCTTTGATGCGACAACGGCACTGGATACGCCGCAGACGCTGGTCGTTTCGGTCGTCAACGCAGCAGAAACGGTAGCGCTGAAGACGCTGCGGGTCCGCAAGCATACACTTCGTCACCCGTCTTCAGAGACTGACGGTACCCTGGTTGCCGACTACACGCCTCCCGTCCCAGCGCAACAGGCAGACATCGTCGTCTCAGCGGATACGGTGTACTACTACTCAGCATTCGCTTTGTACGAAGGCCCGGCGTCCAGCGTGCTCTCCGGCACGCAGCACAGCGTCAAACGTCTGCATGATGTCGCGCTTGGTGTACACGCCCATACGGCCGCCGGTCGAGTGTGGCTGGTCGGCCGGTCCGCGTCCGGGTACTCTGCTCTGGTGTTCGACACAACCCGCGGCTACGTCGAGAGCGAGATTGCGTTCACGCCCCCGGAAGGAACACGCTGCAGCCTTGACGTCCACGAATACCCGGCAGCCAGCGGGCAGATCGTTGTCTTCATCTCTACCGATTCAGGTGTCCGAGGGTATGCCGCCACAGGGCTTGTGTACTCGGTCGATTACACCGGGATGTACAAGCAGCACATCTCGGCCGGCTTCATCGTCTGGGCTGCCGGTATTATGACCGGCATCAATTTGCTGGACACAGCAACAGTCGTCCGAACGATCAACCCGACAACAGGAGCACTGACCGGGTCAACAACGCTGCCGGCGGCGATACAGAGTTACTACCACGACGCATTCAACGGCCTGTCGCTGTCAGCAGACGGGCTGGCGTGGCACACAGCCGACAACCGCCGCATCATGCGGTTCGATCCTATCGGCGGAGACCTGGAGGCGTACTCGCCTACACGTACCGTACCCACCAGGTTCTGTGAGATTGACGAAGGCGGCGGCACGCTCCGACTCTTCATCTACGACCCTGAGAATACCAGCACGCTGCACAAGTACACCGAGCCGGTCGCAGACATCAACCTGACGGAAGCTGTTGATTCCGACAGCAGCGTGTTGACATTGCTCCACTGCGAGACGGCGCCGGCAAGCGTTATCCCCGATTCCTCGGGACACGCCAACACAGGTACGCTGGTTGCTCCGGCGGCATTGAACGCCGGTGGAAAGTTCGGTAATGGCGTATTGTGCGGAGCGACAGGATACGTCAACTGCAACACCGTAGCCGCCGACATCAATACCGCCGTCGGTTCGATGGACATGTGGATACGAACAACAGACCTGGCGGCATTGGTAGGAAGGTACATCGTCGGCGCTACTGACGGTGGCGGATTGAACCGCATCCAGGTTTGGATCACGAACGGAACGGTGCAAGGGCGACGCACCCAAGGTGGCGCAACGGTAACGTGTACATCGGCGGCCGTCATAGCCGATACGGCCTGGCACCATGTGTACTACGAGTGGAACACGGGTACAGGCTTGCACCGGGTATACCTGGACGGTGTTGCTGGAGTCGCACAGGCGGGTGTTGTCGCTATCCCGGCGATGAGTAGCTGTCTGTGGGGGTGTAGTGCCATGGGGGCGCTGCATTGGCAGCAGTACATCGACCAACTACGAATTTCCAGTGCTGCCCGCACAGCATACACGAATTACGACCTCTGGCGCCGGGCAGGCGACAGTTATTGCCGGGCAGGCGGGGACAGGACAACGGGATTCCAGTACAGGTCGCAACTGCCTACGGCCCGCTTCGTCGCAGAGCGATCACTGACTGAAGACACGGACCGGTCGATCAGCGGCCCCGACCTGATTCTCCCGTCCACGAACGAAACAGTACGCCGGGGCTGGCCGACGACGGAAATGGGACACCTGGCTCGACTGCTGCGCCTGATTGGAGCGACAGTAGACAGGGCGGGAGACAGCCGGGACTATCTACTGCCGGCAGACGTGAAGACCTGCACACCCGCTGTTGTCGAGGCACTCATTCCCCTCTTGGACATTGCTTCTCTGGCAGAAATCCAGAACCCGAGATCAACTGAGCAGTACCCGCTCGACAAGCAGCGTGTATACCTGGGTTTGCTGCCGTGGATTAACCCGCGTATCGGGATCATCTCGGCGCTGGTAGCGTTGTGTCACTACTACGGATTCAGAACCAAGTACACTGTAACTCACCCGAGGTACCACTGGGATTCCGGCATTCATCTTGACTCTGGAATGCCCTTCGACTCCAGTCACCCGATCGCATGCTCGATCAACCTGAACCTCGACCTGTACGACAACGACAACCTGCTGCTCTCGCAGACGGACGGAGTGACGAACATCCCGGTCCCCGGCACATTCAGATTCACGTCTGCAGCAGGAAACTTCACCACAGCGGGCATTCGAGTAGGCGACATGCTCCGTCTGATGGACAGCACGGATCTCGGGGACTACGCCGTGCTCCAAGTCGTTGATGCACACACGATTGATGTCACGACCACATGGCCCGTGTCGGGCAATGTTGGGATCAGCTACAGAATAATTCCGTCCGTTCCGACGGCTGATCCGATGGCTGGATACGTGTACCGTGAGGTTTTCCGCTTCGCAGCAAGTAACATCAAAATTGTATGATGATAATGTCGAAAACGGGGGGATGGTATCAAGGGAAGGGTAGGGAAAGAATTAAGAAAGAGAGGCTTTCTCACCGCGGTTTAACCACGGATAAGACGCGGTTAAACCGCGGTAATCCTACAGGTATACAGACAGTATCTGTCTATAAAGACTGTGTCCGAAGGACTAAAAGGACAGACTGTAAGTATTCTACCATACATTCTTTCAGGTATTCTAACCCCATAAAACGCGGACGGGTGCACGCTCGCGCAGGTATTTCTAGTCTTATACAGACTAGAAATCGCTCGGATTTTCTGTCATTTTTCGTCCGATTTTTTCTACGGTCTTTTTTCGTGGACAATGGCGCGCCGATGGACTACGGTGAGTGCCGTTTAGGGGTGTGATATGGCGCAGGTGAGATACTTCGACTTCGAGGCAGATGACCAGACGCTGTTTCTGAACGAAGCGCGTAAGGGGCTTTTCCGTCTCGGCGTACAGCGCGGCTTCAACGTCGTGCCCGGTTCTACCGGAGGCATGTGGTGCGCGTTTCAGCACGATCCCGATCTCGCTAGAGCCAATAAGCCGGGCACCGATGGTGCAACAGGTCTGCCTGCGGCGCGCACGCTTACGTCTGTCGCCGGCGGGTTCAGTGCCGCTGTTGCAGTCGGCGACATCCTCGTCATCGAAGACTACCAATCGAACGGAGACAACGGCGCCTATATCGTGACGGGCGTTCCTCTGGACACGCAGATCACGGTGAACCGTGACTGGCCTGTCGGTTCACTGGCTGCATTGAACTTCGTGGCGTACAAGGCACTCGGTGTTTTCCTTCCCCCGGATCATGCATGGATCGGCGAGAATGCCTGTCAGGACAATCTGTTCAACTTGCCTGTTGGCGGTGGGACGTACCGGATCGACGTGCTCTTTGCCAGTTACACCTACGCTCTTACCGTGCCGCCGCCGAGCGCTTCGTATTTTCGGTTAGCGGCGACGATGTGGGCCGGGGCCGCAGACGGCGCTACATCGGCAGTCGGTACGCGGACGCTTACGTCTCTGGCGGGCGGGTTCCTCGTCAATGTGGCGCGGGGCGATATTCTGCGCATCAATGACACGGGTACCCCCGGCGATAACGGGGAGTACACCGTCGAAGAGGTGGTGAATGATACGACGCTGCTCGTCAACACCACATGGAAGGCCGGCGGGCAGACGGCGTTGACGTTTACGGTGTACCGGTTGCCGCCGCTGACGGTGAAAGACACCGTCATCGCTTACGTCGAAGTCCCGGCCGGCGCTGTGACATTCTCGCAGTGCCTGGTACGCAAGCCCGATTACCTCGGGGCGCTCGCCGCCCCCACCAGGACAGTCGCCGCTGATGCGGGCGGCGTACTGGAGGGCCTGTCGCTCGCAAATGGTACTGCGGTTACCGATGTGTCTGTGCAGCACGGTGTTGCAGTCACCGGCGATGGCGTCTACATCAGGGTTGAGGCAGACCAGACGAACCTCATTTCGGCGGCGCTGTGTGCTGCTGGTAATCACAGGTTCGACCGTGTCGTGTTGGCGCAGATGGACGACGGGCGGCTTCCGTTGCAGCCGTACCAGATCGTCAGCGTCACAGGGGCGGCAGTACTGGCTGCGACCGTTCCCGTCGTGCCGACAGACGGTGCGGTGATTACAGCGTTGCAGTCCCTGGACATGAAGTACCGCGATATCCGCGATGTGGTGGATCTCGGGCATCTGCACGTGACCGACGCCGCGATTGTTTGTCATACGCGGCACAAGCTGGATGCTGATCACGAACCGACAGTGAAGGTGCTCGACCGCCGCGGCGCCGTCCGCGGTACGTTCTCCGGCGCTTTGGCGCTTGACGAAGCGATGGATTACGTTGATGCGGAGTACTTGTCAATCCGAGACGTGTTCACCAACGACAGTACGACGGCGCCGATCACGGTTGAAGCCAATGGGCACTTTGTGTTGCGCGAGGACTTGGTCCTTCCGTCGGGTGTAGAACTCCGCGGCCCTGTGAGCCTGTACGGGACGTACAACCTGGTGTGCAGCGGCCGTTCATTCGTCGGCGATCACGCCGCTGCGTCCTGGGTTGCCGCTGCACTTCCCGCACCCCCTGATCTGCCGGCGGGGCACACGCTTTACCAGATCGACATCGCCGCTGCGTTGCAGATCGGTAACGGCCTGCCCTACTCAAGGCTCAAGAAGTACGACCCGGTCGATCTGTACGATCCCGCAACAGCAACGATGTTCAGGGGGTGGCTGTACGCGGTGCTGGGTAACTGGTCGATGTCCGTGATCCTGCCGAACACATACGTGGTGGCGAACAATACCGGCAGTGTGCGGGTGCTGAAGAAGACTGTCCGCGTTCGTGATGCATCCGTCGCCAACTATGTAGAGGTGCGGCACGGTGAAGACGTAAGCCTTGATTTCGTTCAGGCAAACCGGGTGTACGTGAAGCAGAACCGGAAGTGCGACCTCGGGTTTACCGTGCTCGACAGTGTCGCCAATTGGGACGTTTTTGCCGGGTTCGACAGCGACTTCGGGTTCGGCGCCAATAACAGATATGACATCCAGATCCGCAGCAATGCCAGCCAGACGATCGGGCGCAATGATTCGCTTTCCGTGTTTGATCGGATCGTGTTTGACACGACCGTTGCCGGCGTTATCAGTCTCGGCGGGACCGGAATGTCGGTCAATCGGCTTCAGATCCTCGGGTTTGATCCCGCTGCTGTAACGCCGAGTGTCAGTGTGACTGGAAGTCGTGTCTATGTCGGGCATGCTGAGCTTGACGATTGCCTGCTCTCGGTTGAAGCGGCTGTCGTCGGACTGACGGTATCTCGTGTCGATTGTAAGACGCTCACGCTGGTCGCTGGATGCTCACAGGTCATCGTGTCTTCGTACCGGGTAACAGGTACGCTGACGAACAGCACTACGGGCGCTGTACTGCTGGCGCACGAGCACGACAGCCGGACGAACCAGGACCGAAACTTGCGCTTGGTTTCGACAGCAAATATTTCGTGGAATGCTACGACGGGTGCTCTTTCCTGGACTGCCCCGCTCCGGTTCGACCTGCCTTTTGCGGCCGCAGGCTGGAATGATATCTCCCTTGCTTCCTCCCCCCAGACGCTCGGGACCGATGGCGATAGGATGGTTGTAACGTTGCAGCGTACAAGCGCGGGTGCCGTGGATGTCGCGCCGTCAGTGGTGCACAAGACCGCGCCGCTGGCTGACGGGAATAACACAGTGATCGTGGCGCTGCGGTTTGGGACATCTGTCTACTTGTGTGACGGGACCGTGCTTGAGACAGGGCAGACGGTCAAGCTGGGGCAGACACCGCCCCCCGACGGCAGTGTGACCTACGAGAAACTGGCCGATAGCGCTAAGGCGTACTCGGTAGACGCTCTCGGTGACTACGCCGCTGATCCTGTGGCCGTGGTCGAGACGGAGCAGGCGCAGTTTCGTAACGAGACGATGGTCGGCTTCAACTGGGCCGGTATGCCCGGCGCCGGCGGCGATGTAATCGGTACCGTTCAGTTTGTCGGCGCTGTGGATCTCAGCGGTGTTATGGCCGACAGTTCGTTCATCGACGCTGCTGGTGTCCGGCATCGTGTCATGGGCGTCGATGACGCGTTGAACCGGGTCTACTTGCAGCGCCGTGCGAACGTGACGACGGTGCCCGTCCTGTCACAGTGGCACGGCGCTGTCGTTTCTGGTCCGCTGCACTTCAGCAACACGGGGTTGACGGCATTCACACACACGCGGCCGACGCCGATCACGCGGAACGATGGTGCAACCGGTGTCGGGCCGACAGATATCTTTACGTCGGGCGCCGGCGGTTTCACAGGCGTGGTCCGTGTTGGGGCGACACTGATCGTCAATGATGCAGGTACGCCCGGTGACAACGGCGTGTACCGTGTGATCGCCGTACCGGGTGATACGCAGGTTCAGGTAGACCGGGTGTTCGCCGTTGGTGGTCTCGCGGCGTTGACGTTTACGCTGCGGTGGTCGGAGGCGGCTTTCGGGGTTGCCGTCAATCTCCCGATAGCGGACGGTGTCACGACACAGTACCTGTTCTGGGACACGGCCGGAACAGCGCATCGTATCCTCGGCAAGACCGCTGGTGACATGCTTACGTTCGACTACAATGTTACGCTGGACACGTCGGCACCGAGCAGTTCGTCGCACGGCAAGCTCACCATCGACAATAACCCGCGTAGTCTGCCGTTGGCCGACGTGTTCTGCCAGACAGGAATCAGTCGTGTGCTGCTGAGTGAGCCGTATCGAGTGAACGAATACGGGCCGCAGGATTTGTACGCCTCGCCGAATGTGCGTGGCGGTGATCAGATCTGGTTGGATGCCCGCGATCAGCGCATTCGCTACGGCGGTCGTGTGGACTGGTCGGCGGCAGATGGTACGGTTCAGTTGCTCAGCGGGGCTTCGTGTTGGGCCGAGTTTACGTTCTACGGGAACGGTGCTGTCCCTCTGATTCGAGGAACTACTGCCGGTACAGTTACCGGGCAGGTCTGGATCGACGGGCGGTTGGTGAAGACGAACTTGACGACAGATGTCGCTGTCGAGCCGCACTCTGCGCTCCGGTGCCGCCTGTTCACTCGGGCTGTAATGAGCCCGGCGGCATCTGTGGGCGATGAAGATCCGGCGTGGTTGGCGACAGGCGTGCATACGATGCGGATCTTGCGGACGAATACATCGGAGACCGTGCTGTTGTACGGCTTCGATGTGGTCGTGCAAGACTACCAAAGCTCGGGGCTGCTGGTCGGACAAGGCGACGTGTTTATCGACGGGAAACAGGTCACGCGGAGCGCAGCCACCAAGCATTCAGCGGCGTTACCTGCGGTGACATGGAAGGGCGGCACGTCGGTATGGACGGTCAACAAGCAGGGCACGGTGACAGCATATCATTACGATGTTCCGGATAAGACACAAGCGACGGGAGACACGGCAGTCGCTTCGCCGACGATCAGTAATGTCAATCCCGATCCTGTTATTGCGGGCTTCAAGTTCGGGGACATGATCACGGTGGAGAGCGGGGGTTCACGTGTTCTGCGCTACATCATCGCTATCGACCCCGCTGCGAATACCATCACGACGGACGAGAACATCGGATTTCTTTCTGCCGGTGCTGTTGTCCGGTTCTACGGCTCGACCTGGATGTCGCTGTGGGATGTTCCATCGGCGCCCGAGCGCAAGACGTTCTACCCGGTAACGGCGCTGTCAATGGGGGCAGCGGATGGGGGCGTGTTTTACGATGTCGATAACGTGCCCAACAATGTCAAAAGCAACATGTTCTACGTGGCAGGTGACGGGTCTACATGTTTCGTCGGGTGGCAGGCGGCTGTGACCGAGGACGCTGCCGGGAAATTGGTTGTGCTGGTGTACGATGATCCTGTGCTCTCGTTCCCGTTGCTGCGGTTCGGTTGGTATGGTACGGGGCTCGATCTGCACGTCCCTTACGAGACATCAATTCCGTTCAGCGCAACGTTCGAGTTTACTGTGTACATTGATGGGCATTCGATCGGGTCACACTCGGTCGCCGAAACCGGTGCTGGTGCTTGGCGCGTGTGTGAGCATTTGCCGATGGGATACCATGTCATTCAGATCTCGCCGAGTGTTGCCGCCGCCGGCGCCAATGCTGTGTTCATGCTTTCCGGCATTACAGTCAGATCGATCGACGCTCAATCGGCCGTGCCCGACGAGGTTATCGCCGGTGTTATGGACCGGCCCGGTGAGCAGTTGCTGCATCTGGCTGCGACGGCGCTTGACCCCGGTCGCGGGTGGGACCGGCATTACCCGTATCGCGACTTCAGAGCGACGGGCACGAACATCTCGATGATCAGTTCTTCAGTACTTCCTGGCGGGCATGCGCTGCAGATGACGGACGCTACGGGTACGGTTACGTTCTCGTTTTTCGGGACCGACTTTGTCGTCCGCGGAACGAAGGGGACGTGTGACACGTACATCGACGGGCAGGCAAGCGCGTTTGCGTTCGAGACGGTTATCGCGCGCTCTAACTGGGGGTGGCACACGATCAAGATCGTGCAGACCGGTGCGGGAGTGGCGACGGTAATCAGCGCGATTGATGTTCGTGCTCCCGGTGCCACATTCCGCCCGTTGGCGGATAGACTCGTTCATCGTAACGACGTAACCGGGTGTGGCACGACGTGGTGCCCTATATCTGACGGTTCGGTGCAGGGGCATGCGGCCGTAGGCGGCGGCAGAACGTTTTCGACAGCGGCACAGGCGCTTACCGCCACTACGCTGACGCGTGTGCTCGATACGTGGACGTCCGTCGTTGTGCCGGAGGCGGGAACATACGAGGTGGTGGCGGCAGTAAGGGCAGCACTCACGGCTCCGGCGGCAGATGGAGAACTGACGCTGGAACTGACCGTGGACGGGCACCGGCATGCTGTCAGCGCGTTGCAGCACAACCTGCACGGTGCTACTGCGCCGCAGTGGCTGGTGTTTCCGCCGGTGTTTCTCGACCTCGCTCCTGGTGTGCATTCATTCGGGCTGCGTGCTCTCGGTCTTACCGGGGGCGTGGCCTTTGATCTATCGAACCGTCGGCTGGATGTGCGGGCGGTCAACCGGCTGCATACGGTGCGGGCATGAACGAGTCCAAGATTCCAGCGTGGCGTCTGGCGCTTGCTAGGGCGTTTCTTCCTCGGTCGGCGCGGCTTACGGCAACGACGGTCAGGCCGTCTGCGCAGGAGCCGATCGTTCTGCCGGACATGCAGCTTTCAACTGGCGCCGACAGGTACATGCGCGCCGTGTACGGCAACACACCGCAGCAGCGTGTTGCTCAGTACGATCTGTACCAGGAGCTTGACACTTACCCCGAAGTGTCGGCGATCCTCGACTCTTACGCCGAGGAGGCATCGCAGGTGGACATGGAGCGGGGCCGGGCTGTCTGGGTAGAGTCAGCGAACGAGGGCGTCGTGTCTTGTGTGGAAGACATGTTGCTCCGGGTTGAAGCGGAAGAGATGGTGTACGCCATACTGCGGGATGTGGCGAAACTGGGTGATTTCTACCACAAGGTGCACGCAACAGCGGGTAAAGGGGTCGATGCCGTTGAGGCAGTGGACCCCGGCTATGTGGAGCGCTCAGAATCCGATAACGGGACGTTGCTCGGCTACTACTACGACCGGACACAACGCGGCAAGGCTTGGTCGCAGGATGACTTGAAGGATGCGTACAAGCCGTGGGACTTCATTCACTACCGACTGTTGGGTACGAATCTGACGTATTTCACCGGGACCGGGAGCACAGCGATCATTGAGCGGGCGGTTCACGGGAAGAGCATCCTAGCGACTACCAGAGTCCCGGCAAAGCAGTTCAAATGCGCGCTGGACACTGTGATGGCGTACCGTATGACGAACAGCCTCGACCGGCGCAATATCAAGGTGGACGTTGGTTCGGGTTCAGCGGAGCAGGAGATTTTCAACAAGCTGAACCGATGGAAGAACCAGATGAAGCGGCAGTCGTACCGCAACCCGGCTACGGGTGAATACGATGTGTTGTACAACCCGCTGGGATTGACTGACGACTTGATCTGGCCGACCTGGAAGGACTCGCAGACGGCGATCGAGGTAGTGCCGGGTAAGCCCGACATTTGGGCGGCGTATGACGTGGATATGACGCTGGACCGACTGTTTGCTTCAGCGAACGCGAAGAAGTCGTGGTATGGGTACGGGGAAGAGGCCGACGGTAACCGGGCGCTGGGGTTCCGTTCCATCCGGTTTGCCCGCTTGGCTATTCGGTTGCAGCGGGCTGTCATTACCGGGTTGATGCGGCTGGCGCAGATCCACTTGGCGTTGTTGGGGCTGCCGACGTCTGCCAGGAGTTTCAAGATATGTATGGTACCGCCGTCGCCGCTGGAACTCTTGCAGCGGCTGGAGGTGTTGCAGACCGTGTTGGATGTCGGCGATCGGATGACGGCGTTCGGCGTGAATCTCGGTTTCGACATGGAAGAGTGGCGTGCCTACATTCTGCGCTCGCTTCTGTCGTTCTCCGATAGTGACATCGACCGGTACTGCGCTCCTATTCAGCCGGGCACTGTTGGTGGTGCGGTCGGAGGCATGCCGCCTGGTTTGGGTGCCGGTGTCCCGCTTGGTCCGCCTCCCGGTGCCACGTCACCGTTGGAGGGTGAGCCGCCGACTTTACCGCAGCCGGAACCCGAGGCCCCGCCGCTGCCGGAGCCGCAGGTAGCTTCGGTACAGCGCCGTTCGCTTCGTAACGAGATTCCGTTGGTTGAGGGGGATGACGTGCGGGATAACCTGCTTAACGGCCTCATGCGGTCGTTCAAGGGAGGCGGCAAGAGCCTGCGTCGATCAACGGTCGAGATCTCGGACCATTTGGACCGCTTACCCCCGAAGGGGGCGGTAATCGGCGCCGTACCTGTGAAATCCGATCTGAATGGCTGAGTTCAGGCAGCGGTTTCCGGGTCTGTATTACCTGTTGGAGCGGATTGAGGATTTCTCTTCCGTCGCGGGTCCATCTCTCGATGAAGCGGTACTGTCTGCTCGAATCGAAGCGCACGTCGGGGCGTTGGCTCGGCTGGATGAAGAAACTGACTCCGCTTTGTTCGCTGAAAGAACGGCCGATACGCTTGGTGCTGCGTATCTCCGTGGGTTGACGCATGGCGCGCCGTTGGATGAAGCCATCGACGCTGATTTTCTTGAAGATGCTATCCGGACTGCGGTTGCTTTGGACCTGTCAGAGCCGCGGGATCGGGAATGGCTGGAAGAGGCGATCCGGTACTCGCGGACGCTTTATGAGTTCCGCAAGACGATTGAGCGTGTAGGCTCGGCGCTGAAGCGGGCAGGTAGTAAGGCGGCGTCCTGGGTGAAGGACGTCGCGCGCCGGACGACCGATGTTGTACGCCGCACGTTCGGTAAGCCGGAGAAGGAAGTCGAGCCGCCGGTCAAGGGTCCGCAGTTACCTCCACCGGAAGAACCGAAGGTGTCCAAGGAAGAACCGAAGGAAGCGCCGAAGCCGGAAGCGCCGCCGGTCAAGGGTCCGCAGTTACCCCCGGAAGAGCCGAAGGAAGAGCCGGAGCCGGAGGAGGTACCCGAGGAAGAACCGGAGGAAGATCCAGAGGCGGCTGTCGAGCACATGATTTACCACTGGGTGCGGACATTCATTGAGTCATGCCCCGATTGTATCAAGATACAAGAGCACAGCCCCTACACAAAGGCAACACTCCCGACGTACCCGCGGGCGGGGCACACGATCTGTCGGGAGCATTGTCATTGTTACCTGAAACAAGAGCGCGTGTCTGCTGCCAAGTACGAAGAAATAGAGCGCAAGACCGGCGGTGCTGCGCTGGTGCGGTTGATGGCGGACCTGCTTGGTATTCAGTACAGCGACAGGTCGTGGGTCGGTATCGCTCGCCGCGCCGCTAAGAAGGGCTTGCGTCAGATTGGAAAGCGACTGCTGCCCAAGAAGCCGCGTGCGCAGCGTAAACCGTTGTTTCCCGGTCGGACGCCCCCGTCTCCGTTCAACCGCTGATGCTGGCAGTCAGTCAGACGGCGAGGTTTCAGTACGGTTCGGTCCTGGTTGCCGTCTATCGGAACGCGGATGCCGGCGGTCGGGCTTTCGTGGACGTCGTCATCTACCGGCGAGTCAATGGCTCGTTCAGGCGTGGGGCCAACTTGAAGCCCGCAGATCTGCCTGTTCTCGCTGATTTGCTACTTCAAGCGGGGCGGCACATACAGGCGGGTGGTTGACGGTGTAACGCCGGTTTGTGGTATAGATACTAGCAGACGGGGGTGTCTGTACGTGAACGCTACGCTACGCGACCAGTTGCTTGCTTGGGTCACGCAGCGTAGCGAAGTCGCCGTCGCGTCTTCCCGGCTGGCGGGGTTGGTTGCCTTGTTCGACCACTGGCCCGCGGACTGCTTGCTGGTCCGCGGGCGGTTTTCGTCGCTTGCTCGTCGGGAACTCGGGCCTTGCTACCGTAGACGGTTGATCGGCAACTTCCATGTGCTGCAGACAGACATCCTCGTGTTTTCCCTCTCCAGTTACGCTGATTACATGTCGGGGCTTGTGCGGGCAGACCGCATGTATGGCGATCTGCTCCGGGCGATGATGACGGATGCAGATAGGGAACAGCTTCGTTTGGTGTGGCCGGGCATGCAGCGCGGCGAGTTCGGGTTTGCGTGTCCGCGGGAAAACAAGGTGCAGCAGACGGTGTCTGTCGTACTCATACCGCTGATTGAGCAGCCGTATGGTGTGGCGTGGGAGATCTTCGACTGGCGACGGCCATGATGCTCGGGGGGGCGAAATGATTTGGCTCGTGGTAGGAGAGGCGGGTGCCGGCAAGAGCGCGTTCATCGACGGGATGCAGCGGCGGATGCATTTGTCGCCCGCTTCCCTGGTTTTCGTGATTTCGCCTGACGACGAGGGCGCTGCGGAGCAGGGCGACTACGAACGGTATGCCTGCGAGGCGATCGAACGGTATTCCCGGCAGCAGACTTTGTTCGTCGAGTGGCGGCTGTCTGCGGGCGCTCCGGTCCCGGCTTCGATCCTCCGGGCGGCAGACCGGGTTGTTCACGTTTCTACTACAATCCCGAAGCGGTGATACACGTATGTCCGCGGACATACCGTTGCGTTTGCACCGCTAAGCTGTCACGGCGAAGCGGAGTTGTGTTTCGTGGTATAGGCATGATGTGGGGGTGGGCGGTGAAGCTCCAAGTTGGTCCGGTCAAGACAATTGTCGATGCCGACTACTGGGAGATTCAAGACCTGGCGGTGAAGCTGAAGCTGGAAAACGAACCCGACTTTGCGTTCATATCGCCCGACGGTGAGATGTATTCTGGGCTGGTCCCACTTGTGCGCAAGCTGATGCCCGATGTCGTGGTCGTAGAAGAATCGACGGCGGTTCCGATTGAGGTTTCTGACGCCTGGTTGACCGGCTTGCTCCCCGGCGTTGAACTGCGAGACTATCAGCGTCTCGCTGTGCAGAAGCTGCTGTCTGGCGGGCGTGGGCTGATTGAACTGCCTACTGGCTCCGGCAAGACGGAGTCTGCTGTCGCTGCGTCGAAGATCCTGCTCGGGTACGGTAAACAGATTTTGTTCTGCTCCGGGTCACTGTTCATTACGGAGCAGGCTGCTGCTAGGTACAGGAAGTACGGGATTGACGATGTCGGGCTGGTGATGGGGGACACAAGGGAGTTCGGGCATGCGGTCACGTGCGCTACGATTCAGACGCTGAACAACGGGCTGCGGCATCAGGACGACAGTATACTGTCGTTGCTGCAGTCATGCGATGTTGTAATCGCCGACGAGGTTCACCATTCTCCAGCGTCGAGTTACGTGGCGGTGTTGGAGAGGTGTGGTGCTTCCTACAGGTTCGGTCTGTCTGCTACGCTGTTTGAAGACCTTGACGAGTATGCTCCCCGCGATCTCGCTTTGATCGGCCTGATTGGGATGCCACTGCTTTACGTGCCGCTGCATGTGCTGGTCGAGCGCGGCATTTTGCCGACGCCGTTCGTGATCATGTCGGGTGTCCTGTCGTCGTCTGAGCCGATTCCCGAAGATCGGTCGTGGGACGGGCTTTACTCAGCGTGTATTACGCGCAACCGGGTCCGCAACGGCATTGCCGCCGACATCGCCCGGACGTGTGTTGACCGCGGGATCAAGTTGCTGATCTTCGTCGGGCATGTGGAGGCTCACGGGCTGCCTTTGCTGGAGTTGATCTCGCGGTATGTCCCTGGCACGATCTTTGTGACGGGGAACCGCGAGGTCTATACCAAGCCCGGCGAGAAGCCGGAGGAGTGGGACTTGCAGCGGTTGCGTGAGTACGTGCAGTCGCGTGATCAGGTGGTGGTAATCGCGTCGCCCGCTCTGGACGAGGGAGTTGATATTCCCGATTTCGGTGGTGTGATGCTGTGCGGCGGGGGGAAGAAACCGCGGCGGGTCTATCAGCGTATGGGCCGCGGGATGCGAAGTCGTGGTGTCGGAGATACGTTGCTCGTCTTCGATTTCTGGGATGCGATGCACCCGACGACCGAGCGCCATTCGCGGCGGCGTTTGAAGCTTTATCGGCGGGAACGTATCCGCGTTTGTTCCGTGATGGACTGGATAAAGGAACCTGATCCGTGGAAACTCCCCGCTATACTTTTGACATAGGCTTTCAGGCGCGCATCGTCACGGTGATGCTCCGTGACCCGATGTTCGTGCCGTCATTTCGGGACGTACTTTCACCCGGATATTTCGAGACGACGGACCTGTCCGTAGCTGCGATGCTGCTCCTGAAGTATTACGACGAGCGGCGGAGTATGCCGGACCAGACCACGTTGCTGACAGAGGTACGTCAGTACGCACAGATCGCTGCCTACGCCCCGGAGCAGACGGAAGCACTGATGCAGTCCATTCGGGCGATGTATCAGTCCGAGGTCCGCGATTCGGAGTATGTGAAGGAAGCTGTCGTGAAGTTCGGCCGACGGCAGGCGATGAAGGACGGGATCTACAAGTGCATCGATATCTTGCGGAATAACGGCGACGAGGAGGACTGCCGCAAGATAATGACTGAGGCGACACTCGCCGGGTTTGATGTGACGCGAATCGGGACAAACGTGCATCAGCAGCTTCCGGCGCTGGCGCAGATCATCCGGTCGGAGAACCAGCGCCGTCGGCCAAGAACGACCGCCATTCCGTCGCTTGACCATTGCGCGTTTGGTGGACCTTGCCGCGGTGAGGTGTGGGTCGTTCTTGGACTGTCTGGCGGGGGGAAGTCCGTCTGGATGCTGAACATGGCAGCGGCGGCGATAAAGCAGGGGTTTCCGGTGGTGTACTACACGATCGGAGATTTAGAGGAGTCGGATGTGTTGCTCCGCTTCGGTTCCCGTTTCACGGGGATTCCGACGTTTGAGATCGTGAAGCCGAACGGCCCGCTCGGGGCATTCTTCGCCGACGGAGCGTGGGGCCTCAATCCCTTCTACTTGCGGGTTAAATACTACCCGTCGGGTCGGCCCACAGTCGAAACGCTGCGGGCGCACTTGGCTAAACTGCGGGCCGTTGATGGCGTAGCGCCGGCGCTGGTCGTGGTGGACTACGCCGACGAGTTGGCGGAGATGAACAACGAGAATTCCTATCAGGCGGGGAAGAGCGTCTATTCTCAGTTGCAGCAGCTTGCCCGAGACTTTGATTGCCTGGTGTGGACGGGGTCGCAGGTTCAGCGCTGGCGTCCTTCAAAGGGCGATGAAGAGTTGCGCATGGACCGCATCGGTGAGTCGATCAAGAAAGTCCAGATCGCTGATGGGGTCGTATCGATCAATCAGACGCGCGAGGAGTACGACAAGTGCATGGGGCGCTTGTGGGTTGATAAGGTGCGCCGCGGACGGAAGTTCAAACTGATCCCGATGTATGTTGATTACTTCCGCATGTACATGACTGAGTACATTGTTCCGCCTGCGGGAGTGTTGCCGGTACAGGCGCTCCCTGCCTCGGTGTCGTAGTCCGTGGTATAATGTGTGTGGGGGTGTGCTATGGATGAGATCTTGAAGGCGGCGGGAATCACGGTTCCCCCGTGTTTTGTCGAACGGAAGCGCGTACGCCCTGTCGCCGGTGAAGTTTCCACCGTCGGTGTTTCGGGGGAGCGCCCGATTGCGTGGGGCAACTATTTCACTTTCGCTGACGGTGATGTCCGTTGTGGGAACATGTGGGCCGAGAACCTAGAGCATATCGCTTCCAAGCTCCGAATGACGGACGTCGAGATCCTGGTCTGGACGGGGACTGACCCCGATGACGCGGTTGCTGTTGTGGTCGATGCCCGTGTTCCGAAGGAGTACTTGAACGACAGCCTGTACCTGTACGGGAGCCTGTCGCTGGCAGTCCGCGTAGCTGCGGAAAACTTCGTGCGGCTTGCCGGCGGCAAGATCAAGATCCCAGGGAGGTAAGGTCATGGAGAAGTCAGAGGTGATGTATGATGTGGTCTGCTACAGCGGGATGGTGTGTGAGGCGGCGTTGTCGGACCTTCCGGCCAACGCTGACATCGACGTCGTACTGGATGTGGGGCCGCTGACGATTCGCGCCGCTGTGGTCGAGGGCTGGCGCTCGGCCTCTTCAGTCTGGCGATTCTTTCGCGCGAACATTCGTTCCAAGTACCAGTGCAAGAGAGTCGTGGATGCTGCGATTAACTATACAATGGGGGTCTCAGATGAAAATTGAGGAGCATGTCCGGCGGCTGTTGGGGCGGCGGGTTCAAGACAAGGTGACGGGGTTCAAGGGCGTTGTTACCTGTGTGTCGTTCGACCTGTACGGCTGTATTCAGGCCGTTGTGGCACCGCAGGCAGAGAAGTCGGGGAAGGTGGAAGACAGCCGTTGGTATGACGTGGCACGGCTGGAAGTGGTCGGTACAGCACTGGTGATGCCTGTGCCCGATTTTGCGTCCGGCTACATCGCTGACGGCCTCAAGGGGGCTGCTGAAAAACCTGCCGGGAGATAGTGCCAGTGGTCGGGACTGATCCGGTTCTTGTTCGTGTGCTTGGCGATCCGATTCACTCGGCGTCGGGCAGCGAGGTCCGGTTCGCTTGTCCGTTCTGTAACTCTGTACTGAACAGTCATACGCATAAAATGCCACTCTACCTCAATCCGAAGAAGGGCCGCTGGTTCTGTCATCGGTGCGAAGAGGGGGGGTCGATTGAAGGGCTGTATCGTCGGCTCGGGCTGGCGTATCTGTACACGCACCCTGAGTGCCGGTGCTTGGACGACATGGTCAGCCTGCTGGAAGAGGAAGAAGAGAAGGCGGAAGAAGCCAAGGTGCTGCCCGTTCCGCCGCTGCAACCGCTTACGACCGCCGGGTACAACTATCTGCGTGACCGTGGGATCTCCGACTGGTCAATTCGGCGGTACAGGATATTCGAGGGTGCGCGAAATGAGGCATACGACCTCCGTGGACGCGTAGTCTTCGTTGATGAGGATGAACACGGTATTCCGCTGTATTGGGTCGGGCGGACTTTCGTCGGGCACCGGAACAAGTATCGGAACGCACCCGTGTCCAGGCGGGACCAGGTCTACCAACTGCGGCGTGTGTTGCGGCGGGATATTGCGGTGTTGGTTGAGGGACCAATCTCTGCGGTCATAGCGTCCCAGGCGCTGGGGGACCGAATAATCGCTGGTTACGGGAAGCACGTGACTGATCGGCAATTGGCTCTGATCGCTGCCGCTGGGTTCCGTGAGGTCTGCGTTGCTCTGGATGGCGATGCCGTTGGTAAGGCATACGCTATTGCCGCGATGCTCCGTTCCAGCGGCGTTGAAACGTCGGTGTTGGAGTTTCCGGGTCACGATGATGATCCGGCGTCTGTGCCTCCGTACCAACTGGCGCACTTGTTCTGCGCTCGTCGGCCGTATGATCCGTTGGTGCACATGAGTTTCATGGTGCAGTCGATCGGACTGATTTCTCGGCGGTGTCAACCGGTTACTAAGCGGGCGTTCACGCTTGATCAGGTACAGGCGCAACTGAGGTCGTTACAATGAATGTGCAGGGCAGACACGAGCAGCAGGTCTTCGTTTCACGTCTGACGTGGAACGCGCATGCGAGTGGTCTGCCGCTGCCGTTTCGTCGCGCCTGTGCGCGGGGTGACGACAGTTTACTGTTCGCTCTTGTTGGTGATTTCGTTGTTGCCAAGTGGGCGGGCAGCGCCTTGGTTTCTGTTGACCGCGCATACGCCAGCGATAGTGAATCGTTTGTCGGGTTTAACGTGGTATTGTCGGTGCCTGATCCTGTGCCGGAGCCGGTGCACCGGCCGAAGAAGTGTCGCGGTCTATTGACTCCGGTAATGACGTCGAACAGCGTGTTGTACCGGATGTCGCGGAGGATCAGATGAACGATGGTGCTACAGTTTTCGTGTATGTATCCGATACTACGCTGTTTGCCGGGGTGATTGTGCCCGCGATGCTGGTCGTAGCGCCGTGGCCGTCGTCGGTGTCACCTGACGCGACGCTGGTCTGCAAGGTCTGGTTCCCCCTGGTACGGCGTTCTCCGTTTTCCGGCGAGACGACAACATTCTCGGTTGATGATGTGTTTGAAACAGAGGCCGCTGCTATTGCAGCAAAGCCGGAGCGCGATGCTTTCTATCGCGGCTTAGGCATGTAGGGGGGCAAGTGGCAGTGCGCACATCTAAGACGGCATCCGGGTTTCATTGTGTTCTGCTTGAAGCGGGGACGTACTGTCTTTCTTGGAAGATAGACAGCGCAACACAGATACCGAACTTCTATTATAGGCGTAGTACGCAGCGTAACGCCATCCGTTTCTGTGTCAGGCATAAGCTCCGGTTTCCTGGCGGCGAGGTCTGGGATGCGCGATCCGCCGACTGCCATTACAGGCACCGACTGATTGGTGTGCTGGTAGAAACCGTACCGATGGGGTCGTGGCCTGGTGGACTTTGCCGGGTGATCAAGCGGTTGCCCGATACAGCGGCGCCTGAGATCGTGTTTCAGGTGCGGCATCTGGACGGACGGGTACGCCCGCGTGAGATCGGTGTGTTCGACTACGAGCAGGTGATCGTCTACTCGAAGGTGCGGGTATGAGCGATTGGTCTCGGCGCGGGCCTGTGTTCCCGGAATTGGATATTGCGCTTTCTCTCCTCTTGCAGGGCGTGCGCTTGTCTCCCCGTCTATCTGTCGCTACGGCAACTCAGATACTGGCGGACAGCCTCGGCGCCGCGAATGATGCGCGTGTTGCCGAGGAGGCGCTGGTGCTCGCTGGGGGGTTTCCGGCTCCGTTCCCGGTTTGCAGGGAGCGGCTGACGCATATCGGTGGCGGGTTGTGGGGGTGTGTGATCCGTTTCAGACGCGCGATAGCCGGTGTTGATTCAGATGTTGCGGTAGCGTCCGTCGGTCCGGTCATACCGGACGTTGTTGTTTCCGGTATGGTGACGTTTGCTCCCGGCATATGTGTCGATTGTGCTGTGCTATTGTACTCGGTCGATCGGTGAAGTGTGGTCGCGTACTACAACGAGATTGATCCGTACTGCGTCGCGTGGCTGTGGAACCTCATGGTGGCGGGGCACATACCGTTGGGCGACATCGACGACAGGCCGATACAGACGGTTTCCCCCGCAGATTTGCACGGGTATACGCAATGCCACTTCTTTGCCGGGATCGCTGGTTGGCCGCTGGCCCTGCATCTCGCTGGTTGGCCCGAGGGACGCCCCGTGTGGACCGGCTCGGCTCCTTGTCAGCCGTTTTCTGTTGCAGGCAATCGGAGAGGAGTGTGTGATGACCGACATCTCTGGCCAGACTTCTACCGTCTCATCCGCGAGTGCAAGCCTGACACTGTGTTTGGCGAGCAGGTTGGAGCAGCAATTGGAGGGGGTTGGCTCGATCTTGTATTCGACGACCTGGAAGGAGAAGGTTACACCTGCGGGGCGACGGTACTTCCAGCTTGTAGCGTCGGCGCACCGCACATCCGGCAGCGGCTGTACTGGGTGGCCGACTCCCAACACGCCAAGCGGCGGACGAACGATGGATGTGGACAAGATGGATGCCACGGGGCGCACGCAGGACGGGAAGAAACACACGGCGAGCCTGGAGCACGCTGTGAAGTTTGTCGGCTGGCAGACGCCGCGGGCACGGGGCGACGCGGGCGGGAATCGGGTACAGCCGGGAGATGTGCGGAACCTGGAGGACCAGGTGCAACTGGTCGGCTGGACAACGCCAAGCAGCAGAGACTGGAAGGACACACCGGGTATGGCGACGACGGGGATCAACCCGGACGGGACGGGGCGGGAACGACTCGACCAGTTGCCCCGGCAGGCGGCGCAGGCCCCTGGTCCGACATCGAATGGCTTTCCTGCCGGGACGGAAAGTCTCGCCCGACTCGCCCCAGAATTCGTCTGCTATCTGATGGGGTTGCCCATACAATGGACTCAATTGGCACCTGCCAGAGGGAAACGGGGGTGATGTATGGGGCGCAAACAGAAGGAAACTCCAGAGAAATATTGCAAGCAATGCGCTGTGCGTATGATGCGGAAGGTGTTCGGGCTGAGGTTGGAGGATCTTTCGGTATTCAACCAGCGGCTGTTCTGCGACAGGAGATGCATGGCGTCGTGGCAGATGGGGAGGATCAAGGTAGAGTCGCCGAAGGCATACCGGAGACAGGCAGCAAAGCACGTCGGGAAGAATTGCCGGGACTGCGGGACTGCGCGCAATTTGAACGTACATCCCGCGGACGGCAACCCAATGAACAATGCCCCGGACAACCTGACGCCCGTGTGTTTTGTGTGTCACATGAAAGAGCATGGGCGCTTGCGACGGGAGACGGCAAAACCGAAGCCGCCTTGTCGTTTTTGCAGCGTTACCTCAGTCAAGGCGGGGATGTGCCCACGACACTATCAGAGATTCAAAAAGCATGGGAATCCATTTCTGACGAAGAGAAAGCGGGGTGCGGTATATGTAGTGGAGGCCGATTTTGCATAAGCTCGGTCAGCCCGATCGCTCCCGTCAGGCCCGGTCGCACGGGGCAACTGCGCGCGTACGGAAACGCAATAGTGCCGCCGCTCGCTGCGGAGTTCATTCGTGCGTTCATGGCGTGCCGGCCATGACGATGTTGTCGGGGGTCTTGTTTGTTGGTGCGGAATTGGATGCTCAGAGTTTTGCAGTCGCGTGTGCCAGTACTGAAACTCCCCCGGTTCCGGTCGAGCAGGTGTTGTTTTCTGCGACGCTCATTCTGAGGCGCATGTTTCACCGTGCTACACAATAGGTGCTGTCTCACTTCTGTTACGGGTAATCAGTTTGCTTTGGTTCTCGCTGGTTACGAAAAATAGGGCTTGACTGGCACGCTGATTGCATGGTAATCGGGCTGGGTGATAACCGGAGGCGATGCCGATGAAGACGGATGGATGCCCTGCCTGTGCATGTAAGCTGGCGACTGATCCCGGTAACGGTACGAAGACGAGGAGCGTAGTCAAGTGTACGCGCTGTGGTGCGCTGTACACGGTTCACGCCATTTATCTTGGAGAGTCGTTCGAGATCGTCCGTCCGTTCTTCGACCCTGATCCGAATCCGACCGAACAGTGCTACTTCGATTTTGTGACCCTGGGGGCCGCCGGTGTCGGTCGTCGCCACGGCTGGTTCAACCCGAAAACGCGTCTTTTGACGCAGGTGGGGTGAGAAGAATGCCGCTCATTCATTCAATCACGGCGTATGTCCCTATCAGGAAGTGTGAGGATGATGGTCACACTTGGCTGGACGTTTCTGCCCTTGACGTGGACAGGGCGGGTTGCAACCTGCAGATTCGGAAGTACCGGAAAGCTGGTGGGGCGGCCTGGGATGATGCCAACCGCGTAGTGCGGATCGTTAAGGTACTCGTCGTCGAGGTCGGATAATTCAGGAAATCGGAGGAAGACGATGTCGAACGAATTGACGGCAGAAACGAAGTTGGAAGATGTCGTTGTTCAGTGGCTGCGGAAAGAGGCGGAGGAACGGGACGGCGACGTACAGTCGGTTGCTGCCGATTTGGCGCGGGACGGCTGTGTGTCGGGGATCGTGGACACTCTGGTTTATTACGAGGACACCGTGCTGTTTTACGGGACGCACAAGGCGGAGATCAACCGAATGCTGGCCGAACTGCTGTCTTGCGCCGGAGAGTCGTGTCCAGCAGCGTTGTTCGCTGAGAAGTGGGACTCGGAAGACCCGCTGGCGTTGGACCAGCAGAATCAGAACCTGCTGGCGTGGTTCGGGTTTGAGGAAGCAGCGCGGCGCGTGTGCAATCGAGCGGGGATCGAACTCTGATCAGGGGGGGCGGCATGTATTCGTATTCGGCAATGGCGCGGAGTAGGCTTGCACGTTTTCCTTCCGTGCACGATCTGGAACCGGCTGATCTGGAGCAGGAAGCTGCGCTGGCGGTGTCGGAGGTGTTGCAGCGTTGCCCCGGTCTTGATGGTGACGGTTTGTCTCGGCTGAAGACTACGGTGGCAGACAGGCGGATGACGCGGGTACTGCGGTACCGGTTGTGGCCTGCCCGTGACCCGCGGGTAGACACGCCGCTTGCGGCAGACGAGGGCGGCGGTCCCCCGGCATCTGGCATGGGGCCGGATGAAGAATGGGACGCCGCCGAACGGCGGTGGCGGGTAGCGCGTGTGTTTCGCGCTCTGCGTCGCAGGCTGCAGCCTCACCCTCTGGCTCTGGCTGTGCTGGACGTTCATCTTTTGCGGCCCGAGGTGACAGACGAGGAGCGTGCCGCTGGTGCGCATAGAACGTCATTGCTGTCGGCTGCACTGGTGGCTCGTCGGCTGCGTGTGTCGCAGTACAGGGTGAATATCGCGTTTCGGCAGATTGCCGCCGCTTTGGTATATGTAGTGCAGGAGGGCGGCGATGAAGACTTGGTCCGTTGACGCACAGGGTGTTCAGCCGGGCGTGCCCGGTACAGTTGTTTCGTGTGCCGACTGTGATAAATTCGCTGTAGTGCTCGGGCGGAAAGACGGTACGGCCGGGTTCACGTGGTATGTGCCGGTGCATCAAAACGTAATGACTACTGATGGGCGCATACTGGCATGTTCGGTTTTTTATACTCCGTCGCACTTGGTGTCTTTGACGCCTCCGGGCAGAATATCCAGCAACAGCGCTCTGGTAGTTCTGCGTGCGCCGTTGTCCACGCGGGTGTCTGTGTTTCCTGCTACGGATCTTCGCAGCATCACGCTGAAACCCGGTGTGGTGTGGGCGCTGACGCCGGCGGGTGACGTGCAGTTCGTGGCACTGGGTTATGTTGGTAAAGTAGCGGTAGACTACATGCTCATTCTTGACGACGGGGCGATCGTCTTGTTGGCGGACGGCCGTGGGGCACTTCTGGCCCTGAAGAATAGCGGAGGTAACGTCCGGCTGGACCTGGCTGCTGCCGTCTGTCCGCATGTGGAGGGACAGATCGGTGAAGTGGTGGAGTGATACTCGGGGGGTACGATGATAAACAAACTGACAGCGGAACAGGAGCAGGCACTGATCGAGTACCGCGCCGCGGCATTTCGCGCGGCGACGAGCACGGAGCCCGCGGACCGGCCTCGGGCGGAGGCCACCGTCCGCAAGCTGACCAGGATCGCGGGGGTCAAAGTTGATGGCGTGGTGTGGGTGCTGACGCCGCAGGCGGGGGCGGCGGAATGCGCCTCGCTCAGGGCCTCGCTCAGTGACTCGCTCAGGGCCTCGCTCAGTGACTCGCTCTGGGCCTCGCTCAGTGACTCGCTCTGGGCCTCGCTCAGTGACTCGCTCTGGGCCTCGCTCAGGGCCTCGCTCAGGGCCTCGCTCTGGGCCTCGCTCAGTGACTCGCTCAGTGACTCGCTCTGGGCCTCGCTCTGGGCCTCGCTCAGTGACTCGCTCTGGGCCTCGCTCTGGGACTCGGGATGGCTGGCATTCTACGGGTACGGGGCGCGGCTGGTGGAGTACGCGCCGGAGGCTGCGGAAAAGCTCCGGCTGCACCAGGAGATAGCGGGTGCGTGCTTCGCCATGTGGATCATGCCCGGCACGGTGATTCTGTGCGAGCGCCCCGCTACGGTGGAAATCGTGAATGGAAAGCTGGTCGGGCTGACGTGGAGAACTGATGTCTGATCGTTGCAGGTGTTACGGGTGTCCGTTGGCTCAGACAGCGCGGGCTTGCTCTGCCCGTGGACCGGACGCTGCTGATGTGTTGATCGTCGGTGAGGCGCCTGGTCCGTCGGAGAACAGGGTCGGCCGTGTGTTCGTCGGGAAAGCTGGAGAGCGGTTAGATGCGTGGTTGCAGCAGGCTGGCTTGCACCAGCGCGCTTGGATTACTAATGTCATCCGGTGTTTTCCCGGCTATGTGCAGCGGCCAGGCCAACAGATCAAGCACATTGCTAAGCCGCCGCAAGATGCCATCCTGCGGTGCCACGAGCAACTGTGGGAAGACCTAGTGCGGATTAAGCCGAAAGTCATTGTCGCCGTGGGCGAGACAGCGATCCATTACTTCACGGGGCTGAAGGCTGTTCATACAGCGAGGGAGCGGAACTTCACACTGGACTGGCAGCACGTACTGTCGTTGGAGCCGGGTAACGCGTATTTGATGCAGGTCGGTCCGCAAGTACCGGCAGTACCCGTACTGGCAACGTATCACCCGGCAGCAACGCTGTACGGGCAAGACGAGAAGAAAAAACAGCAGTACGCATCAATCGCTCTGGCTGATCTAATCCGTGCCCGAGAGTTGGCGGATGGGGGCGCCGCTGAGATGCACTACACGATGATCGAACCAGGTTACCGGGGAACGGAGGTATTGTCGGAGTTGGTCGATACTCTGCGCGAACAGTTTTTGTTCGGTACCGTAGGGTACGTGGTGATCGACATCGAGGGTCTTGGTCTGGGGCTCGAAGACCGGATGGTCGGGTTCGGGCTGTCGTGGGGGCCGGGTAAGGCCGTGTTCGTCCCTTGGGATCATGCCGCTATTCCAGGCTGTTCTCCGGCATGGCGGGACACTGTCCGATCATTGATGAACAAGCTGTTAACTGATGTTCCTGTGTCAAACCAGAATCTGAAGTTCGATCTGAAGATCTTGTGTCTCGCTGGGATTGAGGTGCGGCACATTCAACACGATACGCTGTTGTCGTCGTACTGGTTGGACGGGGATACGACGCCGCATGACTTGGAGAGTTTGGCTGCAATCCATCTACGCCAGTTTGCACATAAGCACGAGATGAAAGCGGCACTCCGTAAACTGAAAGGGTACGCTCAGTTGGAGCAGGTGCCCGTGCAGACGTTAGTGGACTATGCGTGCGGGGATGCTGACAAGACGTGGCAATTGACTGGTGTCATGGAGCGGCGGTTGGTGGAGCAAGGCACGTTGCCGGGTTACCGCGCGTTGGTGCTGGATCAAATCCTGCCGATGTCGGACATGGAGCTTCGCGGCGTGCGGGTAGACCGCACTGTGTTGGACGCCTCATTGCTGACTTTTCGCCGCGCTCTGGACGATTTCGAGATTTGGTTCAACAGCACGCCGCTTGCTGCTATGTTCGCTGCGCACTTGGAGCAGCGCGGGTTGGTGACGAAGAAACGGCCGGCCAAGTTTCGCCCCGCTGCGTCGGGAGACTTGCGCTTCCTGCTCTACGAGGTGTTGCAGATTCCGCCACACGAGGATGCGATCAAGACGCGGCAGACAAAGGACGGCGGCGAAGAGACCAGCTACTCCGCTGCAGCCAAGTACCGCGAGCACGCCCTGTTGTACTGCATCGCGCGTACGCGAGACGGTTCACCAAACCAGGACATCTGGCAGGCGGCTGTGGAGTTTCTAGGGCGGTACGGCGAGTACGCCCATGAGAACCAGATCTACAAGATGTACTTGAAGCCGCTTCCCGGACATATCGGGTCAGACGGGTGTGTGCACACGACGTATTGGATCGGGTGTACTGCATCAGGTCGGACGGCAGCGAGTGAACCGTCGTTGCACACGCTTCCAGCGAAGTACGGTGTGAAGGACGCTTTTGTGCCTGACGCTCCCCTCGGTCTGATCTTGAGTGTGGACCAGAGCCAGTGTGAGTTGCGGGTGTTGGCCTGTCTTTCGGGCGATCAATACTTGTTGGCCTCATTCGCGTCTGGTGCTGATATTCACCGGATGACAGCGGCTAGGCTCTTTCACGTCGCGCCTGAAATTGTCACGAAGGAACAACGGCGGATCACGAAAACCGTGGTATTCGGCCTGATTTACGGGCGGTCGGCTTACGCTATCGCTATTGTGCTTCAGATCACGGAATCGGAGGCGCAATCGTTGATAGACTCGATCTTCACCGAGTTCCCCGGCATCCGCACGTACATCGATCTGATGACTGCGTTTCTTCGTAAACACGGGTACGTCTATAACTTGTCCACCGGCCGACGACGGCCTGTGCCGACGGTGTACAGCGATAACAAGAAAGAGGCCGCTAAAGCGGCGCGGATCGCGGTCAATTCTCCCGTGCAGGGTACGGCGTCCGATATTACCGCTGATGCGATCATCCACATGTGGCGGGAAATGCAAACGGCAGAACTCAAATCGTACTTGTTCGGCTTCATCCATGACTCGGTTCTATCGTCCGTCGCGCCCGATGAACTGCTGTACGCCGCGAAGCTGGCAATCCGCGAGATGCAGATAATGCCTCCGATTCGTTGGCCGTGGATTGTGTGCCCGTTGAAGGCGGACCCGGAGGTCGGTGTCAGTTGGGGCAAGTTGGTTCCGGCTGAGTTCGATTTCCCGAACCTTACCATGACGTTGACTGGTCCGGCCGAAAAGGTGGATGCCGTATGCGCTGTAGTGTCAGCGTGGGAGACATTCCGACAGGTGCAGACAGCGGCGCTTCCTGATGGCTCTCTCTGTGCGCAGGTGCAGTTTACTTCGATGTAGTGGTATATGTGCGGTTGTAGGGGGGCGTGATGTCGCAGACGGCGCAGGAAATCCTGATCAACCAGTTGCTCGACGGGGCGGTGCAGGTGGGTGTTCATCCCCACCCACAATTGTTCGACCATTTGTACGCCGTCCTGTGCTGCGGCTATTCTACGCAGATGGACTCGTTTGAGTTCGTGCACCACGGCGAGGCATTCGCGGGCGTGTGTGCCGTCCTGAACGAAGCCGGAACGAAACTGCGCCAGATTGAGTACAGCGCCAAGAAGTCGGAGCGGCAGTATGCTCGGGCGATGCGGAAGGAGTATAGCTCCGCCGGGTCGCGGATTTCAAATGACGAGGTGAAGTCCGCTGCTGCTGATCGTGCCGATGCCGACTCTTGGGAGTGGCAGATGATCCAGTTGGAGGCGGTGAAGAACGCAGCGTGGTCTGTCCGGAATCTGTTGACTGATCGTAAGGATTTCCTGATCGAGATCAGTCGCAATAGACGGCGAGAGGGCGGGGTCTGATGCAGTTCCCTGATCACTACCTCGGGACGATTTGGGTCTGTCGTAAGGCGGGCATTCCTGAGCCGTTGATTGCGGAGATCGCTTGGGCTTCGCAGGCGGTCGATGATTATCTGCCGGGCCTGGTACCGCCGGTCGTATGCCTTACACGGGCTGCGCTGCCGTGCAGGTATGTGTCGTTGGCCCCGACGCAGGATTACGCGTACTGGGAGGCTCCCGAGCATAAGACAGCGAGCGTATGGGTACCCTTCCATTTCCCGCCGTCGGATAGCGGGGACTTGGTCGTGCAGGAATTGCCGGCTTGGGGTCTTCAGTTGTTGACAGAGCGCTTGGGGCATCTGCGGTGGCTGGTCGAACGTTGCGGCCCTGACCCGGCGAATGCTGAGATCCGGTTTGTGTGCCACACGATCGGGATTATCGATCACATGCTGAAAGACTCCGGCTCTCACCAGTCGTTTGTCGGGGCGCGTTGTTCGGTGAATAGTGTCGGGTACGCGTGGTGTGACCCGCGGGCGCTAGTGCCGAACGTCGGGCACGCTGAGGTGCGGCATTCGCCCGACGAAGCGGGGGCTATTTGGTGGCGGACAAGACGGACTGTCCGCGTCGTGAGCCGAACTCGATGGCTGCGCGTGTATGCCGGGCTTCTGAAGGTGTACATCGAGTCTGGGTTCCCCGGCGCTGCGGCCGAAGTGACTGTCAAGACGTTTGACACAGATAACCTCCGTTCTTGGTTCATGCATGAACTCAGTGCGTATCCTGAGTATGCGAATCCCAAGAAAGTAGAACCGACGCAGCAGTTGGAAGTTTGGCGCTCCGGGCGGGAGAGCACATTCTTCCGTGCTGCAGCCGTGCATAGAGCGTATGTCACACAACTGACACAGGCATAGGGGGATACCAGCATGGTACAGCAGTATTTCGCACCGAACATGAATGCAGTAGCGCAGGAAGCGCAGGCGGCGAAGGAGAGGGCGGCAGCGTTCAATTCTGACGGTCTGCCGCGGTACGACTGGGTCGAGGGGGAGCAGGTCTTTCGGCTGCTGTGGGCGTACAACGCTGCGGGCGCGACGGGCAAGATGGTTTACACGCATTTCTACGGCGCTGAGCGGGAGCCGTGCCGCTGCCCGCAGTTGACATACCCGGAGGCCGGGTTGGTGTGCCAGGGCTGTTCGGACCTCAACGAGATTCAGGCCGTCCGGCCTGATCTCGATCTCGGGCAGTCTGTGGCTCGCGCGAAGTGGTACACGCAGTGCACGCTGCCGTGGAACGGACCCAGGGGTGACGATACGGTCACGCTGGTTCAGTTCCCGCAGTCTTTCCGGAACTGGATGACGCTGCAGATGATGTCCCCCCATGTCGGGGATATTACGAACCCGATGCGGGGGGTGCTCGTCTCCGTGACGAAAAAGATCAAGGGGAAACGGCCGCAGGATGTGGAGTATGTGTCAACGTTTCTGCCGCAGGCGCACCCGAAAGATCAGGCGTGGGTGGACCAGATCGTGAAGCAGATGGCAGACCTCGACGCATTCCTGCGCTGGAACAATGACGACGCCAGTCGGATGTTGGTCTTGGCGGCGAAGGCCAAGACGTTCTTGCTGTCGAAGCCGCGGGAAGGCGCCGCTGCAGCACCGCAGCAGGCTCCGGCATTCCCGCAGGCACCGCAGCAGGCTCCGGCATTCCCGCAGGCACCGCAGCAGGCACCGGCATTCCCGCAGGCACCGGCATTCCCGCAGGCACCGCAGCAGGCACCG
>Ga0208245_1000126_pt1 | contig 79422 bp, 94 predicted proteins | sample RifOxyC1_FD_184035 | JGI IMG/M metagenome (GOLD analysis project Ga0208245, IMG submission 184035) | Soil microbial communities from Rifle, Colorado - Rifle Oxygen_injection C1 (SPAdes) | ecosystem: Environmental > Terrestrial > Deep subsurface > Rock core/Sediment | place: Rifle, Colorado... | reverse complement strand
TCGGTGAGGGTGGCGTTGACGGCCATGCCGCTGAGGTCAAGGGATGTCCACGGCTGATAGCGCAGGACGACGTAGCGGGTCACGGCGTCACCTCCCCCGGCCACGGGTCGGGCTCGAAGCCGTCCTCCTTGGCCCACTCGCCGATCACGAGGGCTGCGTGAGCCAGCCTCTCCGCGCTCGACTCGCGCATCAGAGCGTGGTCGGCACCAGCGCGGTACAGACGCACGGCGCCGTCGGGCCACGCAGAGTAGATCGCCGCCTCACGCGGGGCACCGACCGGGCAGAGGTACCACGCCACCGGGCCGCGCACCCACACCAGCCGCGGGCGGACCGGGGCGGGCTCGGGCTCGGGCTCGGACGCGCCGGGGTAGCCAGCCTCCCGCCACGCGTGGAGGACGAATTGCAGGGGCTCGTCGGCGTTAAGGTCGAGGCCGTAGACGTCCAGGGCGCCATCGCGGTCCAGGTCGGCCAGGAGCACCAGGAGGGCGCGGGCGGTGGGGTCAGTCATCTCGGTGCCTCCTCGGGGATCGGGTCAGGGTCGAAGCCGTCGGCCTGCGCCCACGTCGCGAGGAGCACAAGGCGTTTGGCGGGGTCGGGAACGTGCAGCCCCCGGCCCGCGGCCGAGAACGTGTAGCCGGTGCGATCCCACGCGGTGTAGAGCGCAGCCCGCCAGTGCGCTTCGTGCGGGCGGCACAGGTGCCAGCTCGCCGGCATCTCGTCACGCACCCACACGAGCCGCTGCTTGTCGACGATCGCGGTCAACCGCTCGACCTCGCCCTGGCCGGAGCTGTCGCCGCGCACGAGGGCTTCGAGCGCCCTCGCCACAGCCTCGCGGTTGGGGTGCGTAGTCGCGAGGGCTGCTACGATGGCGGCGTAGACGGCCCATCGCTGGCGCTCGTCCGTGATGCGGGCGGGAGCTGGCAGTGAGCCTGTCGGGGCGTCTACGCCGTCGACGAAGTCCGCGACCGCCTCCTGGGCTTGAGCCAGGAGCACTATTGCTCGGGTGAGGCGTTCGTCGGCAGGCAGCGCCTCGACGGCAAGCATAGCCTCGCGAATAGCCAACTCGGCTGGGTGCATCCGGTCGATGCGATGGCGCCGGGGCACGCCTGGATCACACGGCATCATCCCTCCTCGCCCCGGCCGGGGCTTTTGTCCACGTCCGGGCGCCTACTGACCAGCGCACACGCGTAGGCACGAGGGTTGTGGCCACCGTAACTGGGATCACAGTGAGCTTGACAGCCCAGCCATCAACGATCGTGAATACGGCACTGCCCCGGGCACGGGCGGTGGGGTCAGCGGGGGTCACGTCTTTCTCCTCCGCGCACCCTCAAGCGCAGCGTCACACTTTGTGCACAGCCACCTGACGTCGAGCCAGTGCTCCTTCTCGTACCCGTTATGGTGATCGGCAACAGTCTTCGTCAGATTGCCGCACAGGGCACAGTTTTCAGCCTTGGCCAACCTCCCCGATGAAATTGCTGTGCGCACGGCATGCCGCGCCTGTATCTTTACCTTATTCGCCGGGTTGTCGCGATATTGTTTCATCCGAGCAGCGTGTTGATCGCGGCGTGTGGCATCATACGAATGGCAGTCCCTATGTATCCCGACACGTCTTCTTTTCGCCGACCAATCGCGCATATACAGCGCATGGAACGCTTTGCAGCGATTCTGTTTCCCCGACGGGTTGCCGCAAATGTGACACGTTTTGGCCGCAGTGCGGAGTTTCTCTGACATGATTACTCCTCGCCCCGCTCGGGGCTCTCGTGTCGCGCGACCGCCGCCAGGACGTGCGGGCGGCTGTCGTCGATCCATGCGTCGATGCTGCCGAGGTCGCCGGGGTCGATGCCGATCTCAATAAGTAGGCCGGAGACGATCAGGTCCGCCCGCCGGAGCATGTCCTGGGCGGCGTCGCGCTCGGCGACCACCTGTAGGTGGACCGCGTTGGACTCGGCGACGTGGGCGTGGATGGCCTGCCGCAGTCGCTCGGCATCGGCGAGGGCCTCGTCGCGCTTGATCTCCGCGCGCTCGGAGCGGAGCAGGCTGGCGTCCGCACGGATCTCCTCCGAGCGGAGATCGGCCCGGAGCCGCAGCACCTCGCGGGCGAGGTCGGGGGCGGCGGCGAAGAGCGCCGCGTTGGCTTCGCTGCATGGCCCGTCGCCGGTGATGGCGAGGTACACGCCGACCTCGACGCCATCGTCATCGGTCCGCCGCTGCCAGACGATCCACAGCGGCTCGGGCGATTCGATCGGCCACGCCCTCCCGTCCGCTGTGACCACCCTGAAGGCGTTGTCCGGATGGGTGCCGAAGCGGATCGGGCCCTGCGTGATGGCGTCGAGTATGCCCTGGAGGGCTTCAGATGTCGGGGCCGTCATCGGGTCACCCCGGGGAGGTCGTTGTGCTCGCGGCCGTCAAGCAGGCGCCCGGCGGCCTCGTCGAGCGCGCCGTACATGGTCCGGTCGCCCAGGGTCACGGCCCACCCGGAGCCGTCGCCAGGGTCGGCGTCGGGGTGGTAGAGCAGCTCCAGGGGCAGCCTGTTCGCGCGGGCGTAGTCGATGAGGGCGGCGAGGGTGTTGTCACTCATGGCGCGATCCTCCAACCCTGGAGGCGGCACCACGCCAGCCCCAAGTCGGTGAGCACGAGCCCCGGGCGCCGGTTGTGGCCGGGCTCGAGCTTGGGGGCAGGCCCGCGTGACAGGCTCGTGCGGGCTCTGCTGACGATGTGCTCGGGCACGTCCAGGTCGGCGGCCAGGTCGGCGTTCGTCCAGGTGTTCGGCTCGGTTGCCGCGAGGAGGATGCCCTCGCGGACGATCTCGGTGATGGTGCGGGGCGCGCTCACGACGCCACCCGCACGGGCGCGGGCTCGACCCGGGCGCGCTCCTCGTCGGTGAGGTCGGCCCACCGTCGAGCGCACCACGCCACGTCGTCGCCGACCGTGATCGAGGCATGAACCCAGCCGACCACCTCGCGCAGCTCGGGGGTGACGTGGAGGTGCTGGGCGAGGCGGTGCAGCCCGTCGGGGCTCAGCATCGCCAGCCAGTAGGTACGGATCCGGGCGTCGTCCGTGCTCGCGCCCGAGTGGGCCAGCGAGTAGGCGTCGCTGGCCTTCACGCCCGCGCTCTGGAGGGCGTCCAGGAGGGGCGTCAGGCTGTCGATCAGGGTGTCGCTCATGGTGTGGTCTCCAGGAGGTAGGCGACGAACACGCCGCCGTAGATAAGGACGGCGACGGTCGCTGCCAGGAGGAGGACGGGGGCGGATTCGCGGAGGTAGGCCATCACGGCGCACGCTCGCACCGGACGCACGCGCCCGGGATGGCCCGGTCGCAGTCGCCGCGCGGGCTCTGCGCCGGCACGCGGGGCCACCGCTGACGCCCGAGGGGGCGGCCGCGCTGGGCCGCCTCCTCGCGGGCGTCGGCGTCCTCGTCGCAGTCCATCTCGCGGCGCTCTCGGTCGGATTCGGGCATCGGTCACCTCGCCCACCCAGAGTATCGGACCGTCAAAATAGATGCAAGAGGGTTTGAGAAATAAAACGCGCTTGACATCCCAAACGCGCTGGTTTAGCTTTCTGCGAGGAGGGCATAGTGCCACAGTCCATCGAATCAATCATCAAGGCCGCCGCGACCCGGAACGGCTGGGCGACATCGGCCGACATGCACCGCGCGCTCAAAGCGGCCGGGATCGACGTGCCGTATCAGACCGCCCGCAACTGGTGGACGGGGGCCACGAAGCCCGCCGCCGCCTACGCGGGACCGCTCGCCGACCTCTGCGGCGTGGCCCGTGTCGTGGTCTACGAGGCCACCGCCGAGGTGAAGCCATGAACCCGGAGGCGCTCCGGATCAGGCGGGGGGCCAAGCGCGCCCGGCAGGAGGAGGAGCGCGCCTGCCGCGCTGCCGAGGAGGAGAGGCGCCGGGCGCGGTGGGTTGAGGAGGCGCGGAGGAATGTGGCTCGCTCCCAGGCCAACCATGCGGCCCGAGTCGGGTGCATCCCCGCGCCCACCGAGTGCGAGGCGTGCGGTGCGGACATCCGCGACGATCCGGATCGCGATCGGCGACACGCGAAACCACCCTACGTCCTGCATCACCACGACTACGCCAAGCCGCTCGACGTGATCTCGCTATGTGGATCGTGTCATGGCCGGGTGCACGGGGGCTCGATTCCCGAGCCTCGGACGGGGCGCATGTACCCGGTCCGCGCACCGGGGAAATGGGTCGAGCATGAGCAGTTGCCGGGCCTGCTCGAACAGGCGGTAGCGGAGATGGTGGGCGAGTGCGACCGCGGTCCCTACGATCCGGCCCGCGCCGCGATGCGTGCGCGTGCGGAGCGAATGGGGTTGGTGGTCCGCCTGGGGCGCTGGCCGCGCGACGGCTACCGCCGCGCCGAGTTGACCATCGACGACGCCCTCGCCCGGATGCGCGTCCCCCTCGCCGAGCGTGCCTCGTGACCGCCCGCTCCCCCCGCCTGGACCCGCGCCCCGGCGACCGCATCGTGACCGCGGCCGGGACCTACGAGGTGCTGGACCGCCTGGGCCCTGACGGTGCGCCTGCCGAGGGTGGCGGCGTCGTGGCCTACCGCCTCGTCCTGCCCTCGGGTGCGGCGTCGAGGCGCGTGGTCGTCTCCGTGCTCCGCTGGGCGGCGCTGCTGCCCGAGGAGCAGGCATGAGCAAGGAGTACGAGGAGGCGCTGCAAGTCGGCTGCGTGGCGGCGGTCATCGTGGTCCCCGCGCTCGTCGGCGTCATCATCCTGCGCGGGTGGGCGCTGTCGGTGGTGTGGGCGTGGACGGCGGTGCTGATCTGGGGCGCGGCTCCGATCACCGTCGCCCAGGGCGTTGGGGTGTCCGCGCTCGTCGCGTTGCTCGTGCCGTCCGACGTCAAGCTGTACGCGCCCGGGGTGCCCACGGACGCGCACAAGCGCCGTCACTGGCTGGAGCTGCTGGCGCGCACGGCGGGCTACGGGCTGGTCGTGCTGATCGCCTACGTCGCCAGCCGCTATTACCCGGTGGCGGTCCGATGAACGCGCCGGCCCTCCCGCGCCGCGAAGCCGTCCCCTCGGCTCGCGTAGTGGTGGCGGTCGAGGGCCGGCGCACGTTTGCCCCGTCGGAATGTCCCGGCGGGGCTTGGGAGGGTGGCCGTTCGCCGTCCACCCGGGCGGCGGTGTATCTCCATGCGCCGCCGCCTACCCGCCTGCTCGACACCGGCTGCCCCTTGGGTGTGGTCCCCCGCCTGCCCGGGCGGGTGGCGGCCGGTGGTCGGGCACCTTCGCTGGAGGCTGACGTGAGCTGCATGTACTACCCGCCCTGCCCGAACCGCTACGGCCTGATGGGCTCACGCGACGCCGTCAAGTGCGACCGGATGCCGGGGCACAAGGGACCGCACAGCAACCACGCCGCGGGCCTCCGCTGGGCCAACTTCGGCGCCCGCCCGGGTCGCTGCCCCTGGGCCGCCTGCACCGCTCCGGACGACCAGGACGCCGAGGGGACGCACGCCTGCCCCGGTGGCGAGGGCGCGAGGCTGCTTGAGGCGTGGAACAGCCCGCGGCCGAAGGTGGCGCCGTGAAACCGCCCCCCGCCGACTCCCCCCTCGCCGCCGTCCAGTCCCACGTCATCGGCGCTCAGTGCAATTACGTGACGGTGGCGGGCGGCTTCGTTGAGGGCCTGTACTGCGTCCACCTCGACGTGTTCGACACCGTGACCCGGCGCCACGGCCAGGTGAGGGTCAGCGGCTACGACGCGCCCAGGACCTGCCTGCGAGCCATCGCCGCGTTCGACGGGTGGCTGGGGATCGTGCGGAGTGAGGCGTGAAACTCACCGCCCACATGTGCGAGGCCCTCGTCTACGCGACCCAGCGCCGCGGGTGGTGGACCGTGAGCGCGCAGTCCACCACGCTCGCGGGCCTGCGCCGTCGCGGGCTCGTCGAGGAGCGCACTTCGCGCCTCACCGTCGAGGGCGAGGCCATGCGCACTCGCCTGTGCGACGATGACCGCGCCGCCGAGGGGACCGTCAGGGTGCCCGTGTGGGCGCTGCGGGTCGTGCTGGCGAGCTGGTGCGGCTCGACGGACGCGGCGCAGGCGCTGGCGGCGGCGCTGGACGCGCGAGGGGGTGAGGCTTGATTCTGGGCTCCCTCTACTCGGGGATCGGCGGGCTCGACGTGGCCGCTGAGCGCGCCCTCGGCGCCCGCACGGCCTGGCAACTCGACCAAGTGGGCGCGGCGGTCCGCCGTCGCCACTGGCCTGACGCGCTCCAGGTCGAGGCTGACGTGCAGACCGTGGACCCGCTCGCCCTGCCACGGACCGACGTGCTCGTGGGCGGGTTCGCCTGCCAGGATCTGTCCTGTGCGGGTCGTGGCGCCGGGCTGATCGACGGCGAGCGCACTGGCCTGACGTACCGGGAGATGGTCCGCTTCGTGGTCGCGCTCCAGCCCGAGATGGTCATCATGGAGAACGTGCCCGCCCTGCTCTCGGCGTGGCGCGTCCACCTCGAGAACGACTTCGGGCGCATGGGCTACGGGTTGACGTGGGCGCCCTGCCGGGCGGTGGACGTGGGCGCTCCCCATCGGCGGGCGCGGGTGTTCGTCGTCGCCGTCCGGGGTGCCGTGGGCCGGGGCGTGGTCGAGGTGCCGACTGCCGGGCGGTGGACGCCGGAGCGGGATGAGCAGACCTGGGTGACTCCGACGACGAGGGACTACCACTCGGCTGGTGGGCTCCAGCACACCCTCGGCGGGCGCACACTGAACGACGAGGCTGCACAGGTGCGCCCGTGGCCCACGCCGACTGAGGGGGACGCGAAGGCGTCGGGTTCGCGGTGCCTGCCGGGGTCGGGAGCTGTCGCGGGCACGTCGTTGACCGACGCCATCCGACCCGACCGGACGACGCGTGACGACGTGCGTTCGTGGGCCACACTCGCCGCCAGGAACTACCGCGTGGGGTCCGGCCTAAACCGCGGCGAGCCACCTTTGAGCGAGCAGGCCGCGCCCACTGGCGGGCTCGGCCGCCGGCTTTCCCCCGCGTGGACCGAGATCCTCCAGGGCTATCCCGAGGGCTGGACCGACACCGAGGGCCCGCGCCTGGAGTGCGACCCGTCGCCGCGCTGGCCCCGTGGCCGATACCCCGAGTCCTGGGACCGCTCCGTGCTGTGGCCCGGCTACGACTGGGAGCCGCCGCGCACGCTGCCGGATGGGCCGCAGGCGAAGGGGAGGCCCGCGCGAATCCGGGCGCTTGGAAACGCCGTGGTCCCACAACAAGGCGAGATGGCGATTCGGGCAGCGCTCGCACAGTCGGCGCAGACCGACCTCTGGAGGACGTCTTGACCCGCCCCTCCCTCCCCCGCCGCATCCTGCGCAGGGCCCTCGGCATACCGCTGGGCATCCTCGGCGTGAGCGCCCTGGCCGCGCTGCTCCTGGTGGCGGTGTGCGTGCGGGACCAGGACGGTGAGCGATGATCCGCATCCGCCTGCCTTTGCGCGTGTCCTCGCGCACCAACGCCCGCCAACACTGGTCCGTGAGGGCGAGGCGCACGAAGGCTGAGCGGGCGCTCACGGCGCTCCACCTGGCCCCGCTGCGCCACCAGCGGCCCGACATGGACGACGGCGTGACGGTCGAGCTGGTCAGGGTGGCCCCGCGCGCTCTCGACGACGACAACGTCCGCGAGGCGTTGAAGGCCGTGCGTGACGAGGTGGCGCATTGGCTGGGCTGCGACGACGCCGATCCGCGGGTGACATGGACCTACCACCAGCGCGCCGAGGGCGTGCGCGTCTACGCGGTCGATGTGACCGTGAGGAGGACATCGTGAGTGGCGCGCTCGGGCCCCTGTGGTGGGCGTGGTCGAGCGGGGGCGCGGCGAGGGGTGGGGCGTCGCTGCGGGTGGCGGACGTGGCGGATTGGGGCGTGCCGTGGGGGTGGCGGGTGTTCGGCGGAGGGGGTGATGCGTGACCCGGACCCGCGCGAGGTGGCTCGGTACGTCTACATCGTCACCAATTCGGTGTACGGAAAAGGCGGATTCGCCGCATCCAAGAATGGGGCTCCGGGCGCTCGTTGGCCTACACATGTCGAATGCGCTGAGTGGCTTGTGGACGCCCTCGCCACCATCCCCCACAGGCCCCACGCCGTGACCCGCCCCCGCGTCCTCATCGAGCTCTGCGCGGGCCTCGCCGCCGTCAGCCTGCGCCTCCAGGGCGGCCGACACGCACGCCCGCCTGTATCCCGCATGGGAAATAAGGCTGGTTATTCCGCCGTTATCCTTCGCGTGCTCGGCCTGCGACCGGGCCAGGGTGCCGACTCCTACGTCTGGTGCGAGCCCGACGACGGGGCACGCGCGCTGCTCCAGGCGTACCCGCAACCCGCCGTGTTGCGTGAGGCGGCGGACATCATCCGGGGGTGGGCCGACGAGGACCCCAGGGCGCTGTGGGAGCGGCTGCGGGCAGAGGGGCCGATCCGGGGGTGCGACGGGGGAGAGGTGGCGCGGTGGCTTGCCGTCCAGGCCAATACGCTGAAGTCGGGCGGCTTCGACGAGATGACAGTGGGTGGACCGGGAGATCGTCGGCCGATGCGCATGGAAGACCTTGCGGGCCGGGACGCACTCAACATGAACGGTTGGCCCCCCGTCACCATCACCGACGACGCGCGGACCCTGGACGTGCCCGCCGACTGCACGGGCGTCGTGGTCTACTTCGACCCGAATTACCAGGACACAACTGGCTATCAGCATGGCTTGTCCCGCCCCGCCGTGCTTGACCTCGCCCGCCGCTGGTCCGACGCCGGGGCGCTGGTGTGCGTCTCCGAGGCCGTGCCGCTGGAGGAGCTGGACATGTGGCACCACGTCGAGATCACGGGCGAGCGGGTCGGCCAGAAACGCGTTTTCGGGGGTACGCGGGAATGGCTGACGATGAACCGGCCGCCCGCGTGGACCCCGGCGCGGCAAGCTGGCCTGTTCGGCGGCTTCACCGCGCACGACACCGGACGAGGAGAGACGCCGTGACCCTCCGCTGCGACCTCTGCCGGGCCCCGCTCGGCCTGCCATCCTGCTCGCGTCGGCGGCTCGGGCGGCGCTGGATTCTCTGCCTCTCGTGCTGGGAGCTGACACGGGCGGGGCTCACCGTGGGCGAGCTGCGGGCGGCTCTGCGGGGTGACCGATGACCGACTTGCAGGCCCGCCTGCTCGCCCTCATCGCCACCGACCCGGGTTGCTGGACCGCGGCCACCCTCGCCGCCGCCGTGGACCCGCCACGATTCGACAACGACAATCACAACCACAACACAGGGGAATGACCACATGGAACGCGACATCCGTACACTCGACCTCGGCAACCTGGGCGACCTCGTCCAGGGGCGCGCAGGTCGCCAATTCGACGCCGCCGTGGCGCGCGTCATCGAGGCCGTGACCGACACCGAGGCGGCCCGCGCAAACGGGCTCGCCACGGGCAAGGTCATCGTGACCGTGACCATCGAGGGCACCAGCATCGACGACGGGGGCCGAGTGTCCATCGCCGTCGACGTCGAGAGCAAGGCCCCCAAGGCTCGGTCCAGCGGCGCCATCCTCGTCCACCTCGGCGGGTCCGACTACGGTGTCGACCTGACCGACCCGCAGGAACACCTGTTCGACGGCCCGCGTGTCGCGGGCAAGGAGTGAATCCCATGGACTTCAGCGGCATTCTCGGCGGCATTCTCGGCCGCATCCTTCCCACCCCGACGATTCAGCCCGTCCTGCTGGCGGACGGGCACCGCAAGGCGCACGTCGCCCACAAGGACTACCAGATCGTCCTCGAAGAAGGCCCGCGCGTGCCCCGGCCCGCGCACGCCTTCCTCTCGGTCGAAGACCTCGCCGCCTGGGTCGACCGCGAGATCGATCTCGGCCGGTGGGTCGCTCAGGACGTGTCCGTGCTCGTCTCGGCCGCCAGCATCGAGGCGACGGCGAGCGGCTACGACCACCTGACCGCGCGGGCGGCGTGCGGGCTCAGCATCCACCCCTACTGGCGCCGGTGGATGGCGCTGGCCGCTGGGCAGTGGTCGACCACCGAGGCGCTCCTGGAGGCGCTGCGGGAGGTCGAGCCCACGTTCGGCGCGGACCTGGTCGATGTGCGGGGCGAGGTCCGCCCGGTGCCCGTGGGGCCGGCGATCATCCACGGCCTGCGGTCGCTGTCCGTCGGCGACTCGGGCGAGGTCACCGTTGAGCGCGACGCGGGCGGGATGGCACGCGCCATCGCCAAGGGCGCGAAGACGACCACCTCCCAGGAGATTCGCGAGCGGTGGCCGATCGAGATGCCCGTCTACGACTGCGCGCAGGACCTGACCGTGAAGGTCGAGGCACTGGTGTCCTGGCGCTACGACCGCGAGGCCAGTGACCTCGTGTGGCGGGTGCGGATCCCCCTCGCCGAGATGGCCTCCCGCCAGGCGCGCGAGATGATCGTGGAGCGGCTGCGCGGGATGCTGCCTGACGCAGTGGTGGTCGGCACGGGTACGCCTGCCGTGCGCGCGGACCGGCTGGACTGACGGGGAATGGCGCCGGCCACCGTGGCGCCGTCGCTGCGGTGGCCGACCCAGGCGGGGATTGAGGCTGTGCGAAAACACACACGGAGGACGTGATGAAGCCGACGAAACCCCTGGGCGGCAAGAGCTACGAGTCCATCCCACACCTGCCCGGCTCACGACGTGGCCCCGGCGACTACGGCCTGGAGGAGGGCCAAGCCCGCGTGCTCGTCGAGCGCGTGCGGGACCGACACGACCGCGTGATCGTCGAGGAGAAGGTTGACGGCTCCAACGTCGGCGCCGCGCGCATCGACGGCGGGATCGTGGCGGTGACCAGGTCGGGCTACCCGGCGGACACGTCGCCGTTTGCCCAGCATCTCGTGTGGGCCGAGTGGGTGCGCGAGCACGAGGCCCGATTCCTCGACGTGCTCAGCGACGGTGAGCGCCTGTGTGGCGAGTGGCTCTATCAGGCCCACGGCACGCGCTACGACCTGCCGCACGAGCCCTTCGTCGCCTTCGATCTGATGCGCGGGACGGAGCGCCTGCCGCACGACGCCCTCGACGGGCGACTGTACGGCGTGTTCAGGCGGCCGTGGGTCCTGCACGACGGCGGCGCGCTGGACGTGAACGCGGCGATGACGCTGCTCGGCGAGTACGGCCACCACGGCGCCATTGACCCTGCGGAGGGCGCCGTGTGGAGGCTGGAACGGCGCGTCGAGATGACGCCGGGCCGCAAGGGTGGTGGCAGGGAATGGCGGGTGCTCCAACTCGCCAAGTACGTGCGCCCGTCCAAGGTGGACGGCTGCTACCTCGAATCCGTGACCGGCGGCGAGCCGGTCCTGAATACATGGAGGACGTGATGCTGACGATGACCCAGGTACAGATTCCCGCGGCGGACCTGCGCCCCGATGACGTGGTGGTGTACTGGACCGCAAGCCACGGGGTTCAGCCGCGACTTCCCGCGCCGTCACCAGATCACGAGGCCGTCACGCCGGCCGTGATCGTGGCGCTGTACGCCGATGGGGGGCGCGCTGAGCCGATGGCGATGTGGGCGCGGGTGTTCCGCCTGCGGCCCGAGGTGCGGGCCGAACGCGAGAAGGCGGCCGAGCACGAGGCGCTGCGGGCCGAGGTACTGTCGGTGACGCGAGCCCTGTTCCCGGGGTTCGATGACGACGGGTGGTGGATCGCGGACCGGCACCGCTCGAATGGGTGGAAGGCGGACAGCGCGGCGAACATCACGCTGATCGATGATCCCAACGGCGAATGCCTGCGCTGCATCTGGGGGCCGCTGGACAGCGACCGTGTGGTGATGAACGGCTCGTGGGCCGAGGTGCGGGAGCGCGTGATCGCCACCCTCACCGCCTACCTCGCCAACAAGACGACGAGGGAGGGCACGAGCGCGCGGATCGTCGAGCGGCGCGACCGGGCGCAGGCCCTGCTGGCGGCGATGGGGGTGGTTGACCCTGACGCCGGCGAGGGGTAGGTTGTGGGGGTCCGTCCGCAACGGTCTTCTGAGCATTCGCCCCACCCGCAGTCATGTCGGGTGGGGCGTCTGCAATTGCGAACGCCGCCCACGGGGGCGGCGTCGTAGTCGTCAGCGGGCGGCGCTTAGAACGGGACCTCGTTGTCGGGGTCGGCGGCGGCGGGCTCGGCGGCGCTGAACTCGTGGTCGAGCACGTCCCGGATCAGCTCCTCCGAGGGCGTGCTCACCGAGGCCAGCGTCCCGGTTGCCGCGTGGTGCAGGTTGCGGAGCTCGGCGTAAGGCAGGGCGCGGAGGACGACGGCACGACGCCTCATCGCCATGTCACGCTCGGGGTCGGCGGGCGGCGCGGGGGCCTGGTCGTCGCTGCCGTTCGTGTCGACGGGCTCGCCTTCGCCCGGGTCGGTGTCGCTGTCGTCGGTGTCCGTGTAGGGCGCGGTGGCCGGGGTCAGTGCAGCCTCGGCCTTGTGGCACGCGAGCATGAGATCGTAGGCGGCCTGGGGTCGACCGCGCCACGTCGCCACGCCCTTGCCGGGGTCGATGCCGGCGGCCTTGTAGATCTCGATCCGGGCCTCGATGGGCAGGCGGTTCAGGATCTCGGAGGCCAGCGCCTTGGATTCGGCGGCGGGCGGGTAGGTGGGCTCCGGGGCGGTGCCGGTGGGGGGTGTGGGCTCGTCGGCGAGGGTCGGGGCGACGGTGCCGAACGTCTCCCGCCCGTGCGGCGGCGAGGCGGGCACGAGGATCCGGATCTCGGGCGTGCCTGCGATCATCTCGACGAGGCGATCGGCCAGGGGGCGCATGGCGGCGAGGGTCGCGCGCAGCTCGCCCAGGTCGTGGTCGAGGTCGCCGATCTGGGCGCAGATCGGGCACCCGTCGCCGTCGTCGAGGAAGGTGACCAGGGTGCCGTGGTGGATGGGCGAGGTGCAGGTGGTCAGGGGCATGGTGGCTCCGTGTTGGGGGTGGTGGCGATCAGAAGGGAACGTTGTCGTCCGTGATGGTGACATTGTCGGCTTTCCAGTCCCACCGCCGCAGGAACCGGCCGGTCGACAGCAGGATCACGTCGCCGCGCACTTCGGTCACCGTCGCCGAGGTGCCGTCCTTGAGCAGGATCTCGTATCCACGGAGGGGCCCCGCGAGCGGCTCGGGCTCGGGCTCGGGCTCGGCCGGACGCACGGAGAAGATCGCGCTGGGCCCGTAGCGGGTGCCGTCCTCCAGCAGGAGGTAAGGCCCGTCCCATGCGGCCTGGACGATGCCGAGATTGCGGTGCCCGACGAGCAGGACGTGCATCTGTGTGAAAAGCATTGTGGCCTCCAGGTCAGGGGGGTGTGGTTGCGTCGTCGATCGCGGCGTCGTTGTCGCTTTTGCGGGCAGCCATCAAACGCAGGCATGCTTTGCATGTGACCTTCTTGGCCGACCTGATCCGATCGAGTAGGTCAACCTCGACACCGCACAACGTGCGCCGTTTGGCAAAGCGAGCATCCTCATTGGCATACCGCGGCTCACGGCTTTCGTCCGGATGAAGAAGATGGAACCTGCCGGGCTTCCACTTCCATTTGCGCGTGGGCCAGCCGCCCGTGACCATGCGTCGGTCTTCCATGTCGTCGAAGTAACTCACGGTTTACCTCCGAACAGTAGGTCGAATACGACGATTAGAAGGGGACTTCGTCGTTGTCGTCGGGGTGGAAGGGGACTTCGTCGTTCGGGCGGTCGATGCTCGCCGCGCCGTCGTGCTCGGGCTCTCGCTCCAGGGCGGGCTCGGGTTGGAGGTCGGGGAGGGCGAGGACATGCAGCGTGACGCCGGGGATGTCGACCTCGGCGGTTTCCTCGGCGGCGATGCGAGGGATCTTGCTCGTCGCCATCGTGATCACGACGTTGTCGACGAGGCCCCGGGAGTGCGCACGGGCAAGCGCGGCGAGGAGTTCGGTGCGGGGTCCGCGGATCACGAGATCCAGGCCGTCGAGCAGGACCAGGCGGCAAGGCTGGGCGCTCACGACGGCGAGGGCGTAGACGAGACAGGCGGCGGTGATGCGCTGCTCGGACTCGGAGAGGCCGTGGTACGGAACGCGGCGCCCACGGATGATGGCACCGTAGTCGTCGGGGCTCGCGAAGTAGGGCCGGGGCAGCTCGTCGGCGCCCTGCACCAGATCCTGCGCGGCGCGCTGGAGAGGGGCGTAGGCGACGGCGGCGAGTTGGACGGTGGTGGCCCGGATGGCGTCCACGTAGGCGCGGCTCGCGTCCCAGCTCAGTTTGGCCTCCTCGTAGTCGAGGAGCGCGACCCGGACGCTCTCGACGGCGGCGGCGCGGACGGAGCGCGCGGTCGTGCGGATCGCGATGTGGGCGAGGGCAGCGGCGATCTCGGCCAGCCGGGCGGCGTCGGGCGGCTCGGGGAGGGTGGGCGCGTCGAGGGCGGCGTGCTCCTTCTGCGCGCGGGCGGCGGCCTTGTACCGCTCGCGGGCTGCCTGGAGGTCGAGGGCGCGCTGGGTGACGCCGTCGGCGTGGCGCTTCTCGGCCCGCTGCCGGTCGGCGGTGTGGCGCTCCAGGTCGGCACGGGCGCGGGCGAGGGTGGCGGCGCGGGCCTTGCGCACGGCGGCCTCGTGCCCCTCGGTTGCGCGCTGGGCGTCGGTGAGGCGCTGCTCGGCGGCCCGGATGTCGCGGCCGAGGTCGTGCCGTCGGTTGCTCTCTGTGTCGTCGGCGGATCGGGCATCCTCAAACGCGGTGCGTGCCGCGAGGACGGCAGCAACGAGCGCGTCGAACCTGACCTCGACGCCGTCACGCAGCGTTGTGGCAGCGGCGAGGTCGGCCCGCGCCGTCGCCAGCCGTCCGGCCACGTCGCGGGGATCGGCGTGCCCGCAGTGGACGCACACGTCGTCAGCGCCGGACAGCGACGTCAGGGCGCTCAGCGTAGCACGCGCCGTCCCGAGGTTCTGCCGGGCTGGGGCGACGTGGTTGTCGCGATACTCGTCTCTGGCGCGTTCCGCCGCCACGACGGCGGCGCGGGCAGTGTTGCGGGATGTGGCAGCGGCTTCGGCCGCCTCGTCGGCGGCCGGGACCTGTGCGCGGAGAGCGGCGAGGGCGACCTGGAGCGCGGCGGGGTCCTGGCCGTCGTAGGCGGGGATCGGGGCGTCGGTGTCGGCCACGGCGTCGGCGATGGCCTGCTCCAGCTCGGCGCGGCGCGTGTCGGGGTCGAGCGGGGGCAGGGGCTCGGCGAGGCGCTTGCCCTCGGCGAGTGCGGCGTCGAGGGCCTTGCTGAGCCGGGCGCCCTCGGCCTCGTGTCGGGCGATGGCGGCGTGGGCCGTCTCGCGGGCCTGCTCGATCTGGCCCGATGCGGCGCGCTCCGTGAGCAGGGCGTCCTGCTCGGCGCGGTCGGCCGCGTCGTCGCCATCCACCTTGGGGGGCACCTTCTGCCCCTGCTCCTTCGCGAATGCGCTCTTGTCCTTCTGGGCGCTGTTCCTGTCCGCCTGCGCCTTCTCTGCCCAGACCTTCGCGGCGGCCAGCCAGTCGGCGCCGGTCGCGGCGGTCGGGAGCGCCGCGATGCACTCGTCGAGGGTTTCGAGGGTCGCTTCGGTCAGCGCCACCTCGGCCGGTTCGCGGGCGCTCGCCTGCTCGCCGTCGACGAGGGCCGGGAGGATGTGCGCGCGGACCTTGGCCTGTGCGGTCTTCGCGTCCCACGCCTCGATGGCCCCGCCCGCCCTGGCAGCGGCGTCGAGGATCTTCGCGCGGTCGCCGGCCGTGCCGCTCGAGAAGTCGCTCAGGTCCCACGCGGTCGGGAGATGGCCCAGGTAGGTCCGCGCCTGCCCGTCGGGCTCGGCCTTCGCGTTGCCGCGCGTGGCGCCCAGGTCGCGGGTCCAGCTCCGCTCCTCGCGTGAGGGGAGTCGCACGGTCACGGTGAGGCCGGTGTCGCGGGGGAGCGTCGAGCCCAGGTAGGGGCGGCGCGTGTCGGTGGGCTTCTCGGCGAGGCCCTCCTGTGCGGTGACCAGGACGAGCGGGCCCTGCGTGGTCTTGCCCGCGCCGTTGGGGCCGATGAACAGGTCGACGCCCGCGAAGACGCTGCGGAACACCTGGCGCTTGAGGCCGGTCGGGGTGCCGCCGTGCAGGGCGTGGACCTCGGCGCTGGTGATGGTGTTGTGGGTGTGGTCGCTGGACATGGTCTACTCCTCGCCCGGTTCGCGGGCGGTGCCGGTGTCGGCGGACGGACGGACTTTGTCGGCGTTGCGGGGATCGGCCAGCCAGACGGCCATCTGGGCGCGCTGGTCGGCGGTGAGGTCGGACGTGGGGGACTTGCCGAGGGTGGCGCGGTAGGCGTCGAGGTCGGCGACGGTGAGGCCAGCATCGGCCAGCACGCCGTCGAGGTCAGCGGTCGGTGCGCCCCGGTTGCGCTGGTTGCGGATCACGTCGATCTCGTAGGTCGTGCGCGCCGTCTTGCCGGTCCGCACGCTGAACTCGCGCGGGCGGTCCAACATGGAGGCGTCGACGGCGGCGAGCCGAACGCCGCCGGTCTTGTCGCTGCCGAACGTGACTTCGGGATCGCGGAACAGCGCAACCCACTTGCCCACCCACGGGCGAGCGGAGGGGGATCCGGCGATCTCGGTCATCAGCCGCATCTGCGTCTTGCACGGGTGCCAGGGCATGTGCCCGCCCGTGATGGCGTACTGGACCCGCTGCTTGCCGTTCGCGCGGTAGGTCTTGGCGCCCGTGATCTGAACCGTGATCGATCCCGAGATCAGATCATCGGCGTTCAGTCGGGTAGAATCGACGGCCATTGCTTCGGTGAGGTCGAGATCGTCGCGGCTCATGGCATGTCCTCCGTGTTGTCGGTGTCGATGTCTTCCATCTCGGGGAGGAGGTAGTCGGGGGCCTCAAGCTCCACTTCGTCCTCGTGACGCTCGGGCCAGGTGTTGTTCTTGCGGTTCTCGGCCAGCTCGCGCATCAAGTCGAACCGCAGGCGCTCGCCGACTCCGAGCAGGTCGTCAGGGGTGAAAGCGAACACCGCGGACTCGTAGGGCTGGCGGTCCTCGAAACCGATCAGGCGGAACCCGTGATCGCGCCCAAGCAGCACCTTGGCGCCGGTGACGTAGTGAGCCGCCTGGAGGTGCCAGTGCAGCCTGTGGCACTGGCTACGGACAAGGCGCTCGTCGGTACTGCCCACGTTCTTGAGGTCGACGATGATGCCAGGGACGAGACGGTCGAGGCGCGCCTTGCAGAGGATACCCGTCTCGGGGTCGACCCAGACCAGGGTGACCTCGGAATGGCCGTCCCCGGTGAGGTAGCGGGCGGTCTTCGGATCCGCGCGCAGCTTGGCGCTGAGGGCGGTGGCCGTGTCGCGCTCGGCCGTCTTGATGTCGGTCCTGCCCAACGCTGTCATCCCGGGCGCGATGGTCTTGTACTCTTTGCTGGCCCGGTGCAGGTCGTGAACCCAGAACTGACGGTCGAACTCCTCCGCGCCCTCGAGGGTCATGCAGTGGTAGGCACGCAGCGCGCCCCTGCTCGCCGTGTGGCCGTCGGTCGGGTGATCCTGGTCGTAGCGGTAGGCGGCCCAGGACCGGGACGCGGCGACCTTGAGGCTGCTCGCGTTCACAGCCCTGATGGCCTTGTACGCCGGAAAGGGCATGTTGTAGATGCCGGGGATCGGGTCGTCGGTGTCGGGCATCGGGCCTCCAGGTGATGAGGGGACCTTACCGCGCCGTATCCGGGGCGTCAATATGGACGGCGCAAATAAAATACGTGACGTGGATAACGGCGCGGGGTACGGTGCCGGAAACAGGAGCGGTCATGGACTACGTGCAGGTGGGTCGTCGACTCAAGGAAGCCCGAGTGCGGCTCGGGCTCAAGCAGGAGGATGTCGCGGCGAGGGCGGGCGTGTCCCAGCCGACCGTCAGCGACTTGGAGCGCGGCGTGCGGGAGGGGATCGCGTTCCGGTCCCTGGCGGCGGTGGCCGAGGCCGTCGGGGTGTCGGTCGTCGTCGGCGGGGACGAGGAGAAGGGGACCCATGACTGAGGAACAGCGGGCGCATATGATTTGCACACGCGCGGTGAAAACCGGCGTTCTGGGAAGGCCGTGGCAGTGTGCTTATTGCGGCGTGAGCGGCGAGAATGACGGTAAGCGGCGGCGTTTTCACTACCACCATGTTGATTACTCGCGACCGCTCGACGTGGTTCCGTTGTGCTCGACTTGTCATCGTCGGGTGCACTCTGGCCGATACGATGCGGGGCTCCTTACGCCTGATCGAATGGTGACACCCACGAGGCCGTGGCAGCACAAGAAGTCGTTGTTGCCCAGCGTGGAGGCACATCGGCCGGCGTCGTTCGCGGCGATGCTTGTGGCCTGTCGTCAGCGCCGCGATTTGTCGCAGGATGCCATCGTTTTTGCGCTTGCGGATTTGGGCGTTGCTGTCACGCGGCAGGCTGTTTCGCAGTGGGAGTGCGGCGGCGGCGCCCCCCGGGCGAGTTGGCTTGGGCGCGTGTGTGATGTTTATGGGTGCGCTGTTGAGGCCGCGGTGGCTGCGCTGGCGAGGAGCGGCGCGTGACCCCCGAGATCCACGGACCACTCTGCCTGCTCGACCACGAGCGGCGGTGTCTCGAGACGCACATCGATACCCTCGCCCGCCCGTCTGACGACCCGCTCGGCCTGCTCCGTCGCTGCCTCCTCGACGCCTGGGCCGACCTGCTCGCCACGCCCGAGGGTGAGGGGACAGGCGCACGGCTCGCGGCGTGGTGGTCGACCCTGATGGCGATCTCGCCGGCTCGCGCGCTGGCCCTGGCGGCAGAGGCGCTGCACGTCGAGGACCCGGGCCTCGACGATGAGGCGGTGAGGGTGGCGCTGCGGCGGCGATCGTGGGGGGTCGAGACGCTGGACGAGCGCGACGAGCGACACCGGGCGGTGCGAGAGGAGCGGGCCCGGGAGATGCGGGCGCGCGTCAAGGCGCGGCTCGACGAGGGGGACGGGCGTGCGGAGCGGTTCGTCGCAGTGGCCCTGGATCGGGCGTGCGGCGATGTCGCGGGGCTTGCCCAGGGTGAGCGCACGCCGGGGCTGTTCCGGATCGCCTACTCTCTCGGGGGGCTCGTCGGCGCCGGCCTGCTGGACAGGGAGACGGCCCGCGCTGCCCTGGAGGCGTCCGCTGGCGGGCTCGGGGTGTTGGACAGGGACATCCGCCGCACCGTGGCGCGCGGACTCGACAGGGGCGCGCTCAGGCCCCGCAATCCACTGGAGGGGAGATGACCCACGCCCAGCAATCCGGGGAGGAATGGGAGTCGATGATCCGCTACGGGCTCGACGCCCTGGTGGGGCAGGGCGCGATCCACGCCTGGGCGAAGCAGTACCCGCCGATGCGCGCCGTCAAACAGGGGCGGCAGGTCGTGTGGGTCCAGGAGCGCGGCGAGCGGTCCCTGTGCGATTTCGTCGTCGCCGCGCACCATTTGACGTGGCTCCTCGAAGCCAAGCAGATCGAGGGGCGCCGTCTGCCGTGGTCGGCGATCACCAGCGACGAGGGCGGGAAGCTGACTGCGTGGCAGTCCGTCGACGCGCGCCGCCGGGCAGCGATCCTCGTGCGCTACGTGCTCGACCGCCAGAAGGTCGCGGTCCTCGTGCCGTGGGAGGCTATCGAAAGCCGGTGGCAGAGGTGGGCGGCAGGCGGCGCGGACCGGGGTGAGGGAGGGCTCACGCTGGACTCGGCCCTGGATCTCGGGTGGACGACGTGGGCGGCGGCGCTGTGACCCCCTGGGACGGCGCACCCCGGCCCCCTCGCCGGTGGCAGGCCGAGGCGCTGCCGCTCGTCGTCGGGGCGATGCGGCGGCGGGCGCCTTCCTTAATCTCAGCTACGCCGCGATCGGGGAAGTCGGTCCTGCTCGCCGAGGTCGCATGGGTTGCTCTGCCCCGCCTCGCCGGGCGGGCTGTCGTCGTCGTGACCCCGAAGGATCGCCTCGTCAACGACCTGCACAACACCTTCGCCGAGCGCCTCGGAGCCCAGCACGTCGGCAAGTACTACGGGCGCAAGAAGCAGCCGACTCGCGACGTGATCATCTGCTGCAACGACTCGCTCCCACGCCTTCACCTTGACCTCGCCAGCCGCGGGCGCAAGGTCGCGCTGCTGATGCTCGACGAGGCACACCGCTCCCAGGCTGATGGCGTGCTGTCCACCGTCCGCGCGATGGCACCTCCTGCGCTCCTGGGCTGCACCGGGACCCCGTACCGCTCGAAGAAGGGCGAGGTGCTGGAGCTGTTCCACGAGGTCGTGGTCGAGTACGGACTGCTCGACGCCATCCGTGACGGCGCCGTGGTCCCGCCGCGCATCGTCCGGATCGAGGGCTACGACACCGACCGGATCGACGAGGCGACCCTGGCGCTGATGGAGCAGCACGCCCGCGGCGTCGGGCCAGGCGTCGTCAGCGCGTGGGACATCCCCGACGCCGAGAGGTACGCGGAATGGCTCGGTGAGCGAGGCTGGCGGGCGCTGCCTATCCACTCCCGGCAATCGCCCGAGGAGCAGGCCCGGCGCATCGGGTCGCTCTGGACGGGGGAGACGGATTGCCTCGTCCACGTCTCGCTGCTGAGCGAGGGCGTGACGCTGCCGGGGCTTCGGTGGATCGCCATCCGGCGCAACGTGGGCGCGTCCGTGCGGTGGATCCAGGAGTCCATGCGCGTGCTCGGCGCGCTCGACGAACCAGATCGGTGGGGGCCGAAGACAGAGGGGATCATCATCGACCCGTGGCTCGTGTCCGGCCGGTTCGGCTGGTCGACGCCGGCCGCGATCTATGGCTCGCTCGTCGAGATGGCAGAGGCTGAGCAGCGGGAGGGCGGCGCCAAGCACAGCGACCGCGAGCCCACCGCCGAGGAGGCGACGGCACTCGACCTGCTCGTGAGCTACCTCGACGACCTCCGGCAGCAGCTCTTGAGCGCGGGCATCCTTGAACCGCCCAAATACGACCGGGGCGGGTGGTGCCTCGCCGCCGTGACCGAGCGCCAGGTCGAGGCCATCAAGGGCGCCAGCAAGCAGACCCGGCACATCCCCGACGAACACCGGGACGCGATCAAGGCGCTGGTGAAGGTGCCCTACGCGCTGACGAGGGGGCAGGCGGCGGACCTGCTCGACGTGCTGTACGGCGGCGCGCGGTGGGCGAGGCCGAGGATCGACGTCGAGGCGGGGGTGTACCCGAACATGGTGCAGTGGGATGCGCGACTCGTGCGCGTGCAGGTTCCCGACCATGAGGCCATCCTCGCGGCGGGGCGAGGCGGGCGGAAGATGGCGCCGGCCGGGGAGGGCGCTTGACCTTGACGGCGCCGCTTGCTACTGTCTGGACGTGGCTGAACTTCACCAGCCCCTGTTCTCTGTCGGCCCCCATGAGGGCCACCTCCAGCCGCCCGCCTGTCGGGAGTGAAGTACCGGCAGGCTGGGCGGCGCTGGAGTTGACATGGCTCATTCACACGAGCGGACCCTGCTCGCATCGCTCGGGTTCAGCGACCCCGACAAGCGCGACCGGCGGCACACACTCGCCTGTCAGTACCTCTGTCGCGAGGACGTGGCGCTGAAACTCGCGGGCATGATCTGGCCCAACGGGGACCATCCCACCGATGAGGAGATGGTGAGAATCGCCAGCGACCCGTCAGATCGGCGGCGGAGATCGGAGTGGACGACGGGGTTGACCTTCGTGAGCAGTGTGATCGAGGCCCCGATCACCAAAAGCCACGGGTACCTCGTCGGGTTCGTCGACGTGGTGTTGAGGGTGCGTTTGTCGATCGTCGGGTTCGCGGAAGTCCGACCGTATTCGCACGAAGTGCGGGTGTGGCGGGGGAGTGGGGATGTTCGGCTGGCCATGGTTGAAGTCAAAGTCAAGCCGGTGGACATCGGCGACATCGCGCGCCAGATGGCGCTCTACCGCGAGCACACGGATGGGGTGAAGTTCGTCGTAGCGACGTGCTGGCGCATGTCCGCCGATGACCGGGCCACGCTGCGCGACAAGGGGATCCGGACCATCTACCTGGGCGAGCCGTTCGAGGAGTACTGTCGAGCGCGAAACGCCGAGGGTGCTGACGCCGAGATGGAGGAGTTCTGACGTGAACGCACCCGACCACCGAGACGGCGTCGCCATCCTCGCGGCCACGGTCGACCAGATCGCAGCGGACGGGGGCGAGACATCGTCCGAGCGACAAGGCCCCCTGATCGACTTGCTCAGCGACTGCGACCTGTTCGGCCGCGTCGTCGACGCCTACCTCACCCGGGGGGCGGAAGTCGAGGCGCAGTGCATGAGGCTCGGCGCCGTGCTGACCGCGACCGCCGCCGGCCTGCTCAGGTCGAGGCTCAAGGAGGAGAAGCGCGACCGCGAGAAGCGCCGAAACCGGAACCTCCGCGTCGTCGACGACCACGAGGAGGCGATCACGGTGCGTGAGGCGTCGGGGTGGGATGACTACCCGCCCGGCGTGACGGTGCCCTCGGGATGGCGGCTAGACGACGACGGGCTGCACCGGCTCCGTGTCTCGGACGGGCAGGTCCACCTCGAACACGTCGGCGTGCCCCTGCTGATCACGTCGCGCCTCGTCGACGCCGATGACGGGTCCTATTCCGTCGAGCTGGCATGGCTGGACGGCTACGAGTGGAAGCGTGAGCGCGTACCCCGGTCCGTCGCGCTGGACTCCCGCGCCCTTGTGCGCCTCGCTGACCAGGGCCTGCCGGTGTCATCGTCGTCGGCCCGTCGCCTCGTCGAGTGGCTGACCCGCCTTGATCAGCAGGCCGCCATCCCGACCATCACGGGGGCTGCGCGAATGGGGTGGGTGGGGCGGTCGAGGAGCGCCTACCTGCTGGGTGACCTGTGCATCCAGCCGTTCGGCCAGACGCCATCGCCGACCCGCTACGTGCCCTCGTCGGCCGGTGCCCGGCAGCTCGCCGAATCCATCGCGCCGCTGGGGACGTGGGAGGGGTGGTGTGACGCGGTGCGCGTCGTGGCGGACCGACCGCACGCCTTCCTCGCCATGTACGCCGCCGCCGCCGCGCCGTTCCTGCGCATCCTCGACGCGCCGAACTTCGGCGTCGACTTCGCCGGGGACAGCTCAAGCGGGAAGTCGACAGTCCTCGAGTTCGGGGTGAGCACCTACGGGATGCCCCGCAACGGGCGCGGCTATCGGTCGTGGGGTGCGACGCTGGCCGGCGCCGAGGGGACGGCGGGGATCCTCTGCGACCTGCCGCTGGCTCTGAATGAGGGGCAGCTCGTGAAGCCCCAGGACCGTCCGGCCGCCGGTGCCCTGCTCTACGCCCTGGCTGAGGGCAGCAGCCGGGCCAAGGGCGCGCTGGGGCGCCTGGGGCTCGCCCACGTCGACGACTGGCGCACCGTGGTCATCTCGACCAGCGAGGAGGGGATCACGAACTGGGCGCCCACCGACGGCGTGCGGGCCCGTATCCTCGTCGTCCACGGCGCACCCATGCGCGACAAGAAGCAGGCTGACGATCTCGTGGCCGCCATCCGACAGCACCACGGCCACCTCTACCCGCGCATCCTCGACAGGCTCGTCGGGTTGACGCACGAACAGGTCGACGGGATGCGGGCGGCGTACCGCCGCAGCGAAGCGGACTATGCCAAGGACGCGACGACGCGGATCGCCGGACGCGCGGCCAAGTACATGGCGACCATCGGCGCCACCGCGGCATTCGTCCACGCGGTCGGATGCCCCAAGCCCGAGGGCGGGGCGGACGCCACGCTGGCGTGGATCTGGCAGCAGGTCCTCAAAGCGTGCGGCGAGGCGGACCAGGCGCTCAGGGCGCTGGAGACGACGTGGGCGTGGATCGGCTCAAACGGCGAGTTCTTCCACAGCCCGGACTCTGTGACGAAACCGCCCCCTGGTGGGTGGCTCGGGTGGAAGTCGTCCGGCGGCGACTACTGGCTCTGCTCGTCGGCACACCTGCGGCGGGTGCTGCAACAGGCTGGGTTCGGCGAGCCTGGCACGATCTTCCGGCAGTGGGCCGCCCGGGGATGGACCAAGACGGCGAAGGGGCGCACCGACTACCGGATGCCGGTGCAGCCCCCGAACCTCGACACGCGACCCACCGGCATCGCCCTGCTCGCCGAGAGCCAGGACGCGATGGACGGCCTCGACGAGCGTTGAGGGGGCGGTCCGTCGCAATGTCGCAGATCGCCTTGACGCGATCCGTGTGACGCTGTAATGTGGCGTTGCGTGTGGGGAATCAGCAAGTCAACGTCGCAGGCGGTCGCAAGCCGTCGCAAGTGACTTGCGACGTAAGGTGTATCGGTGGAACGCCAACTATGCGGCGGTTTCACCGCCACGTCGCAACGTCGCCGCCAAAAGCCCCTATAGGGATCGGGGAAATGGATCATACCCCTGTGGTAAGGGTGTACCCATTTGGCGAAAATGCTCTGCGACGATTTGGGGTGCGACATTGCGACGTATATATTCTAGTTGAGGTAAAACATAACTAGAAGGTAGACAAGTCACGTCGCAAGATCCGTCGCAAGCCGTCGCAACCGTCGCAAGTAGAGGACGCTCAAGGGGGCGCAGAGGTGAGGGCGTGGAGGGGAAAGCACCGACGGCGACGATCACAACGACGCCCGGGAGGAGGAAGGACGCACGGATGAGCAGGGGCGCGGCATGTCCCCATCGCCCCACGGGTAGCCACGGGCGACCGCACCCGCTATACTCCGAGCATGTCCAGCACCCCGGCACACACCCCCGACACCGAACGCCGCCCCCGTGAGCGCGTAGGGCTGTCCCTGAGCCCCGCGGACCTCCACCGACTCGACCAGGCGAGGGGGAGGGCTTCACGGGCGACGTGGGCCCTGCATCGGGTGCTCGACGCGCTGGACGAGGCGGAGGCGGGGTGCGAGGGGCAGGAGGGGCGGCGGTGATGGTGCGGTTTATTTCGGCACTACGCCAGCTATTTGGAAATCGCGGGCATCTTCCTCACCCCCCGTTGCCTCGCCCACCTGGATCAAGTACACTGACACCGCCCGGTTACACGCTCCAGCGGAGGCGACATGGCAGGAAACGGCGAGAGGTCAGTAGTGCTGCCCGCTCTCGACAAGGTGGGGGCCTACGGGATCGGCGCCGACTACGGGGACGAGGGTGACTACGCCGCTGCAGTCCTCGTGCAGCGCGTCAAGGACGGCCTGATGGTGGTCGACCAGGTCACCGGCACCGAGGGCGAAGTCGAGGTGAAGGTGAATGAGTGGGCGAAAACGCACAGCCTGGCCGTTGTTCGTGACGCCCTGAACCAGCCACTGCCCCCGCTCATCGACCGCCCGCCCGCATCATCACGCGAGCCAGCCCCGGCGACCGCCCCCGTCCTCTTCGACGCCTTCACCGTCGTCGTCGACACCGAGACGACGGGCTTCCCGGGCCAGGACTGGGCCCGCGTCGTCGAGCTCGGCGCGGTCTTGCTTGATTTTTACGGCCACGAGGTCGCCTGCATGTCGACCCTCGTGCGGCCCGACATCCTCGACGAGCGTGCAGACCAGGCGCTCGCGGTGAACGGCATCACCCGGGCGATGCTCGAACACGCGCCACCCGAGTCGGGTGCGAAGGTGCTGTTCGAGTCCCTGTTGCGCCGCGCGGCGGGCCCGATCATCGTGACGGCGTTCAGCGTCGCCTTCGACGCGCCGATGATGGTGCGCACGGGTATCCGCTGCTCGTCCACCGATCCGGCCTACATCGCCGCACACGGTACCGCCCTGTGGTGGTCGTGGGGCCACTGCATCATGCTGGCGGCCCACGACCACATGAGGGCCCGCAGCGTCACCATCGCCGACCGCAAGGGCCGGGCGAAGAACAGCGTGAGCCTCGCCGCCGCCTGCACCCACTTCGGCGTCGAGCAGGGCCAGGCCCACCGCGCCCTCGACGACGCCCGAGCTGCCGCCCGTGTGCTCGTCGAGATGCGCAGGCGGGAGATGGCGGGGGTACCGGTCGCCGACGCGGCCACGGCCCCCACAGCCCCGGCAAACGCCACGCTGGACACACTCGACATGGACGCCATCGACTACACAGGAGCCTGACGTGAACAACCCGACCCTGGACCTCTGGTTCACCTACCACCCGCCCACCCAGGAGCAGGCCCCGCACTACGCCGCGATCCGCCTGGCTGAGTGCAACGCCGCCGACCTGTGCGGCTGGCTGGCCCGCTGCATCGCGGGTCACGACTCCATCGACAGCGCCAACCCCTACGACCGAGTGAACAGCCACTGCCGCGCGTTCGCCGAGGTTATCGTCGAGTACACGCCCCCGGTCGCTGACCAGACGGCGGCGATCCGCTGCATCCGGCTCGCCCGCAACGCGCTCAACGAGGCGATCTCGCTGCTCGCGTCACCGGCCATGCCGGAAGCGGCTGACCTGGAGCGGCTCAACGGGATCGCACGCGATCAGCTCCGGATGGCCCGGTGGTGGGCGTCGTCGGCCATCGCCTGCCGGGAGCCTTCATGATCCACGTCGACATCAGCAGCATCCCGGCCGAGGCCTACATCATCCGGGTCACCATGACCGACCACGCGCAGTGGGACATCCCGGAGGCCAAGCAGTCCGTCTTCGTCGACATCGAGATGCCCCGCGGCGACACCGGCACGATCCGCGTCGGGTGGACAGAGAGCCTCCTGGATGAGGACGGCGCGAGGCTTCTGGCCCGCTGCTTCAAGGCGTTGGCTGGGCGGCTTACCGTGAAGACGGACATCCCGTCCGACCCCGCCCCGCTGTCCGACACCGTCACCCAGATCCTGGAGTCCGTCGAGCGGATCACGGGCTGCAACCGGCCCGAGGAGATGCTGAACTGGCTGGAGGCGTGGGAGATGACGCGCGGGGAGGCAGCCGGGAAGAGGCCGCCGACCCTGCGCGAGGACATCGCGTCGGCCATCAACCGGCACAGTGCCGAGAACGGGTCGAACACGCCTGACTTCATCCTGGCCGCCTACCTGGTGGGCTGCTTGGAGCAGTTCGACGTGGCGATCAAGGCCAGGGAGCAGTGGTGGGCGGGGCGGCCATGACGGACTACGCCGAGCGAGAGGAGGCCGCCATCGCCCGGCTGCGCGCCCAACCCGGCTGGAAATGGCACGGCCTCTACGTGCATCCTCGACGGGGCACGGGCTACGCGCTGATCGAGTCGCTGGCGAAGTGCCCGCTGCCCGACTGTACGCCCATGGTTCGTGTCACGCCCGATAACGGGGTGCTGCCCTTCGACGAGGTCCCCTCTCGGTCCGTCTACGTCACCATCTTCGAGCACGGCACACCACCCATCACGACGCGGATTCCATCCACCGCCGACGGATCAGAGCCATGACCGAGCCCACCAACACCGCCCCCTTCATCACGCCGATCGATCGTATGCGCTGGCTCACCCGCCTCAACGCGGCGGCAGCGGCTCACCCCCTCGCCCAGCAGTCCGGCGCCAGCATCCGCTACGAGCTGCTCCCACCGGCCGAGCCAGCAGGACCGCCGGCCGGCGTGCTGTCGGTCGGCGTCCTGGCGCTGGCCCCCAGCGTGAAGATCGAGCACCCGATCCCGGTGTCCGACTTCGACCTGCTCGTCACGCGCACCGCCGAGCTCGACGACCACCGCCTCGGCTTCTTCGTCGAGCCGCTGATCGTGCGAGCCACCGTCGCCACAACCTACGCCGTCCTCGAGTCGGTGCTGCGAGCGGCGGACGAGTTCAACGTGCTTCACGACCTGCTGGCCCTCGTCCAGCTCATGCTCGACGCCGACGGCAAGCCCCCGCCCGCCGCGGAGGTGGTCCGCGCGCGTGGGCCGCTGGAGTTGCCCGGGGCGAACAACCGGGCGGCGCGGAGGCGGCGATGATGACCGAGATCAAGCGCGACACGGTGCCCGAACCCATGCCCGCCTGGGTGACAACCGACAAGGTGTACGCCGGCTACTGGATGATCCCCGGACTGCCGGACACAGTGGGGCAGGACGGCTACTTCAGGGTCACCCGGAAGGCCGGCGTTGGCTGCGTCGTCTGGGGTCTGTCCCTGTGGAGCCCTGGCGGTGTACTGCCTAACCGCTGGGGCTACCACGCGTTCGGGCGGACGGTGCAGGAACTGGAGGCGCTGTACCCCCACCTCCGCTGGTACCCCGACATTGACCGGGTGCGGGAGATGGAGGGTCGCCGTATCGACCAGTTGATGGAGGGCCGGCGCCCGGATGAAGACGAGGTGCTGGGCCACAATCGGCTCATCGTCGCGCCACAGCCACCCCCGATCTTCCACAGTCAACCCGGCCCGCCCGAGGTCTTCCCCGGGCCCACCCCTTCCAAGGAGTCTACGATGCCGCCGGAATCGACCCCACAGCACCTCCGCGATGACCGCCTGCCCCAACTCCTGAGCGGCCCCGAGGTCGCCCGCTACCTCGGCATTCAGCCCCAGACTCTCCGGATGTGGCGATTGAGGGGGATTGGCCCGAAGTACATCCGGCTCGGAAAATCAAGCGGTGCCCGCGTGGTCTACCGCGCCGCCGCCATCGAAGCGTGGCTCGCCGAGCGCGAGGCGACGTCCACGGCTGACGAGACGGCCCGCGGATGACGCCGAGTGATATGCGCCGATTGCGATCACTGATCCAAAGTGGTACAACAGAGTCGCGAGGAACCCCACAGGAGGCCCGATGCCCCAGATCCAGGTGAACTCTCAGGACAACTTCGCAGACCTCATCGAGGAGATGCGAGTCAAGAACGCCACGGGTGAGGGGCCCGCCGCTCCCCCTGCTCACAAGCCGATGCTCGACAGCCTCGACGACTTCGAGCGGGTGAGCCGGCACGCCATCCAGGCCCTGATGGAGGAGCAGGAGGTCACGCCAGAGCTCGTGGCCCGCATCCGCAAGAACCGCCACCAGATGCTGGGATCGCTCTGGGCCCCCCACGCCGCCGGCTACATCAACCAGGTCACGGACGGGGCCTGGTTCGCCATGATCCAGACCGCGATCAAGACCAAGCTGCGCGACCTGACCCACCGGCGCAGCGGCAAGTGGGTGCTGATCTACGCCGACTGGAACACGATCTTCAAGCACTACACCGACAAGCGCGGCAAGTTCGTCGGCCAGGAGGGCAAGCAGGAGGAGCGCACCGTCAGCCGCCGCGAAAGGCACTTCTACCTCCCGATGGTGTTCGGCGAGGTGACGGGTGCGGCGCCGCTCACGTACTCCGAGGTCGACGGGACCGTGGTGACCGGGATGCGCAACATGGACCCCGCCCTCGCCCAGGCCATGCAGGACATCGCCGCCAACGCGGGCAGCAACGGCAAGGCGACGGTCGCCTACGAGTCGGACAACGCCGAGCTGCGCGACCGCCTCGCCCGCCTGGAGGCCGCCCTGCTCGCCGCCACCACGCCCACGGCGCCCGCCCCGGCCGCCGCCGCCGCCGCCAACGGCGGCGAGGACAACCCAGTGGCGCCCGATCCCCTGGCCGAGTTCCGCCGCCAGCTCGACGGCTCCCCATCCAAGGTCCCGATCCGGAAGCCCCAGCGGGGCAAGTCGTGAGCTGATGGGCCTGAACCTCACCGGGCTCGGGACGCGGCGCGCTGAATTCCACCCCTCGTTCGTCGTCGGCTCCCTGCTGGCGACGGCGCTACCGCCGTCAGTCGTCGGGACGCATGTGCCCAAGCGGTGGATCGCGGGCGGCAGGGTGGAGTTCTTCACCGGTCACGTCATGTCCTGGCGGGCGATTATCGGGTGTGTTCGCTGGCCTGGGCGTGTCAGGCGGATGGGTGGGGGCGTCCTCGAGTTGCAATTCGACGACCGCGAATGGGCGCAGCACGAGTTCAGGACCTTCAACCGGCAATGGTACGCCCGCTGTGCCGGGTGCGGCGGAAACAAGCGGGTGCTGTACTACCCCAGGCCCACGAGGTGCCACGTCTACGAAGGCGCCGGTGCCATCTGCGCCAGGTGTGCTCACGTCATGGTGGGCAGCTTCCACGGCCACGGCAAGCCCATCACGGCCCTGGTCCACGCAGCGAGGGCCGGCGACTGGGACGCCCTCGCCCGGGAGCAGGCCACAGGCCTTCCTGGGGGACTCCGCGTCAGGATGGCGATGGAGTACGCGGGGATCGTGCCGCGCATCGTCGTGCCAGGCCTCAACGAGACGCGTGTACTCCGCATCCTCGACGCCCACGCCGAACCCATCGAGGAGGGCGCCCATGCCAGCCAGCACGCCTGACGACCTGGGCCCGACGCTGGTGAGGTTCCTCCGCACGCAGGGCTGTATGCGGACATGGAGCTCGCGCGAGATCGGCGAGGCGTTCGGGGTGACCGGCGCCTACATCCGCAACATCGCCCGCGGTCAGGTCATCCGGGCCGAGCGCGCACGACAGTACCTGCGGATCGCGATGGTCGAGTACGACTACCCCCGCGTCGTGATCGTGGTGGACCCCGAGTCAGACTCGACGTGGATCTCGATGGTCGACGGCGACACCGGGCCGGGAGATGTGGCCCCCGATGGCGGTGCGTCATGAGGTGCGGCTGCTGTGGCGACATGCTGGACGCGATGGGCCAGTGCGAGTGCTACACGGGCGCGTGCCCCAACCGGAAGCCACACCCCGTCATGGTGCTCCTCGACGAGCCGGTGAACACGCGGCCCATCTCGGCGCCCGCGGTGGCACGGAGCGACTTCGGGGGGCAGCGGGTAGACTGGATGCAGGCCCTGGTGGCCGACGGAGGCGACGATGGCGACGACGCGCACGATGACACCTGACGAGGCGCTCCGGGCGGCGAGGTACAGGCTCATCCTGGAAAGCGAGAACCAACAGCGCCCGGCAGCAGAGCGCATGGACGACGCGCAGATCACGTCGGACGCACGCGAGGCGGCGGTCGAGGGCCACCTGAACGAGCACGGGAGGAAGGTCCGATGACGGCAAAGAAGCCACGGAAGAGGATCGAGCCGCGCGTGAAGCCGCGGGAGTTCACGCCCGGCGCCCGTCAACAGCGGGCCCGTGACATCGCCCGGGCGCTGTGGTGGGACTCGATGTCCCGGCAGGTGTCCTGCACCCTCGAGGCCACCATCGGCGTGGTGGGTGGCGAGGTCACGTTCTGGACGGGCGAGTGGGTGAAGGCCAGCGACGGCCGGGTGACCGAGGAGAAGGTGATGGTGGCGTGCCCCTGGGTCGGGCCGCCCCTGACGCGTAAGGAGTGGGACGAGTGGGAGGGGGTCCCCGGCTTCACGGCCTGGTGGTTGTCCGCGTTTCCGACGGCGCAGGGGTTGACAAAACTCGACCTGATCCGCCTCGACGGCGCGTTCTGGCGCGAGGTCAGCCGCCTCGTCGAGTCGGGCGACCCGGCCGGGCTCAACCTCTACTCGCGGATGCACGGACTCCAGGGCGACCCCGCGGCCGACGCGGCCGAGATCGCCCGGCACCTCAAGGTCGCGCAGGCCAGCGCCTGGATGACGCCCACTGCGGAGGCGTAGATGACGGGCGCCCACGTCCCCGACTGGGGCGCCTACCTGAACTGGGTCTGGACGACGAGCACGGGGCGACGGGCCTACATCGCCAACCTCCACATCGAGAAGCGCGACCCCCGCGACCCGCCAGGCCCGTTCGTCCACCCGCACCCGATGCAGGTCGAGGCGCAGCCGGCCTACGAGGACCCGGCGGTCACCCAGACGATCGACGTCAAGGCCCGGCAGGTGGGCCGCTCGACACAGGAAGCCGCCAACCAGCAGGCCTCGGCTCACGCCGCGCCGTTCCCCTACAAGGTCCTGATCGCGACGAACCACCAGAGCACGACCGACTCCTCGATGCGGCGCTACCGGGTGTTCGTCGACCACATGGCGTCCGGGCTCAAGCGCCACGGCCCGGTCCGCCTGAACCTGTCGAAGAACTCGGTCATCTTCGAGCGCAACGACGCCCTCATCCAGCACGTCACCGTCGGCGGCTCGACTGAGGCGAAGTCGTGGAACTACCACGCCGTCGTGTGCGAGGAGATGGGCAAGTGGGTGAACGCCCGCACGAACTGGGCCTCCATCCAGGCGACCGTGCCCGACAACTGCCCCACGCACATCATCTCGACGCCGACCGGGCCGGGCACGCTGTACGCCGAGAAGGTCCGCGGCGCCCGCCGCGCCGTGGCCCTGGGCGACAAGTCGGTGCGCGTCAACTTCTGGCCGTGGTACCGGCATCCCGAGTATCAGACCACGCCGCCGGACGGGTGGGAGCCGGACCAGGAGGAGGTCGCCTACGCCGAGGACATCGGCCTCCAGATCGCGGACGCGGAAACCTTGGCCCGCCTCTACTGGAGGCGCCAGAAGATCAGCGGACCCAGGGGTGTTGGCCTTGAGGAATTCCGCAAGGACTACCCGTCCAATCTCGACGAGGGCTTCCTCGCTTGGGAGGGCGGCTGGTTCGACATCGCGTGGCTCAACCACCTGATCACGCTTCAAGAGGCCGCCGACAACCCGGCAGGCGAGATCCGCTTCTACCGCCGCCCGGACGTGACCCGCTCCTACTGCATCGGCGTCGACCCGTCGTGGTGCAACGGCGGCGACTTCGCGGTCGCCATCGTGCTCGACGACCTGGGCCGCATGTGCGCCGTGCTCACCTCACGCTTCGGCGGCGAGGTCGACTTCTCGCGCAAGGTGAGCACCCTCGCCCGCATGTACGGCGGCGCGCTCACCCTCGTTGAGAGCAACGCCATCGGAAAGCAGGTGATCCGCTTGCTCTACGACGAGGGCGTCAACCTCTGGCGGGACACGTCGAGCGGGCACCCGAAGGACTGGGTGACGACGGGAGGCAGCCGCGAGGCCATGCTGTCGCAGCTCCGTCAGGAGGTCAACGTGGGCGCGCTCCTGATCCCCGACCTCGAAACCCTGCGCGAGATGACGCACTTCCGCGAGCACAACGGCCGCCTCCAGGGCCAGGACGGCCACACAGACGACCACGTCCTCGCCCTCGGCCTCGCCGCGCGGGCCAGGCGGGACCTCCCGACGGTTGAAACCCGCCAGTATCGCCCCACCAGGGGCAGATCGGCGCTACAACAGCGGACAGGACGTATCGATCCGCACGCCCTGGCCCGGATGGCGACCCCGTGAGCACCGACGACATCACGATCAACGACGACCCCAAGCCGGAGCCGACGACCCCTCGCCAGCGCCGTCAGCGCGCCATGGCTGCCCTGGCTGAGCACGACGCCTTCTGGAAAGAGCGGCAGGCCGAGCTCGCAGGAGTGGCCGCCGTCTACGAGACGAGGTGGTGGCAGTGGGTGATCGGCGAGGCGAAGGGCGAGGTGAGCGAGGAGATCAAGTCGATTTCCAACCGGTACGAGACGAACAAGATCAAGCCCGCGGCGTCGGCCTACTACGCCAACCTGTTCCCGCGCTCCATGCGCGTCGACGTCTCCCCGTCAGCAACCACGACGGGCGACCCCGACAAGGCCGGCCTGGTCGTCAACGACTGGATGTTCGCCGCCGAGCAGCGCCAGCGGTGGGACTCGGCGGTGCGCCAGGCCCTGCTCTACCCGGGCGTGTGCTTCCGGTTCGCCGTCAACCACGAGGACTGCGCCAAGCCGCCGCCCGACCGGGTCGAGCTCTACGTGTGCCCGATCTGGGAGGCCGTCATCGACCGCGAGGTCTACGACGTGCGCCACCAGCGGTTTCGGGGCCACGTCGGATGGCGACCCCTGGAGCAGGTGGCGGCCGAGTACAACCTGCCCAAGGACAAGCTGGCAGGCCAGTACCGCAACGACTTCCTCGACTCGCGCGGGTCATCACGCGGCACGGCGCAGAGCCCCGGCGCTCAGGACTCCACGTCAACCTCGCTCGTCGGGACCGAGGCGAAGTGGGTGCGGGTGATGGAGCTCTGCAACTTCGCCGAGGACTACGTGGACGACGACGGCGAGGTCTACCGCGGCTCCTACGAGGTCTACCTGCTCGACCAGCCTGCCGAGTTGGCAGGCAAGGACGAACCCCTCTACGTCGGCCCGATGCCCGGCCTCGACGCCGACGGCGAGCCGGCCCCGCACATCTTCGTCCACTTCTTCGAGACGCGCGCCGAGTACCCGCTCCAAGGCCTCGCCCCCGCCGCGCAGTGGATGCCCCAGCAGCGCGAGCTCAACGCCTACCGCTCGCAGATGGCTGACAAGGCATCCCGCGACAAGGTGATCTGGGTGGGCGCGCCGGGCATGAGCAGCGACGAGAAGAAGAAGGTGGTCAGCGCCAAGGACATGGAGGTGCTGTTCCCCGACCAGAAGACCTGGAAGGAGATCGGCTCGGACGCCCGCCGGTACATCGCTCAGGTCCAGCCCGCGAAGGCGTCGGTGGACATCGAGCGGTTCGCCGACATCGCCGAGCGTGACTTCGTCGCCGAGGTGGCGCTGTCGCCCTCGGCGTTTGGCGTGAGGCAGAACGTCACCGCCGAGGAAATCCAGTACCAGCGCGACTTCACCGACTCCGAGTTCGGTCGCTACGCCTCGGCCTGGGAGCGGACGCTCGAGCAGCTCGCGGAGGCCTACGTCCAGACCCTCGTGGCGGCGATGCGGCCCACCCCCGACGGCGAGTGGGCCGAGGGTGAAGACGACGGCGACGAGGACTCGGTCGACATCCAGCCGGACTACACCCGGGAGCGCGACAAGGACGAGGACGAGGACCCGATGATGCGGGCCGCGCCGACCGACGAGATGATGGCGCGGATGCCGAAGGGGTCCAAGCCGCCCCGGGGCAAGGCTGCGAGCCAGAGCATCACCTTGTTCGACACCACAGGCAACAAGGTCGAGGTCACCGTCAAGGATCTCGACTCCTGGTTCAAGTTCAGCTTCTCGGATGTTGGCCGGACACCGGGCGCACGGCTCGAGATCCGGGCCAACCTGTCCGAGGTGCTGCCGAAGTACATGGAGCTGTGGGTGATGGCGACCAAGGATCCGGGCTCACCGGAGGCCATCATCGCCCGCGAGGCCATGCAGGCGATCTACGACAACTTCACCTTGCCCCCGAACCTGAGCCCGGACCGCCTGTGGGCGGCACTCGACGCCGCCAAGGCCGCGAAGACCACGAAGCCCTCGCCCATCGACCGAGCGGCCGAACCCGCACCGACCGACGCCCCGCCGCCCGCCGCGCCAGGTCCGGTCGAGCAGCCCACCCAGGCGCCGGCCGAGGACCCAGGGGTCATGGCCGAGGCCGCCCTGGGTGAGATCGAGGCGCAATTCGGCGAGGACCCGACGGTCAAGGCCGAGGTCGCACGCATCCGCACCCTGCCCCCCGAGCAGCAACCCGACGCCGTGCGCGCCCTCATCGCCAGCATCCAGCAGGTGCTCACCCAGGGCGCCGCGCAACCCGCACCGACCCCGGAGGCGTGATGACGACCCGTACCATCACCTTCGACGCCGACGAACTCGTCGCATCCGGCAGCACCGACGACGACCCGATGTCCCGAGCGGCCATGCCGAAGCGCGCCAAGCGCCACCCCAAGCGCATGGCAAAGACCGACGAGGAGCGGTCGCCCGCGATGCGCCGGCTCCAGAACCGCCGACGGGGGAACTGACCATGCCTTCCGACCCCATGCTTCGGGCCACGGGGACGCGCGGCAAGCGCGCCGCCGCCAAGCCGCACACGCCGTCCAAGCAGCGCGGCATTCCGCCCTCGGCGCAGTCGCAGTGGCAGGCCCGCAAGCAGAAGGCGGGCGTGTCCGGCGTGAGCCTCGGCAAGGATCCCGACGGCTACTACGCCTACCGGGGCAAGATCCGGACGTCATCCTACAAGCGCCCGGCATCTATCCCCCTCGGCGCCATCCGCTTCGTCGCCACGGCGAAGCCGCGCAAATGAGCGGTTCCCCCATCGACAGGGCGGCGGCTCCTCACGCAACCCCGCGCACCCAGGCGGAACGGGACGCGGTGGGCGCGAAGATCGACAAGCTCGTGGCCGAGGGCAAGACGCGCGAACAGGCGGTCACCGAGGCCCTCTCCATGTTCCGCGCCGGGCGCATCGGCCCACAGACCCAGGGTTGACCATGCCGATCTACGTGGCGCAGTGCGCCAACAACCACCAGTTCCGCTTCTCGTCGTCCATCGCCGAGCGCGACACCGAGCGCGACTGCCCCACCTGCGGCGAGCCCGCGCGGTACGACCTTCTGGCACGGGCCGACGGCGACGCCGACGACGCCGACGAGCTGCGTGAGGCGCCGGGCGGCACCGTGATCCGCGTCCGCAACGGCAAGCGGTGGCGTGGGCTCGTCGCCCGGCCGTTCTACTGCGACGCCTGCGGCAAGGAACACCATCTCGACATCGACTTCCGGGCGGGTGGCTCGAACACCGGCAACCCCTGCCCCGACTGCGGCGCGACCATGCGCCCGCTGTTCACCACGCTCATGGACAACGACAAGTACCCCTACGGCACCTACGACGAGGGCGCGGGCCGCACGTTCACGAACCGCGCCGAACGTCAAGCCTGGATGCGGGCGAACCACGTCGAGGAGGCGGGCGGCAAGCTCGACGAGATCGTCGACGCCAGGATGGCGAAGCGGCGCGAAGCCGAGGCCGCGGACTACGCAGCATACCGCGAAGACATGGACTTCTACGCCAATCATCCCGAGCCCGAGGTCCGCCGCACATACCACGAGGCCATCGCCAAGGCGGGCGATCGTGCGTTCACGGGAGAGATGGCGGGTCGGCAGGTCAACGTCGCCGCCAAGCCCCTGGTTGGGGTGTAACCTTTCGGTATCACGTCGGTTTCGCTTGAGGGTGCTACAACGCGAGTAGGAGGCCCTATGGCCCAGCTCGCACCACCCCCCGCAACCGTTCCCGTTCCGCCCGCGCCCGGAGCGCCGCCCGCGCCAGCAGGGACCGCGCCGCCGCCTGGACCGGCGGATGTCGCGGCCAGCGAGCAGCAGCGCCTGGAGGCCGTCCAGGGTTCGCTGATGGACCAAAGCCCCGTGCCCACCCAGGCCGTCCCCATCCGCGACGTGGAGCGCGTGCTGGAGGAGGTCAACGGGGTGCTCGGCAAGATCAGCGACAGCCTGCCCGCTGGCTATGACGCCATCCGCCCGATCGTGTGGGAGCCCACCAAGGGCGAGAAGACGTGGTCGGCCGCGCTGCCGCCGGCAATCTGGCTGCCCCTGGCGACCCTGTTCATCATGGCGATGCAGGTCGAGGGAGGCAAGTACGCGCCGAAGCACGGGTTCGACCCGACCACCATGAAGACCCCGGACGACTACCAGGCGGTCGCCGCCAAGCTCCGGGTCATGGCCAACGACAAGAAGTTCATCGAGGCCGTCTCGGCCGACATCGGTGGTGGAGCCGGACCGGAGGGTTCCCCGGCTCGCCCTGCCCCCGCCCCGGAAGAAGCCGGCGGCGAGGACGCGATGTCCCGGGCGGCGATGTGACACGCGAGGACCACGAGATGCCGACGACACCCATCGAAGAAGTCGAAGAACTGGACAACGAGAACCTGGACGCAGGCGGCGAGCTGGAAACCCCGGAAGAAGCCGCCGCCGACGAACCGGACCCCGCAGCCGCCGCCGAGGCCGAAGCCGACGCACTCGCCAAGGTGCTGGAGATGCTCGGCGAGCCCGGCGACGACGACATCGTCGACCTCACCAGCCTCAACGAGCGCACCATCGCCGACATGCCCCCCGAGGCGCGGCACATCATCCGCGCCCTCAAGCGCGTGGCGGACAAGCGCGCGGCCCACGCCGACGAGGTGGCCCAGGCGACCCTTCGCCAGGCCGAGGCGGTCGAGCTCAGCGTCAAGGAGCAGCAGCGCGAGCTCGGGCGGTCCCGTGCCGCGTTCGCCGAGATGTTCGGCAACCCGAAGATCCGCAAGCTGATCGCGGAGGGCAAGAAGGTCGACGTCGACAAGCTCGACCCGACCACGCCCGAGGGTATGCGCAGCATCGCCAAGAAGGAGATGGCCGAGGCCCTGGGCGAGTTCGCTGAGCCCATCCAGGAGCACGCCCTCAAGGCCCAGCGCGAGGCCCGCCGCCAGGCCGTCGTCGAGAAGTACGCCGACGACTTCGCGGATCCCACCTTCAAGGACGACGTGAACGCCGTCATCGTCGGCTGGGAGAAGGCGGGCGAAGACCCCGCGGGGCGCCTCGACGAGGCCGTCCGCGAGGCCAAACTGCGCCGCATGATGGCGGCCGAGACGCAGCGCAAGGCGCGCCGCGCCGACGCCGCCGCGCGTTCCCAGCGCCAGGTCGCCCGTGCCAGCGGTGGCGGGGGCGGCTCGACCATCGAAGGCCCGCCCGCACACATCCGCTCCAACCCAGACGCCATGACCGACTGGGTGGCGCGCAACCCGAAACAAGCCATCGCCTACGCAAACAGTCTGCGCGGGTGAGCAACCCCCTCCCCTTCAGAGAGTGAACCATGGGATCCCGTTCCGTCACCTTCGAAACCGACGAGCTCGCCGCGCTCGTGATGATCACGGTCGCCGAGACGCAGGACATGCTCCGTCGGCAGCTCCCGCTGCTCGACGCCTACCACCGCATCTACGGCAAGGGCGGATTCACCAAGAACGGCGGCCAGAAGTGGAAGGCCGACGTCGAGGTGAGCGAGCACTCCAGCCTCACCGGCATCCCGACCGGCTACGAGTCGATCGACCTCACGGTCGTCGGCATCCTCCAGTCGATGATTTTCTCGCCGGGCTTCGTCACCGCGCCGTTCCTCGCCAGCATCGTCGAGCGCGCCGTGTTCAACGGCAGCAACGAGGCCAAGGCGGCCATCGCGCGCAGGGCGAAGAACGTCACCGCGGCCGTGATGCGCTACTGGCACACGCACTCCCTCACGGGTGGCGTCGCCGCGTTCACGACGGGCGGATGGGCCACCCTGAACGGTTCGGACTACGCGACCGTCGGATCCGCCGGCTACATCGAAGAGGACGCGCACGGGTCGCAGGGCAACACGGTCGGCGGGCTGTCGAAGTCGACCTACGCCACCGCCAGCGGGATGAACAACCACAGCTACGACCTGGGCGGGGCCGTGGGCTCCAACGGGCGGCTCGGCTTCATCACCGTCCGCAACCTCCAGCGCGAGAGGCTGATCGACAAGTCGAAGGTCATCTACCTGGCCTCGCAGTCCGGCGCGACGCACTTCGCCCGCGTCATGCACCCCTACCGCCAGTACACCGGCACGCAGTCGGCCGACATCATCGGTCCCGACTTCAAGATCGACGGGCAGGACTGCTACCCGACCTCGGACATGCCGACGGCCGGGACCGTCACGACGGCGGCCCCGTGGTCGGTGCTCTCGCTCGACTTGGGCAGCATCTACCCGATCTTCCTCAAGAACGACGAGATCGACGGCATGTTCGGCGTGGTCCCGATGCAGGGCAACCAGCACTCGGGCGACCGTCGCGTGGACGTCGGCTACGTCGACTGCGCCGGGCAGTGGATGGGCGAGCGGTTCGACTCGACCGCCCTGTTCTACGACGGCGAGTCCTTCTGATCTCCAGCGCCGACCGTCGCGTGACGGTCGGCGCGAACCCTCTCCATCCCCTTCATCTCGGAGTCGACCCCAATGTCCTCAACCGTTCCGTACAAGTCCGACGGCGTCCTCGGTACCAGCGTGTTCCCCGGCTTCGGTGGCACGCAACTCGCCAAGGGCACCATCACCTCGGCGCAGGTCCTTGACCTCAAGGACACGCCGAAGACGCTGGTTGCCGCGCCCGGTTCGGGCAAGGCGCTCGTCTTCAAGGAGGCCCACCTCTTCCTCGACTACAACTCGGCCGTCTACGTCATCGGCACCGCCAGCACCGACGACATGGAGATCCGCTACACGAACGCCTCCGGGCAGGAAGTGGCGAGCATCGAGATGACCGGGTTCGTGGACCAGACGAACGACGAGCACGTCATCGTCAAGCCCGCATCGGCCGCCGTCGCCACGCCCGAGGCCATCGTCCCCGTCGAGAACGCCGCGCTCGTGCTCACCGTGAGCAATGCCGACCTCACCACCGGCGACTCCCCCATCTACTTCGAGGTGGAGTACGACGTCATCGAGTTCGCGATCGACGGGAACTGATCCTGTGCCGGCCCCCTCGGGCTGGTCCTCGCCGCGCCCGGCGACCTCGTCCTCCGCGGGGCGCCGGGCGCCTTCGTCTGGAGTGTCTTGATGCGCACGCTCGGCCGCATGGTCCAGGAACTGCACGACGAGATCATGTTCAACCCTGATCTCAAGACCTACACCGACTCGTTCGTGCGCCGACTCCAGAACAAGTACAACAGCCTCGCCGAGAGCGCGCCGCCCTACGAGTTCTTCATCCGAACGACGACGCTGCCCCTCTACGCCCAGATCAACCCAGCCGCGACGATTTCGCTCGGCAGCACCACGCTCAACCTCCGCCGCCTCGAGACGACGGACCCGACCTGGCTCAACGCGAGTTGGGCCGGGCAGGGCACCTGGATCCACGAGGACGGCACCGAGTACGAGATCGTCCAGGTCGACACGGCGAACGGCTACATCTATTTGGACGCCCCGGTCAGCGTGGCCCTGGCTGGCACCGAGCGGACTGCGTGGACCATCAAGTTCTGGAAGTACCTGCTGCCCAGCGACACCATCCAGGTGCTCGGCTACCGGGACGACCGCGAGACGGACGGCTGGGGCAAGATCCCCTCCGTCGGGCGGCTCACCGAGGAGATGGAGACGCTCAAGCGCAGCACCACCGGCCGGCCGCAGTGGGCCATCGAGGACGATAGCAAGCAGCGCCGGCCGCCCTTCGAGGCGCCGACCTTGGCGGCGAACACGTCGGGCGCGCTATCCCTGCGTACCTACGAGTACCGCTACACCATCATGGGCGCCGGGCTCGAATCCGCGCCGAGCCCCGAGGCGCAGATCACCCTCACCGGGAGCCAGGACCAGGTCGACCTCTCCGGCTTCGAGGAGATCCGCCACAACCCCGGCACCGGCCTCGTCGAGACGGGCCTGCGCATCCGGGTCTACCGGCGCGACATCACCAAGCGCGGCCGCTGGATGGCGATCCGCACCATCACCGGCACCCAGGCCGCCGCAGGCATCTCGGACACGACGATGCTGCCGACCTACGCCGCCACCTACGACGACGTGGTCTACGACAACCCTGAGGGCACCAGGCAGACCGTCCGCCTCTACTACACCGCCGACGAGGACCGCACCATCAGCCTGCGTCTCTGGTTCAGGCCTCGCCCGTTCCAGAGCAAGGCCGACGCCCCGCTCGGCCCCTCTGCCGTGTCGGACTACCTCGTCAACTCGGTCCTGGCCGACATCCTCAAGGGCGACGACCGCCGCGCCTACTACGCCAGGGCGATGGAGGCGCTCGACAACCTCAAGGCCTCGATGACCAAGATCGACGAGCGGTACCGCATGAGCTCGTGGAAGGAGGACCAGCTCGAATCCCGGTGGGTGAGCCCCCGCGACCGCAACCTCGGCACCCCGTCCATCTCGTAGGAAGCGCCCGTGCTCGACCCCAAGGACACCAGCATCATCGAGGCCCGCCCGCTCCGGGGCATGGACCAGCGGTGGTCGCCGTCCCGCGAGTTCGCCGCGCGCATCCGCGACATGCGTTGGAACCCGAAGGACGGCTGGCAGGACGCGGGCGGGTTTCGCAACCTGACCAACAACTACGACGAGGTCCAGGGCGAGGCGACCGTCAGCGTCAACAGCTACGACAGCGAGTCGCGGATCACGTCGTTGCACTGGTTCGCCCAGCACTCGGGCGTGGTGCAGTGGCTGCTCTACACCACGGAGTCCGGGCGGTGGAGCTACTTCAACGGCAGCCTGGCCCCGGACGGCAACCATAGCGACATCTACTACATCGACGGCGACCTGTTCAACGGCACAGCACGGTCCATCGCCAGCGTTGACGGCGTGTGGTGGGGCCCGCAGTACCAGACCTGGGGGAACCTCTGCTACATGGTGACCGGGGCGTCCGACGCCCTCGTCTTCGACGGGCGCAAGGCGGACCGGGCCGGGTTCCTGTCGCCGCCGCCGCCGCCGAGCGGCTACGCCGCCAACAAAAACGTGTCAACAGGCTCGATCACCAACCAGACCGAGTCGGACACCATTGGGCTCGGCAAATACGACACCGCCAGCGGGGTCCGGTACAAGGTGGCGTTCCTCAACGATCGCGGGCAGTTGTCGCCGTTGAGCGTTGCCAGCGGCATGGTGACGTTCACCAACGCGGCAGGAAGTCGCCACTTCTTGACTGTCGACGTGCCCACGGGCGACGAGAGCGTGGTGGGAAGGGTCGTCTACCGCACCCAGGACATCCTCGACGCCGACGGCTACCCGCTGGCCCTGAGCGGCGGCGAGAACTTCTACTACCTGACCACCATCCTCGACAACGTGACCCGGATCTTCATGGACGTGAAGCCGGATGCGCAGCTCGGGGCGGCGGTCGACGAGCTCGACTTTGGGCCGTGGCCGACGAACGCCACGCTCCTCTGCACCTTCAAGAACACGATGTTCGTGGCGACGGCGACCTACGGCGGCGTCTACTACAGCGCGCCCGGGATGCCCGAGGTCTTCCCACCCGACAACCGCTTCCCGCTGTCCGACGGCGTGGGCGGTTCGCCGACGTGCCTCTACCCCACGAAGAACGCGGTGGTCGTCTTCAAGGAGCGGGGCATCTACCTGATCAAAGGCGACCCGGTGAACGGGTTCTACTCGCAGACGCTCACGCTGAACGACGGTGCGGGCGGGCCTGGCTGCGTCAGCGAGATCCCCGGGCTCGGCGTGGCCTTCATCGGCACGGGTGGCATCAAGCTGCTCGAAGGTGCGCTCGAGAACACCGGCACGACGACGCGCGTGGTGAACCTCGGCACGCAGCTCCCCGACGAGTGGGAGCGCGTCAACACCTCGGCCCTCGCCAACGTCCGCAGCGCCGTCTACCACGCTGACAAGGAATGGTGGGTAGCCATCCCGACGCTCAGCGAGACCTACCCCACCCGCGTCCTCGTCTACCACTACGAGATCGGTGCCTGGTCCTACCGCGAGAACTACCCCATCGGCGCCATCATCGAGACGGCCGACCACCGTGGCTACCTGATCTTCGGGTCGAGCAACACCGCCAGCACGCCCGGCCTGCACGTCTACTCCCCGGGGTGGTCCGACAAGGGCGGCGTGTGGGACATCGAGCCGCTGTACGAGACGGTACACATCAACTTCGCCTCGCTCTGGCGCGCGGTGGAGGCGCACCGCATCGGGATCTACTGCGTCGGCTACGGCGAGAACGACATCCGGGCGACCTACACCGTGAACCGTGGCATGGAGGTGAGCTTCGACGCCGCCCGCTCGGAGTCCGGCAACGCCTACCTGCTCCACGACCAGATGTACCCGCTCGACGACGGCGCCGTGGACCCGTCCGACTCCTCCGTGTCGATGATGCCGCGCTACGACTCGGCCGTGCTGGGGTCGACGGGCGTGGTGGCGGTGACGTGGACCTGGGCGGAACACCGGCCGGTCGTGGTGTGGTGGAACTTCTCGACGATGAACGACGGCCCGATGTCCGAACTTCAACTCGCCTTCACCCCGGCCGGGCGGCGGGTGCAGATCCTCGGCTGGGAGTTGGAAGTCAAGGGCGAGCGCCGGATCGTGCCGCTCACCGACAACTTCGGCGGGGGGTCGGTCTGATGGCGTTCCGGTACCGCGTGAGGCATGTCGAGGCCGGCGATGTCGCCGACGCCCGCGACTGGAACCTCAACCACGCCGCCCTCGCCGCCGAGTTCAACGGCCACGTCGACCGCGACAACCTGCCCGAGGTGTCCGTCGACACCGAGGACATCGTGCCGGGCACGTTCAACGTCATCGCTGGCGATATCACCGCCGACCCGGGCGGGGCATCGATCGACGGGCAGCGTATCGGTTGGCAGACCGTCCAGACCATGTCGATCGAAGTGCCGTCGGATGGCGTTATCGAGATTGAATGGGGCGGGACGTGGGCATGGACCACCGGCAGCAGTAGCAACAACGTGGCGTTCCGGATCGTCTGCGCGGGTACCGAGGTGGCGCTCGCGCCGCAATTCGCCGGGGCGCTGGATCCGTGGTCGACGTTCCTGTTCGGGGAGGCCACCGTGGGGGCAGGAACAGCAACCATCACCGTTCAGGCGCGAACATGGTTGACTGATTCGACGAGCCCCACGGGCGACAACTGCGTTCTGGACCTGGTTGAACTCATCGCCGTGTGGCGGGGGCACTGATGGCACGCGTCACCGTCACCGAGATCCTGAAGCGCGACGACGGCGAGATCGCCGCCCTCAACACCACGCAGACTGCGTGGAACACGCAGAGCGGCGACATCGGCGCCGTCAACATCGCCCAGGAGGGGATTGACCGACGGAACATTGCTGTCGACGCCGTGAACGACGGCATGGATACGGTGCCCCGCGTCTACGCCGACGATGCAGCCGGTACCGTGGTGTCAGCGTTTCCGGTCCCGGTACAAATCGGCGGCGTCAATATCGAGATCGGATTCTTCTTCATTGGCGACGACGCGGATTACGAAACGATCGTCCGCTGCGTGTTTGAACATAAGTGCGCCGATGACCACGAGTTCTCGCTGTGGTACTCCGACGACGGAGCGGTCGGCATTGGGGTGTTTGCGCAGTTGGACCAGACGCAGCGCACCTACGCGGGCATTGACGACAAATGGTTTAGCGGCGGAATGAGCACCCGCGACACCACTGGTAGCACGACAGATAAGCGGTGGTATGCACTCTACGCGTGGTCGATTGGGGCCGTGCAGATCGACATCCAGGACGTGACGTTTTACGTCGAGAGGATCCTCCGCTAATGCCCGTCACCCTCACCGCCTACGCAGGTGGCGACACCCTCACCGCTGCTGGCCTGCTGTCCCGCGTCGACGAGGTCGAGACGTGGCTCAATGGCGGCATCGTGGCGGCCGACTACGACGCCACCCCGTTCGTGAGCAGCGCCAACGTCATCCGGCCCGACTTCATCCCCACACCCCAACGCGCCGTGATGCAGACATGCGAGATCAACCACAACACCGTGACGGACGACAGGCTCGAGGGGTTTGTCATCGCCGACGACGTGCTCCAGAACGCCTGGACACCCATTCCCGGCCTGTGGCGCACCGTCGACGTGCAGCCGTCGACCACTGAGAGCACGGCCAAGGTCATCGTGCGGGCGTGCTTTCACGCCTACGAGCAAGAGGGAACTGCCGCGGCGGGCGCAAACGAGGCAGCCAGGTTCGCCCTTTTCCGTGATCCCAATGAGAGTTTCTCCGCTACGGCGTGGACCGGCGGGGCGCGCCGCATCTACAACACCGGCACCACGGTGGCCACAAACGACGCATACCGCCAATGGCACTTCTTGGAGGGACGCTGGACCGGCATCACCCGTGGGCGTCATTCCTTCGGCGTGGCTTGCTACATGATCCACAACGGCGGAACCGCCAGGTTATGGAAGTTCGCCTGGGTCCGCGCCCGTGCGATCATCGTGCGCGTGGTGTACCGATGATCCTACTCGCCCTCGTAGTGGAACCCCACGCAGTCGCAATTGTAGAAGTAGTCGTTGTAGCTGGAGCTCGAGCAGCACCCCGCCCCGTTGTCCGAGTACGCCGCACAGTAGGCGCGCTGGCAGTCGCTGTCCGGATCGTGACTCACTGCGACCGGGAACATGCCCCACCCGCAGTCATCGAATCCGGCCGCCTCGCAGCAGTCCGGGTCGCCGTTGGGACACCGGTTCGCCCGAGCCTCGAACGTCGGGCACTCCTCGACGACCTCGACTTCCACCTCGTCGGCCGCGTCGTCGCACGCCGTCAGAACAACCGCCACAAGCAGGTAGTGAATCACGAGACACCTCCGTATCCTCGGTTCACCCTCAAGGTAGCGCCCGCCATCACGGGCTGCAACGCGACCGAGGTGCATCGTGACGTGGCGTGACGGTCAGAGCCGCAAGGACACCAGCGACGTGCGCGTCGTCCAGGTGGCCGTGCCCATCCAGGCTGTCACCCGCGACAGGGCCGTGCGCGACTTCGACCGGGCCTCGGTGGCGGCTGGGCGCTCCCCGGGCAGGCGCCTCGTGGTGAGGCGCACGGGCGTCCTGGCTGGCATTGGGACCGCCTACAAGGACATCGCCAACCAGGGCGACGGCACGGTGGTTCAGCCAAGCGCCGCCACCGTCTACGTGTGGAGCGCCGAGGCTGCCGACACCGCAGCAGGGACCGGGGTGCGGACCGTCACGCTGGGCGGCATCCAGGCGACCACGGGCGCCCTCGTCGAGGAGACGGTGTCCATGAACGGCACCACCGTCGTCGCCTCGGCATACCTCTACGACGCCATCCTCTACGCCCGGCCCGCCTCGGTGGGTTCAGCCGCCGCACAGGCAGGCGTCATCAGCTTCGGGACCGCGAACAAGGGCACGACCTGGGCGAAGCTCACGGCGAGTAGCGACGACTTCACCGGCGAGATCCAGCACGCCTGGGACCGGGTGCCGACGGGCTACGTCCTGGTGCTCGACCGGGCCCGCGTCGGGATGCTCGACACCACGGCGGTCGGTGCCGCACGCCTCCAGGTCAAGGCGACGGGCAGCGTGTGGCGCACCATCGCCCTGTGGGGCGTGGCGGCGGGCGTGTGGTCCACGTTCGACTTCGAGGGCGTGGAGGCGATCCCGGCCGGCTCCATCGTGCGCCTCCAGGGGAAGACCGGGGCGGATACGGATACCTTCTTTGGGACGTTCACGGGTATCCTGGTGCCGGTGTAGGAGGTCGCGATGCCGACGGAAGAACAGGAGGCAGCACGGGCAGGAGCCACGCAGGGCGCGCTGAGCGGTGCCGGGCAGGGTGCGGCGCTCGGCGCGACCGTGGGAACCGCGGCGGGGCCCATCGGGACCGTTGTGGGTGGCGTCGTCGGCGCCGTCGCCGGGGCCGTCGCGGGCGGGCTCCTCGGGGCCAAGCGCGCCAAGGACGCCTACAACGAGGCTGAGGCCGCCCAGGCGAAGCGCGACAGGCTGGCGCGGCAGGCCACCTACGAGCAGAACCGGCTCGCCAAGGAGGCTGAGGCGGTCGCGTTCAAGAGGCCCGTCGCGGCAGCGAGTGGCGGCAACGACCCCATGCTCCGGGCCGCGGGCGGGGGCCAGTTCGACTCGTGGTATGGCGGCGTGTTCGGCGGCTGACACCTGGCGGTATCGGGTGGCGCACCCCTGACGGAAGTAGGATGACACCATGGCAACAAGCAGCCCCTCCCAGAATCCCTACTCCATCATGTACGAGGACCCCAACGCGCCGCAGTCGTTCACGATCGCGCCAGGGGCGGGGGTCACGCCGCAGAAGCTGTCCCCGATGGACCGCGCTGCCGTCAGCCCCGACGTCGCGCTTCGCCAGCAGTACGCGAAGCAGCTCGGGATCGGCCTCGGCGTCTCGGCCGCGGCGACCACCGCGCAGATCGCCGCGGCAGCGTGGAACACCGACCAGGACCGCCGCAACAACGCCGAGCTGGAAAAGCTGAACGCCGCCCACGCCAAGGGCCAACTCGCTGCCACCCCGCAGGCCAAGATCATCGAGGAGCAGCACAGGCAGGGGCTCGCTCGCGCCGGCGGCATCCAGCGCGAGGCCCAGCAGGCGGCCGGCGCACGCATCGCCGCGACGGGCGGCACGACCTCGGCCGCCGACATCCGGACGATGGAGGAGGGGGCCGCGCGCCCCGCGCAGGAGGCGGCGCTGGCCGTCAACCAGGCCAACACCATGGCCCGCCTCCAGGAGATGGGCCGCCAGCTCGACCGCGCCGACAGCGCCACCGCCTACAAGTCGGAGCGCGTCAAGGAGCGCAGGCAGGCTATCGCGCAGGGGATCGGCCAGGTCGCCGGGCTCGCGGGCCAGGTCGCCGCCGCGCAGCACGTCAAAAAGGTGGACTGGGGCGACACCGACCCCACGATGCAGATCTTCTACATGAGGGCGTTCACCGGGCGGGACACCTCCGCGACGAACAGCCTGTACCGCACCACGCCCGCGTCGGAGTAGGTCATGGCGACCCCGCTCATCCGGCCGACCTACGACCCCCACTTCGACATGGGCACGCCCGCCATCGTCTCCTATTGGGCGGCGTTCATCGGCGAGCGCCAACGCATGTTCAACGCCACGATGGAAGCGCGGCTCGCCCAGATGGACCCCAAGGCGCTCAGCGACGAGATCCGGGACATCGACAAGCAGATCGCACAGATCATCAAGAGTCGCGACAACTTGCGACTCTCGGCGTCCGCGAAGTTCGGCGACATCGTCAAGGTCGCCACCAACAGCGCGGGCATGGTCGCCGCCGCGACTGCGAGAGGTCAAGCGACCGTCGAGGCCGCCAAGATCGGGGCCGAGGTGGACCTTGAGGAGATCGCCGCCGAGGAACGCACGGCGCAGCGCGAGATCGCCAACCTCTCCAGCGAGTCCGAGGCGCACCTGGGCGAGATGGTCAAGAACGTCGCGTCGATGGACGACCCGGCGATGGCGCGCGAGCAGGCCAAGCAGACCTACGAGCGCATCCGGGCCGAGGAGGGCATCCAGCCAGGGTCGGTGCAGGACAGGGCCCTGCGCTACAAGGTGGGGCTCTACCTCAACGCGGCGGCGAGTCTGTCGCCGGAGAGCGCGGCCGGCGCGGAAGCGACCAGGTGGGGCGAGGAGCACTTCGGCGGGAGGACCCCGGTGGAGTGGGCCGAGGCGCAGTTCGGCCCGTTGTCGCCAGAGGCAGCCGCCGCCAGGCGGCAGCGGGTGATGAGCCACGGCGTTGGCGGCCTGGGCGAGCGTTCCTCAAGCGCCAGGAGCGGCGGTAGCGTCGGGACGAGTGGCGGCGGACCGGGCGTGGGCGTGTCCGGCGCGGGGAGCTGGCAGGACTGGTACGACACCATCGTCAAGCCGGGGGCCGAACAGAGCGAGGCCGAACTCGCCGACCTCCGCAAGCGACGCGACGACCTCGTGGCCGAGCGGGCCCGGATCCGGGCGCAGGGTGGTGCCGACCTGTTCGCGGGCTACGGCTTCAACTACCTGCTGGAGACGCCGTTCCAGACGCCCGCCCGGGGTTCGCTGGGACGGCTGGGGCGCTTGCAGGCGGGCCTGGACATGCGCGCCGACACCGATCCCGTCGTGCGGGGCGAGGCCGACACCTACATCCTGCGCAACCGCGGCAACCCCGAGAAGGCAGCGGCGGAGGCGTCCCAGGACTACCGACTTGAGCCCGGCGCCCCGGCTGGCCTGCCCATCCCCTACACTGCTGCGAACCGGGCAGGTGACGAGGACAAGGTGCTCGGGCTCACCGGCGTCCACGACTGGCTGTACGACGAACTTGCCGCGATTCGTGGCCTGCTCGCCGACCCGGCCACTGTCGACGAGGGCGGGCAGCGGCTCCTGGCGCTCAAGCAGTCGACCGCGTCGCTGCTCGACATGGACCCCGGCCTGTACGCCGACGCCCCGGCGCTGTTCGACAACCTCGCGAAGGCGATCGACGCGCTGACGATGGCGACGGGACAGGCCGACCGCGTCGTCGACGACGACAACGGGACCTACCGCTACCTCCAGAGGGCGGACGGCTCGGTGTACTTCGTGGCCCTCGACGCCGAGGGCACCCCCACCAGCGACCAGGCGACCCTCGCGAAGGGCGATGCGGCCGCCGCGATCGTCAAGATGATCGGGCAGCACCCAGCGCAGCGCCCCCGGGCGGACGTCATGGGCGAGGTGGTGGCCGATCTCGGCACGGCGGCGGCGACGGCCAACGACCGGGCCCGCGACGACGTCTACTTCTCGGAGGTGGCCGCCAACGCCCTGGCCGATGCCCACGCGGCGGGCGACACCGACGAGGCGGTGCAGCGGATCTACGACATCACCAGCATGACGCAGGGGATGCCGCCCGAGCTCGTCGGCTCCTTCGGTCGCACTCTCGTCGAGATCGAGCGGCGGCACTTCAACGCCGGTGACAGGGTGGGGCTTCGCAACGACACGCTCAACCTCTCTCGCCAGGGTTGGGCCCTCGGCGCGGACGAGCGGGAGAGCGTCTCGCGCGAGGACATCGACACCCGCAGGGACGCCATCGAGGCTCAGCGCCTCAAAGACGAGGCGGCACGGGGGCGGTTGGCGCCGTTTGAGGGCCCGCCCAATTCCGGTGCCCCGTTGGGGTCCGCGGGCCCGCTGCCCCATGTCCGCGTGGGCCCGCGGGTTGCCGGATGGGACGTCGTCAGCCCCACCGACCGCCGCCGGCAGGGCGAGGCAGCGCGAGCGTGGACCCCGGACGTGGGGCGGGCCACTGAGGGTGTGCCGTCGGGGCAGACGGCGACGATGCCCACGCCGGCCCCTGTGCCCGAACCCCCGCCCACTGACGCCGACCGCGCGGCGTCCGCGAAGGCGAAGGCGCTGACGGACATCTACGGCGACATGCCGGACATCCTGTCGTTGCAGGCTGAGCACACGAAGACTCTGGCGGCCATCGACGCCAAACTCGCCAAGGCCAGCCGGCAGACCGACATCGACGACCTGGAGTTGCAACGCGACCGGGTGCTCACGTCGCTCCAGACCCTCGCCGAGGCCATCGAGGAGGTGGAAGCCGAGGCCGCTGAGTTGTCCCCGCGGGCGGCCCCGACGGCGCCCGCGCCCGTCGAGCCGATGGACCGTGCGGCCGACGCACCCCGGCGGCCCAAGGCCCAGGCCGCCGGCCCACGCAAGCCGCGCACAACTACGTACCTGCCAGCCGATCCGGTCGACATCGCCAGGGCGGCCCAGATCCGCAAGGACGCGATGCAGGCGTACAACGCGAAGCAGATTACCATCGAGCAGATGCGCGCCAAGTACGCCGAAGCTGACGCACTGGCCGCGCCGTAACAGAGGCAGCACATGGCATCGACCGACCGCGAGCGCACGATCCGCGACCTCATGGCCCGCACGAAGCTCCCTCGCTCCGAGGCTGAGGCGATGGTCGACCGGATGCGCGCCGAGCCGATCGACGAACCCATGGATCGGGCCGCGGTCGCGCCCCTTGACGTGGGCGTCGACGACGACGATGACGACGATGACGACTTCAGCCCCATCGAACGGCAGGAGGCGCCCGGCGACCCGCCCATCGCGAAGTCCGAGCCCGAGTTGAGGGCGGCGCTGGAAGACTACGCCGAGGCCAGGGTGAAGACGCGCCTCGAATCCGACCGCAGCCTGGACGAGGAGACAGTCAGGCGTGAGGAGTGGGAGCGGATTCAGCGCGACATCAGCTACGCTGAGGGCGCGGAGACGCTGCCAGGCTTCCTGCTCGACGCCTTCGAGGCCAAGGGGACACCGCGCGACAACGCCGGGTATGTGGCCCTGCGTGCGATGGCGCCGGGCATGGTGAAAACCGGGCGGCCGGAAGGCGAGGTGTGGACCGCGGAGAAGGCAACGGCGGCCGGCATCGAGAGGGCGGCCGACTACGAGGACAATCTCCGGGACGGCCCCCGCGCCGTACTCGCCGCCATCAAAAGGGCCACATGGGATCGCCTCGAACCGCCCGAGGGCGCAGAAATCCCCGAGGGATCGGCCATCGCGAGCGTCATCCGCGACACCTGGAGCAGCATCCTCGACTCAGAAGAGGGGATGGCGAGACGGGCGCGTGGCGAGGAGCCCATCGCGCCGTGGAACCACCCCCGGAAGGACGAGGCGCTGGCCGAGATCAAGGAGGGGCTCAAGCCTGTCGAGCTGCGCACGATCACCGTGGCGGGCGAGGTCGCGGCAGACGCGGATCCCGAATGGGGTTTCCTGCCCAACGTGATGGCGCCCAAGGCCGTCCGGGACCTGGTGCGCGCCGTCGAGGGCCCCGTCTCGCCGGTCGTGGCGAAGTTGCTGCCCGAGGACGCGCGGGAGGCCTACGAACAGCTCCAGCGCGACGGGTCGCGGCACAACGACCTGCTCACGAACGCGGAAATTATTGAGGCGGCCGAGACGACGGCGGACCTGGCGCCGCTGTTCCCCGCGTTGGAGATCCGCAACCTGCCGTCGGGGGTGTGGGTGGGTGGCGAGGCGCCGACGATGCCCCGCGTCGTGGCCGATGGTCGTCGTGATGGCGAGGACGCCTCCCCGCTCGTGCTCGAACTCATCGCCGACCTGGACGGCATCCACGCCACGAGCGACCCGACGTTGCGGGCGGCGGGCAAGAAGGGGCCGGATGCCGACCGCGACGAGGCCGTCGCCGCCGTGTGGAATCGGTTCTGGCGGCGCGCCACGCTGGCAGACCTGCCCAAGGCCACGCTCGAGCAGGCCATCACCGTCGACTCGATGAAGGCCGGCGTGGACGCGAACCGGGAGGCCTACGAGCGGACGGGTGGCGCTGCGCTCGACTACGCCGAGGAGTTCCTTGGGGCCGTGAGCATGAGCGCCCGGGGCGAGACGACGTTCGGCTGGGCCATGCGCGTCCCCTTCGGTGTGCCCTCGGCGATGGCTGAGGAGGTGGTCCTGGCAGGGGTCGACTGGGGGCTTCAGCGGTGGGGCCCGTCCGACTACGTGCCGCAGCGCGACTTCGAGTCGGCTGGCTGGACCGCCCGCGTTCTGGCGGGCACCGAGACGGGCGAAACCGGCTGGATGTTCGGGATGCAGAACATCGGGCGCGGGATGGGCCTCGCCGAGGACTCCTGGCAGTGGAAGTTCCTGAACGCCTCCGGGATCATCGCCGACTTCGTGTTCCCCGGCGAGGACATCGCGCTGCGTGGCCTCGGCTCCGGGATCCGTCGCGGCTGGGTTGGCGCGGGACTGTACCGCGATCTGCGCGGGGCGGGCATGACGGCTGCGCTGGAGGGGGCATGGGCAGGGCTCGCTCCCGAGGCCGTCCAGATCGGGCGCCTCCTCGACGCCGAGGACGCCGCCGGACGGGCGAAGATCACCATCCGCGACCCCCTCGACGCCGCCAACCACGTCACCGCCAAGGTCATGCGGGACGCCGTGCGCAAGGGCATGAACCCGCTCGACGTCATGTCGAAGGCGCAGCGCGAGAACGCCACCACCCTGATCCGGCACCTCACCGGCCAGGACGAGGCGACGGTCCGCAAGACGCTGGCCGAGTTCGGCGAGCGGGCGAAGGTGGCCCGCAGCCAGACCATCGACAACTGGCGGGCCCGGCTTGACAAAGTCGACCCCGAGTCGTTGGAGATGCGGGCGTCCCAGGGCTACGCCGAGAGGCTGAACGCCTTCGAGGAGATGGTCCGCACCGGCATCATCGACGACGACACCGCCCGCATGATGCTGGCCTACGACGAGGTGACGGCGTGGAGGCGGCTGGAGGCGGGCGAGATCACGTCGCTGGCAGGGCACTTCGACGACGTGCAGTTCCGTGTGGCCGACGTGCAGGGGCCGGTTCAGCCGGGGAGGATGGGCCTCGCCGAGCAGCGTCGAGGCATCGGCTTCGTCGCGCGCAACCGGCCCTGGGAGTTCGGACCTCGCATGGAGTCCGCCGAGCAGGCCCGCGCCATCATCACCGAGCGGTTCGGCCAAGACGCCCAGGCGTTGCTCGAGGCCGAGCAGGTGGTCCTTGTCGACGACCTCGACACCCTGCCGGATGGGCTCAAGTCGTCGGACATGCGCGGCGTCAAGGGCGTGTTTCACGAGGGCAAGACCTACCTCAACGTGCGCGAGATGTCCGAGGGCGAGGTGGCCCGCGTCCTGCTCCACGAGGTCGGTGTTCACGCCGGCATGGCGACGATGCTCGGTGGTAAGGCGGCCGAACTGGCGCTGATCGACCGGGTGGACGCGCTGCTCAAGAAGAACACGGTCCTCGCCGCCGAGGTGGCGCGCACGGCCGAGGCTGGCGTCGATGGAGACCCTGGCCCGGCTCGGGACCTGGCGGTGCGGCGCGAGCGGCTGGCCTACCTCGTCGAGTTCCACCCCGACACGCCCCTGGTGCGGCGCCTGCTGGCACAGATCCGGGCATGGATCTACCGGACGTTCGGGACGCTGCGGAAGTACCTGGACCTCACCGAGGCCGACATCCAGGCGCTCGCCGTGGCCTCGCTCAGGCAGCAGGCCGGGCTCGCGCGGAAGGGCGTGTTCGAGGAGACGGGCGGGGTCGCGGCGAGCCCGAGGTTCAGCAAGCGGGCCGACGCCGCCGAACTGCCCGACGACGCCATCATCGGCGTCCCGTACAACGAGGGCCGCACGGTCGCGCACGCCATCAAGAACGGCTCGCCCGAGAGCATCGACGCGGCGGCCGACTTGCTGGCCCCGCGTGTGCCGAAGGGCGCCGTCCTGGTGCCGGTGCCGTCGTCGAAGGGCGACACGACCGTCAACCTCGCGCTCGCCCAGGCCATCGCCGAGCGGTCCGGGGCGACTGTGGCCGACGTGCTCACGGGCGAGGCCAGGGCCCGGAGCTACGACCGCAAGGTGTCCGGCGGCCCCGACATGCTCGCCAGCGAGATGACGATGCGGCTCCGCGAGAACGCCACAGTCCCCGAGGGCCGGGTGTTCCTGGTCGACAACGTGGTATCGACCGGGGCGACGTTCAAGGCGGCGCGGACGGCGCTGGGTGGGGACGCCTCCATCATCGCCTACGCGGCCGCCGAGGATCCCTTCGCGCGAGCCCGCGATGCCTGGACCAGCCTCAAGACGGACTCGCCGTGGTTCAAGCGGTGGTTCGGCGACAGCAAGGTGGTGGACGACAAGGGACAGCCGCTGGTGGTGTACCACGGAACCGACGCCGCAGATATCGACGCATTCGACAGGGCGAAGTCCGGCAAGGGGCCGTCAAAGGTGGGGTTCTGGTTCACCGATGACGGCGAGTTCGCCTCCATGTTCGGCGACAGCACGATGCCGGTCTATCTCAAGATCGCGAATCCTCTGGTGTTGACGCAGGGGAAGTGGAATTCGCTTCGCGAGGCCCACGGCGGCGACACGGCGTGGTGGTCGACGTGGCGCGAGAAGCAGATTGCCGCCGGGCATGATGGCCTCATCGTCGCGTCAAGTGCCGAACAACTCGGCAAGTTCACCGTGCGCAACCCGATGGTGGTGGCGGCATTCGAGCCCACGCAGATCAAGTCGATCAGCAACCGGGGCACCTTCGACCCCGGCGACCCACGCATCCTGTACTCTCGCCGTGGCCCCGAGTACGACCGTTGGTTGCAGCGCACCAACGAGGCCATCGCCGCCATGCCGGTGACGGACGGCGTCAGCGGGCCCGCTTTGCTGAAGGCGCTTCACGAGTGGGGCAGCGACGTTGGGCCGAGCGTGAACATAGGCACCGCTGACATTCTCGCCGACATCGAGCGCGCGGCCGGCCTCGAGCCCGGGTTCATGCGCGACCCTGCGCACGACCGGCGGTTCTGGGAGGGCGAGATCGCCACCCGCCTGATGGCCGCCGATCCCGAGCTGCGGGCCGAGTGGGAGCGGTTCTATGCCGAGGCCGACGTGGAGTATGGCCCGGCCCTGTTCTCCCGCCGCGCCCAGGACACCTTCTACTCAGCGGTCGAGCGCAGCGTCGACGACGCCTTCGGTGCCGCCAAGCAGATGAAGGGCCGGTCGCTGGTCGCCAGCCTGAAGAAGCGGCCGGGCGTCAAGCAGTCCGAACTCGACTGGTTGGGCATCGAAGCCTGGGCGGCGGGAAGGGGCGTGGTGACCCGGGAGGAGGTCCGGGCGTTCGTCAAGTCGAACCGCGTGGAGATCGAGGAGAAGGTGCTGGGCGGCAAGAGCCCTCGCGCCGAGGCCGCCAAGACCGCGATGCAGGAGGTTCATCGGCGGAAGGTGGCGGCAGAGGCGAAGGTGCGCAGCGCGGTCGAGGGCATCGCGATCTACCCGAGCCAGCAGGACACGCGAATCATGGGCGTCTACATGGACGGCGCCCAGCCGATGATCGACCTCAACAACGGGACCAGGATCGGCCCCAGCGAGGTCTCTGACCTGCTGCACCGCCTGAACAAGTATGTAGAGGCGTATGCCTTCGAGGAGGCGCTCACGGACTACCTGCTCGCGTCGAGCGAATGGCAGGACGCGCGCCGTGAAGTGGAACTCGCATACGGTGCCATCACGAAGCCGCAGTACGACGCCCACGTTCTTCCGGGCGGCGAGAACTACCGGGAGGTGCTGCTGCGCCTCAACCCAGGAGGGACGCCCCCCGAACCGCTGACCACGCTGCCAGAGGGCTACGAACCGATCGTCGACCGGAACCAGCCCGAGTCCCGGCAGTGGGGCATCACGCCTCCGGGACAGATCCACGCCCGGCCGTGGAACGGGCTGCACCCGACCCGTGAAGCCGCCATCGCCGACGCCCTCGGACGGGTGAACAGCGACCGTGAGAACCAGTGGCGCGACCAGCAACCGACATACCAGGCTCCCCACTTCAGCGGCATGAGTGAGAACCTCCTCGCCCACCTCCGCGTCAACGACCGCCTCGGCCCCAAGGGCGAGCGGCTACTGCACGTTGAGGAGGTGCAGTCGGACTGGGCGGCGGACGTGCGGAAGAAGGGCGTGCGCGGCGACGAGGCCGACACCGGGCTTCCTGTCGAGGTTCAACCAGAAGACCTTTCCGTCGCTGAGACCGAGTACCAGTGGATCGTCAGCCACCCCGATGGCCGCGAGGTCAAGGTCGGCAAGGGAACAGTCGGACGCGACGAGGCACCATCCTACGGGGCGAGGGTGCTCAACCGCGAACGCCTGGACATGCAGCGCGAAATCGCCGTGAAGAACAGTGAGCGCGTGCCCCCCACCCCCTTTCCCCAGGACTGGCACGAGCTCACGATGAAGGTGGCGCTGCGAATGGCCGTCGAGGACGGCTATGACGGCGTGACGTGGACGACCGGGAAGACGCAGCAGGACCGCTACGACTTGGCGAAGCGGGTGCGCGAGGTCGCCTACGACCCGAATGGCGAAACCCTTCTGGCCTACGACCACGATGGCAAGACGGTCATCAACAAAACCGTGGGCATCGACGAGATCGACGAGTACATCGGTGAGAAACCGGGAGCGAAACTGCGTGAGGAGGTGAAGCGGCGCGAGTACGACCGCAACAGCCTCTTCGAGGTCGTCGAGCACCCTGACGATCCGGACGCCTTCGCGATCATCAACACGAACGGCGACTACACGCTGGACATGAACCACCCGGACTTCGCGCCCGAGCGGTTCGTTGATCGCGCAGGCGCTGAGGAGCGCATCAACTACGACCTCGTCCAGGAGGACGAGAGCCAAGGCTACCCGTCCATCAGCGGGCTCGACCTCAAGATCGGCGGCAAATGGGCCGAACACCTGTACGACGGCATGATCCCGGGGTTCCTCAAGCGGTACGCGGCGAAGTGGGACGCGAAACCTGGGATGACGGACATTCAGGTCCCCATCGCCAAGGACACATCATTCGCCCACGACAGGTCGGAGAAGGTCCACCACCTGCCGGTGACCGACGCCATGCGCGAGTCCATCGCCGAGGGCCAGCCGCAGTTCAGCCGCCGCAACTTCGACGCCCTCGCGTTCGGCACCGAGCCGCCCCGCGAAGGCCTCTACGACGAGGTCGTCACGGCCGGTCATCGGGCCGCGTGGGACGGCGTGGGCATGGACGAGCTGCCGGAGTCCACGTATACCGGAGCCACGGCGCTGGACCTGGCGCGGTTCAGGGGTCGGTACAGGCCCGAGGTCGCCCAGGCCGACACAGGGGCCATGGCGCCCCGGGAACAGGCTGCGACGACGACGCCCCTGCCTGACCTCGCCCTGCCCGGCGAGTGGGCCGACATGGAGGTGACCGAGATCGACGTGAGGGGCGGGGACACCGTGAGCGAGCGGACGCGGGCCAGGTTCAGCCGCCGCGCTGAGGACGACTACGCTGGCGAGCACCGGCCCACTGGCCCAGAAGAGGGCGCGCCGCTACACGACCTGACCGGCGCCGGCGTGGTGTACCCAGATGATGTCTACGGGCCGAACGGTGTCCGCTACTACGGTACCGGTGACGAGGTTCTGGACCGCCAGGCGTTCGCGATAGCCCGCGCCATGAAGGGGCGGCCCGATGCCAAGGTCACCATCTACCGCGCGGTGCCGAAGGACAACGCAGAGCGGGTCGGCGACATCGAGCATCGGATGGCGCGGATCCTCAAGCGCGGCGCAAGCGACCCGGGCGAGTACGACCGCCTGGGCGCCGAGCTGGAGCGACTACGGCAGGCCCCGCCCAACGAAGCGCGGCGCATCAACCCGGGCGACTGGGTGACCATCACGAAGGCCTACGCGAAGGACCACGGGGAATCGGCGCTGCGCGGCGATTACACGATCCTGAGCGCCCGGGTGAAGGCGGCGGACATCTTCACCAACGGGGACTCGATTCACGAGTGGGGCTACTGGCCTGATGGGCAGCGTCCCCAGTTCAGCCGCCGCGTCGACCCCGCCCCGATCTGGTACTCGGGCCTGCGCCGCGCCGTCGAGGGCCTCAAGCAGGACCGGTTCACCCCGGACCAACTTCGTGGCGCGCTGGGTAAGTGGCAGGTCAAGGAGCGCGTCCCCGAGGTGAAGGACGGCAAGCCGGTCATGAAGGGCAACGAGCCGGTGATGCGCGACGGCAAGATGCTCGCCACGTACCCGCTCAACCAGGGCGCCGAGGCTGAGGCGCACGCGGCCCGTGTGGGCGGTGTGGCCTCGTTCGCTGGCCCGGCCGGTGTCAAGGTCGACGAGGTGAAGTGGACGCGGCTCAACGAGTTCCTGGAGGGCAAGAAGACGGTCACGAAGGCCGAGGTGCTGGCGTACCTGGACAAGAACAAGGTCGAGTTGGGGGAGGTGGTGCTGGGGACGCCGTCGAGTGCGCTGATGGACCGGTACAACGTCGACCCGTCGGACATGGAAGACGCGATCGAGAAGGCTCGCGACGTGGAACGAAAGGTGGCGCGAGACGCGAGACGAGCCGCGAGCCGCGGACGGGATGCTGTGGCGGCGCTACGGAGGGGCTGGCAGGACATCGACAACGCCAAGGACTACCTCGACGAGTCCGTGTCGATCGAAAACAACTATGGTGACTCCCCGACGTGGGAGCCGGTTCGCTCGCTTCTGGAGGACCTGATCCAGCGAGCCGATGATCAACACGACGCGGCCGTTGACGCGCTTGAGGACGCGGAACCCGACGCGACAGACACGTCGGACGTGCCGGACGCGAGGCTGACCGACGACGAGATCGCCCAACTGGAGGCGGCGGTTGAGTCGGCCGCGTTGAACTGGACCGGCCTGGACTGGGACGAATACGTCGACGTCAGGACCCGCGACGGTGAGCACGAGCGGATCGACGTGTCGGAGTTGCTCCAAGATGGCACGTTCGCGCCGTCGGAAGGGCCGGCACAGTACGCCAGCCTCGTCCTGTCCGGCGACAGCGAGAACTACCGCGAGCTGCTGTTCAAGATGCCGCGCGGGTTGCTTCTACGCATGACGCAAGCGAACATGGACCTACGGATCGCGCGCCTCAGGCGACAAGTGGAAGAGGGTGTGTTAATCGCGAACCAAACCGGGGTGTGGCCGCAAGGGCACAGGGACGCGCAATTGCGACTGGCGAAGGCGCAAGATGATCGCATAAGCCCGCCGCCGTACCGCTCCTCCCACTTCCCCGCTTCCGGCGAAGGCGAGAACCTCCTCGCCCACGTCCGGTTCAACGACCGCGTGGGGCCCAACGGCGAGAAGATCCTCCACATCGAGGAGGTGCAGAGCGACCTGCACCAGGCCGGGCGGGAGAAGGGGTACAAGACACAAGAGTTGCCGGGCGAGATGGAGCAGGCGCTGCGGGCAAGGGAAACTGTCGCGCTGGCTGAGCGCACAGCCGCGCACCAGGCACAACTCGACGCCATCGAGGCCTACGAGAGCGCCGCCAACGCGGTCACTCAGTACGAAACCACCACGCCGCGGCCGCGTAATATGCCGAGCGACGCCCCACCGGAGCAGGTGGAACAGTGGACGCGTGACACGCAAGCGTGGGCCGACGCGGCCGGTGATATCTTCGACCGCAAACGCGAGGCGATCAGCGCCCTTCGTCGGGCGTTCGACCAGCGGTTCGAACTTGCTGGTGGAGCGCCGAACGTCCCCTCCGGCCTCTACCTCGGTGGCCGCCTGATGACGCCGGATGATCTGCGCGCCATGGCGGATCGGCAGTTGGAACGCAGCGAGGCGGCCCGCGATGAGTGGGCGAGGAACGAGTTCGACGCCTTCAACGCCAACCGGGTCCCAGACGCCCCCTTCGCGAAGACCTGGCACGAGATGGTCCTCAAGCGGATGCTGAGGTTTGCCGCCGAAAACGACTACGACGCGGTGTCCTGGACCACCGGCGTTCAGCAGGTCAAGCGGTACGAAGACCAGGTGCGCAAGGTGGTCGACGAGATCCGGTGGCGGAAAGAGCCGATGTCGCCCTACTTGTGGCGCGACGCTCGCGAGACGCGAGCCATGGACGAGTACGGTGAGCCGTGGAGTGTGCTGACCCCTAAGGAGCAGGCGGCGATAACGGCCAGCATGGGCCCAGGCGCGGAGTCCCGCATCGTCATCGAGGCCATCAAGGACGGCAGGGTCGTCCACAACGACGCGAAGTCCGCCACCGAGATGAAGGGCGTCATCGGCGGCGACATGGTGAAGGCCATCATGGCGTCGCCCGAGCAGTCCGGATCCCTGAAGGGCCCCGACCTCACGGTCGGAGGCCAAGGGATGATCGGGTTCTACGACAAGATGCTCCCCGCGTGGATGAACAAGTACGCGGCGAAGTGGGGGGCGAGGGTCGAGGTCGGCGACATCGGCCTGACTCGTGACATGCCCGCCGAAAACTGGCACGTATTCAGGCAGTCCACGGGTGAGGACGTTGCGCAATTCGGGACCGAGCAAGACGCCGCCAGCTACGTGAGTCGGGCGGCGCAAGACGGCGACCCTGACCTCGCGGGCCTCGACTACGCCCAGACGACCAGGATCGCGGATCCGGTCCACATGATCCGCCTCACGCCCGAGATGAGGCGGTCGGTGCTGGAACAGGGGCAGGCGCAGTTCAGTCGCCGTGCCCCGAGCACCCCGGAGTTCCAGGAGTGGAGTCGCGGTCTTCCGGTCATCAACTTCGACGACGTCGAGGCCATCCCCGAAGGCGGCGCCATCGTCCGCGCGTTCCATGGCTCACGGTTCGACAACATTGATGAGTTCAGGCAGCAGGACACTGCCTACGGCTACTTCTTCTCGCCAGATGCGCGCACCGCTGACTTCTACCGGGGCGGCGGCGATGGTGTTGGGCGTCGGTACGAGGTGTACCTGCGGATGGAAAACCCGGCCGACTTCAACGATCCGGCTGTGTTTGAGGCGGTGGCGAAGGAGGCCATCTGGGATGACGACTCTGGGCGTGTAGTTCTGGGCCGATACGGCGAGATGCGCAACATGGAGAACTCCGACTTCCGTGAGTGGCTCGCAGCCGAGGCGACGAAGTTGTACGGCAGTGACGCGGCGGTCAAGGCGTGGGTGGACGACCTCGCCGAACAGGCCGGCGAACCACTCGTCGGCAACCCTGACGCCCTCCGCGACGCCATCGACTACGACGCCATCGATGAGTACGACATTGAGAACACGCTGCTTAGTGAGTCGCCGGCATTGAAGGCCGCGCTCGATGAGGCGATGCCGGTGCGGTCGCGCGAGATCGATGCGGCCCGTGCCGCACACAACGAGGGAAGCCAGAACTGGTACATGAACTACCAAGACGACTTCGTGAAAGCAGCCGAGCACATGGGCTACGACAGCGTCGTCATGACCGACCCGTCGCCGGAGGGAGCGCCAATTTCGTTCGTGGTGTTCAAGCCAGAGCAGATCAAGGACATCGCAAACGAAAGGCCGACCAGTGACCCCAGGATCACCCACTCCCGCCGCGCTCCGGGCGCCCCCCTCACCGGCCAGTTCTTCGGCGCCGCTGGCACCGGCACGCCCGGCAACGCCCGCTGGCTCCTGGAATTCTTCAGGGGCGCTGACTGGCGCACCCTCCTGCACGAGAACGGCCACCTCCTCCAGGAGTTCATCGGCGAGGACGGTCGCGCCCTGCTCGCCGTCTACTACGACAGCCTGCCCCAGCACATGGTCGACGACATCCACCAGCGCGCCAACGCTGGCGAGAGCCCCGCGCAGATCGCCACGGCGCTCGGCCTCGAAACCCACGTCGAGGACATGAACGGCACGCGCATCGAACCCGACGTGCTCACCGTCGAGAACGTCCTGCGCGCGACCCCGGGCGAGCCGGTGCTGACGCGCCTCGGCATGGACCAGGCCGCCGACGCCTTCCGTCGCTACGTCGAGCTCCGGATGCAGCCCACGGGCGCGCTCGGGCGCGCGGTCGCCGAGGTCGGTGAACGCCTGCGTGAGACGTGGGCGCAATTCCGGGGCCAGCAGGTCGAGCTCCCCGCCGAGGTTCGCGCCTCGTGGGATCGCCTGCTCCGCCCCGAGGGCGTGGCTCAGCGTCGCCTCGTCGTCATCGGTGAGGCTGGACGGCCCGACTTCCCGATCGTCCGTGTCGACCCCGGGCCCGAGTACGCCGTCGAGGAGAAGATCCGGAAGGCCGGACAGGCGCGCGAGGCCAAGCGGACCGCGGTGCGTGACGAGGAGCTGTTGCAGGAGCTCGGCCTCGAGGTTGGCGACCAGGTCCCGCTCGACGAGCTGGTCAGCAAGGTCGCGGCCTACATGGTGGTCGAGGACGCCCGTAAGTGGATGATCGGCGTCGACATGGTCACGTTGACCCCGCGCACCGTCATCCCCAAGGCGAGGCTGGGCCGCGTCCGCAAGGCCGCCCTGAGCCGGCTCGCGGGCGCGCTCGGCGACACCCCGGCCAACCTGGTGGCGACGGCGCGGGAGGGCGACGCCAGTGTGCGCCTGACGCCCGCTCAGCAGTCGGGCCTGCGCATCTACGCCCGCCAACTCGCGTCGGAACCCATCGCCACCATCTACGGCCGGTCGCTGGTCCCTGAGCGCCTGCTCGACCCGGCAGCGAACCTCGACACCATCACCTTCGCCGAGGTGAACCGGTTGCAGGAGCTGGCCCTGGACGTCGAGGCCGGCGCCGCAACCCGCCGCACCCGGCGCACCGCCAGCGTGTCGCCGTCCGCCGCCGCCGCGTTCGTCGACGTCCTGGGTCGCGCCATCCCGTCCAAGCTCAAGAACACGCTCACGAAGGCGTTCATCGTCGAGCGCCCGATGGCCGGCTACCCGGACCCCCATGTCCAGGACATCGTCGAGCGGCATTCGCGCGAGCTCGGCGGCGCCCAGGACTGGGTCCGCAACGGGGTGCGGGCACAGCGTGCCATGCGGCCCTGGTACAGCCGCATGGGCTTCAAGGACGTCGGCTCCATCATGGAGAGCCTGCGCGGCGTCGCGAACGAGCTCACCCCGCCCGTCGCCCGGAACGGGCACGACGTTGGGATCGTCGACATCCTGTTTGCCCAACACCAGGCCCTATCGGGGGACGCGCCGAACGTCGACGCCATCCTCAACCCCGTCCGCCTCGTGGCCCTCCAGGATGCCCTTGACTCCTGGCGTCACGGCCTGTCACCCGAGGAAGAGGCAGCGCTCCGCATCCTCGACAGTTACCGCGGGCGCACGGCAGTCAACCTCGCGCCGGCCGAGCTGCTCGACGTGGAGGACGCCGTCAGCCGCATCGCCGTGGGCCTGGGTGACCGTGTCCGCGTCGTCGAGCTGCGCGCCAACGAGATCGCCATCATCCTCACCGGGTCGAGCGAAGCCAACATCCTGGCGACCCTCCAGTGGTACGACCGGGTCGCGCTCTACAAGGCCTTCTATGAGGGCCGCTGGCTGCCCGAGCACGGGCCCCAGGTGCCGCTCCCCAACCGCCCGCCCACGCTGTTCGACATCATGGCCGGCATGGGACGCGCGACCGGGCTCGCGGACAAGTCACTCTGGCGCCGCATCAAGGACGCCGTTCAGGGGCGGCGGACGTTCAAGATGGACCCGAACGTCGCCCTCGCCGAGGCCATCGTCCGGATGCGCGCCCACGACATCCTGGGGCGCATGGCCGACGAACTTGCCGAGTACGGCCTGCTCGGCCCGGAGCGCGGCCGGGACGTGGACGTCGGCCTGCCTCTGCGTGACCGCTTCTACGACCATGTGGTGGCGGCCCTCAACGCCCGCGTGGCCTGGAACGACAGCACCGCGCTCGACCAGTACACGGGCAGCGTGGTCCGCCGTGGTCCGCCTGCCCCTCACCAGGATCTGCCGACCGTCGACAGGCGGCGGCTGGCTGGCCCGCCCGGCGCGTTCCACGGCCACCCCGACATGGCGGCGCTGCTCTACGCCGACGACCTCATGGACCGCTGGGGATGGAAGCGCGGCGAGGGGCTGTGGACGGCCATGGACCTCGACGGGCGCCGCATCATGGTCCCGCAGATGTTCCAGGAGCAGATCAAGCTGGCGCTCGACGAGGCGGCTACGGTCGGCACCGCGCGCAGGTCCGGCCAGGTGGTCGGGACCATCGCCCCCCTTCGTGAGCCCGCCCCCGGTGCGGCGGTGGGTTCGCGTGCAGCACTTCACGCCGAGAACGCACTGCTTGTCGTCTTCGACGCCGTGCCTAAGCTGTTCAGCCGGATCAAGGTCGGCATGGTCGTCGGTATCCTGGTGCCGAACGTCTTCAGCTACATCGGCAACATACTGGACGGGCAGTGGCAGTGGTTCCAGCGCGACGGGTTGCGCGCCGTCTTCGGTGCCCAGGTCAACCCGGCCAGGCAGAAGCTCGTCAAGGACGTGTTCATCGGGCTCTGGGGCGAACAGCGGGCCATCGAGGGCCGGGGCGTCCTGGTGACCAAGGACGGCAGGGTCTACTCGGCCGAGCAGCTCCGACAGATGGCACGTAGCTACGGCCTCAACTCCTCGTTCGTTCACGCCGAGTCCGCCCGCGCGCTCACCGACGACATCCGGCGCGAGCACAGGACGTGGATCGAGAACGTCCTGCTCCCCTTCGAGTGGTGGCAGGAGCAACTCGTCAGCGCCTACACCGCGATCGACAACTACGGCCGCCTGCACGTCTTCTTCGACCACCTCGCCAAGGGCGCGGATCCGGCCGAAGCCGCTGCCGCCGCCCGCATGGCGCTCTACGACTACGGCAACATGACCGACTTCGAACAGCGCGTCATGCGGCAGGTGAGCCTGTTCTACGCCTACGAGCGCGCCAACCAGACCCTGTTCTGGTGGACCCTGCTCAACCACCCGTCCAGGGTCGCGGGTCAGGTGCGGCTCATCCGCGACATGCAGCAGCTCTACCTGGAGGACGAGTACCGGATCGTCAGGCCCGAAAACTACGAGCGGCAGCTCATGGTGGCCTACCGCCGCTTCATCGAGGACGGCGTGCGGGTGGACGTGCGCGGCGTCGATGTCGAGGCCGACCCCCTGCGCCGCCTGGGCCTCGCGTTCGTGACGCGCCAACAGCCCGCGGTCGATGGCTTCACGCTGTGGGGCGAGATCATCTCCTGGGCGCTGTCGGCCTTCGACGATCCCAAAGCGGCCGCGAGGGTCGCCAACCGGCTTCCGCCCTGGTGGCAGGCTCCCATCGTGTCCGCGACCCGTGTAGATCCGTCGACCTCCTACAACATCGACAGCGGCAACTTCAACACGGTGCCGCCCTGGTTCATCGCTCTGGACCGCGCGCTCACGGGCGGCCTGATCGTCGACGACTTCCTGGGCGTGCGGCCCGTGGATGAACCCGACCCGGCGAAGCGGTACGACGTTGACATCCCCTACCGCTGGGTCGTGGGGCAAGGGAACGAGCTGCGGTGGTGGGGGATTCAGAACCTCGGCCACGCCCTGCCTGGGATGGGGCGCGGAATCTCCACGATGCAGGCGCTGGATCGCTCCTTCGACCACGGCCCCGTCGAGCGCCTGGTGCGGGGCACGCTGGCGACCCGCGAGGCGCTGGGGTTGACGCCCGGGAAGACGCACCCCTACATCCGGGAGACGTTGGAGGGTCCACGCGTCGGCCGCACCCCCGGCGACGAACTCGTGGGCTTCTTCATCGCCAAGCCGATCCTCGTCGACACAGCCCAGGAACTTCGCCGCCGCGACACGCAGCGGGCGGCGGGGAAGGCGGGCGCCGACAAGCGGGAACTGAAGCGCGCCGATAACCCGTAACCGCGCGGTATCACGTCGATTCTCGGTAGTCGTGGTATTCGTAGTGCGTGGCGGGCCGCGTGTGCCCGCACGCTGCCTCTCCCTCGTTCTGCCCGGAGCCCAACATGCGCCCCAGTTTCATGGCATCCGACGCCATCGCCCACGGCCGCTTCAACCTTCGCGTCCCCTCGTCCGGCGAGGCCGTGATCGAGCGCGCCCACCAGACGCTCACGATGTCCGGCGCCGTCACGCTGACCATCGGCGGCGCCCAGGCCACCCGGATGGCGGCCGACATCATCTACGTCGACTGCAACGGCGCTGACCGCGACCTCACCCTGCCCGCGCCGTCGCTGTGGCACGGCGAGCGCACGATCGTCAACATCTCGAGCGGCGCCTACACCGTCACCGTCAAGAACAGCGCCGCTTCGACCATCGCCCAGATCGACAAGGGCGAGGGCGGTAAGGTCTTCAGCGACGGCACGACCACGCGGGCGCTGGGCTACGTCGCGAACGCGACCTCGGGTGACGACTTCGGCGTCGACGGCATCAAGGCCGACCAGGTCAACGAGTCCACCTCTGGCGAGGGCGTGCTCCTCGACGCGTCTTCGGTCCTCGTCAAGGACGGCACGGTGCAGGCCGGCGCGGGCACGGCGGCGGCACCGTCGCTGAGCTTCCTCGCCGACAAGAACACCGGCTGGTTCAACCTCGCGGCCGACGACATGGCCCTCGCCCTGGGCGGCGTGATCGCCCTGGGGATCAGTGGTGGTGGCGCGCCCACGGTGGCGGCGGCCACGGACACGGCGGGCGTGGACTATTACGAGCGCGCCCCGAGCGCGGGTGCGACCCCGACGACGGCCAAGGCCGGCGCCGCCTACGACGTGGGTGCCGGTGCCGGTGCCTCGGCCGCCAACGCGGTGGCCTGCGGCGCCGGTGGTGCCTCCTACCTCCGTGGTGGAGCGGGCGGGGCCAACACGGGCGCCGCGTCCGGACAGGTCGGTGGCGCGGGTGGCGCGTCCTCGGTCCTCGGTGGCGCGGGTGGCGCGACCAACAGCACGGGTGCCCACGCCTCCGGGGCGGGCGGCGCCGCGACGGTGCAGGCCGGCGCGGCTGGCGCGTCCTCGGGGCTCACGTCGACGGCCGCCGGCAACGGCGGAGACGCCTCCCTCATCTCGGGCGCGGGCGGGACCAAGTCCACCGCCGGGACCGGGGCGGGCGGCAACGGCGGGGCGCTCGCTGTCACGTCCGGTCGAGGCGGCGCGCAGACCGCCGCCGCCGCGGGCGGCGCGGGCGGGAACGCCGGCACGATCACCGTCACCGGCGGGGTCGGCGGCGAGACGAACTCCAGCGCCGCCGGCGCGGGTGGCATCGGCGGCGGGCTCACCGTCACCCTCGGGGCGGGCGGTGAGTCCTCGGGTGGCACTGGCGCGGGCGGGGCGGGTGGCGCCTACTCCGCGACGGCCGGCAACGGTGGCGCGCAGTCCTTCGTTGGTGCGTCGGCTGCGGGCGGGGCTGGCGGCCTCGTGTCCTTCACCGCCGGGACCGGTGGCGCCACGGCGTCGTCCGGCGCCCACAACGGCGGGGTTGGTGGAGCGACCTCCCTGACGGCTGGCGCGGGCGGCGCGCAGAGCGACGGCACGGCCGGCGCGGGCGGGGCCGGTGGAGCATCGGCCGTGACCGCCGGGGCTGGCGGGGCGTGCTCGGCGGGCACCGGCAACGGCGGGGCGGGCGGAGCGGCCAGCCTCGTCGGCGCGGTCGGTGGGAACAGCGCGGGCGGGACTGGCGGCGCGGGTGGGTCGGTCGCCATCGCGGCCGGGGATGCGGGGACGGGCGGCAACGCGAACGGTGGCGACATCACGCTCACCCCGGGAGCCGCGACCGGTTCCGGCACGCCCGGGACGACCACGGCCGCCAAGGGGCTGCGCGTCACGAGCGACACGGCCGCCGCGATCACGACGACGCGGTCCCTCACCGCCGCGGACTCGGGTGGTGTCTTCTCGGTCGACAAGCAGACCGCCTACGCCATCACCCTGCCGACGCCGGCTCAGGGCCTGGACTTCACGTTCATGACGCTGGACACCGGCGGCAACGCCGTCACCATCTCGGATGGCGCGGCGCACCTCTACGGCGTCGTCTCGGTCAACAACGTCAGCACCGCGATGACTGGCACCACGCTCAGCCTCGTGGCGACCGCGTCGGTGGGTGACTGGGTGCGGTTCCAGGGCATCGACTCCACGCACTACCTCGTTACCGGCGCCTGCATCGCCGCCGGCGACATCACCATCGTGTAGCCATGACGGGGGCCCGGCCCATGGGATACCCTGGGTTCGGGCCCTCACGCCCACGGAGGCTACATGCGCTGGTCAATCACAATCGAAAGCGACGGCACCAGTATCCGATGGAGCATCCCCCCTGCTCAGTCCGGCGTCCGGTTGCAGGAGGTCGTCAACGGCGTGGCTTCGTGCCTGGCGCCCATGATCGAGCAGGGCCTCACCCTCGCCCTGTGGCCGCCGGTTCTGCTGCCGGACGGATGGGAGGCCACGCTGGACGGCGTGAGCGTCGTCATGATGGCCGACACGGGAACGACCACCTTCCACCGGACGTACCGCAACGATGACCTCGGCCTCACGGTCGACGCGCCGTGTGAATCGAACGGCGACCCCATCCCGGACACCCTGACCGTGCTGAACAGCCAGGGGCCTGTGGTGGACGCCCTGGAGGAGTGAGATGGTCCTCGCCCCCGACATCGGCCGCCTGCTCATCCACATGCCGAAGACCTCGGGCATTCGGTGGCGGGCCATGCTCCTGGCGACACCCGGGGCGCGGACCCTCTACGCCTCCACCCACGCCCCAGCGACGAGTGCGTCGCAGGCCCTGCGCAAGGACCTGACGACGTTCGGCCTGCTCCGTCCGCCATCGGACTGGTACCGGTCCCTCTACCTCCACATCATGCGGAGCGACGACCGGCGGCGGGCGATGCTGGCCGAGTGGGGCGGTGGCTCCCTGGACTTCGAGGCCGTGCTCGCGGGGTGGCTGTCCGGCGACTGCCCCGCGCGCCTCATCCACGCGCCTGGCATCCTCTGGGCCAACCACCCGAAGCGCCGGTTCAGGTGGACCCAGGGCGAGGGGCTCTGGGCGAACGCGATGCGGTACTTCTTCCAGAACGCCGCCGGGGACTGGCTGGTGGACGAGTTGGTCCCCGTCGACGCGTCCGACGCCACCATCGAGGCGATGGGCCTGGTGCCGGTCCCGCTGGTGAACGCGCGCCCGGCCGACGCGCCCACGCTGCCCCGCCCCACCAACGCCGAGCGGGCCCGCGTCAAGCGCGTCGACGGCGACCTCTGGCGCGAGGCCAAGCGCCTCATCACCCCTACCCCTCTGTCGAGGTAGCCATGAACGCCGGAATGCTCATCAACGACACCCAGCCGACGGCGGTCCAACAGGCATTCGCGCTCACCAAGCTCGTGCTCCTCCACGAGGACACGGCTCGCGACGCCAACACCCTGCACGGCGCACTCCCCCAGCAGGCGAAGATCACCCAGGTCGACGTGATCCTCGATGCCACGGCGGGCGCGCCGACGCAGGCGAAGATCATCCTGTTCTGGGACTTGCTCGGCGACAACATCGCCTTCGGTCCGTCTGCCTACTTCGACCTCGCGGCCGGGCTCACCGACACGTCGCTGCGGATGGGCACGCTCAGCGTCAACACGCAGCCACGCGTCCCGGCCGGGCAAACCACGAAGGGTAAGCTCTACGGCACCGTTCTCGTCGACACCGGCACCGTGACCGTCACCACCATCCGCGTCCACTGGACCGACGACCGCGACGGCGCATAGGAAGGTTCCATGGGCTCCATCCAGCGCAACATCGCCGACACGCACGACGCGACCGGGCTCCGTCGCAGGCTGCTACTCGGCAGCGCCACCGCGACAAGTGACCCGAGCGGGCTCGCGACGATGGACGCGGAGACGGCAGCAAGCACCGACGTAACCCTACTGGGTGGGGTGGGTGCGGACACCGTGCCGCTCGGAGCCGTGTGGTTCTTCACGCTCCGGGATCGCGCCGGAACCGCACTCAGCACGGCGAGACCATGGGGACTCCAGATGGTCCTCGAAACCATCACCGCACCACCCGCCACGTCCGACCTCTGGCTGGCAATGGGCATCACCGACGCGACCGCGCTCACCGGCTCCTGGCGCCATGCCGGGCTGTGCTGGGACGCGGCGGGCGGGCCGCTGATGCGGGCGGGCCACCAGGCGGCGTACACCGACGGCGACCAGAACCCCAACACGCTGCACGCCGTGGTCACCTTTGAGCACGGGCCCAACTCCATCCAGCAGGTGCGGGGTTGGGGGCTCAACTCGGCGGGCGTGATGATCGCGACGACCGCCAGGACCGGCTCATGGGGGTTGGCGACGACGCCGATCGGGTTCGTGGCGATGGGCCGGAAGACGAACGTCGCTGGCGCGGCGACGGTGAAATTCCGGGCGTGGACGTTCGAGGTGCAGCAGCCGGTCGGCTATCTGCCGTGACCGCACCCACCCTCCACCTCACCCGCGACGTGTTCGGCGCCGAGGCCACGCTCGGGACGCTCCGGTGGCAGGGCCTGGACTTCGGCTTCACCGTCGAGGACGAGGACCGAGGCCTCGACGCCGACATGACCCCGGCCGAGGTGCTGGCGATCAAGGTGGCGCACGAGACGGCGATTCCGGCGGGCATGTACGCCGTGAAGACCACGCACAGCCCCAAGTACGGGCGCCTGATGCCCGTGCTGCTCGGCGTGCCAGGCTTCAGAGGTGTGCGGATTCATTCCGGAAACGACGAGGCGGATACCTCGGGCTGCATCGTGCCGGGCCTCCTCCGCAACATGGACGCGATGACGGTGAGGAAGTCCCGGGCGGCCTGCACCTGGCTCTACGAGCAGATCGCCGTGCTTGAGGCCGGGGGCCACGAGGTGACCATCCTGATCGATCGCGACCCGGCGGCCTGGGCGACGAGGGTGCACCCGTGAGCCGCACCGTCCTCCTCGGGCTCGTCGGCGTCGTCGCCATCTACCTGCTGCCGCTCCTGTGGCCGCCCGAGGCCGTGGGTGAGGGGGCGATGGCGCTCGCGATGGTCGCCACGGGCGCCACGGTCGCCTACGGTGCGAGGAACTTCCCGACGCCGAACCGGGCGCCCACCTCGGCCGAGCTACGCGCCGAGCGCACGCCGCCCGGACCGACCCGGCCGATACCCTGCGCGTCCGACGAGGACGAGGACTGAACATGGAGTCGAAGATGCTGCTGTACATCGCGATCACGCTCGGACTCGTCGCTGTGGGTGAAGGCATCTACATCGGGGCGAAGGCTGGTGGGAAGCAGGCCACCGAGATCACCATCTCGACCGACGCGCCCGAGACGGTGGCCGCAACCGCGGGCGTCGTCGAGGAGACGGGCGAGGCCGTCAACGCCGAGCCCCTGCGCGAGCTGGAGCTCCGGGCGCAGATCGCGGCCTCGCCCGTGCGCAGCCTCGGGATGGAATACCTCGTCGAGAACGGCGCGAATCACCGTACCATCGCCGCTCTCGTCGAGTATGACATCGGCGTTTCGGGCGCGATGGTGAAGGACGGCGGCGCGTTCAACCTTCAGCAGGCCCAGCAGGACGTGAGCGCCGCCCTGGCTGCGACGCCCTGCCCAACCTGCCCCGTGTGTCCGGCCGCACCGTGAGGCGCGCTGCCGCCATCCTCGCCGGGGTCCTCCTCCTTGCCGGTATCGCCCAGGCCCAGGTCCCGCCGCCCTCCGCTGATGCCGCGTGGTCGAGCGTGGTCCTGGTCGTGGTCGGGCTCGCCACGCTGGCCGGGATGGTGGTGGCCGTCGCGATGGCGTGGCGGACCTTGACCCGCCCGTGGTCGAGAATCCAGGAGGATATCACCGCCCTACGCCGCCAAGTCGAGGGCCTCGACCGGATCGTGCGCGCCCCCGACGCGGGCGGAAAGTCGCTACTCGGCCGTCTGGAAGCAGTCGAGGCCGTTGTCGCGGAGCACATCGCCGACAAGGAGAGGCGGGAGGAACGCCGCGACGACCTGACAGGGGAGGTGACCATTGCTCTCCGCGACGTGCAGAAGTACCTCGCCCGCCTCGAAGCCGACGGGTCGTGACGTGGTGGCCATGAGCGCCCGCCTTGCCCTCGCCCACGGCGCCGGGGTCGTGGAGGGCCTGCTACGCGCAGACCGGGTCCTCCACGGCGCCGACCGGATCCCCCTCACCCCGCTCGACCACCTCGCCGTCCAGCGACACGAGCGGTCCGGCTGGCTCTCGCCTGGGCAGGTGGTCACCTACCGCGACGAGGCGGGTTGGCTCGTCGTCGAGCGGTACGATGGCGTCAGGCTGGACCCGGACGGCCGCCCCGAGGCCGTGCTCACCCGGCTTCACGTCCGGGAGTTGGCCTACTACCGGGAGATGATCCGCCAGGCCCACGCGCTCGGCCGGGAGCCCGATGACTCGTGGACCGAGCGGGTGGGCTACCTCACCGCGAAGGTGCGGGAGCAGGGGTAGCCGCTACGACTTGTGCGCGGCGTCCGTGCCGAGCACCCCCTGGGCCTTCCGCCGGGCGGCCCGGTCCGTGATGATGGCCCTGGCGCTGCGGATGTGGGCGAGGGCGATGTCGTTCTCGATGCAGGCGAAGGGGCCAGCCTGCATCCCCTCCAGCCGGTCGATCAGGACGGTCAGCACCGCCCCCTCCAGGCAGCCCGGCGTCGAGGAGGGCTTCGTCCGGGCCCCGTGCTGAAACTGGATGTCCAGCACGCGGGCGCCGTCGATGTCACCGACGTAGCGGTGACTCGCGTTGCCGGCGACCGGGTCGCGGTCGTCGCGGTGAAGCACGAGCAGGTCGTTCAGACCGAGGCCGTCGTGGTGGGTGGTGATTGGGGTCATGTATTGCGTTTCCTCATTGAACATGGTCATCTCCTGACGGTGAGGAAGCCCGACCGTCTGCGGGCATGGCTCACGGCGCGGATCCGGGAGCAGGGGTAGCCCGCGTCCACACAGCCCGTCCGCGGTCTCGCTGGCCCGAGTAGAGCCAGATCCTGCGCCCGTCCACCTCGGCCCCGTAGGCGAGCCGGATGGCCCCTGATGCCACGTCGTCGAGCACGCGCATCGAGCCGTCCCGCAGCAGGACGCCCACGGGCTCGTCGAGGCTTGACGCGTCCACCTCCAGCTCGTGCTCGTCGAACGCCACCCGAATCACCACGCGGCGATCCGGACGAGCCAGGAGGTACGTCGGCCCGCCGAGGGCGTGGCCCAGGCGGGCGAGGATCGTGGGGGTTCCGGCGTGGTCAGTCGGCATCGTCTCCCCCCTCCTCGATGCCGTAGGGCAATTCGTGCGTCGGTGGCCGGTCCCTCTCCGTCCGCCGCCCGATCAGATCCGCCAGCCGGTCGAGCAGGGCCCTGCGCTCGTCCGGGTCCACGTCCAGCGGCAACGCGGCCACGCGCTGGAAGACCTCGTTGAGCTCGGCGTCCGCCCTTGCGGCCCGGTGCAGGGCGCACAGACACCGGGGGCCGCCGTCGCAGAACGGCCGACTGGTCAGCGATTGCCCGCCTGCATCTCGGACCGTGATCATCTCGCCGTACAGCCGAACAGCCACCGGGTTCACAGCGCCTCCTCGTCCCCGAGGTCGGCGTCGGCGTCGGGCGGGTAGATGTCGATGGGGCTGCACGCGACCCCGGGCTCCGGGATCACGCCGCCCGGGTGGTAGATCTGGTGGACGGCGCAGCGCCAGTCGATCAACTGAAACCGCTGGCCGCACCCTGGACAGGTGGCGTAGTCATACCGATGGTCGTTGTCCATGGTGTGCTCCTGGTGCCCGGCTCCCGGCCGGGCGCGGTGCCCCTGGGTTGGACGCTGGCCGCCGGGGCGGGCGGACAGCGGGGAACTCTACGCGGCTCGGGCCTCGGCCATCAGCCGAGCGTCGTCCAGCGCCCGCGCCTCGTCTTCCCACCACTCGCGGTCCGACCCGCGGGCGACGATGCGCCCGCTCCGGAGCGACCGGAGCAGCCAGCGGGCGAACACCTGCCCGTCGGCGTAGCGGGCGGTCTCGATGTCTGGGTAGGTGGGGACGCGTGCCATGGGGGGCTCCTGGGTGCGGGTGAGGCTCGGGAATCCGGCGCAGCCCTGGAGCGCCCAGGGCTCTGCGGGGCCCCCGAGCGGGGGCGGGCGGCTACCAGTCCACGGGGCGCCAGTCGGCGCCGACCTCGACGTGACGGGTAGAGGGGTAGCGGATCATGTCGTAGCACTTCCGCCCGTAGGCGTTGGGGTGGTGGATGAGGGTGCCGCCCTGCGTGGTGTAGTACGCGTGCGAGCCCACCTCGCGGGGCTTGGCGTTGCCCTCGACGACGACGACCGGGACCGAATCGCGCGAGGGGCAGCGAGCCGCCCGGCGAGCGGCGCGCCTGAAGTCGCTGAGGTACCCGAGGTTCTCGGCGACGACGGAGGGGGTCAGGGTCGTGGTGTCGGTGGTCGTCATGGTGTGGTCTCCGGAGGCGGGGGTTCGTCGTTGCCTCGTGACCATAGGTAGTGCATGGTCCGTGCCAATGTCGCGCTATCAAGCAACCACGCCGTAACCATGCGCATTCTCGACGAGCACGCACAATGGCGGCGCCGAACGTGCCCCCGAACCGGTCACGCGCAAGAACCATGCCCACGAATTCCCTGACATCTATGTCGCGGTGCCAGCGCCACATTCGGCGTAAGCACCGATGGACACGACGTTCTCGCACGGTTCACAAACCGCGACACTGGCGTCATGCTCGGGGGTGCAATCGTCAAGAATGCCGATGGTGGCGGTGTTGTCGACCGCGACAGCAATGTCGCGGTGTTGCTCGACCAGCCGCCGGGCCTCGGCCGTGGACGTGTCGAGCAGCTCGGCCAGCCACCGGATCTGCCGGTCGGTCCAGCCGCGAGCACCCCGCCGCCCCGAGAGCCGGTCCTGGAGCTGGGCGCGGGAGATGCCGAGGATGCGGGCCTGCTGGGCCCGCGTGCGGTGGGTGGCGGCGAGGGCCTCGACCAGTGGACCGACGAGGCGAGGGGGGCGAGCGAGGGCGCGGTAGCTGGGCACGGTGGCCTCCTGGTGAGGAGTGGTGCAAGGGGCGGGCCGAGTCACGCCCCGCCCCCGAACATCGCCACCTGGCGCGGCTCCGGACGTGCGCTCATCGCCGTCACCCGCACCGGCCCGTGCGCGCACCCCTCGCCGCACGCGACCCACCCGCCGCCATCCTCGCCCCAGTGCCGCCGCGCCACGCCGTCCGGCGGTGCCTCGCCCACGTCGAGCGGGGACAGCACCTCGGGCAGCGCGAGGCGTCCGATGTCGCGGCCCACGGTGAGCGGCGCCACGGGCGCGTGCGTCGGGTCGGGCGCGGACAGCCACCAGCGGGCGCAGGTCCAGTCGGCGGAGGAGGGGGTCACGCCGCCTCCCGCCGAGCGCCGAACCCGAACTGCGCGCGCACGATGGCCTCCACGACCAGCGGCGGCACGCTGTTCCCGATCCGCGCGACCTGCTGGCTCTTGGTGCCGGTGAGCACGTAGCCCTCGGCGACCTCGGGGCTGAACTGCGCCGCGAGCAGCTCGCGCGGCTGAAGCATCCGCATCCCGATGTCCACGAGCGCGTATTCCTCGCCCGCCAGGTCGACGGTGACGAGGCCCATGCGCGCCTTCGAGACGATCGTGTGCATCGGCTCGCCAACGGCGCCCCACTGCCCGCCCTGCGAGTAGTACCTGAGCAAGAACGCGGCCACGAGCGCCGCGTGTCCGCCCCCGCGCTCGCCGCCGGCGGTGATGGTCGGGGCCGGCTGGTCGAGGGGGATGCCGGCCCTGGCGCTGCCGTGCATCTTGTCGAGGAACACCGCCACCGGGCCGCGGTTGATGTTGCCGGCGATGGTGTGCGCGGGCGTGTCGAGGGGTTGGCCGGTCGCGCCGCCGTTGTGCTTCGCGAGGAAGGCTGCGACGAGAGCGTGGCGGTGCGTGCCCGTCACGGTCGTGAGCGCCTGCTGGATGTCCTCGGCGCGCGGGCGTTGGCCCTTGCGCTCCCCGTTGCCGACCCGCGCCAGGGCGGGCGACACGAGCAGGTGTTCCGCCTTCGTGACGACGGTGGACAACGGCTCGTCGATGCCCCGCACCTTGCCGCCGTCGCTGGACTGGTGGCCGGTCTGCACGATGTAGGGTGACCCGCTCAGCACGTACCGCCGGACGCCCTCGGCGATCCTGCGCTGCGTGGCCTCCGCGAGGGGCTTCTTGCGCTCGAAGATGCTCGGGCACGGGATCGACCAGTCGATGCACTCGGCAGCGGTCCGCCAGGGCGACGGACGCCCCGGGCCGTGGGTGGGCGCGGGCCAGACGATGGCCTCGCCGTCGCAGCGCGCGACCAGGAACAGCCGCCGGCGGGACGTGGGGGCGCCGTAGTCGGCGGCGCAGAGCACGCGCCACTCGACGCGGTAGCCGAGCATCTCCAGGCGCCCGACGAAGGCGCGGAAGGTCTCGCCCTTGCGTTCGGGGATGGGCTTGTCGTCGGCGTCCAGGGGCCCCCAGGTGACGAACTCGCCGACGTTCTCCAGGCAGATCACGCGCGGGCGAACCGTACGCGCCCACTCCACGCCGACCCACGCCAGCGAGCGGATCTCCCGATCGCGCTTCGGGGCGCCGCCCTTGGCCCGGGAGAAGTGGGTGCAGTCGGGCGACAGCCACAGCAGGTCGACCTCACCGCGGCGCACGGTCGCGGAGGGGCTGACCTCCCACACGCTCTCCAGCAGGTGCAGGGTGCCCGGGTGGTTCGCGCGGTGCATCTCGATGGCCGCTGGGTTGTGGTTGATCGCCACAATGGGGGCGTGGCCGGTCGCGCGGCGGATGCCCTCGGAGGCGCCGCCGCCGCCCGCGAACAGGTCGACCGAGACGAGGGGGCTCACCGCTCACCGCCCGGCCCGCCCGAGCCCGACGCGGCGGCGAGCAGGAGCGCCAGCATGAGGGGCACCCTGGGATAGTGGGGTTTGGCGCGCGGCGGACGCGGCTCCTCTGGCGACGGGATCGGCGGGCGGTACACCTCGGGGTCGGTCGCCCAGTCGAGCAGGATGTCCAGGCCCTCGCCGGCGGCGTCCACGAACACCGCTCGACCCGCGGGCGGTGCGTCCTCGGGCGCCGCGGGATCGGCGCCGACCCACTCGGGCTCCTCGGGCATCAGGGCGGCGACCTGCGAAGCGAAGATTCGGAGCGTGCGGGCATGGCGGCGCCGCGCGATCTTGCGGTCGCGGCGGCGGGCCTGGGCGGGGGTGAGCTTCACGGCGTCACGTCCGCGACCCACCCGCACGAGCATGCGTGCGCGAGGTGGACCCGCCCGACGCGGTGGCACACGGGGCACTCAGCCGGCGGCGTGGGCGTCGCCTCCGGGAGCCGGTCCATCGCCAGCCGGAGCAGCACGCTCTCCCACCCGACCCGGCGCACGACGCCGAGGGCGCCGGGGTGCGAGGCCCACACGAGGTAGGAGCCCGCCGGGTGCCCGCGCCACTCGGCGGCGAGCGCGTTGGTCACGCTGACGCCAGCCAGGCCGGTGAGTCTGCCGGCGTCGCAGGTCGGGGAGGAGGGGTAGGGATGCGTGGGCGCCGTCTTGAACTCGGCGTAGGTGCAGGGCACCGCCAGCCGCCCGACCCACTCAACCAGGAGCCACCAGCCGTCGCGGTCGTCGGCGCTGGTGAGGGTCCGCGTGTCGACCCGCCAGTTGGTAACGACCTCGATCTCGAGTATGGCGTTCTGGGCACCAGTGTAGGGGTCGCGGGGATCGAGCCGCATCAGGGCGGGCCGTCCGCCGTCGGTGAGCAGGATCAGGGCGCGTGAATCGGGGAGGGTGAGCCAGTTCATGTCGTCTCCGTGGGGGTGGAAGGGGTCAGCAACCTGCACAGCGCGGCCCACGCGGCGTCAGCCTCGGGATCGGGCGGGGGAGGGTGCCAGAAGTGTCGAGCGAGCAGGGCCCCCACCGCATCGCGCAGGGCGTCCCGCTCGCGCTCGGCCTTCCGCAGCGCGTCGTGCTCGCGGCGCAGGACGCCCTCGCGGGCGGTGGCGTTGGCCTCCAGGCGCTCGACCTGCTCGGCCAGCGCCCGGTTCGCGGCGGCCAGGAGCGCGGGGTCAGCCGGGGGCGGGGCGTCGTCAGCGTCGAGGAGCGCGACCATGGCCTCGACGACGATCCCCGCCTTCGCCATCACGCGGCGACAAGCCGCGCAGGTGACGCCAGCAGGGACGTAGGTGTGCTGGCCGGTGGCCCGGATGCGATCAGCCTTCGTGCCGGAGCAGCAGGCCGCCCAGCCGGCGAGGATACGGGTGCGCCCGTACCGTGCGGCGCCTGCGTAGTGGATGCGCGGGGTCAATCCGCACCTCCGCAGAGCACGCCGGACGGGAGCAGGCACCAGTCCGCGTCCCGCGCGCCGACCTCCCAATGGATCTCGTCGATGCCGGGCTGCGACGTGGTGCGCGTCAGGAGGCGGTCCACTGTGACGCCGCGGGCGTCGAGGTCGCGGACCTGGTCGGCGGCGTCCTCGGCCGACTCGAAGCCGACCCAGCGGTGGATGTCGCCGTCGTGGTTGACGATGTACTTGCCGCGGTTGTCGTCGTCGCTGTCGTCGCAGTAGTCCATCGCGTAGTCGACGGCGTCACCGTGCGTCTCGGCGATCACGGTGAGCGTGTCGTCACCGGGGGTTTCGATGCGCCAGAAGTGTCGAACGGTCATCGGGGTGTCTCCGTGTTGGGCCACCCGTAGGCGGCGGGGGCGTAGGGGGCGCCGGTCGTCGCGTGGATGACGTGCGGCGCGGGGTTCACGCCGTCCGTAAGCCGGTTGCCGTAGAGCACGACATCCCAGCCGGCCGGGACCAGCACCAGGGGCCACAGCTCCCGGTGGCAGGGGTGGCGCCTGGACGGGGAGCCCGGCCGCGCGCACTCGCAGTACAGGCCCGCGCCGTCGGGGACGGTGGCGCCGTGCTCGGTGAGCAGGTGGCCGGGTCGGATGTCGGCGCTGGCCCACTTGGCGAGGCAGAGCCGGGCGTAGAGGTCAAGGGGCAGGCGCCCGGCCAGCACGTCGAGCACGTCGGCGTAGTGGGGAGCGAGGGCCGACACGCGGCCCTCCGAGCCGTGGCGCGTGTGCCCGGCCATCCCGCAGTAGACGCCCCGGAGCGGGATCTCGCCGCGGCGGGCCTGTGCGGTCAGGGTGGCGGGGTGGTCGATGTAGAGGGTGGGGCGGGCTATGCTGTGTGGTGAGGTGTCCATGACGATCTACGTCTCCCTACTCGTCGCCTTGATCGGCGCCCTCGCCTACGGGCTCGCCGCCGGGAAGCTCTCCCAACTCGGCCTCGTGGCCTTCGGGTGCGGGCTGCTCGCGTTCCTGCTCACCATCGCTGGCGGTGGCGTGATCGCGCTGCCGTAACGGTCGCATCGCCACGATCTCGTCGTCCGGGAACGCCGCCCGAGCGTCGTCGAGAGAGCCGTACACCGGCAAGAATCCGGTGCAGCCGTCCGCGCTCTCGGTGAGGGTGGCGTTGACGGCCATGCCGCTGAGGTCAAGGGATGTCCACGGCTGATAGCGCAGGACGACGTAGCGGGTCACGGCGTCACCTCCCCCGGCCACGGGTCGGGCTCGAAGCCGTCCTC
>Ga0208245_1000123_pt1 | contig 79951 bp, 107 predicted proteins | sample RifOxyC1_FD_184035 | JGI IMG/M metagenome (GOLD analysis project Ga0208245, IMG submission 184035) | Soil microbial communities from Rifle, Colorado - Rifle Oxygen_injection C1 (SPAdes) | ecosystem: Environmental > Terrestrial > Deep subsurface > Rock core/Sediment | place: Rifle, Colorado... | reverse complement strand
CCGCTTTCGAGTGGAGGCCCTCCACCCTTGAAACAGTCGCTCATCTCGCACGTCTCGCAGTCCGTCTGGGTCGGCCCTTCCTGCAACGCGCAGAAGCCGTAGTACCGAACCGGACAGTCCTCTGTCTCTCGGGAGCCGAGTGCGAAGTTGAAGGTCCCCTCATCGTTGAATGCCCCGTCCGCCCATTCGAGCAGCGAGTCGCGAAGCCGGTCCTGCCAAGTAGGTTCTCGGTCCTGGTTCATGCCTTCCCCTCCCGTCGCAGGATCGCGGCTATCGGCTCGGGGGCTCTGTATCCGCCCTCTCGGCCAATCGCCCGACAGGGCACTCCTCGCAGGTTACGTCGCTCAGGAATGCCATGCAGGACATGTACCCGTCGAATACCGGACTCGGCAGCGCGAGACACTCGACAAGCACTCGCTCTTGGTCCCCGCTCCCCTCGGTTGACAGGCGGAACCACTGGCCGTGTGGGGGGTAATCATCAAAGTACGAAAGCCTGCTCATGTCGCCTCCTATGTTCGCCCGATTGGCCGGTAGGCCCCGTTGAAGGAGCGGCCCCGGTACCATGCCCTTGGTCTCCATTGGAGGACCGCTGGGGGCCTACCGTCCGGGCTCGCGGTCGCCCGCGAAAGCTCACTCGTCCTCGTCGTCGTCCTCCCCGCCATCGTAGATCAGATGACCTCCACATTCGGGGCAGACCATCCCGCCCTCGTGGAGCGACGTACTCCCGTGCCATTCGCACTCCTCGCATGTGTACCAGTGGGCCATACTCAACGTCCTCTCTGCGGTCTCCCGCGAAAGTGTGCCGGTCAAGGTCGCCTACAGCGTCGGGAGCAGCGACCGCTCATTCGCGATAACGAGGCCGCCAGACCCCGCCCGACTTCGCCCCCGCCGACACGGGGCCGACCGGCAAGGCTCAGTCCATCTCTCCCGGCGCTTCGAGCAGGGCCGAGAGGCCGAGGGCTTCGAGGACCGCCTTCATCTCCTGCAACCTTTGCGGCCACTCATCCTTCAGAAATGCCGCCTGCATCCTGACTAACCGTGCTGCTCCAGTCCGACGACACTCAACTTCTGCGCGCGGGCGCAGCCCTCGCAGAGCGTCCCGGCCGCGGGCTTCCCGCTTCGCGTCTTCGCCAGCGGCCACATCCTCGCGCACATGGCATTCCGGCGACCATCCGCCGGCTGGTAGGATGACTCGTAGTGCACGGTGATACCCCCCGGCCCCAGCACCGCGAAGGTCTTAGGTTTTGCCATCGGAGGCCTCCTGCTCGTACTCCGGCCACGCGGCGGGGATGCCGATGGCTGCGAGCACACTCCGCACCGCAACGATATGCTTGGGCGCGGTATTGAGCAGCGCCTCCCGCACCTTCTCAGTCGTCACCCACCAGCCGGGGCCGCCCTCGGGGCCACGCTCGATGGAGGCGGCGAGTTCGCGGAACGGAGGCCCGCTGAAGTGCCGATGTTCGGTCGCCCAGTAGGCTGCCTGTTTCAGGGCCTGCACGTAGTAGTTTCGGCTTGCCCATTCGGGGCGCGGAACATCGGGGTTCACGACAGGCAGCAGGTACGCCCGCTTCAGCTTCGCCTCCGCTGCCTCGGCGCGACGGTTAGCCTCGGCGAGCGCGGCCTCCAGTCCCGCGACGCGGGCCTCGGCTTGCTCCGCTAGGCGGTACTGCTCTCCGCGCTCCGTCTCGGCGGACTTGCATCTGTCCGCCCAGTAATCGCGGTCCGCCGCCCGCTCCCGCAGCCGCGCGTTCTCGGCGGCGAGGGCGCCGAGTCGACAGGCGGACTGCAATCGGCGGCGCTCCGACTCGCTCTCGCGGTAATGGGGACACGGGTCGAGGGTGATGCTGCACTGGAAGCACGGAGGTGGTATCACGCGCCCGCTGGTGAAGTGGCAGTGCTGGCACTCCCCATCCGGCGCGAGCGCCTTCCAGTCGGCCGGATCCCCAATGGCCCGCGAGACCGCCTCGGCGACCAGCGGCGACAGGGGCAGTGAGGTCTGATTGGGAGCGTCCCCCTTCGGCTTGGGATTGCCGCACAGACCACACTCTCCGCACCGGCAGTCCGAGGCATCGGGCTCCGCCTGTTCAGCGCGGGCGAGGTCGGAGCGCAGGCATTCAAGCAGGGCCGTCAGCGCCCGCCCGTCCTCTGTGTCGCCGATGCGGAACCTGGACATCGTATCCCGAAGCGCCTCCACGGCTCCACGGCTCCACGGTACGTCACTCATGGCTCCCCTCCAGTAGTTCCAGCGACGCGGCTACTTCTGCATCGGCATGACGACACTCTTGAAGCTGAGCGCCGACGCGGCCGGCGGCTCGACGCCCTCGATCTGCACCTGGTTCAGCGCGCCGTGCAGCGTGATCCGCGCCGTCTTCGCCCCGAGTCCGCGATGCGCGCGGAGTATCTGCGCGAGGTACGCGCCGTTGAGGTTGACCTCCCGCTGAGTGCCGACCCAGGTCGCGCCTTCGACGGCTGCCTCGGCACGGGCCTGCTCATCGCGGTACTCGGCGACGATCGTCGTTCTATCGCCCGCATCCAAGATCCTCACACGATCTGCGTCGTCGCGTCCCACAACGTCCGCCGTCTTCAGCGCGCGGAGCGTCGCGGCGATGGGCAGTTCGGCATGGCCGACGGGCGACTTCTCATAATCGAGGACCTTCTGCCAGTCGGGGAACGCGCCGACGTGCTTCCGCCAGAGGACCGTCGCCCGCGGCGAAGCGAGCGCGACCCAGGCCGGATCGCTCGTCGTGTACATCTGCGCGCCCTCGCCAAGGAAGGTCGGAGCCGACTTCAGCACGTCGAGCGGGATCAGGACCTCGCGAAAGGCCTCGGGCGCCTCGCCTGGCCCGTCCAGTCGCACGACCCCGAGGCGATGCGTGTCGGTCGCCGCGACGGACCACTGCCCGGCGGAATGCGCGAACTGGACGTGCATCAGCACCGCCCGCGTATCGTCCCTCGAGAGATACGGAAGCAGGACGTGCGCCGCTCGCAGGGCGCCGTCCGGCAGGGCCTGCGCGGCGGCCAGCGTCGGGAGGTTGGGCGCGTCGATCTCGGGAGCGGGCAAGACGAGGTTCGCGGTCGGGGCGGCGATATGTAGGCGGCCGTCGGCGAGGGCCACATCGACCTGCGGCTCGTAGCTCAAGGACTCCAATGCGGAACGCAGAAGCGGGAGGTCGATCCTCAAGGTCGCGTTCCCGATGGGCGGCTCGCCCTCCAGCGGCACGACGCCCCAGGCCAGGCGGTCTTCGCCCTCGGCGAGGACGCGCAGCTCGCCGTCCACGGCGGCCAGCGCGCAGGACCGCTTGCCGCCGGTCCGGAAATGCCCCTTGCCGAGGTACTGCGGAAACTGCTCGCCCAACGGCCGGACAGCCGCGAGCGCGGCCTTGATCGTCTGAGCGAACGTCTGCGGATTCACGAGCACGGCGGATCACTCCTCTCTGTTGGGGCGGGCGGCGGGGCTGGGGTTCTCGTCCTCCGCCGCCCGCTCTGTCGGGCCTTATGCTTGACAGTATAGCGCAACGTCAACGGCCTGTCAAGCCCCGGGTTCGGGCTTCGCCTTCAGCGCCGCGCGCGCCGCGCGGAGGGCGTCCATCACCTCGCCGATCATGCCGTCGAGCTTCCGGCGCTGCGAGGGCGTCTCGGCGTAGCCGGAGGGCGGCACGGCGTCCAGGGCCTCATGCGCCTCGTTCGCGGCCTGCCCCAGCGCCTGCGTCAACGGCGTGGAATAGCCCAACGTCGCGACGTGCTCCAAACCGTCCGCCACCAGTCCGCCGAGCTTGACGCGCTCCCCGGCGATCGCGGCTCCCTCCTCCATCCGGCTCCCGCCACATCCCATCGGGTCCTGGCCCATGTGTCTCACGGCTCCTTTCTGTATCCCGCGTCAGCGGGACTGGCCCCGCCGGAAGGCGGGGAGGTCACGGCGTGCGGTCCTTCCACGTCAACAGGTCTGGCTCCGGCATCTTCGCCGCGTCTGGCTGGCAGTGCGGGCTGAACCACGCGCACTCCCTCGCCGAGTTCGCGCGTCCCCTCCCGTTCTCGTCGGCCTGCGACCCGTAGCCGCCTCTCGCTTTCCAGTACCAGGGCTCCCAGCCCAGGTCTTCGAGTTCCTCGTGGCCCTCGCCCCGGTAGCCGCAGAGCGCGATGCGGAGCTTCGGGTCGGAGCCGTGCTCCACGCACCACTGCCGCACATCCCGCGCAACGCCCTCGGAGTCTGTCGAGTAGCAGCCCTCGTCGCGTTCGGCGAGGTCGTAGGGAGGGTCGAGGAAGACGCCTGTCAAGCCCAACTTCACCGTCGGCGTCGGCCCCATGATGCGCGACCAATCCCCGCAGCAGATGCGGACGCGGCGGAGGCGGTTGGCGAGGCTGCGCATGTAGTCGCCGAGGTGTTCGGCCCAGTCCTCGCAGACGGTATCGGCGGAGTCCCTCCCCGCGTCCCCGAGGTGTGGGCGCTGGCGGTGCACGCCCCTCCCCGCGTCCCCGAGGTGCGGGCGCTTGCGGAGCACGCCCATCCCCGCGTCCCCGAGGTGCGGGAGCTTGCGTTTCTGCCCGGCACCCGAGGTCTTCACGAACTCCCCGTCAATGGACTCCCAGGGACCGTTGCCCGAGGGTCCGCACCAACCTCCGCCGATCCAACAGCACATCCCCCACAGCCACCAGCCCGCGGCCTTCGGATCGTAGAAGTCCGGGTCACCTTCGAGCTTGCGCGTCAACTCCGACCGTTCCCCGCGCAGCCAGACGTGTCGGGCATGGAGGTCCTGCTCGATGACCGGACTATCGGCCCAACGGGCGACCTCCTCGGGGGCCTGCTGGATGGCCCGCCACGTGTTCGCGAGGAACGAGTCGGCGTCGTTCACCGTCTCGGTACGGTCCCACCACTCATGCTCGTCGGGTCGCGCGAGCAGCATAGCCGCCGAACCCAGGAATGGCTCGCAGTAGTTGGGCGTATCCCCGAGGCGCGACCAGACGTAGGGAGCGATGCGGGACTTTCCGCCGAAGTAGGGCATGGGAGCTGCAAGACTACTCATCGCGTCCCCTCTCGCCGTCTCTCACTCATTACTCCTCTTCATTCACTCCTCGGTCTTCGGCCACGCCACCCTCAGCGGCGTCGCCCCGTCGCAGAGCACGAGTTCCTCCCGTGCCCGCGTGAACGCCACGTAGAACTGCCGGACCGTCGGGCCTGGATCCCGGAGGAACCCGTCGAAGCCCTTGCGGCTCGTATCCGGGAAAACGTAGCAGCACGAGGCTTCTCCCCCCTTGAAGCTGTGGATCGTCCCGACCCAGAGCTTCGGCTCCTCGTCGAGCGCGTCAGGTCGGTCGGCGGCCTCCGCCACCCGCAGGGCGTACTCCGCCGGGCGCTTGCGGACCTCGGCCAGTTTCGCGTGCAGCCACCTCAAGCAGTCGGGGAACGGGGCCGTCGCGCCGGCGAAGTCCTCGTCGCTCATCGACTCAGCGACCCGCAGGACGATTTCCGCTTGCGGAGTCCAGTCTTCGAGCGCCGTGAGCTTCATCTTCGTGCCGCGCTTGAAAGCGCCCCGGGTCAACTTCGCCCAGGCGGCGAGCTGGCGCGGCGTCCAGAAGGCCTCCTGCGCATCCGGCAGGTGTGGGGCGAGGAACGCCTTCATGGCGTCCATCGTCGTGCCCTCTCCGGCGCGGTACAGGGGGTTCCAGTCGCTCCGCTTCCTCCGCCAGGGATTAGAGAAGGGGACGGCCGCGGCCCGCAGGGCCCGGACCAGGGGCTCCAGCATGTACCCGCAGGCAGCCATGACCATCACGCTCCGCCCCTCGGCGACCTGCCGCGCGGCGTCTTCGACGAGGAGTTCAGGCTCCGTCCACTGATACGGTTCCTGGCGCACGAGGCCCTCGGCGACGGACCCGTCCGCTTCGAGGCGCGGGTGGTACTCGAAGTCCTCGCGATCGGTCAGCCGCTGAATCCAGCCCCGCGCAAGCGCGTGGACGGCGCGCGGGACGCGGTAGCTCTGGGCCAGGACCTTGAGGTGCTTGGGCTTGACCTCGACCCAGACTTCCGGCGAGACGCCGGCCCAGGTGTAGATGCTCTGATCCGGGTCGGCGCCGAAGACAACCTTCTCAGCGGCCTTCGCCCAGCGCCACACAAGGGAGAGTTGCAGGCGGCTGAGGTCCTGCGCCTCGTCCACGATCAGCACCGCCGGGTTCCCCGGCGCGCAGTCCGCGTCGTGGTAGGCTACCTCCAGCATGTCCGTGAAGTCGATGGTGTCTGTCTCGCGCTTGAAGGCCTCCCAGGCGTCGGCGAACCGCACGACGTGGAGCGGCCACGCCGCGCGATCCAGCATGAGGTTCCGCAGGCGGCTGTACTCGGCCAGCAGCTCGTCGCCCGGGGCTTGCCCGTCGAAGTCCCCGCCAAGGTCCTCCAGGTCGGCGGCGGACTTCGCCGCGCCGATGGCGTAATGCGGATGAGCCTCGGAGAACTCCTTCAGACGCTTGCGCGTCTCGGCGATCTCGGAATGCCCGATGGCGCGGTAGGCGAAGGCGTGGAGGGTGCCGACGTTTTCGTCCGGGATCGGCAGGTCACGCCCCGCGATCTCGGCCGCCGCGGCGCGGGTGAAGGAGCAGACGAGGACGGAGCTGGCTCCGTGAACATCAGCGTCGCGGGCGATCTGCTTCGTCAAGAAGCTCGTCTTCCCGGTCCCCGGGGGGCCGATCACCCGACAGTCCCCAATCAAGTCGAACAGACTCTCACCCATGCCAATCACCCCCCTTCTCGCCCCGTAGATCGATTCTACGCCCCTCCGCCTCGCCTACGCCCCCAAACCCCGCCTACCTCGCCCGGAGGGCGCAGGACGGGCCCGCAGCGGGCGGCGAGACAGTTTGCGTGGCCCTCGCCCGTCGTTCCGCGCTCTGCGCCAACCGCCCGAGGCGCAGGGCCTTCAGGGCGTCGTACAGCAGGCCTGTTACCGCGAAGGAGTGCTCCTGCTCCCTGGCCTTCCCGAACACCTCCGCCAGCTTCTCCACGCAGCGCCGGTCCCGCCGTGCGACGGTCTCGGCCAGCCCTGTCGTAGACCTCAGCCCCCGCCCGTGCGCCGCCTGGCGCCGGGCGAGGTCCTCGGCCAGGGCGCCGAACTCCGCCTCGGTCAGCGAGCCGCGCCCATGCAGCACGAACCGGCCGTCTTCGAGCCGCCAGGTATGGGGCATGGGTCAGTACCCCTCCACTCGGCAGCCCGCCCCGACGAGGAAGGCTTCGAGTCCGGCTTCTGGGGCACGGGCGCGCGGATGGCTGGTCTTGCTCCAGATGGCGTCGGTCGCCTGCGGTCGCTCCGGCGGGCGCAGGGCCTCGGCCTGCCGGCGGCGGAACTCGGCGACGAACGACGCCCACTGCTCGCGCTTGCGGCGGCTGGCGATCTGGCCGGGATAGCTCACGGGTCACACCTCCAAGTTCAGCGTCCCCTACCCGGCTCTCGCGGCGGCGACGTGGAGCTTCCCGGGCGTCCCCCCCCGTAGAGCGTCGCTTCGTCAACCGTCGCGAACGGCTCCATCGTTCCCCTCACCTCCCTTCGAGCATCGCTGCCTGGTCGGCTCCCGATCCAGTCGGAAGGGCGTCCACCACGTCCGCCTGCTTCACCGCTGCGATGCCCCAGAACTTCAGGCACTCCGTCTTCCCGTCCGCGCCCTTCGCCCCCGGCGGCTTGCAGTGGTGTGAGGTGTAGACCGCCCCCATCGCCTTGAGCCGCTGGCAGAGTTCGCGCTGCGTCAGTCGCAGCCCGATGGCCGGCAGATGGTTCATCAATCCCGCCGTGCGGAACCACGTCCGGCCGTCGCGGATGAAGGGCCGGTGCGGCTCTTCGACCGGAGCCCCCGACTCCTGGCGGCGCATCCCGCCCATGACCTCGACAACGTGGTTCAGCAGCCCGCCCAACTCGCCCAGGAACGTCGCGTCCTCCCCGGCGTCCAGCTCCTCGGCGACCTTCGCGATCAGGTTCACGAGGTCGCGCCATGAGGGCTTCTCGGTCTTATCCACGCTGCGCGGCAGACGCCCGCAGATCGTGAACAGCGCCCCCTGGACGGTGCTCTGCTGAACGACCTGCTCGGCCTTGAGCGGCGCGCACTTCCCCTCGGCCCAGAACAGGTATACCGGCGGCGTGCCCGACACGCGCTGGATGTTCTCCAGGCCGATGTCGAGCTTCTTACCGATCATCGCGATGGCCTTCGCCCGCTCGTCCACGTCCTTGCGCTCCGGGGGGTCCTGAGAGAAGCGTTGCAGCTCGGAATCAACCTCGTCGTCCTCCACGCCGTTGAGCGCCGTCGCGATGGTCCGCGCGAGGTAGTCGGCGCGCCCACCCTTCTCCTTCGGGTCGCCGTGCCGCGTGCGATGATCCCGGAGCAGCGCTCCGATCTCCGAGGGGCTCCAGCCGGCGACGGCCACGAAGTTCGCCAGGGCCAGGTCCCACTGCGACAGGCTCCGGTTGGTCATGTCCGTGCGCTTGTGATCCCAGGTGGCCTTGTACTCCGGGCTGTTCGCGCATAGCGCTTCGTGCAGACCGTGAGGGAACGGCTCGTTGAGCTTCAGGAGCGGAGCCACGTCCTCCCACTTCCAGCCGCGCGTCGGGCGCTCCCGCGGGAGTGCGGGCGGCTTGCTCAGGACGCGCTTGGGCACATACTCGTCGCCGAGGGCGAACTCCTCGAAGTCCTCCGGTTCGTAGCGCGCCGCGTCGTCCAGATCCAGCAGCTTGACCGGGACCGGCGGGGGCTGCTTGTGGTTCGCCGTACCCGCGACCCGCAGGACACGCGAGAGATCGTGTACCGAGTCCGCGCCCCAGCCGTGCTCGTCGAGCTTCAGGAGCAGGGCGTTGTGCCAGCCGCGCCGCAGGGCGATGGCGTGGGCCCGCTCCTCGTCGGAGCCGAACACCCACGGCTCCTTGTGCAACCACCACACATGTAGCCCGTGCCCGCTCCGCACGATGGCCGTCGGCCGCAGGACGCAGCCCGCGAGCCATTCGAGCGCCGCCGCCTCGTCCGGCGGGCGGTCGGGGTGCTCCTCGCTCGCGAAGTCGAGATCGGCGATCATCCCGACGACGGCCGCCGAGGCCTTGATCGTGATGCGCCGCTGCGTCTCGACGGGCGAACCGCCGGGGTTGAGCACCTCGCCGATGGGATGCTCCGCCAGAGCGACGCCACAGTACACGTCCTGGCGCTCCGCCTCGGCGAGCGCCCAGGCCGCTGCCTCGTCCGCCGAGCGGAACCAGCGCGTGCGCTTGTCCGGCGCCCAGAGGTGAAACCACATGCCCTCGGGCAGGTCGCCGTACAAGGTGCGGAGGAAGTGCTGACACTGTTGCTGTGGGTCCACTCGGGCGCCTCCGTTAGTGGGGTGGGAAGCGCGGGGGTCCCCGGCCGAGGACCCCCGCGCGGGGCGGGTGGAGGCGCCGCCTACTCAGGGGCGTCGGGGTCGGTGTCCGGGTCGGCGGGCACGGAGGCGGGCGGCGCATCGATGGTCTCGGGAGCCGACTCCTCGGGAGCGACCTGTGGGGCCGTGGGCACCCCGCGCGTCACGACGCTCATCAGCGAGGCGCGCAGCTTGCCGGATACGACGGCCTCCGAGGGGGCCAGGTCGCCCGCATACGCGAACGTGCAGCGCGAGTATCCGATCCCGGAACCGGAGGTCGCCTTCTCCAGGCCGATCTCGGTCAGGACCGCGTAGAGCCGCTTGCCGCTGCCAGCCAGCTTGATAAGGTACCGCTTCAGGGGCTTGAGGCTCGTCGGCGGCACGGAGAGGAACGACGGCATCGACCCGCCCAGCTCGTGGAGGAACAGGACGTGAAGGCGCTGCTTGCACGCCTGCCCGCGTCCCGGCTCCCCGCCCTTGCCTTCGGAACTGCCCCACTGCGCGCGGGGGCAGGTGGCGCAGTCGAAGGGCCCCTCGCCATCGTTCGGCAGGCCGCGATCCCCGAGGCCGTTCGCGCCGTCCGCGCTCGCGCAGTCCGGCGGGGTCCCCTCCGTGGCATCGCTGGACTGGTAGAACTGCCGGGCCTGCTGAACGTGGAGCAGAACCCCGCGCAGCTTCGTGACTGCCTCGACGCCCGTCAACGTCTCGACCGCCCACGTCTGACCTCCGCCGGCGGGCACCTGGAGCTGGTCCAGGTCGAACAGCGTGATCCCCCCGCCGACGTTCTCCGCGAAACTCTCCTGCAGGTCGTCCACGGCCTCCGCGATCTGCGTCAGGGGGCCGAACTCCTCGGGCTTTGCCAGGGCTGTCTCGGTCGTCTTCGGCATGTGGAGCACCTCTCTCTCGGGTTGTGGTGTTGGGTCCCGCCGAAGCGGGTCTCGGCAGGGTTGGCGCTTTGGGGGAGGGCCTCTCCGTGCGAGGAGTCCCCGCTCGCCGCCCCGGCGGGGTATGACTACCGTTTGCTCGCCGTAACGCCGACGCGCCACTTCGAGCCGACATCGATCACCCCCTTCCAATCAGCTGGCAGCGCATCCTGCTCGTCGGCCAAGACCCGGCCCGCGCGCTTCGCCTCCGCCTCGGCCCGCTCCACGCGCTCGCGGATGTAGGCGGAGAGGGAGGCGGCGTTGAAGTCGAGCTTCAGGAACGCGCCCGTTTCATCGCCGACGAGGGCGAGGATGAGTTGCTCGAAGGCCTGCTTCTCGTCCATCGGGAGGGTGCCGATGGCGAGCGCGATCCGACGGATCGCATCCCAGTCCGTCTTCCGCAGCCGGTGGACCGCCTCTTCCTTCCCCTCAGGGAAGGCGGCGAAGCGGAACTCGTTGCAGGACAGCGTGACCTCCCCGTCCGACCACTTCCAGGACCCGTCCAGGGCCATGTGGTCGCCAACCTCCTGCTCCAGCCCGGCCTTCACCTCGCCGGCGGCCTTCGCTACCGCCGACGCCTCGCGGTACGCGAGCGCCGCGTCCTTGTAGGCTCGCAGCAGGCCCGTGTCCAGCCCGCCTGGCTCGGCGGCCAGGGCTTGCTTCACCGACGCCCGCAGTTCGGGGTCCTCGGCCAGCGCCCGGATGATCGCCGTTGCGCGGCTCGGGGCTTGCGGCTCGTCTCGGATGGTATCTTCGTCTCCCACAGGATCACGCTCCTCTCTCTACGACGCTGGTCATATAGACCGTTTCATCCTGTCCGCCGATCTCGAAGGTAAGGTCGCAGTGCTCGCACCACCAGAAGGGTTCCTCGGCCTCGGTGTCATACTGATCGTTCATCGGCCTACGGCACGAGGGGCAACGCGGGGTCATCTGCACTTCCTTGCGGGCCACAGCGGATCACGCTCCTCTCTCGTTCGGCGTCGGCTCAGTATAGCACAATGTTGACAGAGCGTCAAGGCTTCCTCCGCAACCCATCGACCACGTACCGCACCACGTCTTCCTTCGCTGCTAGGGCTTCGAGGATCGTTTCGTCCACGGTGCCCTCGGCGACGAGGTGGATGTAGGTCACGGGCCGCGTCTGGCCGGGGCCGTCTTCGTCGCACGGTTTGCGATCTTGTCGAGCGCGTAGCTCACCACGTCTTCCTTCTTCTCCAAGGCTTCGAGTTTGATCTCGTCGATGGTATTCTCGGCGAGCAGGTAGTAGTACGTCACCGGACGAGTCTGATCCGGCCCATAGATGCGCCACCGCGACTGATCCTGCTCTCCCCACTTCCACCCCAGCGTGTAGTATACGGCATAGCAAGAACGAGACAAGTCGATGCCTTCTCCGCCAGACTGCGGATGCGACACGAGCACGTTCGACCGGCCGGCCTTCCAGGCAGCGCATCCCCCGGAGTCGATGTCTGCGCGGCCCGAGAGTTCGTCGGTCAGGTGCCCCAGCTTCCGCGCCTCTTCGTGCATGTCGTCCAGGTCGCGGTGCAGTTGACCAAAAACAACGACCGGCTCCCCCGCTTGCCAATCCGTAGGAGGCTGGAAGTCCTCCATGACCTCGGAGAACAGTTCTGCCTTCGCGCGATCCACGCGCTGCGGTGCTCCCTCGATGGGCAGCCATCCGTTCGCGATCTGCTGCAAACGCACAAGCCTGGAGAGCCCGTTGGATGCCGTAACCTTCCCCTCCCGGATCTCGGCCGCGAGGTTCTGCTCCATGTCGTCGTACAACCGCCGCCCCTCGCGCCCCAATGTGCAGTACCGCAGGACCGTCTCCTCGGGCGGCAGGTCAAACACGTCCTCCGTATCGCAGCGGAAGGTGATCCGGCTCAGGCGTTCGCCGTGTTCATCCAAGTCCTTGAAGCCGTCCGTGCTGCGGAAGTGCGCGAGGCCCAACTCAGGGAGCCAGCCCTTGATGAGTTCCCAGACGGGGACCTTCAGGTCTTGGGCGCATTCCTCGATGGTTCGCTTCTCGCCGAAGGCTTGCCGCGTGAGCCACACGCGCAGCGGGACGCCGAGCGCCGCCTCGACTGCGCAGAGCCGCGACCACTTCTGCAAGCGGCTCGGAACGACGCGCGGAGCCCATACGCACGCCCGCGCGTCTGCGACCGCGCTACGCACATCGTTAGGCCAGGGATCGCCCCAGGCCGGTTGATCGTTCGTCTTGCGGTAGCCGTCGGCCAGCTTAGCGTACCGGGCGCGGTGCAGGGCGAAACTCGTACCGAAGATCGACTCGTCAAGGCAACGGAACTGCGCGAAAGCATCGAGCGGAGAGTGCGGCATCATCGTGCCGGTAAGGGCGAGGCGGTTCGGCGTCTGTCGTGCGATGTCCCAGCAGACCTTGCTGATGCGGCCGTCGGGCGCCTTTGCATGGTGGCTCTCATCGAGTATAAGCGCATCCCATCCGCCCCGGGTCAGGAGCGACTCCAGAGGCTCGTGGATGATCGACTGGTACAGCGTGGAGACCAGGAGAGGCTTGCCGATCTGCGCGGCCATCGCTCGCTCGGCTTCGAGGCGCTTCGCTCTCTTTGCGATGGAGAGCTTCGCGCTGAGGCCGACGCAATGCCACTGCCCAGGCAGGTGCTTCTCGGCCTGCTCCGGCCAGACGGGTACAACGGACTTCGGGCAGATCACGAGGACGTTCCGGCAGCCGCGAGCTGCGAGGCCGACAAGGGCGGCGAGGGTCTTCCCCGTTCGCATCTTCATCTGCCACATGGCGGCGGGCTTGTCCTCCAGGAACTCGACCGCCTCGCGTTGATGCTGCCAGAGGGAGGTCATCGGGCGACCTCCCAAGCCCGAGCCTGAATAGCGGCCTCCAGAGTAGCGCCACGCGCACGTTTCTCCCCCGGTTGAGGATGGGCGCTGCCAAAGGACCACCCACGCTTCGAGCGTTGCGCTACCCACTCTCCGCAGGACACAGCATTGACCAGATTGTCGGCCCCCCAACCTCTGATGTTCCGGATATGCAATCCGGGGTAAATGTCTCCAGTAAGGATCATTGCCCCTCTCCCCTCTCCACCCGATACACCTGCACCTCGGGCTTCCCCCGATGGTCGGCGAGCCGCACGGCCTGCGCCGTGCGCTCGGAACGATGCTGCGAGTGGATGCGCACGAGGCCGTCGCTGTTAGGGGACCCCACGACGAACGAGGCTCCGACGCTCAGGCGCAGGGGAGAATGCAGCGACACGTCCTCAGGTCTGAGCGTGGGAAGGGCCTGCCTGCCGGCAGGCAGGGCACCGGCGGAAACAGGCTTGGATGCGGGCACAGTGGATCACCTCTCTCTCGGATCGGCTTAGCCGGCGTTGACCGGCTCGTACCGCTTGCTGGACTGGAGGCCGAGGTGGTTGAGCGCGAAGCCCACCGTGGAGTCAGACACGCTGAAGTCCTTGTGCCCGGCCACGCGGGCCTTCGCCTGTAGCTCACGCGCAATCGCCACGCGGCCCATGCCGCGCCCGAAGCGCGCCTCGCGCAGGTACTCGCGCAGGTCGCGACCACCGAGGCACTTGATCTCCCAGGCCTCCATGACTGGCGTCTTCGGGTACTCCGGCTGCTTGGTCTTGCTCATGTGTCTACCGCCCTTCTTGTGGTTTCAGTCGGCCCGGCTGGCCGGGGGATGGGTCGGTGATCTCCCTGAGAAACCACCTGCGGAGGGCCTAACTCCGTTCCCATCCCCTGCCGGGCTCTCGCCTCAGCATCGAGGCGGGAAGACTTACGCCTTCATTGCTGGGATGCTGGCACTCTCCCGACCGGAGCACTCCGCCGCCTTGATCTTCTGAGCGTTCGCCAGCCAGTAGAGAGCATCTTCGACCTCCTGCTCGGTGAGGTCGCGTTCCCGAGCGGCGCGTTTCAGGCCAATGCAGAAGACGGTAGAACCGTGACGCGGAGCCATACCGTACCTGTGATCCTCGCGCTGCCCAACGAATCGGTCGTAGTTCTTAAGGCCGATGTACTGATGTTGCAGTTCACCGCAGTTCGGCTTTGCGACCTCGGCCATTGCCTCGCGGAGTAACGGTAGCCGGGCGTCGGTGATCGTCCCCTCCACGTAGACGATAGCCGATCCGCGCGACACGCGCGCCAAGTTCAGGCCGCCCGCTTCCATCGTGATACCGGACTCCAGGGTGGCGATGTCACCACGTATACGTCGGACCTCTTGCTCGTGGCGCTTCAATTCCTCAGCGAGACCAGTCCTCGCATTGGTAAGCGCCTCTGTCAACCCTTGCAGCTTGCCCATGTTCTTCCTCCCGCGCGTTTGGAGTCGCGCCCCTCGATTCATTATCACGCCTTTGTCGTGCCGTCTTCGATCACGACGCCAACCGCGCCGGCGGACTCATCCACACAGGTCATCAGCACCTGGTAGCCCTCGGCCGCCGCGAGTTCGCGGATGATCGCCTTCCGCGAAGCGTCGAGCTTCTCGCCTTCGTCCACGAGCATGATCTTCAGCGCGGGGTTCGCCCGCATCCCCACGGCCATGCTCACGCGGAGCTGCTGCGAGGACGAGCACTGCTTCAGCGGCACTCCCTCGAAGCGCACGACCCCGTCCTCGTCGAACTCCAGACCCGGCACGGGAAAGTCCGCGCCGGCCAGGAGCGACTTCTTCGAGGCAGCGATCTCTTCGAGCTTATCGGTGAGCGCATCGGCCTCGGCGGCCTTCGCGGCGTGCGCCGCGCGTGTAGCCTCGCGCCGCGCCCAGCGGTCGGCGGTCGCCTGCGCCGCCGTCGCCGCTTCGATCTGGTAGGTGAGGTCCTCGACCGGCGGGAGGGTAGAGGCTTCGACGGACTCCTCGGCGGCGGTCAACACCTCGCTCGCGGAGGCCTGCGCCTCAACCGCCTTCTGCCGCGCCTCCTCCAGGTCGGTGATCTGTCGCTCGATGGAAACGACCTGCCGGATCCGTTCCTCGAGCCGCTCCCGCGCGTCCTCCGCCGCCCGTTGCTTGGCCCCATGCGCCTCGCGCGCATCCACGTTCGCCCGCTGATTGGCGGCCAGGGCCGCCGAGTCGGGCACCTCGGGCTTCGCGTCGGGCAGCCCGGCGTACTCGGAGTCGAGCGTGGCCTGCAGCCGCTTCGCTTCGCGGCTCGTCTCCGTGCGCTCGGCGAACGTCGCCTCGCGGGCGGCGTCCAAGGCGCCGAGCTGCTCGCCCAGGCCGGTCAGTTCCAGGAGCCGGTCCCGCTGCTCGCCGTCCTTCTGGCCCATGAACCGTAGCGGGTCGAAGGTCAGGTCGCCGAGGAACGAGTCCAGCAGCGCCTGCGGCGATGGGAAGCGCGCGCCGTCCGCGCCCGTCACGCGCAGGTCCGTCTCCAGGCCCTTCGTCTTCCGGTTGCGCCACCAGCGACGGGTGATGACGTACCGCTCCGTGGTCACGACGGCCTGCGCGGAGTCCTCGCCGCGGCGAATGGGCTCCGCCGGGCAGAGGCGCTCCCCGCCGATCGCGGCGGCCAGGGCGTCGATCACGGAGGTTTTCCCCGCGTCGTTGGCGCCCACGATCAGCGTCAACGGGTCGGCCTCGTCGAAGGCCAGCTCCACGGCGCGGACGCCCTTGAAGTTCTCGACCTGCAATCCGATGATGCGGCCGGGCTCGTCGGGCATGGCGGATCACTCCTCTCTCGGTTCAGCATGAATGCCGTGCTCAGCCAACTCGTCTGCTACCGGGCGCGTCACGGTCAGGCTCAACCCCTCGCCCTCCGCGATGCGCCGCGCCCACGCCAGTGCGATCAGCAGGTCGCCGCCGGCAGCCTGGTAGTTGCCGCCGCGCACCTGGAGCGCGTATCGCCGCACGAAGTTCGGCAGGCGCGGATGGTAGATCGGCTCGCGGCGGTCGCACCCGTAGAGGTGGACGGTGCTCGCCGAGGCGGTGTGGGCGACGATCATGCCGACTCACCCTCCAGCGCCTGCGCCAACGCCCGCAGGGCCTCGCCCCGCGTCGCGCCGAACCCGGCCGTGCCCTCCTGGAGATTCGTCCCCAGAAGCGCGCACCAGGAGTCGCCGTCGCGGGAGAGGGCGAGGGTGAGGCGGGGTTCGGCGGGCGCCTGTGCCCGTAGATCGAGGAACCGCGCCATGTAGTTGTTCTCGCGCGGATCAGGCCCCTGTGCGAAGGCGCCACCGGGCACTACCGCGTACCCTCCCCGCTCTGCTACGCGCTTCTGACACTCGGGACAGACCGCCGATTGCCAAACCAGTTCCCAACTGGAGGGAAGCGGCCCCTCAGCGATCACGCGGAAGCAGAACTCGCACAACCAAGCCCACGGACTCGAGGGGCGAGGGTCAGGGGGACCGGCTTCGGATGTTCCACAGGATCGCTCCTTTCCTCGTCGTTCCATGCGCGCCACGAACTCCCGAGGCTCCAACTCACTCTCAAACGCACCACAGCTATCCTGCGGGCCAAACGGCTTGCTCGTCCAGAAACGAGTGCGAAGGCCGAGAAGCCGCGCTGCTTCTCCCGCATCCTCAACCGCTATGATGTACTGCGGGTTGATCCACAGCCCACCAGTGTCAATCAGCATTCTCCGCTCCTCTCTATCAGGTCCGTCGGCAGTCACTATAGCACGGCGTCAACGGCCTGTCAAGCGGGCCGGATCAAAAACAATGACGCGCCCCGCACTGGAGGCGCGTCTCCTATTACATAGGCTCTTGGTCTGCCAAGGGAATCCGTACAGCGAGTACTATATAGCATGGCATTGACGGCCTGTCAAGCGCGTTTCGGCGGGCGGCCGGCCTTCGGCGGGCGGCGCTTGCGGCGGAGGACCGCAGCCCGCTCCACGAGGCGGCGGCCCGTCTCAGCGTCGTACCCCGCGCCCGGCAGGCGACCGGCTCGCACGAGCTGCCCCACGCGGGTAGGCGTCACGCCCAGGGCCTCGGCGGCTTCGGGGTAGGTCAGGGTCTTAGGCTTCGGCATGATGGGCCTCGCTTCCTGCGCGTGTACCATGCGCGCCCCGGTGAAGCTTCAGCAGGCGTATCCCGTACTCTCAACGAGGACCTTGCCGGTGAGCGGCTGGATGCCGGCCACCGTCGCCCGCGCGCCGTGGTAGAACTCAATGGCCTTGCAGACGGCCTCCGCGGCGGGAGCGGGAACGAACGCGGCGCAGGGCGCCTTCCAGTTCTGAGGGTCGGCCACGGCGTCAAAGAGCTTGCGCGCGTCGGCCACTGTGAGGGACTGTCCGTCGTGCAGACGGAAGGCCTCGGTCTGCGCCTCCCACTCCTGGCGCTCCGTCTCTTCCTGCTGGAGGATCTGCTCGGTGGTCTGGGTCATCGGATTGGTTCCTCTCTCTGTGTGTTCGGCTCGTCCATCCGGTCTGCCCTCTCAGTCGGCAGACGGGGCGGGCGCCCCGGTGAGGCTTCACAGCGCAATAGTGTTGGAGCTTCCGTCCGTGCCCCTGACCCAGCCCTGCGCGTCGTGCGTCAGGTTGCGGCCCGCCTTCTCCAGCGCATTGAATGCGGCCTGGACGGTGCGGAAGAGCCCGGTCTTCTTGCTCCGCGGGAGGACAACGCATTCGCGGCCATCCTGCTTGATCGTCGCCCGGTACTTGATCGGCGTCGTCTGTTCGTTGCGGGTCATCTCGGGCCTCCTGGTCTGTTGTTCGGTCTACTGTAGGGTATCATACAGGAGATAAAGCCTTCTGTCAAGAAGTATTTTTCGGCTATAGAGTCCCCTGCCGTCCCCGTACCGCCAATCCAGAATCGCAGCGCGCCTCCGGAAGCCTCCCGGAGGCGCGCGTTGAGGGTCGGGCACCCACTGCCCCGTGGTAGAAGCGGAGGCCGTTGCGCACCGGCCTCCAGCCCGCGCCATTGCGCGGGCGGGTTGCTCTAGTCAAGCCATCCCCACGTCTCCCGCTTTAGAATGCGGTCGATGGTACTCCAATTCACTCCGAACAGTTCGGCTACCTCGTAGACGCGCTTTCCGTTTGATAGCAGTTCACGGATACGGAGTACTTCGCTTTCCGTCAACTTCGACAGGTGTTGCTTACTGCCGCGACAATGCTCACCGTCGGCGAGTCCGGTCTGGAATGCGTGAGCGACGTTGGCTGCGTGGGATATGTACCCTAGGTTCCGCGCGCGGTTGTCGGTTTTTACCCCGTTGAGGTGGTGGCATTCCAATCCCTCGGGGACCTTCCCGATGAACGCAGCGGCGACAAGCTGATGTACCTTCTTGTTTGCAGCGGTGCCGTCCGCGTAGATATTCACCAGAGGGTATCCGCATGGGTCTGGGTGCGAGTCCATGATGACAGGACCATGCGAAGACCTGACAGGGGGCCGGCGCCGAACGCGGCCAAGCGAAGAAACCTCATATCGCGGAAAGTCACGGCAGGATTTCCAGACTTCGTTTGGTAAGTCCGGGAGTTCCTCCGATGCCAGCGGGTAATGCTCCTGCTGTCCATGCCCTTTGATGTAGGCGCGTGGTCTTCCCTTCTTATCGAATGCTGATCGCATCTTCCCGCAGCCGCAGGCGCAAGCTACCATCCCTGCCCCAGATTGTCCCGTCATCCAATTCCTCCCATCCGGCTGGCCGAGGGTGAGCCTCCCCTATGTCCTAAGGCGGTCTGGCGGGCCAACGCCAGAACTGGCAGGTCTCGATCCCGCCCCACCCTCGCCGGAAACACAACGCCCGACTCCGACCGTGCCTGCGGAGGCGGGTCGAAGTCGGGCGAGGTGATCTTAGGTCAGTTGTGGTAGCCTCCGCAGGCCTTTACATAGTACCATGTCGAGACCGCGAAGTCAACAATCACCACCGCATGAGAACTGCCCTTGTGTATACCGTCAGGCTGGAGTCTGGGTAAATGTACCCCGCTCCGAACCTTAGTGCACTCCCGCGTTGGCCTACCGATGCGCCGACGAGGAAACCCGCAATGCTGTTCTCAGTCGTCTCGCTGAGACGCACGCCACCGTCCGCGTAGCAGGCAAGCTCGCCGAACGGGTTCGGGGCCTCCAGCGTACAGAGCCGGATGCTCCCGACCGTCCCGACGAATGGCCTACCGACGAACGTGGACTGAACGACGGACACCTCAATCGCCCCGTCGGCGACGGCCGCCGCGGCCAGGGCGAACAGCACGAACGGCAACAGGACTCGCTTCATGGGGTGGCTCCTTTCTTCTTGGTGACGGTGTGCGCGCCGGCCGCCGCGAACCAGGCGACGATCACGGCCGCGACGAGCTTGCCCCAGTCCGGCGGGAGCCCCGACGCCTGCCACGTCAGCCAGGTCTGCGCGGCACCCAGCAGGACGCAGCCGACCGCCGCCGTGATTCGCTTCGTGAGATCGGCGCCTTCGGCCGGCAGGATGCCGCCCTTCTTCAGGCCGGCGATGACGACCCAGACGACCGCGCCGATCACGGCCGCCTGGAGCGCGGCGTTCGCGACGAACTCCTTGAGCAGTGCATCCATCGGTTCCGTTCCTCCGTTCAGTAGGCCGCCCCTCGCGCGCCCCGGCGGCCTTCCGGCGAGTTTGTGGGTAAGGCGGCCCTCGCGGCGGCGGAGGGCCGTGGGATGCGTCAGGCGTGGGCTACCACGATCTTCGCCCACTCCCCGTCGTCGAACAACTCGAAGCTCTTGATCCCCCAACCGGGTAGTGCTTCCACGATCCCCCGCACGTTGGCGCGCGTGAAGCCGCCCTCCAGCACCGGGCGGGCGTTGACGAGGGGGAGGGTGTCGCCGGACTGCGTATCGCGCACGACTACATGGCCCTCCTCGAAACCGACCGCGAAGCGCCCCGGCTCGATGCCCTCCACGAGGGCGCGGACCTCGCAGCGCGTCGTGCCGTTCTCGCCGAACGCGTAGCAGGGAATCCAGCGCCCGTCCTCGGCGTAGACCTTCGTCCGCACCCCCGGGGCCCACACGTTGTAGGCGGCGGAGACGGCGGCGCACTCGGCGACGGTCGGCGTGAACGGTTGGCGGATTGCCCGATGGTTGACCAGCCCGTTCAGCCCTCGGATGAAGTCGATGATCTGCATTCGGGGACCGGGCTGGATGCGCGTCCGACCCCACTGGTCGCGAAGGCCGACGGAGACCACATGGATATGCTGGCTCATGTGATCCTGGTAGTCGCGGAAGAAGGCGATGCGCTTCGCCGCATAGGCGCGCGAGGCCCAGGCGCGGGTCAGAAACCTGTCGTGCGCCGCGAGGTCGGCACAGGATGTGTAGGGCCGCCCGTCGATGTAGCCCTCAGCGAGGTGATAGCCCGCCGAGGCAGTGGCGGTTCCAACGACCTGCGTCATATCGCCTGGCGTCACGCCCAACGACGTGTACACCTGCTGGTCGGCGGGATGTAGCTCATTCCACTCGCTCATGGCTACTCGGCCTCCTTCGGGTCCCACCCGTCCTGCGGGCGGTCGCGCGGGTCCGGCGGTAACTCCGCCGGTCGCGGGTTCGCGGTCTTGACCCCATGCGCGTTCATCAGCTTCAGCGAGTCCATCACCCAGTGTTGGTTCGTCACCAACTCCCGGACCTGCAACCCCAGCCCACCGAACTCCTCAGATAGCCTCTCGATGACGGAGTTGGACCGCTCGTGCTGTTGCCGGCAGAAGCCTGTGGTGACGGTCTCTCCGTGGCTCCGAAGACAGTCAACCGTCGCGACCTTGCCCTTCTCCAACGCATCGATGCGGGCTCCGGCCTTGGCCTGCTCAACCCGCGAACTGATGATAGCCGCCAGGAGGCCCAGCGCGAGGGTGAGAATCGTCAGCAGGTTGCCGAGAGTCACGGTCGAGTCGAAGGTCATCGCAAAGCTCCACCCGGCGCTACTCCGCCTTGGGATCGGGTTCGGCGCGGCTCACAGCTCCTCGACCAGCACCGTCGAATCCGCCCCATAGCCGTAGCCTTGCGCCAGCATCAGCCACGGGTTGTCGGGCAGGATCAGCACCGCCACCGCCACGTCCGTCGCCCCGAGGTCCGCGTCCTCGCCCACGATCAGGTACTCGCCGTCGGCCTCGAACTCGCCGTGCGTCAACGTCTCCGCCGGGTCCCGCTTCAACCAGAACTTCTCCCCGCGCGGCCACAGGCGAACCTTCGTCACGCCGCGCGAGGGGCCGGGATCGGCGCCCGCCTCCGCCAATCCGAGGAGGTCGTTGAGCCGCGTCGGCGTCGCCGTGACGGCGATCACGCGCATCCGCGCGTAGTGGCTCGGCGCGAAGTCCCCGGCGCGCAGGGAGTCGGCCATGCCCCGGCCAAGGGTCGGGTCCGTCTCGTTGAAGCTCGCCATTGTCGCCACCTACCAGACGGCGCTGATGATGCGGTCTCTGTTGTCGGGGTCGCGCTTGGCGACGTTGCTGCCGAGGTGACACTCAACCCCCGCCGGCGGCGGAGCGCCCGGCTCCCAGCGCACGAGGTGCTCCCTGTCGATCACGGCGTGCGCCAACTCCCACTCGCGGGAGTACGCCTGACCAGCGTGCTGCCCCGTCGAGTAGCGTTCGCGCTTCGCCTCGAAGTCGGCGACTGACCGGCACAGGCCGTAATGCCGCACCGGCGTCGTCGCTTGCCGGACGGAACCCGCCGGGAAGTTCGGCAGCGTCGTGTGGTGCTCGCGGAACGGGAAAACCACCAGCGGACCGTCGAGTCGCCACAAGCGCGGGATGCGCCGGAAGAAGGGCTCCGCCCAGCACCGATGCGGGTAGAGCGGCGAAACGACCAGATGCTCCTCGGGCGCCGCGCTGCACAGCCGCAGGTCGTAGAGCGGGAAGCTCCAGGCGAACGCGCCGGAATCATGCCCCGCGTGGACTGCCTCGACCTCCGCCCGCAGGTCGCCGTCCCACACCTCGTCGGCGTCGGCGGACAGTTCGTAACAGCGGGAGAGGTCGCCCTCGGCAAGTCCCGCGGCGACGAACTGACAGAGGTGGTTGAGGATCGTTCGCTCCAGCGCCTCGTGGTAGAAGGGCGGACGGTAGCAGAGGACGTGACATCCACACTGCGCGGCGACGGCCGCCGTGTCGTCCGTGGAGCCGTTATCCAGCACGACGACCGCATCGCAGTGGCGAAGCAAAAGGGGCAAGGTCTCGCCGAGGATCGAGGCCTCGTTCTTCGCGCGGACGCCGGCGACGACGATCGCTTCACCCGGCATGGCGTCGGCACTCCTCGTTGGCGAGCCCCAGGAACCGCAACAGACCGACCCGGCCGGCTGCGTGCTCGTCGGCGAGCCGGGCGATGTGCCCCACATCCTTCGTCAGGCACGCGCCCCCGTAGCCGCCGACCAGGCTGACGGCGAAAGTATCCCCCAAACGTGGATTCGCGTCAAGGGCCTTTCGCACCTCGTCCCACTCTACGCCGTAGGATGCGCCCAACGCGGCGAGTTCGTTGGCGAGCACGACGTTCGCCGCGTAGAGGGCGTTAGTGGAGAGCTTGATCCACGAGGCGCACTCCAGGGAACAGGCAAGAATCTGACCGTCGGGCAGGTACGGAGCCACCTCATCCCAACCCATCCGGGCGACCACTTCAGGTTGATCCACACCGAAGACCACGAACGGCGGCCGCGTCTCGAACTCCTCCAGCCGCCAGTGCTCCGCGAAGCAGGGCCAGTGCACACAGCGGGCGCGCAGGGGCCAGGGGAGCCCCGCCCAGAAGTCCGGCGGGACCGTGCTGCGCACGACGATCCGCGCCTCGGGACAACGCTCCGCCCACTCGCGCAGCGCCGCCTCGACCAAGGAGCAGTCCAACGCCGCGGGCGTCGCGTCGGTCGTGCCCGGTGTGGGTAGGCAGATAATGACGTCCTGCGTGCGCGGTCCGGAGACAGCCGAGAGATCGAGCTTCCGCGCGGGGTCATGGCGCCCCACCTCAATGCCCGACGCCTCCAACACACGCGCCGTCGCCTCGCCCACACAGCCGCAGCCGACCACGACGGTCTGGGGAGCGATCATGCGAGGGTCAACTCCTCTCGCTGCGCGGCGGTCAGCCGCTCCGCAAACGGCACGTACTGCTCCGTCGGGCAGTTCAGCGTCTCCCGGGTCGCGAGCAGGTTTGGGCGGTCCTCATGCGCCTGCGACCTCAGGCGGTTGTAGTGCAGACGGTTGCGGGCCTCGTTGCGGAAGTTGTAGTGCAGCATCCACGGCCCCGCGTTGGGCAAGGCCCCGAGGCGCGCGTTGAGCTGAGGCACGTAGCCGTTCGCGCCGTCGGGCTCGGTGTCCTCGCGCGCGGGGTGCCCGAGCGGGATGCGCTCCAGGTGGTGAATGCCCTGCTGGCGAGGCTTGCCGTTCGGCAGCGGCGACGGGTGCCGGAGGCCCGGCGCCCAGCGGTAACAGAAGTGCTCGCGGAACCGCATGACCTTCGCGGTCGTCTCGTACCGCTCCCGCCCGAAGACGAAGTTGCGGCGGACGATGCTCCATGCGTCGTGCTCCGGGTCGGCGACCATGCGCGGGAACCAGTCCACGATCTCCGGCTCGAGGAACTCGTCCTGGTCCAGATGGACGACCAGCTCCGGCTGCGCGTCGTCGAGCATCCGCAAGAGCAGGTTCGTGTAGAAACCGCTGAGCATCGGCGCCGAGGGCGGGAGGCGGTACAGGCCGCCGGGGAAGTTCAGCCAGTGGAGTTCCGTCATCTCCTGCAGAGACCGCCAGGTGTCGTCCGAGGAGCCCGCGTCCAGAAGGAACACGTTGACGGCCCACGGCTCAATCGCCGCCAACCAATCGCCAACGAGGTCCTCGCCGTTCCAGAACCGGCAAATCACGGCCACCTTCGGTTGACTCATCTTGTGCTCCTCTCTCTCATCGCGAGCCGTCCGGCAGCTCGCCGATGACCCCAGCTCGGAAACCTCCGGCCGCGAGCTTGAGGTCGTTGCCCGCCTGCAGCCCGGCGAGGTACTCCACCCCTGCCCAACACTCGACGGCGCTCACCCAGTTGATGATTCGCTGGAACGGCCACTCGTCGAGGTCCTCGTTCTGCGCGTACCACTGATACGTCCGCTGCTTGCCGTGCTGCGGCCAGAACTCCTCGCGGCTGGCCCACCACTCGGGGCAGCCCGAGAAGGAGATCACCAGCGCGCCCATGTCCCGCAACACCGGCAGGAGCGGATCCCCGCCCGGCAGGTGTTGGTCGGCCCAGTAGGCGTGCAGGATGATCTGCGGCGAGACGATCCCAAAGGCCGGCCGCGCGCCCCAGTCGCGCAGCATCCCACCCGCGCGCTTCACGAACTCGACGAGGCGCCGGACGGACTCCGTGCGACACTCGTCGGTCTCGGCGCGGAGCATCCGGTCGAAGCGGGTCTCAGCATGGACATTGCCGACAAGCACAGCGTACACCTGCGGCCCAACGTCACGGATCGCCCGTCGCAGACGTTTCCACATGGGCACGAGCGGCACGGGGTCTGCCGACTCGCAGGGCTGGAAGAGGAAGGAGAACAGCACATCCTGCGGACAGACCAAGTCGAAGAGGTCGGACCTGAATAGATGCTCCTCGCCGCTCATGCTTTGTAGCACGACGCGCCCCGGCAGGTAGCCGACGGTTGAGTCCGTCGTCAATAGCTCAGTCGGTGAGAAGTACAACGGCAGAGCCGGCTTTCGACCGATGACGGTTTCGTAATCTGCATCGGTCAGAATGCAAGGCTCGTCGGGTATCCTCTCCTCGCGAGACGGCCCGAACCTCAAGTCAGGATCGTGTCGCACGAGCGGCATGTCAGCCCCTTTTCACTGCCTGCGCCCACTGCTTCCAGTCCCAACGATAGGGACGTGGATCAAGATGGTCGAGGCTGAACGGATCATCGAATGCGGCTAACGGATCGTCGGGTCGCATAGCTGTCGCCAGTAGGAAGCGCCTCACTCCTTCAGGTGGGAGCGAGGTGAGAACTTGCCAGGGGACAACGGTCAGCTTTGACTTCGACATCTTGCCCGGCCCGAGGAAGACCATCGGCGCCGTGAACTCATGCTTCTGCTCGCCGAGGGCGCAGTACACCATCTCCTCGGTCGCCACGAATTGCCCGAGGTGCGCGACACCCGCGAATGTGGTGTCGCCGTCAAGCGCGAACTCCCCGCCACGCACGATCAGCGATGGCGCGTGGTCCACTGCATCATCGAGGATCTGTGCGAGGTGAATGTCTCCCATCGCCCAGCCGGCCTTGATCCGCGCCAGACCCTCGCGCTTCGCCAACAAGAGCGATGTCGGCTCCTGTGGGCACCAGTAGAGTTGATCCCACGACACCCCCATAGCGCGCAGGCAGCCGAGCAGTTCCAGGATCGCATCGCCGCGATCGACGATCAGCGGAGGAACTTGGTTCGGATCACGGTAAGGCCCGTCGAGCCGAATGTGGAAGGGGCAACCGTAGTGCTGCGCCACGAGGCTGCCCAGCAGTAACGTCCGCGCGTGCCCAACATGAATAGGGGTGAGGTTCACCGCGTCCGGCATCCCCAACGTGGGGAACACATGCGACAGGGTGAGAGCGACGCGGGCACGAGAGTACATGGCAACCCTTCTCAGTCCATCGCTTCGATCAGCCGCGCCAGCTTCGCCTTATGCCCGTCAAGCCGCCTCTCATCGGTTGTGAACTCCCCGCAACCCTTGACTACTGAATTGGGCACCTCCAGCAGTGCCCGCGCCTGCATCCTCTGCCGCTCAGTCCCGCGCCCCCGCCTCACAAGGTCGTCCAGCAGCCAGAAGTACTCCCAGTCCTGCAGGCCCTGCCCGAGGAGCGCGAGGCGCAGGCTGACCTGCGGTTCGTCCTCGATGCGCTTGCCGCCGGGGTAGAGCAGGACGCCCCCGCCATCATACTGCCCGTTCGTCAGCCCCCAGACAGGCGAGAGGGTCCCATCCTCCTCCACATCGGCCAAACGCGCCCGGTATTGATCCGTCCAGAAGCAGCACCCATAGTAGAGCAACCCCTGGAGTCCATGCTTGCGGATAATCCACGGGAGCAGCCGATGGTTGAGGCCGTCCTCATGGATGTAGAGTTCGCTGAAGGGCGGGGCTCCCGAGCAGCACACGTAGACCCAAACTTCATCCCCCTGCGCCTGGAGGTCGTGCGCCCGCTGTTGGTTGCTGCTGAAGACGCCCATCGTCGTCACCCAGATGTCGGTGACGGCGTTGATCTCCTCGGGGTATGGATGCTGAATGACCGTCAGCCTCTTCACCGAAGGAGCGAGGCGTCCGATGGCTTCCCCGCGCTGCATGAAGCCGGGGAACTGATCGGGCACCACCTCGTCCGTCTGATAGATGAAGCAGCGCCGCTCCCAGCCCTCGTCTCGAACGTGCCGCTCCAACTGAGGCAACCACGTTCGCCAGAAGCGCCAACGGTCGGAGTCGGGGTCCGGCGCGCTCGTATACCCGAGCCGCGCCATCGCTGCCCCATTCGCAAACTGGTCCTCTACCTGCTGGTCGAACAGACCCCAGTCCGGCATCGAGGTTTCGCCATCCCACGACCCATCGAGCCAGCACTGATAGGCCATTGAATCCAGGCCCTTCGCCGGCGGGGAATCCATGTAGGGCTGCGGAGTGATGCGATACTCCATCAGCTTCGCCCGCCAGCGGGAGTACCGCTCGAAGGTCATGTGCTCCCACCAGCGGTCGTCGTTGCCGGGGGTATCGTTGAAGTAGGCCCAGACCTTCCCCGGCCGAAAGGCGAAGTCCGTGGGGAGGTGCTGCTGCTTCGGAAGGTCGAAGTCGTAGACACGCACCGCTACCGGAATGCGCTCCTTCTGCTCCGAACCAGTGACCGTGACCGTTCCCCGATACTGCCCCGCAGCCGTGCCATCCGGTATCCGCACCGTCACCCAGATAGGCACGACTCTCCGCTCGGGCGTAAAACTGGCAGTCCAGCTATTGCTGATGACCTCGGCCCGCAACTCCCCATCTTTGAGCGTCAGGAACTGTATCGGGTGAGCGGCTGGCATGAGGCCCTGGAACCAAAGGGTGCTGAGGTTGACGGACTCGCAACCGGGTCCTGCGATGACCGCGAACTGTGCCGCGACCGTCTCCCCGCGAGCCCCCGCGAGACTCAGCCCTCGAAGAGGGGCGCGGGGACGCGAGTGATTGGTCAGTTTGTCGCTCATTCGCAGGGCGGCCAAGGTGAAGTCTTGGCACACGCCAACCGATGCCAACACGGCCAGCAGGACTATCGTCAGGGTGCGTCTCATAACCAATCCCCTTACGGGTCCCACTTGGAGGCCGGGATGATGGCTCGATCACCAGAGAAGACCACCACTCCCTGCCATTTAGCATGTCCGTCGAGATACCCCACGTTGACCCCTCGATTGTGCCGGTCGGCGGGCAGCGCATTCGCCAGGCCTCCCGAGCAGGGCGGGGGACCGCCCCACGGCGCGTTGGTGGGCTGTTGGAGCTTCGCCGGAGCGTACACCGGACTACCGTCCGCATAGTCCTGTCCCGAGTCCAGTCTGGGCTGCGGGCGGTATGCGTCGGTGATGATCCCGGTCGTGGCTGGCGATGATAGCTCGCTGAGGATGGAGGCCTGCGTGCGACAGACGGCCACATAGCCCAACTGTCCGCGCACGGAGGGGCAGGCGAGGATTTCCTGGTTCTTCAGATAGGGGAAGATGCTCGTATACCACCGCAGGTTACAACAGCCTGTCCAGTTCCCGCCGCCATCCCAGAAGCCCGCGCCGGTCATCGGAATCGTGTCGTTGTAGTCACCGACGTACATCATCAGACCAAGCGTAAGTTGCTTGACGTTGCTCAGACAGCTTGCCGACTTCGCCTTCTCACGAGCGCGGGCGAAGACAGGGAACAGGATCGCCGCCAGGATGGCGATGATCGCAATGACCACCAACAGCTCGATCAGGGTGAAGCCTCGTGCGCCTCGTCTCATGGTCTCCACGGCTCCTCTCGGGGTCTGGTTTGCGCTAACCGATTCCTGAAGAATCGCCTTCTATATGTCAAGTACCGCCAGCTAAAGCAGACGGCTTGTGAGTGAACCATGCAGAGCATGACTCCCCACATCAGGCTGCTTGATAGACAGCCCATCCGCTCCGGTCATGCCGGAGGCGGTGAGGTACTTGGCCGCGATGTTGCGGGCCGCGTTGAGGTCGGCATTCAGCGTGAAGCCGCACTGACGACAGACGAACGCCGACTGCGACCGGCGATTGTTGCGGGCTTTGTGTCCACAGGAGGAGCAGGTCTGAGAGGTATGCGCCGGATTGACCAGCGCCACCGTTACCCCAACCTCCTCGGCCTTGTACTGGACGAAGGACTTCAGTTGCGCGAACGACCATCCGTGCAGGCGACGGGACTGCCCTCCGCGTCGTTGACGGGCGCAGGAGCGGATGTTCTTCAGGTCTTCGAGGACGACGGTCCCGCCGGGTTGGACGGCGGCCACGATCTGCTTCGAGAGGACGTGATCACAGTCTCTTCGAAATCGGGCCTGTCGGCGGCGCATCTTCTTCAGATGCCGTTTGGCGGACTTGGTGCCCGCCGTCTGAAGGGCACGACGAAGACGGAGGTTGCGGTCTTCGATCTTGCGCCAACCGCGCTTCCCGAGGAAGCAGTTGTTGGAGATGACGGCGGGCCGAGCGATCCCAAGGTCAACGCCGACGACCTCTGCCGAGGGCATGACAACCGGCGCGGGTACGTCAACCGCGACGTGCAACCACCAACGACCGTTGCGTTCGATGAGGTCGGCGGTCAGCGGAGTTTCGCCCGTCCACTTCTCGGAGAACTGCGGGGCCGAGAAGGGCACGGTCATCCGGCCATCCGTCGTCGAGAGGCGAACGGCGGAGGCCGACCAATCCAGTTTGAAGGTGTGGATGTTCAGGCGAGATGGACAAGCGTCGGAATGAGGGGCGTTGACCTTCTGCCCTTTCAGCCGCAGGGCGAAGGCAGACTTCAGGGCCTCGGTCGCCTTGACTCTGGCTTGGCAGTGGAGGTCGGAGACCAGGGCGGGGAGGCGCGTCTTCAGGTCCCGGTAGGTAGCATGATGCAGTCGGACGCCGTTGCGTTCGGTGTTGGCCCAACCCCAGGCGCAGACAACGTTGAAGACCTCCGTGAACTGGCGAGAGGTCTCAGCCAGCGCAGAGGCCTGCTCAGGGGTAGGTTGGAGCATGAGACGCACCGTTCGGTTCACGTTGGTATCATACCATATAGGGCAGAGCAAGTCAAACCAGGAGGGAGGTTGCGGCATTCCACCGTCGCCTAAAGACGACGGTCCCCTGCCGCTTTTCTTATGGTCCACACAACTCCTCTCGGGGCTGGTTTCCGCTAACCGATTCCCGAGGAATCACCTCCTATATATAAGCCAAAACTGCCAGAACGTCAAGCCTTTTGCCGTTGCGCGGTTGGTTGGCGAATGTGGTTTCCGCAAACCTCGCGCGCACGAGGGCGCGCAGGCGCACGCACGTGACACAAGGAAATCACGAAATCCCGCCCGTCCAATCCTCTCCGCGTGGGGGCAGCGCGCCGTGCTCCTGCACGTACCCGAAGAACCGCGCGTGCTTCCGGCAACCGTGGGCACGAAGCTGCTCGTAGTCCACACGCCAACGCAGCGAGCCCTTGACCATCCGGCGCCAGAGCATCACCGGAACGTCGCCCTGCTTCCCAGCCGCGAAGTGCGCCTGCGCCGCGCCGACTCCGTGGGCGGCGACCCGCAAACCCTTCGCGACGGCGTGAACCATGAGTTCCCAGTCCTCCGCGCCGGCCATCGCCTCGTCGAGCCAGACGCCGTGCTCCTCGAAGAGGCTCCGCCGTGCAGCGGAGGCCCCGATGCGGAAGCCGTTGCCCTGGGCAATGAGGTCGGGATGTGGGCTGACGATCCCTTCGATGAGGTAGCCCGACTCGACCGGCTGGCCGGGCTCGAAGTACCAGCACTGCCCGTACACGAGATCGAGGTCGGCGAGCGCCGCCACCGAGTCTCGGACCCGCGTCGGCGGCATGAGGTCATCGGCGTCCTGGAACACGATGGTCTGCCCGAGGGACCGTCGGACGCCCTTGTTGCGCGCGGCGGAGGGACCGGCGTTCGGCTGAGTCATCACGATCAGCGATTCGCCATACCGCGCCTTCAGCGCCCGCAGCACTTCGAGGCTGCCATCCGTGGAACCGTCGTTGACGACCACGACCTCCAAGCTCGGCGCGCTCTCCTGCGCAAAGCACGACGCGACGCACTCGGCGATCCACTCCTCGGCGTTGTAGCAGGGGATGACGACCGAGACCTCCGGATCGGTGAACCGTGACGCCAGGCCCTCGCGCGGGAAGCCCCACTTCTCGGCGAAGACCGCGCCCCACTTCTCGATCTCGGAATGGATGTGCTCCCAATCGCGCCCGAAGCTGGCGTGACCGACGTGATCCACACAGACCGCGCCGTTCACCCGGAGCCGGTAGTGTCGCTGCATGAGCTGCGTGGCGAGGTCGTCGTCGTCGGTGCCGTAGCCGCGGTAACGTTCGTCCCAGCCGCCGACCCCGTAGAACGTGCCCCGACGCAGGGCGACGCAGAAACCGTTGAGCGGTCGGAAGGTGCGCCGCACCTCTCCGGTCGCAGACTGCCCGCGCATGTCGGGGTTCCCCGCGTAGGTGGCGAGCGGCGCAACGGCGCCGCACGAGGGATCGTTGAGCGCGGAGCAGAGCGCGTGAACGTCGCTCGGGTCGCGGAAGAAGCAGTCATCGTTCAGGAACAGCAGCGCCTCGCCGCTTGCCGCTCGGGCGCCGAGGTTCGAGGCGCGGGCGAAGACGAAGGGCGCGAAGTCCTGGGCGACCTTCGTGTGGGGGCGTCCGGCGAGCCAGGAGACATCCGTGTGCCCGGCGTCGGTGAGGACCAGCACGGCCTCCACGTCCTCGGGCAGCGCGGCGACGCAACGCCGAACGTGGGAGTCCGGCAGGTTGCGAGTGGGGATCACCACCGAGATCGTCAGGGGCATGTCCTCGACCGCCTCCCGCCAGGCGAGCTTCGCCGGACGCCGCTTCGCGTGCCCTCCGCCTTTACGGCCGGCGGGGGTCGTCTGGCTGGCCCCGACGACGACGTGCTGTGCGTTGCGCGTGACGGCGTGCCCACGATGGACGGCCATGTGGCGGGCTCACTTCTGCTGGATGCCGATGCGCGTCACGTACAGCCGCACGCTGGCGCTGCCGTAGTACGGATCACCAGACGCTGGGGGCGTCACCAGGAGCCACACGCCGCCGGGCTCGCCGTTCGCGATCGGCCCCACCTCGAAGCCGCCGGCCTTCGGGTTCCAGTACGTCACCTGTCCCGGCACGGCGAACTGAATGTCGGCGGAGTGATCGCACTCCACCCACTCAGCGTCCGCCCCCGCTGGCGTGAAGGTCACGCTGCCCGTCCAAGGGCGGAAGCTCGGCGCGTAGATCTCCGGCCGCTCGATGGGGCTGTTGTCCACGGCGGTCACGGCGCCCGCGCCGTCGAGCGTGATCGATCCCAGCTTGAAGGAGTTCGGCGGCGCGGTCGGCTGTACCTTGAACTGGAGGGTCCCGGCGTTGAACGTCGAGCTGTACCCCGGCCACGCATCCGCGCCGGTCGTCGGCATTCGGACCAGGCAGACCCAGACGACGTTCTCGAGGCTGTTGGTGAGCAGGGCCGAGAGGTCGGTGTTGGCCGTGGTCTTGCCGTACCAGGTCCCCTGCGCGCCGCCGCCGGTGACGCACTCGATGGGCGTCACGGTCTTGTCGGTCTGAATCGTGCCGCCGGCGATGACCCCCTCTCCGCAGGCGTACTTCAGGGCGGCGGAGAGTTGCAGGTCGAGCCCGTCGAAGAGGCGCTCCCAGTTCGAGATCGGGAAGGAGTCTGCGTAGCCGACATCATCGGGGAGCTGGGAGAAGGGTTGTCGGAGCATGGCGTTTTGCCTTCCTGACAGCATAACGCTGTAGCGTCATAGCGTCAAGGCGTCTTAGCGTAGCGTGGGCGAGGCTCCCACGTAAGGGAAGTCCTGCAGCGGAGCCCCCAGCGTGAACTTCGTCCGCGTCGCCGTGCCGTCGGCGAACGTCAGGCAGATTCCGCCGGAGGAGTGCATGGCCCCCAGCATCCGTTCGCTGAGGCCGGGGTTCCGTCGGCTCGTGACGCGCACCGCTTCGCGGACGGCGGCGCGGACCTGTGAGGCGTGGCGACCGATGATCTTCATGCGTCCTCAATCCTCCGGCAAACGAACTCGCTTCTGCAGTTCGAGAGCACCGCCCCCCAGTCGTGGCCCACTTCCATCACGATAAACCGCTGGGCTACCCCCGTCCCCACGGCGACGTTCGTGATCTGCACCTGCTCGCGCCGGTCTACCTCGGGGTTCCCGTGCGACTCGAAGCCCAAGGTGAAGCCCGACTCGTGCATCTGCGCGTACTCCAGCAGCGCCACGCGCGCGCACTCGTCGATCTCCGTGTACTCGCGCCCGTCCACGCGCCGCGTCTGTCGCCAGGAGATGAAGGGGTCGTTGCCCGGCACCCGTTCCCGGCTGAAGTCGATGGCGTAGACGGCGACGCCGCGGGAGGAGTCGTCCTCGCCGCGCACGATGACCGCCGTCCCGAGGTCCGAAGACCGGGCCGCGTACTCGATGGACTCAATGGCGTCGTCCAGGTCCGAGGACTGGCTTCCGTCGAAGGTGTGCAAGGCCGGCAGCACGACGTTCCGGACGCGCGTGTACAGCACGCCGTCGCCGCCGATGAACAACTCGACGCCGAGGTAGTCGGCGATCCGTGCCATGACCTCCCACAGGCCCTGCCCCAGGCGCAACTCCGCGCGCGAGCCCGCCCAATGCCAGACCGGCGCATCCGCCGTGCCGCCGGATAGGGCGATGGTCGTCGCCACGAACGAGCAGCGCGTCGGGCTCCATCCCGCGCGCGCCGCGACGGACAGCAGGGCCTCGTTGCCGTTGGCGAAGTCCAGGCAGGGGAAGCCTTCGTCTACCTCGGAGGTCTTGAAGCGCCACGTCGCGTCGGCGAGGCGCAGGGTCAGCTTGTGGCCCTGGTTCCACTCCGGCGTCTGACGGGTCTCGCACTCCTGCACGTAGCCCGCGAAGACCGGCCACATGGCGTAGCTGTCATCCTCGTGCCGGAAGCCGAGGTCGATCTCGACGTACCGCCAGCGGTACTCGCCGGTGAAGGTGATGTTGGGGCGCAGGCTCAGTTCGAGGGTCGCCGAGTTGGCCGCGAGGTCCTGCGGAAGCTCGACGTGGATGCCGTCCACGCCGAACGACGCCCCGCCGGGCACGGTCAGTTCCGCGTAGGCCCCCGGGGCGGGCGCGACGAGCGTCGGCGTCCAGTAGGCGTCCACCGCGCAGAGGGCGGGGAAGCGCCAGGAGTCGAAGGGCGCGCCGCCCATCGTCGCCTGCGCCGTCATGAACGTCGCCGTGTATGAAAAGACGCCGGGATCTCCGGCGTCCGTCTCGTTCTGCTCGACGGCGACTGCCGTGCCTTCGGGTACGAAGGCGTGATAGCCCGCCGTCACGAGCAGCGTGGCCGGGTCCGTCTCCGAGGGCCGATCATCGAAGATCGGGTGTAGCATCGACGCGAAGGCGGGCGAGGGGGCGTTCTCATGGAGCAGCGGCCGAACCTCGTGCCACCACCAGAAGCAGCCCTGTCCGTAGCCCCCGACGACCACGGGCCCCTGTTGCACGATGATCCCTCCGGGCTCGGTGTAGGTCGCCCACGACGCGCCGCGGTCGAAGCTGATGGCGAGCGCGCCGCGCACGACGCCCACCACGACATCGAAGACCGCCGGGAAGTCGTTGCTCCCGAAGGGGCGCCACGGGCGCGTCTCGGGGCTGGGCAGCTCCGCGACCTGCACCCACTCCCCGCCGTCCGCTTTGAAGAGCGCGGGGCTCCCCTGCGGCCGGAACTGAATCGCCCAGCCTCCCCCGCCGAACACCACGTCCACGAACGCGGCCTCGGTGTTGCCGGAGGCGTTGGTCCGCAGCGGCGTCTCGACGGCGAGGCTGAAGCAGAACCAGGGGTCGTCCGGCAGATCGAAGTCCGAGGTCAGCGCGTAGGTAGCGCCGGGCGTCGTGTAGATGTGGTAGATGAAGAGCTTGCCGCCGGCGGCCTGCGCCAACGAGGTCTCCCAGGTACCCCCGCCGATGACGTTCGTCCACCCCGACCAGTGATCGAGGCTCGCGTCGCGGGGCACAATCTCGAAGGCGGGCAGTACGACGCCCAGCTCGGCGAGCAGGAAGGTCGTCGGGTACTGGTAGCTGTCCTCGCCGACCGCCCAGGTCGGTCGGCACGAGGGCCAGGACTGCGAGAGAATGTCGTGGACGTAGAAGCCGCGGTCGCTCGCGTAGCCATCGGCACCGGCGTCGAAGAGCCGGACAGAGGACAGCGGATGGAGGCGCGTGGAGGCCACGGGCTTAGTCCATGCTGATAGATTTCAGGAGGGCCTTCTGCTTATCCGTCAAGGCCGAATCATCAACCTGCATCGTCTTCCACTCGATGCTCGCATTGGGGAGTGCCGCTCGCAATACGACACGCCAAGCGTACCGCTCCAGCCACGGCGACCAGCGAGCCAACCACAGGAGGGCGCGCGCAACGTAGCCAAGCAGGGTACGCGGCAACTCGACTTCCCCCCCCGAATAGACCGTCGATCTCGGGTCGATCTCCATGCCATCAACTCCAAGCCAGCGTGTTGCCTTGGTCCAGCATCCCTCGAATAAGCTGAACCGCGTCGTCCGCGTCCACGTAGACAAAGCTAAAGGAACCGTCCGACTCGCGGCGCAGCGACCCCCGCTGTTCGGCGCCCGCCACGAGCTGCGCGACGCTCCCGTGAACCTGCCACTGCGCCGTCGCGGGCACCCACTCCAGCACCGCGCGCTTCCAGTCCGTCCCGTCGTAGAGCAGGGCGCAGATCAAGTTGCGCGGCCCGTCGATCTCGGCCTCGGCGATGGTGTAGCCGGTTGCGATGCTCAGAGGATCACCCCAAGTCCGCCCGTTGTCAAGGCTCTCTACGACCAGCACCGCATCCGCGTCGCGAATGAACAGCAGCGTGAGCGCCGAGCTGCCGGCCGTCCGCATGATGTTCGGATGGCTGTCCGTGGTCTGCGCCGGCCAGAGGATGGTCTCGGCGTAGGCGTCCTCGGTCGGCGTGTACCAGCGGCGCACGAGCTGCCCGTCCGTATTCTCGTAGTACACCTGGATGCGACCCTCGAGATCACGGAGGTGGTCGAGGGACTTGGCGCCGGCGAGGGTGATCGTGAACCAGACGTACTCGCGGTTGCGGAACTCGCTTCCCGAGTCCGGGGACGTGGTTGAACTGTCCGTGACCCCGTACTCCCAGCCCTTCTCCTTGTCCGGCCCGAGGTTCCAGCGACCAAACCTGTCAGGCACGGCAGAGAATGTCGTGAGTTCCCATGCGCCGCCCGCGAGAGGGCGTTTCCAGAGGTAGACTGTCCCCGTTCGTCGAGCCCGCCCCGACCGTCCGCTGAACCCCAACCCCTGTTCGCGCCCGCGTGGGTACTTGTCGTAGTAGACGACCACGCCTTCGTCCGCATCGTCCCCGTCGAGCCCGCAGAGCCCGTAGGGTACGGCGATGCTCACGACCTTGGGGCAGCCCGTGATGTTCACCGCGCCGTCGCCCTGGAACTCGTGCGTGTGCCGCAGGTCGAAGGCGCGGAACGAGGCCACGAACTGGTTCAAGTCGGCGTCCCGGTTGTGCGCCCCGACTTCCGGCGTCGGGTCCGCGTATTCGCAGAGCAGACCTTCCTGGTAGCCGATCTCAGCAGCCGTCGTGCTGGCCGCCTTCGCGTAGTCAAGGACGCCGGTCGCCTCGGAGTCCGGGTCATGTCTCCGCTTCTGCCGGATCATCAGCGCGGTCTCGACGCCGACCATACCATCCTGCCCCGACGGTATCGCCAGGATGCGCCTGCCGGAGAGTAGGCCCCTGAATCCCGTGAAGTCCGCCGCCCAGTTGTAGGGGTCGAACATCGACCAGACGTGGTGGTAGTTCTCGCCCTCGTTGCGCGAGAGCGCGTTCGGGTCGCGAGGGAGCAGCGTGATTTCAGAGAGGGTCCAGTCTTCGGCCTCGGTCGCGGCGGGCAACAGCACCTCGATGCTCGTGACAACGTGGAGCTGCGGGTCGTAGTCTCCCGTGTTCGGCAGCGCGAGGTCGAAAGTGACGGTGTTCGCGCCTACCTCGACGGCCACGTTCCACGAGACCGTGCCCGTCACCCAACTCAGCGACGAAGGGCTGTCCGGCCCCCAGTTCCACTCGCCGCCCGCGTAGAACGGGAAGTCGAAGACCGGAATCTTGTAGTTCACGGTCAGGACGACGGTCCCCGCGCGAGGGGCCGTGATGTCCAGGCGACCTGCGCCGCGATTCTTCCAGTGCCAGATGTTCTCAGGGAAGCGGTACGCCTCGGGGTCGAGCAGTTCCTCGATGGCCGTCGGAGGGTTGGCGCGGTTGTACTGGAACCCCCACTCCCAGTGGTACGGCCACGGGTCGTCGTCGGCGTGATCGAACATGCGGGTCATGCGGCTGGTGAAGCGTTCGGCGATGGTCAGCGTCGCCTTCGGCGCGGAGGACGCGGCAGCCACATGCCAGAGATCGTTGGTCGTCTCGTCTGGCGTCAGGCCTCCACTGCCAACCCAGTTCGCGGGACGGCTCACTCCGGCGGGCTTGACGACGCCGAGGTTCCCCTCGGGCGTGATCGTGAGGAACGTCCCCCACTCGTCCCAGGGGATGCCGTTGAGGTTCGTCACGTCGATGGGGTGCAGGTAGAGGGCGCACTTCTTGTCGTCCTGGTCAGTGGTTGGATTGTCCGGGTCATCAGGGTCCCCCCGGTCAACGTCCTCCCCGTTGTCCGTGCGCCAAGCGTCGGTGACGGAGAGGGCCATCGTCGGGCCACTGAACCTGGACCACTCGAACAAGAATCTAGACGTATCCCCGCCCGTCTCCTCGAAGGTCTCAGTCCCGGTGAACGGATCGGGCGAGGCGGCGGGTGGGCTACCCGCCCACGCGACGGGCGTTCCACTCACTTCGATGGGCGGTTCGGCGGCCACGTTGTCATCGAAGAAGCCCGTCGCAGGCTTGAAAGTCACGCGCCTCGGCGGGCCGAGAATCCACAGGCAGGACGAGGGGCTCGCCGAAGCCGCCTCACACCACATCCCCATGCTCCCGTCGGGGCCGACGCGGAAGTCCGTGCCCGCGCTGCCGGCCCGTGTCCAGTCAGGGTTGTTGACGGGGTTGGGTTCGTCTCCGCTGCCGGGGTTGTAGAGGTCGGCGATGGCCTGCAGCGAGTGCGTCCCCCACTTCAGGTCCGAGACCCGCGCGTAGGTGGTATCGCCCGACGGGAAGCGGTTGCAGGCGAGGGTACAAGAGAGCAGCCACGGGGCGATGCCGAGGTTGAGTTCTCCTCCCGCGCCCGCGAGCGCGCCCGAGGCGGTCAGGACCGTGGAGTCGGGGCCGGTTGCGGTGATGGTGACGACCGAGTCCGCATCGGCGTACCAGGAGTAGCCCGAGGACCTATCGCCGAACCAGAGGAAGCCCCGGGCGGCGGGGGCTGCGTCGGTGGCCCAGGCCTTGGGGTAGACGCCGGTGAGGGTGATGGCGACGGTGACAGCGAGGTCTCCGGTGATCGGATTCGGAGGGGAACCAGTCGGAGGGGAGCCGAGTACGACCCAACCGTCACCCAGCCACACTTGATAGTCTACCGTGTATGGACCGTCAGACGGGGCAGAAGCCGAAACCCTGAAGGTATACCAGTACGATCCCCAGTAGTGCCCGGGGTACTCGGAACCAGGGGCCGATGTGAGCGGAGCATAAACACCAACGGGCGTCGAGTTGGCGGTAATCGCAGCAGCGCACCCAACCGCTGCAAGACCTACTGATTGTGCTGGAGGGGGTGCTACTGCCGCCGCGTCACTCTGGTTTAGGACCTCCAGAGTCGCGCTCCATGCGCCCCCCAGCGTGATTGCTGTTCTGGCCGCCACGGCTCAACTCCTGATCCATCTGAGCTCGCAGTGTCTTCGTTAGTTGCTTACCAGCTTCGCTCATCCCAAGTGCGCGCTTTTCGTCGGAACGGCACTTCGTGTGCAGTACCACCGCCTGCTCCGTGACGACCTCGCCGCACTTCACGCAGGTGAAGACCTCATCGTCAGCCGCCGCCCGCGAGTCCCCGAACGACTGGAACGCCATCCCCGCCAGGAACCCCGCGAACACCACCGCCAACAGCCACACCACGTTCAGCGTCACGTAGGACGAACGTCCGCGCGTCTGCATCATACACCTCCTCAGAATCGGCAGGCCCCATCCCCGCTCGGCGGCCCTGGCAGGCGCGCCGCGGAGGGATGGGGCCGGTTGTACGATTCTGAGGCGCGCCTGCCAGGGCATCCATAGTATACCCCGCATCCTCTCCCTGTAAACTATCTGGTTCGGCCCGGGAGCCCTGCCGCGCCGCTTCCGGCCCCTAAGTGGCCCAAGGACGCCCTCGGCTCAGAAACGCCCCGTAGAATGGCTGTGCGCGGCTTCCGCGCGCTCAGATCAGCGAGGCCAACTCGACGGATGACAGGTCGCCCGTCGGCAAGGCGAACGTCTCCTCCTCGCCCGTCTCGTGAATCTGCACGCGATACACCACCGTGTCCCCGGCAGTGACCGGCGTCAGCGCGTCCGTGGGCAGCAGGTCCGCGTAGGCATAGGAGTGATCCGCCGCGTCGGTCGATCCGACCGTTCGTCGATCGCCGAGCCGACCGTCCTCGTACTTGCACGCTACGTCCAGGTGAACCGTGAACGCCGGAGTTCCCGTGACGTACTCGCCATCCGCTCGCCAGATACGCATCCACACGCGGCGGAGCGACGGGTCCGTCGCCGCGGCGACCACGAACTCCGTCATTGTGATCGCGAAGGCTTGCACGGTCGGGCTCGCCGCGACCGTGAACGCCGCAGGAGTGTGCGTGTAGCCCACGACGCCGTGCGCGTGGTAGAAGTAGGAGCCGGCGTTGAGGTGCAGAGTCGCGACGCCAAGGCTGTTGGCCGTGGCGCGTGCGATCACAGCACCTGTGGCTGTAGCTGAGATCGAGACCGTGGCGCCCGCGGCCAGGGCTCCGGCAGTCACCGTCACGTTGACCGTCTTGTCGCCGGTGCCGGGGCCGAGGGCGTTGATGAGTGCGGGGAGGGTAGTGCTGGTGTCTTCCAGGATGTCATCCAGGTGCTTGTCCACGCTGCCTGCCTCGGGGTCGCCTGCGGTCGGGGCGAGCTTCATGGCGTCGCGGGCTCCCTGAGATGAGAGATTGTTCAACGTCGCGACCGCTGCTGCCGCCGCACCCGCAGGCTCGAACCCGGTAGCCGTGATCCACGCCGCGTCTCCCTGCGTCACAATGTCATCCGTATCCGCCGCCGCCAACGTGAACTGCCCCACAACCGCATTCGCAGTGATGCTGTTGACCGTCGCCGCCGCGACCGCGTTGTAGGACTTCTCGGCCTCGAACCCGTTTCCCTCCGTCGCTGCAATCGGAACACGGTAGCGGCCCGTAGCCACCTTGACTACCGTTGGGCTCAGAATCGCAACGTCAGTCGCGTCCTCGTAGACATCGCAGGTCGGTGTGGAGTCAGCGTCGCTCACCGCACCCGTACTCGGATTGTGCGTGGCGAAGAAGAGATAGAGCGTGTTCCCTAGCTTTGGTATCCCGTTCATGGTTAACACGCTCCTTGCGCGGTAGACGCTCCATCCGCTACCAGCGCGAACTGCCCCACAATTCCTCGCGCGGTGAGCTTGACCGCCGCCTCCGCCAGCACGTTGTAGGACCTCCCGACACCGAACCCGTTGTCTGCTGTCGCTTCGACTGGAACACAGTAGTGACCCGCAGCCACCCTGACAACGGTTGGGTTCAAGATCGCAATGTTGGTTGTGCCCTCGTAGACTTTGCACGTCGGCGGGGGATCGGAGTCTCTCATTGCCCCCGTGTCCGGGTGGCGCGTCGTGAATGAGAAGTAGAGCGTGTTCCCTAGTTTCGGCACACCGTTCATAGCTGCCACGCTCCTTGAATGACATGTTCTCCGCCGAAGATCGGGTAGACGCCTGCTGCCGCCGGTATCGCCTTCCCCATGCTCGCGAGGTCAGGGACGCCGAGCCAGGAGTAGGGTTGGGCGGCCATAGCAGCAATTTCGGTCGCCGACAGGGCTCTTTGGACATACGCCGCGTGGCCCAAATACATCACGCTCGGGCTATATCCCGATCCCCCGGCTCCGAGGCATACGTTGCGCCCATTGGCAACGTACTGAGCAGCCGGGACTGTACCCGACAGACTACCGTTGTCCAGCACCCCATTCCGGTAAACGTCCAACGTCCGCGCCACTGCATTGTAAACTCCTACGATGTGCTCCCATGCGCCAAGCGACCCGCCCGTCCCCGATGTGCGAAATGTAAGTGCAGTGGCGTTGGGAGCCACGTACATTGCGACGCTTGTGGCTGATGCGTTTAACAGGCCAAACGATCTCTCCCCGATCGTGCCGCATTTCCCGAACAGCCACCTCGAGGAGTCCCATTGACGCTGGGCAAACAGCACCAACGAGATGCTACCTGTCCAGGCAAACGGCCACCCATTTCCGACATCGACGTACTTTTGGTTCAGGTAGAGACTATCGGCATCCCATGAATACCCCGCCGTAGCCGCCCCATCGCTACCAGTCCGCATCGCATCCGCGACGAGAGGCCCTGACCTCTCATTGCACAGCCACGCAGCCGTAGGCGTCAGCGCGTGCCCCGGTATCGGGCGCGCGCCTCGCGGCGGCTTGTTCTGGCCGGTCCAGGGGCGATAGATCACAGTGTCGGCACCTGCACGAGTTGAGCGCGGTAGCAGAACGTGCTCGCGCCCGAGTCGTAGTTGTTGTCCACGACGACGCGCACGCGCTTCCCGCACCCGCCGCCGATCAGCCAAGCCCGCGAGTCGGCGATGTTCCAAAGCGCATCCGCCGCCGTGTGCTCGTTGGTCAGCCCGTCCAGGAGCGTAATGCTGGTGTTGGCGACGTGCGACTTCTGCTCCACAATCTCCGAGTCGGCGATCACGTTGTCCTTGAGGAACAGGAAGATGCCGTAGGTCGTGAAGCCCGTCGTGTCCGCGACCGCGATGACGGTCTCGCCCTGTGGCTCTGTTGCCGCCAACGCCTCGGCCGCCGCCGTGCCGACGCACAGGATGGGGAGTGGGAACAATTCATGCCAGTCCTCATCACCTTCGGCTGCGCTGGAGACCTGCACGACAAACTTCGTGCCGGCATGGGGGGTTGCGGAGTCGAGACCCACCTGCAAGTGCAGCCAGTTATCGTAGGCGGCATCGATTGCCGCCTCGCCGCTGTGCACAATGGCCTGCGCGGCGACTTGCGTCCACTCCTGCAGCAGCGTCGTCGTGGTCGTCTTTGCCACCTAGACCACCGTCCCTTCTGCGAAACCAGCGTGCTTCAGCGTCTCCGTCCACTCGGCCTTCCGCGCAGCAATCGCGCGGGTCACGGCTGCCTGGACCGCTGCCTTCTGCACCGCCATCGTCTGGCTGCGATCAAGCTGCACCTCGATCCGCAGCTCGATCACCGACCCGTCCGCGATAGCCGCCGCCTCCCCCGCGTCGGCCCACTTCGACGGCGTTCCGCCCGACAGCCCGGCCTTCAGGGCCGCCGTCTTCCACGAGACGCCGACCGCATTGTTCCCGGCGGGCACGAGGAAGTGGATGACCACGTTGAGCCCCGCCCGCGTCGCTTCCGCTGTGTGCCACTGTGCCATACTACTCCCTCCTCCATCCCGCCCGTGCAGCCGGGCGGCTACTCCGGTTGCGGCTTCGCAGCCTCGTTCGCCGCCGACGTACTCTTGTGGATCAGCAGCGCCCACAGGCCCGAGGCGGTTATGAAGGTCCCGAGGACCTGCCCCGCTCACTGCCGCCCCATGCTCGACGGCTGGCCGACGCCGGCCAGGGCGCCGGTGCGGGACTCCTCGTAAGCACGCGCCTGCTGCGCTGCGTAGACGCCCTGCATCAGCGCCCACGCCATCGCCTGCGCCCCCTCGGTCATGCCCGGCGGCTGAGGCCCGGCAGGCTTGCCCGCGGCGGCGAGCCCGGTGCGAGCAGTCATGTAGTCCTGAAGCTGCATCAGGTACGCAGCCAGGGCCTTGCTTGCGTTCGCCTCATCGATCTTGGCCTGGATGAGGTTGGCGCTTTGCGCCGCCTCCGCCTCGCGGGCCTGCGCCCAGGACTCGAAGGTCTTCTGGCGCTCCTGGGCGGCCTGCACGTTGGGGGCGACGATTCCCTCTTGCATCCGCTGACGCGCGAGACGGTCGATGTCAGTAACCGACATCCCGTACATGCTGCCCTGCGCTCGTGCCCGAATACCAGGATGCTCCGAGGCGGTCTGGATCATCTGCTCGGTGGACTGCATCTGTGGATTGGCTCCGTAGGCTCGAAGCTGCGACACGTCCATCCCGCCAGCGATGTTCCGCGCCTGCTGCGCCTGCGCCATCTGCATGACGTTGCCCATGATGGGTTGCTTGCCGAACCAGACATCCATCGCCTGCTGGTAGGCGTCGATGCTCTCGTTCATCGCCGCCGTCTGATCTTGGTCTGCTTGCGTCAGCGCGTCGATCGACCGGCGGGAGGCTTCGAGTTGCTCCCCCAGATAGAAGGTCGGGTCGGAGACCTGCTCCATCAGCTTCTCTTCGGCGTCTTGCAGGGCCTCGCGCTCCTGCTTGAAGACGTTGATCGCGTTCGTCACGGCCTGCCACGCGCCAGACTGCTTTTCGAGCCGCTCGACGGGGCTCAGCAACGGCGAACGCGCGGCGGCCTGCAACTGCTGGGCCTGCTGCCAGTAACCGCGCTCGATCCCGGCCTTCGCCTGGCCAATGGTCGTCTTCGAGGCCCCGGCGGCCTCCAGCATATCCGTGTATGCCGACATGACGTTGATCCGCCCGGACATCAGGGCGAGTTCGTCGTTCAGGGCCTTGACGGCCTCTTCGTGGCGCTTTTGCTCTGCCGCGGCGAGCGCCTCCGTCCGCTTCTTCGTCGCCTCGAGGTTGTCGCCGTACAACCCCCAGGCGTCGATCTGGAGCTTCATGCCATCTTCCGACTTGCGCTGCTCGTCGGTCATCGCCACCCACTGTGTGCGCATGGATTCGAGCATCTGCGCGCGCTTCTCGTCGATCTTCAGCGCGTCTACGGCGCCCGCTCGCACCTGTGCTTGCAGGAGCGCCATCTCCTGCTGGGTCGCCTTCTCCGAGGCGGCCTTCACCCGTTCGCGCATGTCCTTCGCAGTTTCCGGAGCAGCGCCCCGCGTGATGGGGCCGGTGCTCGAAGTCTCACTTTCTCGGAACGGGCCGCGCCGCCAGACATCTGTCCAGGGACCGAACAGCGTATTCCAGAAGTTGGGCGAGGCGTTTTCCCCAGCCTCAATTCCACTTGTCTGCAACCCGCGAGCGGAGGCCTCACTGATAGCACTATCGAGATTCTGGATCGACTTGTCGAGCTGCTCGATGTCCTTCCCAACCGTCGCCTCCCACATCCCTGCCATGCTCACCGCGAAGGCTGTCAAGCCGATGGTCGCTACTCCCCCAAAGCCCATGCCGGCTCCCAGCCCGGCGCCCCCGGTTTTGGAGGTTGTCGCCGCTGCCGATGATCCCGCGTGCGCTGCAGCGGCCTGAGCTGCCTGAGCACGGGCCGCTGCGAGGGCCTTGTTGGCCGCCGCCGTCTTGAGCGCCGCCATTGCCTCGGTCTTCAGGGTTGCGATGTACTTCCAGCCGGCAACGATGGCAAGCCCGGTGTTGATCGCGGTTGCGACGAGCTTCACGGCCAACGCGGCGAACAGGAAGATCAACCCGCCGGTCCCCGCGAGCCGGGCGATGAGCTTCTTCGCCCAATCCGGCAAACCGATGAAGACAGCCAACAGGTTGTTGACGCCCTTGATGAGGGGCATGAGCCCCTCGTCGATGAACTTCCCAAACTGCACCCCGAGAATCTCCATCTGCTTCTTGAACTGCGCCGTCTGCCAGGACGAAGCCTGCATCTGCTGCGACAGGGCGCGCTCCGTCCAGCCGGCCGTGACGCCCATGCCCTCCAACTGCGCGTTGAAGTCGGCGAGCGACTTCCCCGCCAGCGGGAACACCGCGCGCAGCGTCCGCACGTCGAGACCCATCTGCGCCAGGGCTTCCTCGCCCTGTTGATCCGCGATGGTCGCCAGCGCCTTGATTGCCCCGGCCAGCCCCTGCGTCTTGATGAGCGCCGAGGCGGATTGCCCGGTGAGGTTCTCAATCGCCTTGCCGAGTCCCGAGTCGGGCGTCGCCGACATGAACGCGCGGAGCAGCGCCTGCAGCGAGATCATCACCTGCTCGACCGGAATGCCGACCCTCGTCAACGTCACGATGGCCGCGGCGACCTGTTCCAACGGCATCTCCAACTGCGCCGACATCGACGTGAGGGGCCCGATGGAGGAGGCCAACTGCTCGAAGGTGATGACACCCTGATCGACCGTCTTGAACAGCACGTCCATGATGTGCTGCGCGTCGGGGCCGGTCTTCGTGTTGTAGGCGTTCATGATTCCGACGAGGGCTGAGGCAGAGGTGAACGTATCACTCAGCCCTGCCGAAGCGCCCATCGACGAAATCCGCAACGTGTCCAGCGCGACCTGCCCCGACAACCCTGAGGACTGAATCTGGTACAGGCCCTCGGCTAGACTCGCTGGCCCATCCTTGATCCGGGGGTCCTGGGCGATCTTGAGGACCTGCTCCTCCAGGTCAGCGAACGCCGACTCGCTCAACTGCGCGAGGGAGTTCACGTTGCGCATGGGGGTGTCGAACGACTGAAACGACTTTACCGCCAGCCCCGCGCCCGCAACGCCCGCCGCGCCGACCATCAGCATCTTGTTGGCGACTTGATCAAGCCCGGTCGCCAGTTCCTGTACCCCCGACATCTTAGCGCGAAAGGCGTCGGCGGCCTGTTCTCCCTTCTTGGCTCCCGCCGCAAAGGCCGTCCACGTAGACTGCGCCTTGGCCCCACCTGAGACGAACTTCCCCAGCGCATCCCGCGCCCGGTCCGTTGCCGCCGCGCTCCGCGCCATCGACGACGAGACGGCGGCACCCGACTGCTGGGCGCCGCCGCTCATGGCCCGCATCCCGGTCTGCAACTGTCGCATCCCGCGCTGGAACTCGTTGAAGGTCGGCCCAAAGCGATCGACGGCCTCCAACATGATCTGCATGGACTCTTCGGGGTTCACTTCGGCTTCCGCCTGCGGCCCGTCGCCCGAGCGATCTTCACGGGCGCGGCCTGGGCTTCCTGCGCTCTCTGTATCTCGTCGAGCTGCGCCAGCGGGTCAGCGTCTCGCGGAGGCTCCGGCATCGCCTTACCGTCCGGGTCCTTCGGCAGCGACCGCTCGTTCACCCCGCGCCGATAGGCGAACAACGCCTCCAGGAAGTCCGGGTTCTGGTCGGCGACGCTCGTGCCGACCGGCGGCACCCCCTGCTCCCACGCCGCCCCCGCCAACGCCACGTCCTCCCACCAGCCCGGCAGCCGACGCGCCGGAACGTCCTTCAGGCGTCCGGCTCCCCACTCGCCGAGAAGTCGGACGCAGGCGCTTTTGCGCGGCGCTGCTCCGGCGTCAGGCCGTTGAAGCCCATCAGCACCCGCTCCAGCCAATCGGAGGCCTTCGGGCTCAGCGCGCCGAACGTCGCCCGCGTCTCCTTGGCGATCTCCCCGCGCTCCGCCTGCCCCTCGAACTTCCGGCTCCACCCGCCGCGCGACGCCTGCGCCTCGCCGGGCCGGGTTAGCTTGTACTCCTCGATCCCGACCATGCACAGGTACAGGTACGCCTCGCCCAGGTCCGCTCGCATGTGACCCTCGGCCGGCTTGCCGCTCTCCTCGTCGGGGAACTCCGCGCTCATCCTCGAGGAAATGTTCCGCCACTTGCGAGCCTGGAAGGCGTCCAGCCTCCGCAGGATCACGTACTCATCCGGGTGCCCGGGGAATGCGACCCGCGGCTTCTCGACCTCCGCTGCGAACAGCGGCTCCAGGGCCGCCGCCTGCTCCAACTCCGCCAGCTTCTCAGCCTCGCGCTCCGACAGCCCGGCGATGAAGGCATACGGCGTCGGCTGCGGGTCTCGGTCGTCGCGAACCTCATCTACGGTCTCGGGGTCTCCCACAGTAGGACCTCTCTTTCTGTTTCGCGCCTCAGCGCGTCGGCTGAAGGTCGATGCAGCGCGCGTCGCCCGTGTCGGCCGCATTCTGCATCTGGTACAGCGTCTTGCGATAGCGTTCCACGAACACTCGGCAGCAGTTGTCGGTGTCGAAGTAGCGGTCGAGCGCCGCCTGCAGCTCCGACGTGTTCTCGTAAACCGCCGTCGCCCGCAGCCCCCGCCCCTTCCCCGTGATCTCCCATTCGAGGGGCAGAAAGCCCTCGTCCAGAAGAAAGACGACGCGGCCTGCGTCGTTCGTGCTCCAACGCTTGCCGCGTCCGTTGTTCTCAGCCATGATGTCGATGCTCCTCTCTGTGTGCGCCGCCCGCCTGCCTGCCGGCAGGCAGGTCGTCAGGAGACTCAATACTCGGTCGCCGCGATTGCCAGGCTCGTCCCGATCCACGTCACCTCGCGCTCCACGTCGCCGTCGGCGCCGGGGATGGTCTCCGTCTCGTCGCCCGACTTCTGCGTGGTGATCGTGATGAGCAGCTCATCGACCGCCGCGCCCTTGTCCACAAAGCGCAGCGTCGGCGAGACCGCCGTAATCTCGTTCGCCTGCAGATCCTCGCCCGAGGTGTTGTAGACGCCGTAGCTGCCGCTGATGTCCTCGGGCCCCTCGGTGAGGTAGTCCCAGACTCTCCCCGGGTCGCGGGTCGTGGCCGGTCCGGCGATGACCGGCTTCATCACGAGGTTGTTGCGCAGCTCACAGCGGAACGACGCCAGCTCGAAGCGTGAGTAGACCGCCTCGTGCATCTGTAGGAAGGCGTCGCTCAGGTACGTCTGCGGCGAGGTCAACGTCGGCTCCCCGACCTTTCCGCCCATCGCCGTAACCGAGGCGCTGAACGCGCCCTCGTTGTCGCCGGACAGGCTGATGGAGTCGATCTTCGTGTCCTCGACATGCTTGTCGGCGGTCGCCGTTCCGAAGCCCACGGTCAGGTAGGTCAGCGCCGTGGTCCCGCCGCTGCCCAGCGCGATCCCAAGGTTGAGCAGCGCCGCCTGCTCGGTGGACGCCTGGACGTTCGGAATGTCGAAGGACAGTTCGACGCCCGTCATGTCCTCCACCAAGTCCACGATCCGGCGCGCGCCGGCGCTGCGCACCGCCCGCAGCCCGCCGATGGTTCGGGCGCGGAGGTTCTCCCACACCCCGACGGGCAGCGTCGGAGCGGTCGGAGTGCCCTTCCCGCTCTGCGTCGCGTAGTACAGCAGCCCCTTGTGCCCGCGTTCGTGTGCCATGTCTCAGGCCTCCGGTTTAGAACAGCTCGGCCTCTTCAGGGGCCGGCCGGGTGTAGGTCTCTGTAGCCGCCGCTTTCCGCCGACGAGCTTCCAGCGACGTCTCGCCGGGCCGCGTCTGGAATGACCTCGCCCGCGTCAACCGCGCGAGACGCGCCGGGTCGCAGCGATGGTCCTCCGGGTCAGGCCGCTCGAAGCCGCGCGCCAACAGCGCCCCGGGGATCGGAACCGTCGTGAGCGCCTCGCCGCACTGGGGGCAGTACGGCGTGCGACCCGCCGCGATCTCGGCCGCCACGAAGGCCAAGTCGAGTCGCGGCTTCGGGCGCAGGTCGGGCTGCGGGAGATCCGGGACAACCTCGACCGGCGCTTCAGACGCGACGGACGACGGCGCTTCGGAGACGGGCTCTTCGGCGAGCGCGTCCTCATCGGCCATCAGCGTTTCCGGTTCCTCGACCGTCTTGTACTTCCGCATGATGCCCTCTCAGAAGTACAGCAGGCTGCCGACCACTTCGCCGCGCCACACCCCGCCCTGCCACAGCGGAGGACTCTCGCGCCAGCCCGCCGCCATGCCGACCCCCGTGCGCTCCACCACGTCCTCGTAGCCGTTGCCGATGTTGTAGTATACGAGCGCCTCGGCAATCGACGCCATCGCCGCCCCGTCCTTGTAGCCGTCGCCCGTCCCCAGCCAAGGGAACGCGCAGATGATCTCCGTCGAGTAGATGGGCTCGAAGCTGCCCCCGCCGCCCTTCGGGCGATGCACCCACTTCGCGCCTACGCAGACCTGGGGCAGCTTGTCGTCCGAATCGAACATCACGTCCTGGTACGTCCAGGTCACGACCGCCGGTAGTCCCGCCGTCACCAGCCGCCCCGGCATCTGAGCCTGCAGGATCGACTGCAGGTTCTCCAGATACGTCCCGATGGGGACCGGCGCCCAGCGACGTGCCATCAGTTGAACCGCTCCATGTAGCCGAAGCCCGACCTGCGCGCCGCGCGCAGCAGGCGCATCCGCGCGCGGGTCATCGCCTTGTTGATCTGAGGCCGCGCCTCGTCGGCGACCTTGCGCAGCAACGGCCGCTCGCGCATCTTGCGCGTCCCCAGCAAGAGCCACGCCGCGACCTTCATGCCGACATTGAACAGGCTGATCGTGAAGGTGTCCCCGGTTCGTCGCACCGGGCGCTTGCGCCATCCCGCGCGGAACGTGCCCGTGTGGGTGTTGATAATGTGGTCATCCCGCCGCGCCGGCCGCCGCACCGAGTAAAGCCCCGGGCGGTACTGGCGCAGTTCGGCGTAGGTCCGTCCGCCGCTGCTATACTGAATCGCGCGCTGCAGTTCCCAGTCGGCGACCTCGTTGAGCACGTCCTTCGGCAGGTCGGCGGCGACCTTACTCACGACGCGCTGCTTGCTTTCGATGCTGCGCAGGTTACTCGCCACCCGCAGCTCGAAGCCGCGCCGCGCGAGGTAGCCCCAACGGCTCCCCGCCAGCCCGCTTCCCCCGCTCAACAGTTGTCGCGTCGGCGTGTAGGGCATCAGCTCATGCGCCTCGTGGCCGTGACTTCGTAGTGCTCCGCCGCCCCGCCCGGATCGACGACCGACGTGATCCCCCACTCGCGCCCGTCCGCGTCGGTGAGGACGTTGCCCAGCGCCAGCAGGTCGTTTCCCGAATCGCTGCGCGGGTTGAGCGTCGATCCCGCCGCGTTGCGGTACGCCGCCGCGAAGAAGAACTTCCGCTCATAGGCCCCGAACGCCGTCCCCGCCCCGCTGAGCCCCAGGCCCTGCTTCTCTCCGTCCGCCTTCGCGGCGACGCCCGTCGCCAGCGACGTGAGCGTGTGGCCCGTCGCTGGCCGGGCGCTGACCGCCAAGACCTCGTTCTCCCAGTCGGCGAACTGCCAGTCGCCCGAGTAGCCGCTCCAGTCAGTCGCCACGTTAGGCCACCCCCGCCGTTACGAGACTCATGTAACCGCGCACGGCCTGCTCGTAGTTCCGCACCAGCTTGTCCACCTCGTCGTTCCAGCGGCCCTTCCCGTAGGACTCGGAGCGGTCCCCAAGGGCCTTGCTCGTCAAGCCACGGTCGCGGCGAGCCCGATCCTCGATCAGGACGTCCGCCGCGACACGATCCGCCACGGCTCCCCGCACGACGACCGGGATAGAGGCGTGCCCGTAGCTGAGCGTGATCGTGATGTTACTACGGCCCGCCGGCCAGCGCGGCAAGTCCGGACGCAGCACGCCGAACTGCGTGGCGTCGGTCAACTGGGTGAAGATGTCCTCCTTCAGCCAGATGCGCCCCGATGCCGCGTCGTAGCCGTAGTTCGTGACCGCCGTCCCGATTCCGGAGTACACGATCCCCGAGATGGAGATGATGGGCGTGTACTTCTTCGGCAGGATGATCTCGTTGGTCCCCGTGCCGTCTAGCGTGATCGTCTCGCTGGCGTCGTCTATGGTGCGCCCACAATCGAACTCGAATTGCGCCGACCAGCGCACGATGAGGCCGAGTCCCGTGCTTCCCCCCGCGCCGACGAGGTAGGCGGCATTGTCCTGCAGGTCTGTCGCCAGGAAGGCGGCGAGGACCCACCGTTGGACACGCTGCCTCACGTCGGCCTCAGAGCAGAGGTTGCCCATCAGAGCGTCTGCCTCACGCCGTCGATCTCCACGAAGCTGCGCTTGCGTACCGCTGCCGGCGGGGCCTGGTTCTCGCACACCGCCCAGATGCTCCCGCAGTCAGGGGCGCGGCCCGCCGTGCGCAGCGACCGCGCTTTCATGTCAACCGAGGTCGGGCCGATCATGAGGACCATCGGAACGGCCTCCTTCGGCACGCCGATGATCGCTACTCCGTCGGTCCCGTTGAAGTCGTACTTGATCTGGTAGTTCCGATAAGCCAGCCCGCCGCCGGGCTGACCGATGGGGTCCTCTTCGGTGAAGCCGACGGCGACGGTGCCGCTCATCTCGCCTTGCTTGTTGCGCAGCCACACGAGTTCCATGTCATGCCCCTCTCTGTTATGTGTGCCCGGAGCCGAGACCGACATCTCGGCTCCGGGCCTGGCCCTGGCTGGCGCCGGTCGGGGGGACCGGAAACCCTACGCCGCGAGCACGCGCCGCAGGACACCGTGGCACGCGCCGCGCTTGATGACCGGAGCGACGAACGACCCCACCGCGAACGGCTCGTTGAGCGCCGACTTGCCCAGGCGCACGAGGCCGAACAGGTCGTTGTCGCCGATGGCCTGCGCCGACTTGTTGGCGCTGGCCGCGATCTCGATGCCGTCGGCCGGATCGGCGTTCACGAGGAAGATGCACTCCTCGGGCGCCGTCACCGTACCAGTCAGCTCGTCGTCGGCCGAGGACACACCGCCCGGCAGCGAACCCGTCACGCCGCCGCGCGTGTCAGCGGTGCCGTCATCCACAAGCGTCGTGTCTGCGCCGCTCACGGTGCCCGAGCTGTAGGACAGCGCCGGAACCGTCGCGACGAGCACCTCCGCGCCAGTACCCGTGCCGCGATAGATCTTGTAGTACACGGCATCGGCATACAACGCGTTGGTGTCGGAGAACTGGAAGGCGGTGATGGTGATCGTCACCTTCTGCGTCGCCGTGCCGGCGGCGAGGGTGACGTCCGCCTCAGCGGCCTGGCGAAGCTGCTCGCCCTCGGCGGTGACGGGCGCCACGTAGTAGTAGTACGTGCCATTCGAGAGCGTGCCGCTTCCGTCGCTGCCCGCGCAGGAGATCGCGCCCATGACCGCCCGCGGGCGGGTCTGGTCGCTCTCCAGGATGTAGCAGTCCCGGTACTTCTTGATCCGGCGGCCGTAGAGGCCCTCCTCATCGACCATGTACCGCGCGCCGAGCGACTGCGTGACAGCCTCCAGGCGCGAGGCCATCATCGAGGACATGATCGCGAACCGCTTGCCGGTCATGCCCGCAACGTTGGTCGTGTCCAGCAGCTTCTGGAACAGCGCATCCGTGAGCGCCGCCCCGGCCCCGTTGATCCGCATGATGCCGGTGTCCGCATCGAGGCCGGGGGGCATGTAGATGTTCCCGTTGCCGGAGGTCTCAACGCCCGTGGCACTCAGCCCCGCGTCGCCCCACAGCACCGAGGCCGACACCTGCATCGCGGTCCCCTCGATGAAGCCCATGACCTCGGCCAAAGCCACGTCGAAGTTGTCGGGACCGATGGTGGAGATGAGGAAGCTCTCCACGGCGCCACTGCCCGTGCAGACCTTCAGGTTGACCGACGGGCCGGAGACGCCGCTCTGCGTCGCGACCGGCGTGCCAGCCGCGCCCTGCCAGTGCATGTAGGGCATCGAGTCGCGCCGCCGGAAGACGTGCGGGTTGCCGTTCGCCGGGCGGATGTTGAGGTACTCCAGGATCGGCCGCTTCTTCTTGGCCGCGTCCGTCAAGATCGGGTTGAAGATGTGGTCCTGCCACGCTCCACCCGAGTCGGAGGCGCTGGTCAGCGCCTTGTTCAGCAGTGCATCATAGAGGCCTGCGTCCACGGGTCTCCCTCCAGGTGCGTCGAGTGTCGGGTCGTCCCGCCGCGCGGGACCGTCGTTGCTGCGTCGCAGGCTGCGTCGTTGCCGCGAAGGGTGAGTCCGACCCGCTGTACGGCTACTGCGGCTGCTTGCTCCGCAGGAACTGCGCGTAGAAGTCCGCGTCCGACCTGGGCGACGCCTTCAGCGCGGCGAACGGGTCCTCGGCCCCGGCATCCGCCGGCGGCTGCGCGGACTGCGGGCCCAGCGCCTTGTTCAGCGCCTCGCGAGTCGCGCCATCCAGCTTGCCGAGGGCCGCCTTGACCAGCCCCTCGTTCGCCAGGAGCTTCGCCACCCGCTCGATCTCGTCGGCGGGGGGATCGGCGACAACCGGCGCGACGACCGGTGGCGCCTCGGCCTTCGCAAGCACGTAGCCCTGCGCCTTGAGCGCCTCGGCGAACTCGTCGATCTGCTCCTTGCTCATCGCCCCGGGAGCCATGCCCATCGCACCCTTGTGCGGCGTCTGACCCGTTTCGTTCATCCGGCATTCCGCGTCGGCCTTGGCCTTGCTCGCCGGGTCCATCGACATCTGCGCCATGAAGCCCTTCGACAGCAGAGCGAAGCGGCCCGCTCCCGCGTCCATCTCCTGCAGCGACTTCTCGACCGTCTCGACGGTCGCCTCGCCGTCCCCCTCGGGCAGCGCGTCTTCGTCGCCGCCCCCCATCAACTTCAGCAGCGGGTTGACCGCTCGGGCGAACTTCGCGAACACGGCCCCAACCGCCTTCGGGTCGAGGGCCTTCTCCAGCGTCTGCTCGGCCATCGGTGTAGCCTCCTTGGCGGCCGTGCCGCCGTCTTCTGCGACGAGCGAGCCCGTCGCGGTCTGTGCGTCGGTCTCTGTCGTCGGCTCGGCGGTCTCGACGAGCGCCGCCGCTTCGTCCGCAAGTTCGTCGGCCTGCGCCTTGCTCAGGTCGCCCTGCGCCATCAGCCGGTCGAGCGCCGCCTGGTACTCGTCGGCGGCCTTCGCCAGCGCCGCGCCCTTGTTCGGCACGTCGTCCGCGTCAGCCGCGATGATACGATCCACGACGGCCCGGAAGACGCCGGCCAGGCGCGGGGCCTCGACCTTGATCCGAATGGCCGCTATCGTCTCGTTGAAGCTCGAGCCGACCGGCCAGGGGTCCGTGTAGGCATCATCTTCGGTCTTGACGTAGCCAGTCATGCACTCATCGCCCCCCCAGAGCTTCACCTCGGCCTTGTCTAGCCCGTCCGGCACGGCGATCTCCGCGCCCGACTCCTGCAGCGCCTTGCTCATGGCAGCCACCATGCCCATGCGTGGATTCGCCGCGCGCCCCGGGACGAGGACGGCGTGGTGATCGACGTGCCCGTCCAGAATGCGACGCACGTAGCCCGCCGCATTCTTCGCCAGCTCGACGGCGATCCGCGTAATGCCGCCGTGGACGCTCGTGCCTCGCGCGTCGCTACCCGTCGCACCCTGTTTCCACAGGACCTCAGTGCGGGGGTCGCCGTCCGTCAGCTCGAACTTCGTCAGGAGGGTGTTGTGCGCCAGCTTCTTCCCGAAGCGCGTCGAACCGGCGGGCTCGACCCAGGACTCCACCGCCTTGCCCAACGGGCACTCGTTCTGGAACGGGTCCTCGTGCGTGGCGACGAGGGGCACGGCCTTCGCGACGTTCTCCTGCGCCATCTTCTCGAGGAACGTCAGATCGATCACGTCGGCGATGGTCCGCTGCCCGCGCACCTCGCCCTTCTGTAGGTCCGGCCCGTCGTCCGCGCAAGAGATGACCACGTACCGCTTGCCGCCCTCTTCGTAGGCCTTGACGAGTGGGCCGTAACTCTCGAACGGAACCTGTACCTCGCTCACGGCGACCTCCTTGCTCAGCGGGACGTGCTTCGCCCAAACGCCCTTGCCATTGTGCCGCCAGGCCTTGACGAACGTCGCCTTCGCGACGGCCGCCGGATTGTCCACTCCGCCCCGCGCCTGCACCGCGTCGTACATCGCGGCCAGCGCGTCGAGCGCCGCCTTGTTCTTGACGGGCTGCGGTTTGCTCTGTGCATTCGGGCGCACCGAGACCAAGCCCGGTGCCGCCTGCTTCGCTTCTGCGTAGCTCGCCCAGGGCATCGTTCACCGCTCCCCCACTCCTCGCGCATTCGCACGAGTTGAGTAGGCCGATCATGCCTCTATCGCATGAGGCCATCTCTATGGGCCGGTGGGTCGGCCCTGCCGATAGACCCGCGAGCCTATCAGGTACCAGCCTTGTTGAAGAAGCACCCGGCCAACTCTACCTGCGAGTCGGGATCGTAGGCCGTCGGGTAGCCCGCGAACCCGCTCACCGCGACCCACAGGTCCATGCCGTACACCGGCACGTCGATCGCGTAGCAGCCCTCGGTCAGCGAGGGCGTCTGGTGCTGGTGGCTGCCGTCGGCCACAACCGGCGTATCCGGCGTGAGGTCCGCTGCGACGCCGAACGCGCCGATGGGCTCGACGAGCCAACCCTTCAGCTCCACGGACGAGGAGACGCCGTTCACCCCGTCCTGCACGCCGGTCGCGAAGCGCAGATTGACCGTCGCATCCGCGTCGCCGTGGAAGTAGACGCGCGCGAAGACCCGGCACCAGTCGTAGGCACCATCGGGGTTGCGCGCGAACGTGTTCACGGCGGGCAGGTTCTGGGTGTCGTCGTCGGTGGTAACGGTGCGGAACAAGCCGACCGGGGCGATCTTCGGGCGGAGCGCCGTGCTGTCCATTGCGTGCCTCCTGAAATGACGGCGGCCCCGGGGTCGCCGAACGTCGAGGCGCAGGGGGTTGAGCCCTACGCGCTTGACGCGGCGATCCTCCGGGGCCTCCGACGAGACGCTGCCCCCGCTGAGGGCAACGTTTCAGGCACGACACACGATGGACCGTCGAGCTTCTGTTGTGGTGCGACGGTCTTCTCTTAGCACAGGCGGGCGAGGCTTGTCAAGGGCCAGACGACGAAAGACCCGCACGAATGCGGGTCTCGTCCGACCGTGCTTTGGCCGCAACCATCGAACACCTACGACGCGACCTGCTCCCACAGCGTCACCTGGAAGCGCCCGAAGCGCGGACGATAGTCGAGCACCCCGACCATCTGACCGGCGCGCTGCAGGATGGCGAGTAGCGTCGCAGGTGGCAACGCCTCCTCGTCCAAGATCATAACCTCGAACTCCGCCGCCCACTGATCGAGGCGAGGGCGCTTCCTCATGCACGTTCCGCGCTGGATGCGTACCCGGCGCGAGTCGAGGACGTACTCATCAGTGCCGAGCGGAATGCACTCCGGCTGGATGACGACCATGCCCTTCACAGAATCCTTGTAGGTCTTCCCCCGCGCGCCAGGGACGGCGAAGCCGACACCAGCCTTCACGAGCGACTGGTAGACCGCCTCGCCCGGCAGGTACAGCTCGCTGTTCAGGCCGTCGATCCGATATGCGGCGCGTTCGGCCTCCTCCTCCGGTGTCCCGTGATCGGCCTTCTTCGTCTTGATCTGCTCCTCAACGGCCTTCTCCGCTTCCTCGCTGAAGCGGTGCATCAACAGCGGCGACAGTCCCTCGATCCTTGCCCTGAACGTCTGCATGTCTGCTCCCTCCTTGGGATGTGATTGGTACGACCCTCGCCCTGCCTCGCCTCGCCGGACCAAACCTTGCCGCACCAGACCAGACCGCACCTCACCTGACCTTGCCGCACCTGACCTTGCCTCACCGTGAGAAGATGGATGATGGCGAACGACCCCTACCCTACCTTACCAAGCCGGACCAAGCCGGACCGCGCCTCACCTCGTGAAGAGGTAGAATGGCGGTTACAGCCCTCGCCTCGCCTCGCCCAACCTCACCCCGCCAGGACCCACCAAAACACACATCACCCGGCCACACCACGCCAATGGAAGCGGATGATAGCAAACGACCCTCGCCCTGCCTTGCCCCGCCCAACCAAACCCGAGCCCGCCGTACCGTACCACGCCTCGCCTCTCATTGAAACACAAATCGGCCCCGACTGCTTGCGCTGCCTTCGAGAGCTGCGCGGGCTGCCGGGGCCGAAGAGGTTGTCCGAAAACGCAAAACCCGCACAGCTCTCGAAGTGCTTTCAGTATACCTAGAGCCGTCGATGATGTCAACCCCCAAAGCGAAGGCCGCCCCTCGCGGAGCGGCCTTCAGCCCATGTGAAGACATGGGCGGGTTTAGCCAGGTTATGGCCGGCGCCCCCGAACTCCCCGTGGCCACGGGATTGAGTCCGGGTACACGCTCCTCAAACGGGACCGGGGGTGCCGCTCCGGGACGGGGCGGATTCCCCACCGCGGCTGCTCACCTGACCCCTCGCGAGGTCATTACCTGGGACGAGCGAGGTCAGCATACTGCGAACACCCTATCGCGTCAAGCCATCACAGCTGATTCGTCGCCCCGCACCTCGGGCACGTCGCCTCGAACGCACGGCCCGCCGCCCGCTGCAACTCGCCCCCCAACAGCCGCTCGACGCGCGTGAGCGCCAGCACCCGGGGGCGCGCGTAGGGCCGCCCCGCGCAGCCCGAGGCCCCACAGACGACGCACACCTCGTCCCCGCCGCGCGGAAGCAGTTCGGCGGTCACGGCTGGAGGATCGTGGACCTGGGGCTGCATCCCGGCCTCACCCATGCGCCGCCCTGCATGTGCGAGCGGCGGGAAGATTCGATCTCGGCTTCGACGAGGCGGCGGAAGTTGAGCGGCGAGCCGCGGTCGTGGAGGCGATGCGCCTGCACCTGCTCTAAGGTGAAAGCCACGCACCACTCGCGGTCCTCCGAGTAGAACCAGACGACCCCCGTCCGCAGTTCGCCGTCAGCGCGCCGGACGGTCGCCGTCGCGTCGATGTCGATGAGGTCCGCCGGCCAGTCGGCGATGTGCGCGAGGTCGGCCTCGGCGAGCTTGGTGTCGGGGACGAGGATGCGGGTCATGGGGCCGCCTCCCGTACCCTCTGCGCAACGACTATCCCACTCGGCAGCTTCCCGAATTGCCGAGCGAACTCGCGGGCGGCTGTTGGTCCGATAACGAGCGGACGCCGCTCGGGATTCGTAAGGGACCGATGGATCATCCGACGCATGTTTTGGTCAGCCTGCTCGCGGGTCATGGCTCCCCGTACCTCTCCTTCGCCCACGTCGGCAACGGCTGGCAAACCGGGCAGCCGGAGCATTCGTCGTAGGCAGCGCAGGTGAACTCTGCATCCACACGAGGACCGTGTACCAGGGGGCCACTTTCCCCATAGCACACAAGGTTGCGGACGTCATCGCTGAGCTTGACGGGATGTTCGCTTCGATCAAAGCACTGAACGTACATCGCTACCGCTTCGTCTTCGTCTTTGCTGTTGAGGCCCCCGTGTCGCGGATGCTTGCGACAGGCCAGGCAGTGGCAGTACATGCTCGATGCTCCTCTCTGTTAGGCCGCCCTCTCGATCTCGCCGTACCGCGCCGCCCACTTCTCTGCCTTTGCCCGGTTGGCCTTCGTCCGCAGCGCCTGGCCGCCCGGCTTGAAGAGGACCGTGCAGCGTTCGTTCGGGTGCATCACGAAGTGCTTGGGGTCGATGGCGCCGAGGTCCTTCGCCCGCTGGATCAGCGCCTTCCGGGTATACGGGTTGCCTGCCTGGACGCGCAGGCACCTCGCGCAGGGGCCCTCCGCCGCCTTCGTCTTGCCGGACTTCCGGCCTCTCCCCGCGCCTCTCGCTCGCGTCTTGCGCACGAGGCCCCCCGCCCGGCTGGCCGTCGTCTGCCAGTACCAGGACTTGTCCCGCTTCGGGTCCGCGATCCCGCTCTTCGAGTACAGGTCATCGCCCGCCCGCATGTCCGCGAGCATCGACTCCGTGTCCTCGATCTGCTTCGCCTTCCACGCCGCCCGCCTCTCGTTCCACTCGTCGAAGTCCTTCGCCACGCCGTAGCGGTTCTGACGGACGCGCTGGCCCTTCATGCGCTTCGCCCAAGCGCCGCGGTCGCGATCGTAGGTCGCCGAGATTCGCTCGACCTGCTGATGTGACTCGTCGAGCAGCTCCGTGCGCAGCTTCGCATCCGGCGAGAGCCGCCAGCGGTCGCCGGGCTTCAGGACCCCCGTCCGACGCAGCTCGGTCGTCACCCGATCCTCGTAGCAGCGCAGTCGGGTCTTGAAGATGCGCTCGGCCAGCTCGTCGCTGTCCCGCTGGTTGTAGCTCGTGGCGTTCGCCACCCGGTCGATCCACTGCTCGCGGGTCGTCGCCCCGCGCAGCTTCTTCTCGGTCGCCGCGTTCAGCCAGGGGAACTCGCGCTGCTGCACCGCGCCGAGGGCGCGGCGCGTTCCCTGGCCGGGGAGGGGGACGGCGCGGGGCATGTCAGTTCACTTTCGAGGCTGCTGCCTCGCGCACCTCGGCGCGCGCCACTTCTACGGCCCGCATGAAGACCTCGTTCATCCGCGAGGGGAACAGCACGATCCCGCAGCCCAGCGCCTTCGCCAGCATGTCGCGCAGGCGAGTCGCGGCTTCGGCGTCCTGGAAGTCCACCGGCCGCACCACCAGCACCGAGGCGTTCGTCGCCTCAGCGAGGGCTTGCAGGATCGCCTCCGTCTGCGCGTGGCCCTTCGCGCACGCCTGCCGGATCAACTCGCGCAGCTCGTGGAGTTCCAGTTCCTCGGGCGTTAGCGGATCGCGTGAGGCGCGAAGGTCGGTGATCGAGCCGAGTAATTCGGGAGGGTCGGGGTCGGGTTGGGGTGTCATGTGCTCCTCTCTGTGATCCGTCGTTCACGACCCCGGCTGCTTCAGCGCCGGTAGCTCGCGGTCCAACCGCCGCGCGAAGCGCACCATCCGCGCTGCGACGCGCGTCGTCAGGTCGTAGTAGCCCTGCGCCAGGTCCCCCGGCTTCACGTCGTCCGCGCGCTGCCGTGCGACCCGCGCCTGCCAGGCTTCGCGCGTCTCGCCTGGGCGGCGTTTGAGCATCATGCCGTCACCGCCTTCAGCCCGTCGCGCAGCGCCCGCCGCGCCGGCGCGAAGGCGTCCGACACCTCGGGCTTCGTTTCTGCGCCCGTCAACCGTGCATCCACATCACGCAGGTGGCGCTCCTCGATGTCATACACGCTCACCTCGTCCGGCCACGCCGTGCCCGGATCAAGGCCCTTGCTCAGAGCTTCGTTGCACGCCGTCTGCCAGGCGTCAAGCGCCGCGAGTTGCTTCTCAAGTTCGGGCGGAGGTTGCTCTTCGTCGGGCTCGGCGTTCGGATCGTTGAGCGACGGGCCCGGCTTCCCCTGCATCTGTCGCGCGAGGTCCTGCGCCCCGACCGTCGGCGGCGGCTCGCCCTTGCGGCCAACGACCTCCGTGATCGGCTGCCAGCCCTTGCCGGTCTTGAACCACGGGAGCTTCAAAACGCCGCCGTCCAGACCACGGGCATCGAGGTCGGCGATAATCCGGTCTGCTTCGGGCGCTCCCTCCTCGTCGGCGATCATCGCGTAGGGCGTCCGCAGCCCCGCGCCCATCTGCTCCATGTCCTGCCGAAACCGCTCCTCGCTGCTCCGTAGGTCGGGCTCCACGAACTCGTGTATCCAGTCCTGCACGCCGAGTTCGTCCTGCAGGATGCGGTCGTTGATCGGGTCGTTCAGGTCGCAGAACAGCGGCCACCACTCGAAGTCGATCAAGAGCTGGTAGTAAGCGTCGAGCGACGCCCGGTTCACCGTCTGCCACTCGTCCACGAGCGGCAGGGGCACCCCCGTCACCGCGCCCTTGCGCTTCTTGAGAACGTCTCGGTCCCACTCGATCCAACCCGCATCACGAGACTTGTTCGACAGCTCGACATCGTGGATCACCGGGGCCCGCCCCTCGAACGACGCCTGCAGCGACAAGAGCATCGGGATGAAACCCTTGTCCGTCTGCGTCGGGTCCGCGCGGTACAGCATGAGACCCTCGATGCGCGAACGCTCTGCGTCGCTCAAACCCTCGATGGCGATCATGCGATCAGCCATCGCCCCGGTCCGCGCGGAGTCGCGATTCAGCAAGAACGCCCAGATCGAAGCGTCGCTCCAGGCCTCCAGCGTCGCGAGCGCCCCCAGCGGCCGACCTGTCTCCGGGTCCAGCCGGATGAACTCCACTACGTCGCGCGCCTCGAACTCCTGCGTGCCGCGCATCCCGCTCCCGACGGTCTGCACGTACTTCGTCTCGTCCTTGGGATGCTGGCAGACGTACCCGTACATGACCTCGAAGCCCACCACGTCCGAGTCGCCGCGCGTCTCGACCTGCTTGCTCAGCTCCCGCGCAAAGCTGTTGCACAGCGCGCTCAGCACGCCGGTCGGCAGGCCGGGATACTCGGCCAACAGGTCCTTCGCCAGCACGTCCACCCGCTGCCCAAGCTGCTCGCGCACCTCCTCGGCCCGGCGCAGCAACCAGTGCGCCGAACCGATGCACTTCAGCCGGTCAACGCTCACCGACAGAAGCTGGCGGTACGAATGCTGTCCGTCAGGCCGGTGGAACAGCCGCAGCAGCCCCTCGCGCGTCGCATCGTCGCCCTTTCCCTCGAAGCCCTCGGACTCCACGATGCGGTGCTCGGGGACCCGCGAGCGCAGCCGGCTCAGCATCCCGTACACATCCGGATCGTTGCGCCGCGTCCTGAACAAGCGGCTCTGCACCATCGCGTTGCCAGTCTGCGCGAGGTGCGAGAGTTCAGAGGGCGCGCGCGCCTGACGGCTGCCGGAGATGCGCTGGTCGCTTGGGAAGGCCCGGCGCCTCGGCGCGGCCTTGGACAGCAGCTCGACGGTCGGCGTGTGCGAGCGGGGGATCGGCAAGGCGGTCTTCACGGGCCGTCACCTCAGGGAGGGATCGGCGAGGATTGTGCTACGCAGGGCGCGGATTGTCAAGAGATCACTCGCTATTCACGCGACCCCCCGTCCAAGTTTGCGCTTGGCGTCAGCCACCAAGTCTGGACGGTCGAAGATCGGATCGAGCTTCTTCCGCGTCTCGCCGGTCAGCACGACGGGCTCGTGCCCCGGCGAGCTGAGCGTCACCGACTCGATGCCGTCCCCGTCCTGCGGGCAGAGGTCACGGGCCGCCCGGCGGAAGGCCGGATCGGCGGCGAGGCGCTCTGCGGCACGCGCCCGCTCCGCCGCGACTTCGTCGTGCGCGAGAGGCTCGCCGGTCTCCGGGTCGCTCAGCGGCAGGTCAGCGTCGGCCGGCAAGTGTAGCGCGATGTGGCTCAGGTAGTCGCCGCGCCGTTCGAGGATCTCCCCGAACTCCCCGATGTCGTGGGCGCGCTGGACGCCGTGGTACAACTCGTGATCGAGCAGCGCCGTGCGCTGGGCTGAGGTCAGTTCTTCCCACGCCTCGTAGTTGAGCAGGATCACGATGTCCGGCGCAGGCTCGACCATTAGGCATTTCCACTGCTCGGAGACCTTCACCCACTTGCCGAGGGTCCGGACGCCTCCCGCCTGCCAGTCCTGGCAGACGCCCTTATCGCTGTAGGCGGCGTGCCGGAAAACGGCTGTGACGTGCTGCTCGCCGTAGGCGTGCGCGTAGTGCTCGGCGATGAGCGCCTGCGCCTGCTGCTGCACTTCGCCGGACGCGACCTCGAACCAGACTTCCATCGCCATCTGGAATCACTCCTCTCTCGCTTCCGTCTCGAAGTCGGCCGGCTCCTCCGACCACGGCGAGCCAGATAGGACCGCCTCGCGCAGACCCGCGGGCAAAGGCTCTTCTTCGGGCGGCGGCGTCGTCAACGCCTCCCAGTCGAACTGCGCCTTCACCGCCGTGAACCGCGCCTCAGCCGCGTCGGCCCGCGACAGCAGTTCGCGGATTGCCGCATCGATCGCGGCGGGCTTCGCCTCCACACGGACCTGCAAGTGGTTGATAAACGTATTCGGCACGCAGGGAGCGCCGTGCAGCATAACCAGGATCACGGCCTCCGCGCCAGGCTGGGGCTCGACGGTCACGCGGTACGCCCGGCCAGCGGGGGAGACGTAGCGGCCCTCGGCATCGCGGGCCAGGAGCGGCTGCACGAAGATCAGGCGGTCGAGCGCGGCGAGGAGGGGGCGGATCATCACTCACCCCGCAGGTGATCGAGCCACGCCTGCGCGTAGAGCTTCAACACCTCGGCCGCCGCCTCGGTCGCCGCGTTGCACACAACCTCCACCGAGTTCGGCTCCTCGTCCGACCCGGAAAAGGCGATCCCGCAGGCACTAACCGTCGCCTGCATCTGCGCTATCACGTCAGCCGGCAACAGCCGCGCGTCGATCATGGCAAGGCTCCTCCCTGTTCGTCGCCCGCCGCTCCCCGGCGCGTGGCATGGAGCCACGGCCGGGGAACGACTCATCCGAAGATCGAAAACCACCGCGCCGCGGCTGGGTGGCTACGAACAGCTTCATCGATTCTCCGGCAACGACGCGAGCGACGTACTGCGTGTGACCCGTGCGAGGGTTCGCCGACCATCCTACCACACTGGCAACGCGCCGTCAAGCGGTTCGATGACCCCCGATGGGCGCTGGTGGCACGGCTCCACAGTCGGGCGCCATGACGAAAACCCGATCCGCGTTCAAATCTCGGCATTCCACACCAGTAGCGGCAAACTAGAAAACTTGGTTTTCGCAAAAATCGCCTCATGTATATAGGCCATTTTCGTTGCAACGACGGGCTTTTGGGGTATTCGCGGTTGGTTGGCAGATAGGTTTCCGCTAAGTGTGGGGGTCGCGCGTGATCGCGCGCCCGCGCGCCCGCCTAAAGAGCCGAGGAATGCCTGCGCTGTGCGGCAGGCAGGCTATCCTACGGGCAAAATGAGGTTTCCGCGAGGTTTCCTCGCTTTTCCTCTGCTTCAGGAAAGGCTGTCGTTTGGGGCTTTATGGGGTTTTCGCGAAGTGTCTGGAGCGTCCTTTCAGGCTCTGCGGGGGTCCGTCCGTGCTGCGCCGACCATCGCCCATCACCCTACCACATCCCGCCCCGCGCGTCAAGGCGTCTGTGGGGCATTCTACGGGCCTGGAACCTCGCCTTGGCCTCCTTGCCCCACTTCAAGGCTCAATGAGGCTTCAGCGAACCCGCTGGCGGCATCACAGACGCCTCGCGCATGGTCAGTCTAAGATATGTTCACGAGCCATAGCATCGTCGTAGGCCAGCATTCGGCTGGCCGTTGCCTCCATCAAGTCGAACAACGGCTCATGCTCTTCGTCTGCCGGCGGCACGTCCTCGATCCGGGTCCAGACAGCCAGCCCAAGGCGTTCGGCTTCCGTAACCTCGCGATCTGCGCCTGGCGACCGGCCCACCAGGAACAGCGCATCGCAGCGTCCAAGCCACGCGAGGTCGATCCGCAGGTAGTCCTCGTAGCCGAAGCGGCCGTCGCGCTCCCAGCCGTGCGATTGCCGATGTGGGCAGAACGGGAAGTGCCCTTTGGCCGCCAACTCACGGGCGATGAGGTCGGCAGCCATGACGTTGGCTTCGACCTCGTCGGGAGTCGGAGCAGTGTAGGGGCCGGCGATGTAGATGTGCAGGGGTCGCATGGGGGTGGATCCTCTCTGTTGACTGCTTGTGTGCTTGACTGCTTGTGTGCTTGACTGCTTGTGTGCTTGACTGCTTGACTGCAAAGCCCAACAAACGCGCATTCTTGGGGCTTTCTGGCACGGCTGCTACGACGCCTTCTGCCCGAGCCGCTCTTGCATCCGCTCGAAGGCCTCCTGGGCCTTGCGCTCGATCTCGGCCATGCGTCCAGAGATACGCTCGTCGAGCCCCCCGGGCAGGGCGCTGATCTTCGAGGCGGAGGCGCCGGTCTCGACGCGCTGCATCCCCAAGGCGATGACGTGGAACGCGGCACCGGCGAGGGCGTCTGCGAGATCCTTGCTCCCGGAGAGGCTGTGATCGACCTTGCCCTTGGCCTGGTCGTACTCCAGACCCAGCAGCTCGGCGAGCAGCACGTCGCACTCGGGGAGCTTGAGGCGGCCCTGGGTCACGAGGTCGAGCAGGGTGTCGTAGGCTTGGGTGCCGCGATCGACGGAGTAGGTCTTGCAGGGCACCTGCGCTTGGCGCAGCATCTGAATGCTGTGGGCCGACTGGTAGCCGTCGTAGCTGGCGGCGACCTGGAAGCCCTGAGCCTTGAGGGCGGTGATGAGTCGAACCGGCACGTCCAGGTCGATCTCGTTCTCGTGGAAGTCGCGGGCGCGGATGCGGGCCCAGCCGTCGCAGACGACGTTGTTCCCCTCGCCGTGGCAGAGGGCGAAACCACAGGCGTCGCGCCGCAGGGCAAGGTCCACGTGGATGTAGTAGGGCACGTTCGGCTTGCCGCGGGCGTCGAGCTTTACGCGATGCAGGACGGTTCCGCGGTCGGTCTCGATGGCCTCCAGGCAGTTCGGGAGTGTGGGGTCGAAGCAGCGTTCGACGGCCGCCGCGTCGGCGAAGAAGCCGCTGTATCGCTCGGGGGCGATGGCTCCCAAGTTGCGGCGGGCGCGTTCGGGGTTGCGGCGGAAATCCTCCTGGAACTCGATGGGGACCGCGCCGCACACCTCGTCCTGAAAAACCTCCCCGCAGAGCATCAAGCCCGGGTAGCCCTCCCACGTCGGGCTGTTGAGGTACAGGATGTTCGGCGCGCCGGCCTCGGCCTGCCGGCGCAGCTCCTGAATCCAGTCGGCCTGCGAGCGCGGGGAGGAGATGTTGAAGACGATGGAGTCGCGTTTCCAGCGCGAGTTCCCGCGCGTGCGGGTGCGCTCGTGGATCGCTTCCGAGAGGCTGCGGGCGGCGTCGATCTCGCCGGCTTCCTCTTCGCCGGCGATGATGCGCCGGGAGAGGACGCGGGGGAACCAGGAGCACTCGTCCACGCAGGCGGCGAGGATGTTGCGTCCGAGGCCGGAGGTGGCGCGGCTGTTGCCGGGCACGATGGCGATACCGGCTTCGGGCCAGACGATCCGGGAGCGGACGCGCTTGTCGCGTCGAAAGCCGAGCCGTTGAAAGGCTGGCGACTCGTCGATGCGGGCGGCCACGTCCTCGAACAGGACTTCCTTGGCCTGGGTGGCGGTGACGGAGAAGTTCATCAGGCCGATGCGCGAGCCGGGGGCGAGGCCGTAGAAGGCGGATGGATCGGCGAGGCAGAGCAGGCGGTAGACCATGTAGGGCAGGGCGATGGAGATGGCGGTGCCCTTGCCCCAGCCGAGTCCGCAGGCGAGGCCGACCTCGTTGTAGGTCAAGGCGGCGGGGTCGAAGATGGTCTTGAGCACGTCGACCTGGGCGGGGACGGGCTCGACGAGATCGCCCAAGTAGAAGGGGTCGGCGATGAACTGCTCGACGCTCGGGATGTCGCAGACACCCGTGGGGGAGTCGGGGTCGGGCCGCAGGAGTCTGGCGACGGCGGATTCCCAGCCGTCGGACTGGTAGACGGCGGGGCGGAGCCTACCCATCGCTGTCCGCCTCCACGATCAACCCCTCTCGCCGGGCGAAGTTCTTGAGGTTCCGAACGACGGCCGCGGGGTCGAAGGTCTGCTGGACTGTGGCGACGTTGACTTCGACGCCCTTGCCGCGGCGGTCGGCGTAGCGATCGGGGTGCGTGGTCCGCAGGTAGTCGAGCCCGAGGCGTCCGTCGTCGAGGCTCTGGGCCTTGGCGGCGATCAGGACGGCCTCCTCGGACTTGGCGCGGGCGCGGCGGGCGGCCAAGGCGAAGGCGGCGAGCGGCTCGGGGGCGTCGGGGGCTTCGCCGGCGGCGATCCAAGCTTCGACGGTCGCGGGGTTGATGCTGGCGCGCTCGGCGGCCACGGCGTCGTGTCCCGTCGTGGACAGGCACTCGAGGAAGACGGCGAGGCGGCAGGGGCGGCCGCGTTCGGGGTCGGGCTGGCACTCGTCCACTTCGAGGTCCAGGGCGGCGCAGCCGCAGGCGCAGGCGGCGATCTCGGACTCCAGGAGGGAGGCGTCAAGGGTTGGGGCGAGCGGCATCGGGGTAGAGGGCAGCAGGTCGCGGGTGCTCATCTCTGTGGCCTCACGCTGGGGGCGCTTGGGCGGCCGCGATCTTGGCGCGCGGGGCATTCGGGTCGTAGGCCCCGAGAGCGTCCCGGATCTCGCGGCGCAGTTCCGAGGCCTTCTGCCGGGCGCGCAGGGCGGTCTTCACGTCCGGCGGATTGGCCTGCTCGGCCTTGATAGCGATGCGGGCGTAGTGCGCGAGATCGGCGCGCAGCCCGGCGACGTGCAGGCCGACGGCATCGGCGGGGTTCACCGCGAGGCGCACCTCGTCCTCCGAGGCCCCGACGATGCGCGCGATTTCGAGGAAGCCGGCGACGCCCTCGGCGTGGAGGGCGCGGGCCTTGTCGGCCCAGGTCGGCTCCGGCGCGTTGTCAGCCACGGAGGGCCTCTTGCACTGCGGCTATCTCGTCGAACACAGGGCCTTCCTCAGCGGCCTTCTGCTTGACGATGATCTGACTACGCGAGACCCAGGCGCGGTTGTACTCCCGGTCGGCAAACAGCTTCGAGAAGCCGGTAATATGCTTCAGCCGTAGCAGTTCCTCGGGCTCCATGCCAAGCTCGTTGCAGACCTGCGCGTCAGTCATTCCCTCGTCTAGCATTCGGAAGACCATCGCGGACATCCCGGCGACGCCGTGCTTTCCGCGCGCCCGGTTGTGCCGGACAGTAGAGGTCATGCGTTCGGCTATGGTCTTGCGGATCACGACGCAGGGGAGCAGGCCACCGGTTGACTCGCGCACCTGCTGGTTCTGTAGCATTACGTAGTACCTGTGAAACCCAACCACGATCACGTAGCGGTCCCGTTCCTCATCGTAGATCGTGACGACCGGCTGCGTATAGCCGTCATGCAGGATCGAGGTGAGCAGGAGGCCCAACTCAATCTGCGCGACGGAGTTCGGGTTGTAGTCGTTGGGCTCAACCTTCTCCAACGATATCCACCGCACAAGGTCAACCGGAGAGGCGGCGCAGGGATGTAGCTCGCTCAGCCACTCGCGGACCTGCTCGATGGCGGCGAGCGGATCGGCCTGCGCCTGGATCCACTTCGTCAGCGTGTCTCTCATGCGACGGCCCTCCGCTTCTCGCGGTAACGGTGACCGCCGGGCTGCCTCGCCCGTTGCCATCCTTGGTGAGCCGCTATCCACGTTGACCACTTCACACCCTCGAAGTCGTCAACCAAGATGCACCCTACCTGATGCTTCCAGAGTTCAGGATGATACTGGTCTGCTATCGCACGCTCCCCGGCCTCGAACTGTTTCCTGAACCGTCGCCTCACCTCGTCATCGGTCACGAGGTTGACGAGCAGGTGGTCGCGGTACTCCCGCCAGTCTACGAACATCGACGGCAGGTCCTTCGGCCTGAACCAGGAGGCCTGCATCTGATTGACGGCGTTCACGCCTGACAGGCGCTTAGTGACGGCGTTCCATGTCTGGCCCTCTACCTCCTGCAGATAGCGAAGCGTAGTGACAGCCGTCTCATGGTTGATGCTGCTGACGCGCATCCGGGCCGTTGGAATGCCGTGCTGGTACATCACATCGTACAGGCTGCAGTAGGCCCATCCGTGGTCGTGGATAGCCTTCCATACGTCCATCACCGACCAATCGTAGATCGGGTAGAAGACGAAGTGGTGCTTCGGGTCGCCTTCGGTGCGTCCCCAGGTGACGCCTTTCAGGACGTTCCCCCGCGTCAGCCCCGCGCGGCGAGCCGGGCTCTCCTCGCAGCGGACTCCGGCGAGGCGGGAGACGCGCTGCTTCGGGAACTCCGTCTTCAGGTAGCCGCCGAACAGCGCCGCGAAGCGGTCCGTGCCGAAGGTATTCTCGTGGATGCTGTTGGGCTCCTTGGCCCGTATCCACTGCTTGTCCGGCTCCCACGGGTAGAAGTACTGCTGAGCGTTAGAGGTCGCGTGCGTGTAGCGGTAGGGCACCTGGAGCCACAGCGGCTTGACCTCAGGCCGGTTCATCACGGTGCGGATATAGTCAACGACTGTCTGCCACTCCGCCTCCTGGTCGATGAAGAAGACGGGCAGCGGCAAGCGGCCCCGCTCCCGCGCCACGATCAATGCGAGGTTGAAGATCACCGTGCTGTCCTTGCCGCCGGAGAAGTTCACGATCACGTTCGGGAACTCGTCGAACAGCCACCGGATGCGGGCGAGGGCGGCGTCGAAGACGTTGTGCCGGAGGTAGATTTTCATCAGAGTGCCTTGCTCATGCGCGTCCAGCGATACAGTCCCCGTCCACTGCGTCCGTCTACCGCATAACCCAGGCGGCGGTAGAAGCCCGCGATCTGCCGATTGGCGGTCAAGCATAGCAGAGAGGCCTTCTCATACCCGGCTTCCCGCATCATACCCTCTAACAGCCGCACGATCCGCACTCCGTACCCCTTCCGTTGATGCTCGGGTAGGACCGCCACCCGCTTGATCCACGCCGCCTTCCCGTCCCGCTGTACCGGAGCATACCCCCCACAGCCTACCGTCTCCCCGGCCTTCACGAAGACGAACAGCTTTGAGCGTTCGCGCTTGACGAGGCGGGCGAGGCTTTGCGTATCCTGAAAGGCCGGGTGTGTCGGGTTCGTCTCCCGCGTCATCCCGAGGCGTTCGGCGACGGGCCAGTGCGCCCGTTGCAAGATGCTGGCGACCTCAGACAGGTTAGCAGGACTAACCTCGCAAGGCTCCATGTTTCCGCTCAGCGTCTCGGCGCTTGCACTTCTCCAGCAGGGCCTGTACCTCGTCCGGCATGTAGCCCGCGAGCTTCTTCCGGTTGATGAGCGTCGTCTCTGATACCGGGTTCCCCATCGTCCAGCAGCAGTACCCGTCGAAGTCAAAGTACGTATACGCGCGGCCCCCGAAGCGGCTCTGGTAGCCCAGTCGCCGGATCGACAGCACCACCGCGTCGAAGAGGGCGTCATCCCGCCATCCGGCCCGGAGCGTGTACTCGTGTGGGTTGTTCGCCATCGTCTTTGCGAAGACCCACTCATGCTGCCTCAGGGCCTCGGAGACCCGTTCGGGAGTGAGGGCCTGCGGCTGCCGTTTCACACGCTCGCGGAGCGCCGTGAGCTTCTGGCGCAGGTCCTCATACTCTGGCGGAAGCCGGTCAGCCTCAGCCGCACATTCCAGGATCAACCGGGCCAACTCGATGGCCGCCTCATCCGGCGTCAAGGTAGAACTCCTCTCCGCACTTCGGGCAGATGATCGCTTCGAGTTCTTTGCCCTTGGTGTACTGCCCGTCGAGTTTCTCTTGGCCGTGCGCCACGTCCTCGTCGCTGTACTCGCGCTGTTGCAGGTCGGGGGTGAGGTTCGGGGAGTACGGCACCTCCGTCGCCCTCAGCAGTTCCGCCAACGCCTCATCGTCGATCCCCGAGCCGGCCAGTTCGCCCGCCTCGCGCTGCTCGACGAGCCAAGTCAACATCGCCGTCTCGTCGTCCTCCGCGAGGTCATCGGAAAGGTTGTCGCCGCGCATGATGTCCAGGGCCTCGCGAGAGTCGGGGTCGATCTCGCGGACATGGTACGGACCGTCAACCGCGCCGGCCAGTTTCGCGGCGGCCGTGATGCCGTGTCCGCAGAGAATGGTCAGCATCCCCTGCCAGCGGGCGACGGTCCCGGTGCGATACCAACCGTGCTTCAGGAAGCGGTCTTTGAGGATGGCGAGCTGACGGTCGCCGTGACGCCGGAGGTTGCCAGGGTGCTCGTGAAGGTCGGCGAGTGGCAAGGTCTCTGTGAAGTCATCGGCCATCGCATCAGGGACCTCCGAGAGGTTGTTAGCGTCGCAGCCGTCCACCGTGGCGGGTATCCAGTCCGATCCCGGCAGGCGGCTGCTCCAACGAGAGAGGTGCGAGCCTACGCGGGCATTCTACTCCGTGGCTAACGCGGCGTCAAGGGGACAGGAGCGCCGCGCCGCTCAGGAACTCCGCCGGCGTGGCCGGACTGAGCGCGAAGCTGACGACGGCATAGACCACGAACGCCACGATCCCCAACACGACCAGACAGCCGACGGAGCGGCTCGCGGAGACGCCGATCCTCGGACGGCGGCCGGGGCGCCAGATCAAGAAGGCGGACATGGGGGCTCACCCATCTTGCCGCTTATGGCGGCGTCGAGCAGTCGACCGTGGAGACAGCATAGCGAGGTAGGGACATCGCCCGCAGACCACTCGGCGGCTATCCCCTCGACCCGCTCAATCGTCGCCCGCGCCTCGGCCAGGGCCTGCCTGTCGGCAGACAGCGCCACGAGGGAGGCGGCGTGGGTGCGGAGATCGGCGGCATACTCGCAGAGGAACTCATAGTCGATTCCGCAGTAGTCGGAGTGGGTTACGAGCCTTTTGGCCCGTCGCTCCAGCTCCGCGACCTCCGGCTGCGCCTCGGCGGCCTCCTGGCGGGCGACGATGCGCGCGGCTTCGCGAACCGTCAACTCCGCCCGCGCGGCCTCGTCTGCGGCGCAAGGCAACCCCGATGGCGGTTCCAGCAGTTCCGGTAGTCTCTCGCTCAACGGCCTCTCATCAGGCTTCGGCATGGCTACCTCACCTCCTGCGGGACGTTGGCCGCGAAGCCCGCGTCCAGGATCGGCCCGCCGCACACGACGAGGGCCGCAAACCACAGCAGCGCCACGAGCGCTACCGCCACGACCAGGGATCGGCGCGCCCGTCCGGCCGGGATCCAGCCGAGGCACGCCCCCATCAGGACGAGCATCGCCAGCCCCCATGTGAGGGCCTGCTCTGCGGGGCTCATGTCGGGTCACTCCTCTCGATGCGGAACGTGTGGTTCGGTTCGATCCCCTGCTCTCGCTGCACGGCGTCAATGCCGGGAGCCCAGAGCGCGGCAGCCGCCGCGGCGCGCCACTCTTCGCGGAAAGCCAACGGCCTCCCGTCGCCGCGTGGAGCAATCCCCACGGAACCATCCGGCATCTGCGCCAAGTGGCCGTCGTCCTCGGGCCAGGAGACGCGGACGAGGAAGCTCATGCCTGGGCCTCCGGCGCCACGAGCGCCGCGCGGATCAGGTCCCTCACGACGGCGGAGTAGCTCGCCCGCTCAGACTCGCCGGCCGTCCGTCGCCGGACGACCTCGGCGCGCAGGGCGAGGTCCTCGGCGGGGCGGAGGTAGACGCGATGGGCGACCATCAGCTCGCCGTCGGGCAGCATCCGGTGGCGGCCCATCAGACCACCTCCAGCAGATGGACAACCGACAGCCGCGCTTGCGTCCAGGCGCGCCCGGAACGATACCCGCCCCAGACACGCCACTCCGCAGTACCATCCGCCAGGAGAGGTAATTGGCGCACGTACTGCTTCCCTGCTCCCGAGAAGGTTGTCTTCGACCGCACCACATCATACTTGAGGTGGTGCGTTTGAGTTTCCTCCGTCGGCCAAAACTCAAGCCGACGTTCAAACAACCACGTTGCCCTCCCTGATGCCTTCTCGCGGGGGGCAACAATGCGTTCGACACGTTCCCCGTAGACTGACCCCTTTATCACTGGGGTCGTCGTGAGGAGCTTACTGCGTATAACATCACGCAGCAGCCAGACCTGCCCCGTTTCCAGGGGCTCAGGGGCGCGGAGGTCGAGTTTCCCTTCCCCTGCTGTACCATATTCCGCCCACGACCAACGGGCCGTATACAAGCGCTCGTTGGTCGTGGCCTTCCACCGCAATGCGGGGAGTGAACATACCTCCACTATCCACTCCCCGATCTGCGTCCATCGTGGTATTGCAGCCGGAATAGGTCCGGCGAACCCGATCACAGGTTCACCGGCGAGGCACTGCGTACAAGCTGACGGGAACAGCGCGGATATGTCTATGTCTTGGTCTTGGGCCTCTTGAATGACAGAGGCGGACGGCCTTAGTGCAATCATGTTAGGTCCCCTTCTGCCCGGCGTTTTGCCGGGCCAATGATATGCTGTCTCCAGTGTGATAGCACCGCGTTTCGCGCCACTGCGATCAACCAACGCACACTGGTGCGCTGAGGCCATCCAGATGACTCAACAAGCCGCATGAGCGCAACGGCGATCAGTTCATCGAACTCATCGCTGTCCTGCTCTCTTTGCGACCAACGCCGGACCGCGAACCGTTGCGCGATCCGCGCGCCTCGTTCGGCCGCCTGCTGCAATAGCAGCAGGTTTGTTTCTGCCCACTCCGGGTCCGGAGGGGGCGGTAATGGTCGTCCGGGAAGCCTTCCAGTCTTTCGCCTCCACAACGTGGTTCGGGAGGCGGCGCGGGTCTTTCCTCCGTACCTGGTCAACTCCATCACACCACCCCCTCAATCCCGGCGGTCGGGTCCTCGGCCATTGCCCGCCACTCGGCCACCTGCGCCCAGGCCTCCTCGGGCGTCGCGCCGTCGGCTATGAGTTCGGTTACAGAGTCCTCGTCCGTCGCGCGCTTCGCGGCGGCCAGCGTGCTCCAGCCGGGGCAGCGGCGCTGCTCCATCAGCTCGCCCTTCCGGGCGCGCGCCTCGTCCAGCGTCGGGAAGCAGCCGTCGGTCTTGCGGGTTCGCTTCCCGCGGGGGGCGGTGTGCGCCACGAACACGAACCAGGGGCGCTGCGTGTACTGCGGCTGGTAGTCGATCTCGATGCCCTCGACGGCGACATGGTTTCGCATCGGAGTCCCCTCTCTGCGCGTTGTTCCCGGAGCCGCGCCCCTCCGTGTCGTCATCAGGCGGCTTCGTCGCGTACCCGCATCCCGCCAACCGCCTTCTCGGCGTTCAGCTCGGCCCCGGTCTTCATCCGCGCCACAATCCAGCAGAGCGGATCGGGGTCCTCGTCGTCCGGCACAACACCTATCAGGTCGCCCTGGAACCCCAGGATCACGGCCCCGGACTTCGGCAGGCAGTCCTTCAGGTAGCGGAAGTCCACGGCCACCGGCAGGCGCTTCGCGGCATAGGACTCGCCCGACTCCAGGACCTCGGAGAAGGTCGCCTGCACAAGGACGGTGTAGCGGTCGCCAGTGACGGAGTGCGTGTGGGTGTCCTCTGAGTTGCACTCGGCGGCCACGGCCAGCTTGCCGCCGGGCAGCTCCTCCAGGTCCACTCGGTTGTCGGCGCGGCGCGCCACGACTCCCGCCCGAAGGAGGACGGCGCGCAGCTCGGCGGCGTCGGCTCCGGCGGTCGCGGTGTAAGGCTTCAGATTCGCCAGGACCTTCTCAATCGCGCTCCCCGAGGCGCCGTTCCCGGCGGTCGTGGTGAGGGTGAAGCAGCCGTTGGTGAACGTGATGCGCTGGGGATCGGCCACGAGTAGCGTCGGGTGCCCCTCGGCAGGCTTGACTCCGCGCAGCATCCGCAGGGCGTCGGCGGGCACGGCCACGGTCGCCGGCGGCTCGCCGCCCCAGCTCAACGGGCGGCGGCAGAATGCAATGCGGCGCCCGTCCGTCGCGGCGACGAGGGTCGTATCCTCGCAGCGGAGGAGGTGGACGCAGGAGTTGCCGTGGCCAGGCAGCTCGCTGGAACCGCAACTCGCGGCCACGCGCTCCAAGGTCGTGAGATCCTCGGGCTCCAACGCACAGAAGGCGCCGGTCGCCTCGGGTAGGGTCTGGAACGCGGTCGGTGCTTGTGCGCGCAGCTCAAACCGGCGGGCTGCCCACTGCACGACGAGACAGGAACCGTCCACGGGGACCCCCAGGATCACGTCAGCGGGGACATCATGCTTGGCGGGCAGGTTGCTGAGGACCTCCAACAGCAGGCGCGGGTCCACGACGGCCGCGCCCGTGGGGGTCGGTTCCGCGAACCCCTCCTCCCACGTCGTCAGGCAGGTGTCGTAGTCGCAGCCCGTGAACCGGGCTCGCCCCTCGGAGTCCAGCTCAACGAGAAGGCCGGTCTGCGGGACCGGGCTCCCCTTGCCGCCCGTGCACTTCGCGGCCTGACGGACGAGGCTCGCAGCGTGTTTCGGGGTCATGCGGGCACCTCGATCTGCGCCGGGAACTCGCCTTGGAGCTTGCCGCAGTCCAGACAAAGTTCCCCTGTCAGGTAGTCTTCGCCTTGCCACGGTTCAGGGTCAACGCCCCGCAGGACGCCCTCGGGAACATAGCCCTCGTAGTCCTCGAACCCGGCTCCGTCGAGCCAGCACTGGTCGGAGCACTTCGTACTGAACCGCAGGAGTCGCTCGCTTCCGCAACGGTCGCAGGTAGTCATGCCGCACACTCCGCCCGCCGGGCCTCGTCCGTCAAGCCCAGCCAGTTCTTCGCCCAATCGTACTCAGCGGCCGGCACGGGCGTGCCCTCGGCCGGTCGGACGAGGATGCAGCACGCCTCTTCGTCGGCCTCGGCCAGGAGTTCCTCCAGCGGAAGCCCCTGGAGGTGCTGCTTGAGGCGGCGGAGGGGGTTGAGGTCGCGGGCCTTCGGTTTGGCGTTCGGGCGGCCTCGGGCCCAGCTCGGCTTGCAGCGGGTGACGGCTCTCGCGCTTGGATTGGCGCTCACGGCGGATCACCTCTCTCGGCGGTTGAGGGGTCTGACCGGCTCCCTCTCCCCTGCGTCCGTCGCCGGGCGCAGGAAACAGGGCGTGCGGGTCAGGCCTTCGCGGGGAGTAACCACATCCGGTCGCCGCAGTCCTCGCCCTCCAGGTGCGCCCCATCCCGGTCCGGCCCATCCCCGTAGCCGCCCCCACACTGGCAATCGCTCATGCCGCAGAGCGTATCCCGCACCTTGCGGCACTGCCGCTCGCCAATGCGCTCCGCTGCTTGTACAGCTCCGTCCTGCGGATCGCTGGCGCCTGCGCCATCTCAGCTTGCTTCTTTTTGCGTGCCATCTATCTGCCTCCCTGGTCTGTTTTACTGTACCCATTATAGCACCACGTCAACGGAGTGTCAAGCCTTTTTTCAGGGAAGAGCAACTTTTTTTTGGAGGCCGGGAAAGCCCCAAGAATCAGGGCTTGTTGGGAGGGGCCCGGAATCGCCAGACCCTCCGTCTACCGCCCGGAGGGCCTGGCCCATCGCGTCCGTTGCCGTGATCGGTGTTGCCGCCAGGGTCTGCGTGTGGAGCTGCGTCCGTCGCCGCGTCTGAGCCATTCTGTGCCCTCGGAATCAACGGAGGGCCTCGTTACCCGCTTCTGAGCCCGGATGGCCGCCAGCCGCCGTCCCTGCGCCCGCGCGATAGTTTACGGCCGGGGAGCCGTCAGTTACGCTCGCTCCCGGCTTCCCGGAGGCCGCCCTCGCGTCGTAGTCGGCGGTAAGAGGCAGCACTCTCCCCCGCTTGCGCAAGGGACGACCTCCGCCGGACTCGCCCGCCCGATGGCCTACCCCAGGTGCGCGTACCGGCCGGGCGGAAGACTTACCCGGCTGGCCGGAGGAGGGCGGGATGCTCGTCTCTTGGCGGTTGGCGCACCTCGGGCCAACGAGGAGCCTCGGCCTCAACGTCCCTCTCCCTCCTCCATGCCGGGAAGACGTTCACGCCGCCGGGATCAGCTTCTTCCGCCGTAGGAACGGTGCGACCTTCTCCTCGGTCGGCGTCCCGTGCAGCGCAACCCACTCGATGGCTGCGAGGACGACCTTCCAGCCCTCCGCTTCATCGAGGTCCAGATCGGCTCCGAGGTCATCGGCGATGCCCCAGAACAGCACGAGGTCCTTCGCCTGCTTCTTCAGTTCTGCGATGATCTTGGGGAGCACGAAGTCCCACACTCCTGCCAGCCCAGACAGCTTTTCAGCGATCTTGCTCAATCGGTCTCTCCCTCCGGCCTCTCGGCCTCGTCAGGTTCCATCAGCCCCGCACGCGCGGGGCGGAAGGTCGGGTTGAGTAGATCGGGGTCGGATGGTTTCGGCAGCCTGGCACCGCATCGCTCGCATGGCCGCTTTCCGCGCCGCCGAGCCCATCCCAGCGAGACTTCGCGCCACGAGTAAATCTGATTCCCGTCGCAGTCCTCCACGGCGCCCCACCCGAAGGACGACTCGGCACAGCATCGACTCATGTGGTAGCACTCGGAACGGTCGCGCATCCAGACCCGCGCAGAGGGCGAATAGACGACGTATGCATCATCTACCCCATGCCCACAGCAGGCTGAGGAGACTCCGCGGATTGTCTCAAGGCAGGCATCGTGGCCTTCCGGCGTCGGAGACCGACCGCAGCGCACACAAGTCCGTTCGCGAGATGGGTCACCCGGCAGTGGGGTCCCGTCGTCATAGCGCCACACTGGGTCTGTCTCCGACCACCGCAATGTGTTCCCTCGCGCGTGTCCCGTAGCCATCGTGGCCCTCTCAGGTTGCGGCGGCATCCGCGCCCTCCTCGTCCGCGCCCACGACCTCTACCGCCAACTGGTAGGCGTCCCTCGCCGCGCGCCTCCGCGCGAGGCGTTCGGCGACCTGAGTCCACTCGGAGGCGAGGACCGTGTGGCCGGCCTTCGCGCGAGCCTCCAGGGCGGCGTGATCCTCCTGCGCGATCCGCGCATTCGCGGCGGCGGTGTCGCGGAGCAGGCGGAGCTTGGCGAAGCGGGCGGGGAGGTCGGTCATCTCGTCAGCCACCTCCACGCGAGATAACCCGTCGCGCCCCAGAAGACCAAGCAAACCGCGTAGTCCTCGGGTTGCTCAAGCATCGTAGTCCTCCGGTACCCCGCCGCGGTAGGCGATGTAGAGGACCAGCAAGGCCAGGAAGTCCAGCGGGACCAGTAGCAGGTCTTTCAGGCGTCGGAGCATCGGGAGACCTCCCCTCTGACCCGCGCCATGATCTCGGCGGTCGTGATCGCGGGCTTGCCGTCTCTCCTCGTGCAACCCGGCCCCCGGAACATCGCGGACTTGCCCACCGGGATGCCCGTCTCCGCCTCGCGTCTTCGGGCGGTCGCGTACCGCATGATCGGCGGTAGCGGGCGAGGCTTGGCCGCCTGTTCCTCCGGCCACTTCAGCGCGTGTCCCTCCCGCCTCGCGGCGGAACGGTCAGCGGCGGATACGATACGCCTCTCGCGGTACTCCCTCGCACTTGGCAACGGGGTGCCGCACTTCGGGCACCTCGGCCACTCACCAGCCGAGGCGGGAACGTAGGTTCCGCATTCAAGACAAGGGCGCGGGGCTGCGCGGTCGGCGGCGGAAGGCGCAGCCCACTCGTTGGGCGACGCTTTCCACAGGGGGGCTCTAAGCAGCGGCGTATCGCTCGCTACCGCGAGGTCGGCGTCGATGACGGGCTTCTCGTCGAAGTAGGCCTCGCGCATCACCGGACCCATGATTGGGTCATCGTCCCAGCAACCCAGCCTGGGCGTGCTCTTCATCTGTTCGGTTGCGAGCAGCTCCTCCAGACGCAGGTTGTCCATCGCCCACTCCTCTGCGCGCTCCTGCCAGATGCGCGTCTTCTCGCGCTCCACCGGGCAGTTCGCGCACTCCCCATCCGGGACGGCCTGCCACCGGGCGCGCCACCATTCAAGGAACGCGGCAACGGCGCGCTGCCAAGGCGGAATGTGCGCTTCGGCAACCGACGCTTTGCTCATGTGCATCTGTGGCTCGTGCGGGTCTGGTCTCATGGTCGGCCTCCCTTCGGTTGCGCGCCTCTCCACGTCACGAACCCCCATGCGCTGATGACTGCGAACGCGACCTGCGTGGCGACCATCCCCCAGGCCGCCCGGTCCGCCGCCCATGCTGCCAAGAGCACGTTGCTCGCGAGCCACACGAGGAAGCACGATCTGCGCTTGAACACGTTGAGCACGAGGCCGATCAGCGATAGTCCAGTCGCGAAGGCCTGCATGGGGTCGATCAGGGGGTCAGCCTCCCTCCGCCGACGAAGCATGACTTCGGAACACACTCCCTACGAGACAGACCAGGAACCACAATCCCCATGCCTGCCATAGCGTAAGCACGGGGGCGTGGAATACCTCGACTACGATCCAGTTCCACAGCAGCATGAATACCCATCCGAAGAACAGGGATGCTGCCGCCGCAAATCCGAGACAACCGAGCAGCTTCGTCATGGTCTCCCCTCCAGTTTCGCCCACCAAGCCGACAGCAGGCGGTCGTGCGCGGTCAGTCCTGCTCCCAGCCCCCGACAGGCTTGATAATGACCACCGTTGACCGGCGACTTCCGAAGTCGTAGGCGTACCGCGCCCGCTCCGTCGAGTCAAGCCACTCCTGGTATCCGTAGGGTGGGCCTGGAGAGGCGAGGTCGAAGAGGCTCGGGTCGGAGAAACCAGGGAACACATCCTCGACGCGACATACGCCATAGCCCTCTACCCACATCCACGCGCGGAGCCATCCGAGGCGGCGGTCGAAACGCATGTAGAGGTCGCGGTTGGCGACAGTGCAGGACGCGACTCCCGGCTTGACCTTCGTTCCGGTCGCGGTCCCAACCCAATTCAGGTAGGACCCGATGCCCTGCCAAACTGACTCGCGGGGATGGTACAGCGTGAAGCGACAGTCCTTCGGCTTCGCCTCATGCGCGAGCGCCTGCCGCACGAGGTCGGCCTTCAGCCGGTCAGGTCCGGCGAGGATGCGCTGCGACTCTACGGCCCACTCAGCCGGGCGCGCCTTCGAGCACGGGCCGAGGAGCAGCCCAAAGAACAGGACTGCGAGGACAACGATCCCGACGAGGGCGCACGTGGCGTTCTGACGCGGGTCGGCGGGCGACTGCTTCGGCTCGATCATGGTCAAGCCTCCTCTCAGGTCACTGCGAGTTTCGCCGCGCACAACGTCAGCGCGTCGGCTTCGTGGGATTGTGGATCGCGAGCGTCGATCCCCGCCGGAGGCGGCAACGGCCAGGAGATCCCGGCCTCGCGCAGCACAGCCTCGGCGATGGCCCAGCGATCGGACTTCCCGGCTCCGCCCTTCGCCCGGCGGCAGAGAACCTCCCACGTCCAGTCCGGCGGAACCCACAGCGCCTCGTCCGCGTGGAGCGCGGCCGCCGCCCAGCAGACCCCGACCGCTGTCCCCAGCTTCGGGAGCGTGTCCCGCGAGACGCGCCGCCCGTGGAGCGGCTTCGCGCCCTCGACGAGCACCGTCACCGGCCCGCCAATCCCCGCGCGCGCCTCCACAACCCAGGCGCGCACGGCTTCGAGCAGAAGCCCCAGCCTCCGGGTCAGGAACGCTGCTTCGTCCTCGCCCTTGCGGCGCGCGGAGGGCAGGCCGACGTACTTCGTCGCGGCGAGCTGCTGTGCCGACCAAACGACCGCCAGCCCGAGGTTCTTGAGGCTGGGGTCGATCCCGACGAACGTCCCGCGCGGCGACGGCGCTTCGATGCGCTCGACGCGCCGGGCAATGCCGTCGGCGCCGCGAACGAAGCCGAGGCCTTCCAGGTCGGCGGAGGTGATGCCGCGGGGCGGGGTCACTCCGGTACCCCCTTCTGCCGCGCAAACCACTCGGGCAGCGGCTGGCAACGCTCACAGCCGGAACACCGCTTGTAGTTCGCGCAGGTCACAATAGCCTGTGGGGTTGTAGCCCAGGCGCTGCTCCAGTACAGGTGCTTGTGGTCTCCAGCGGCGAACTCAGTCTGCACCTCCCCCACTGTGAAATGTGGCGTGAAGCACTCGACTTCGACCCGCGGGCTGGTTCCGTCGCGGTCCTGTTGCTGCACAACGGTGTGCTTCGGATGGTTGGCGCAGACGCGAACGGCGCACTCGCTCATGTCGCGGCTCCCTTCTCGGCCTCGCGGACGCGACGGGCGGCCTTCACCAACAACCGCGCGTCATCGCGCTCTTGGAGCTTGTCCAGGGTTGTCGGGTAGGTCGCGCCTCGTTGCTTCATCTGGTCGGCCAACGCCTCCAACTTCAGGGCTACGAGTCCCGCCGGGATGTCCTCGGCCCGCAGGTCGCGGGCGACGGAACCGTGGGGGCATGGGACGAACCTTCCTCCGAAGTCTCCGAAGTTCCAGCGGCCAAGGCGGGACATGCCGCCGAAGAGGTCGATGGTTCCGCAGTCGCACCCCTCCGCTCGCTCGACCACGATGACCTCGGGCTTCGTGGCGCTCATGTCGTCAGCTCCTCCGCGCTCGGGATGTGAACCTTGGCATCTGCCAGCAGTTCCGCGAACCAGGACAGCAAGAGAGGGCAGGTCTGCGTCTCCGCCTTCTGCTCCATGTAGGCGCACTCCCAGAACATCCGGCAGCCGCTTTCGAGTGGAGGCCCTCCACCCTTGAAACAGTCGCTCATCTCGCACGTCTCGCAGTCCGTCTGGGTCGGCCCTTCCTGCAACGCGCAGAAGCCGTAGTACCGAACCGGACAGTCCTCTGTCCCTCG